>Ga0316605_10001775_pt1 | contig 12400 bp, 14 predicted proteins | sample OWC_soil_day20_n_FD_207666 | JGI IMG/M metagenome (GOLD analysis project Ga0316605, IMG submission 207666) | Wetland soil microbial communities from Old Woman Creek delta, Ohio, United States - OWC_soil_day20_noCT | ecosystem: Environmental > Terrestrial > Soil > Wetlands | place: USA: Ohio... | reverse complement strand
GAGCGGTCCAAGAATTGCTCCGCTGTTGTCCATCGCTTTCTGAAGGCCAAAGCTCCTCCCTGTTTCGCCATTTATAACTGATCCGGCAATCAGAGAATCTCTAGGTGCGGTTCTTATTCCTTTTCCCCCCCTTTCCACGAAACGCAGCACCAGTACCTGAAGCGGAGAAACTACAAAAGCATAAAGAGGCATTATCAAAGCAGACAAACCATAGCCGAGCAGTAAAAAAGGTTTGTTTTTCCCGATTTTGTCGCTCCAGAAACCCGATAATGTTTTAATGAGAGATGCCGTACTTTCTGCAATACCTTCAATTAAAGAAAGGCTTGTCTTTGATGCGCCAATCGAGAGCAAAAACATTGGCATAACAGAATATACCATTTTGGCAGACGTATCTGTAAGGAAACTTGTGAGACCGGTAAAAAAGATATTTTTACTAAAGCCGAAAAGTCTGTTTTTTTTCAATTTAAATTGAAATTTTGACAAGCAAATTTAGTTATTAATTTTTAATTCTAAATTTGATGTGTTCACATTAAGCAATACTAAACTTTAATTGGAAATAATATATGAAATCTGTTTTAAAACTTCATTTTCCTACAATTCTGTTTTTTCTTCTTGCAGTACCGCTTTGCGCCCAGAACGCACAGTCTTTTCAAAAATTGCCGGTTGCATGGGAAGAACTCACCTCTTCGGATTTTTCGCTTGCTGTAAAGCAATCGGATAGTTTGTGCATAATTCCTATTGGAGTAATCGAAAAACACGGGCAGCACCTTCCTATGGGGACGGATGTTTATACGTCAAGATACATCTCACTTGGGGCTGCGGCTAAAGAGTATGCTGTTGTATTTCCATTCTATTATGCTGCTCAGATTTTCGAAGCAATGCATCAACCCGGGACAATTGCATATAGTGAAGAACTGCTTTACAAAATACTGGAAGAGACTTGTAATGAAGTATCCCGCAATGGATTAAAGAAGATACTCATAGTTAACGGCCATGGGGGAAACACATATTTCCTGCAGTATTTTTGCCAGACAATGCTTGCAAAAGAACGCGACTATTCTGTTTACCTCTTCACTCCTTCTGTTGATGCCGAAACTCAGAAAAAAATTGCATCAATGCGTAAAAGCACAACTGGTGGCCATGCCGATGAAGGAGAGACTTCAACAATGCTTGTAGTGAGGCCGGACCTTGTAAAACCGGAACGTGCTTCTATAGAATCCGGAGAAGACCAGAAACGGTTATCACTGCCCAATGCATACTCTTCAATCGGCTGGTACAGCAAGTACCCCAACCACTATGCCGGTGATGCTAAAGATGCAAACGCCGCACTTGGCCTGATTATTATAAACCAAAAAATCCAGCAATTGTCCGAGGCAATAAAAACGATTAAAGCCGACAAAGTCACAATGAAACTGCAGAGAGAGTTCTGGGGCAAATCCTCTTCTCCGGTTACCAGATAATTTTCCTTTGGAGTTCATATAGTTTATTGTCAACAATATACTAAAAAGGATAGCATCTTAGATGCTATCCTTTTTAATAAGTATTTGATAATATGTTACATCACGACTTAAATCATAATAAAAGTATCTTTCCCGGTCTGGCAGAATGCACATTTATCATCCACTGCTGCGCTGTCGTATGTGTTTCCGCATACAGGGCATACTGCATATCCTAAAGGCAAAATTATTGCCGAAGGGGCAGTTTTGTCCGAAGCAGAAACTACAATCGACGCAACGGCATTTTTATAAAAATCCATGTGTGTTTTCTCGGTATCAGAAGCCCATGTAAATGACTGAGTAGCTTTTTCTACTTTCTCATTTGCGGCATCCAGTAAAAACTGAGGATACATTGTATCTACCTCATATGTCTCTCCTTCAAGCGCGGCCTGAAGATTTTCCAATGTGGTTTTTACTTCAAAAACAGGAACAAATTCATCCATTTTCTCTCCAAGTCCTTCAAGAACCTTCCTGTGGTTGGCGGCATGAATACCTTCTGCCTTGGAAGCTGCCAGAAACAATTTGGCAACAGCTTCATTACCCTCTTCCTGTGCCTTAACGGCAAAAGCGGCATATTTAGCACTTGCTGTTGTTTCTCCTGTAATGCCGGCTTTAAGGTTTTCAATGGTTTTAACCGGCTTTGCCTGTTGACATCCTGTAAAAGCAAAAACAGCCAATACAGCAAATAATAACAATTTTTTCATAATATTTAATTTAAAGTGGTGAAATTAAAGGGGCATCATATAACTATAAACAAGTGTTCCTCCGTAGAATCCTGTAATACTCACGGATATCGCACAAATTGCATAAAGAATAAAAGCAATCCATTTAAGGGTAACATTTTCGCTTTTGGATGCTTTAAGGATGATTCGGAAAATAGCAGTTGCGAGTGCTGTCCATAACGTAACCGAAGCGAAAAGTTCATGCATTTCTTTTACTTCTCCGGCGGTTCCGCTCATTTCGCTTGTAAAAAATTCCCCTGTGAGGAAGGCTGCTGCAGCTGCAAGCGCACCAAAAATGAGCAGGTAAAATCCGGCAAATGAGAGACAGGTTGTTTTTTTAAAAAACAGAAAAGCAAGTTCGGCAATGAAGCCGATCATTAGCAGTGCAATTGGAAAATGCACCAACATTGGATGAAAATGGCTGGCAGAAATCATAGCTTATTGGTTTAGAGTTAATCAAATATAATAGAAATTCAGCAATTTCTTATCTCTTCAAAAAAAGGAGTTCTCTTCTCTTCCACACATTTTACTGCATAGAGATAAAGCGCTGCGGACCATGTTTGCCACTCCTGCCCCATTGGCTTTCCGTCCTGGGCTTTTATCCATTCGTTAAACCCGAATTCTAAATTGTTGTCGTTGGCGATTCGTACCATTTCGGTGAGTGCCATCAATTTTTCTTCTGCCAGTTTAAATCTTTTTGCTGCTACCAGTGCTGCAATATAGAATCCGCAAATAAACGGCCAGATTCCGCCATTATGGTACTCGCCTGGTTTGTTGTATTCTGCATATCTTATGAGCCAGTCGGGGTCCTCGGGTTTTATGTACGGGAAAAAATTAGGAGGAAGATCTACTCCCAGTTCATCTTTGTCTCTCATTCCGGCACACTCATCCTCTATCCATGAAATCATCTCGTTTGACCTTGTTGGTGATGCTATACCTGAGAGAATTGCAAGGCTGTTGCCAAGCAAATCGAACCTTTCGTTGCTGAATATCTTATAGGACCAGAATGCATAATAGGGTTTATGTAATACAACAAGTCCTTCATGGACATGACGATGAATGACTCCGGCAGTTATTGTAAATCTGCCCATTTCATTTCTGATAGCTTCTGCTTTTTCATGAAGGTCAAAGAGTCTTAAATAGGTATATACCAGAGTATTTACATATAACCCGTATCCGGGGACCCATTGCTCATCTCTCCAGTCGCTGGTTGGCTGTTGAGCAACCATGTTCCTGTCGGAAGGACTTTGATATTCCATCCAGGTTAGTGCTTTCTTTGCAGCATCTTCAAGAAAATCTTTCTTGCCGGTTAATTTTCTGTAAATTCCTACTCCCATTAAAAACAGCGGGGTTGTGTCACTTGCTCCCCTGTCATCTTTGTCATGTACCAAAGAAGGGATATGACCATGAATGGTTTGATTCTTAGCAAGCGTTTCCAGAACCTGTTGTATACTATCAATCAACTTTGGATTTCCGGAAACGGCAATTCCTAAAATTGAGAACATAAGGTCTCTGGTATATGGTTCCGGATAGCCCCACCCTGCTGTCCGGGGCAGTCCGTGAAACGGACCATGGGAATTATGAATAAGCACCTCTTCGGCAGCATGTTTTGCCTTTTTGATTTCCAGTGCGTCTGATGGTTGTATCATCTCTTTATCTTTTAGTAAATTCCAAGCCTGTCATTGATGATTTGTACAAATTGTTTTGCAACTACACGGTAATCAAACTTTTCTACTACCCTTTCTCTTGCAGCATGTCCCATTTTATCCCGTAAAGCAGGATCATTCATAAGTTGCAGTAAATATTTTGCAATATCATTGACACTTGCCCGATAGTCAACAGTGCGGGGGTGCTCAAATGTTACCTTATGTTTGCCGGAATAGCCCGATTCTTCGCCAAGCGTTACATCATTTACTACAATCTTGTTTGCAACTTTTGCAAGCAGCGCTGTTTCTCCGTGTATCAGAGTATCCAGCATTCCCATAGCTCTTATTCCAATTACCGGTTTTTCACAAGCTCCTGCTTCTACCTGAGGCATTCCAAACCCCTCGAGTCTTGATGGCGCAGCATAAATGTCACAGGCGCCTATCAGATATGGCATGAAATTGCGGGAAATAGTATTTGTGGCATAAGTCACATTTTTTTCTATTCCCAGATGGGTAGCCATTTCCAGGTCATACAGGTTCTGGATTTTTGTTCTGGGCTGGGGCCATACTTTACAAACATATTTCCAGTCCGGAGCTTTTTTGTCTATGAGTGCCAGTGCCTGCATCACCTCTTGTGACCCTTTTGAGGCGGCATCGCCTCCTACTGTAAGAATCATTATCTGCTCGGGAGATATGCCAAGCGATTCACGCACCGCTAAAATTTTGGGATCATTTTTATCGAAAGGGACGAAAGAGTCTGTGTCGCACCCAACAGGGAGAACTTCAATCTTTGAGCCTTCTATTCCGTCTCTTACATACATCTCTTTAACCCAGTTTGATGTGACAAGTATGAGGGGAAGAGAATTAAGCACTTCCTGATAGTTTGCAATATACCCGTCTGCCACAAGCCATGGAACAGGCTGGCATCCGTATCGCAAAGGGTGTAGCACGAGATGCGGGGTATAGCCCCAGTAACCTACTCCAATAACTATATCCGGTTCGAACCAGCGATAATACCACTCTTTTTCCTGAGCAGATTCATAGTGAACTGCGTGTGCATCGATTCCCATCTCAACCAGCCCTTTATACAAGAGGTCTCCCTGAGTTGCAAGCCCGCCGGGTGAGGGCGGATAGTCATATAAAACAAGTACTTTCATTAATTATATCCTCCTGTTTTTAGCCATTGCCTTGCTTCATAGGAGTTAGAAAATTTCCAGAACGCCTCGGATTTAGGAGTTGTTTGTGCTTCAAATCCGGATTTTTCGAATCCATAAGTTTCGGTAATGATGTTGTATTTTTTTGTCCATATCAGTTTAGGGAGTCTGAGGTAAACCGAAGCAGTGGGTCTTGATTTCGGGTAATACTCTTTGCCTCCGTCTTCATATGCAAAAGTCCATAGCTCAGTGGCCGAGATTGTTCCTGCATGCCAAAGTTTTATTACGGCTTCGCTCACCTCCTCGTGCCGGAGATGTCTTGTGTACTCTCCATTGGGATTGTGAGTAATAATTATATCGAAATATTTATGCGGCAATAAATCAAGAATGGCAGCCTGAACAGTGCATTCATCCAGAGGCAATTGCTCCGCTCCGTCGTCCATATTACCGATGCTACCCTCTGCACCAAGAACTTTTAATGCTTCAAAGAATTTTGGTGCCCGATTGGCATCATCTGCCCGGCAAAGGGAGATTATGAATACGCTCCATGTGGGGTGGCTCAGAATAGTACCTCCGCACCAAAGTGTTTCATCGTCCGGATGGGCCACAATAACAGCAACCGTCTTTGATTTATTCATTTTTTGTACTTTTCAACAGTAAGCCGTGCCATAAGATAACTCACAGACGACTCTGCCCCCTGATTCAGGTTTACATTATTTTCCTCCAGACCGTCGTAGCAACCGCCTGTACATGGATTATAGACAATTTGCTTGAGTCTGTTGTTTCCAAGAAACCAGTCAAAGGCAATTATCATTTTCTTCAGATAATCATCATCCTTGAGCAATTCGTAGAATTTGTTCAGTGCCAGAATAGCGTAAGCAACATCTATCGGTTGTTCTCCGAATTTGTCCTGTTCCTCTCCCCTGTTCAACCGGCTTTTGTTAGAAATCACCTCAATTCCGTTTTCATTAAAAATCTTAGATAAAAGAAAGTCGAATGATTCAATGGCTATTTTTTTATAGGCTTTATCTCCGGTTAAGGCCCATGCGTATAGCATTGCTTCAGAAATCACGCTGTTTGCGTATGTCAGATAACTTTCAAACCACTCCCAGTTTTTGGTCGCTTCATGCCGGTACATCGCTGCAAGCCGGTTTGCCATTTCTGTCACAAGCTGCAGATTTTCATCCCTTGCTACTTCTTTCTGATAATAATACAGCCCTTTTATAATAAAGGCCATCGCTCGCGTAGACCGGATTGCCTCAAGATGCGGGAAGGCTTTGTTTAGTATTGATTTGGCATTTGTAATAAGCTTCGTAGGTAAAACAGATGACTTGGAAATTAAGTATCCCAGCGACCATATTGCTCTTCCGTTTGCATCATCAAGATTGGTTTCGTTCTGTTTTGTGAATTGCCTGTTCTTATCTACATAATTCAAAAAAGTACCGGAAGGAGTGAGACAATGTCTTATAAAATTGAGATATATTTCAATATATCCAATGTCACTTTCATCGGTAGTCAATTCATAATGCTTGCACATTGCAATTAATGCCCGTGCATTGTCATCGAGCGTATAACCGGATTCCGCATCAGGCTGGTTGACTTTTGAAAACTGAATCATCCCGAAATCGGTCGTCAGTTTTTTGATGTGACTAAGATTAATTTCCGGTAAATTATAATGCATTGTTAATTCTCCCGCAGCAATATTTTCGATGAGCATTGCGTGCGAAATAGCCGAGTTTTCCCAGGCTGTGGCAACAATTTTTTGTAAAGTATTTAAACTGATGCTTTTTCTTAATGGTTCGTCACTAAGTAACCGGACAGCCTCTTTTGCCAGTTGAGGAGAATCCCTGAAATTGAATATTATCCCGGTATCATTTGTCAAAACTTCAATTGCATGAGGAATTGGCGTAGAAATAATAGGACATGCACAACTCATTGCATAGACAAATGTTCCGCTGACTGCCTGATTTGGATTGTTTGTAGTAAAAAGATATATGTCTGTAAGTTGCAATAGTTCCAATAAATCCGGAAGAGCAAGATAATTGTTAATAAACCGGACATGATGGGAAAGATTTAATTCTGCAACTTTATCTTCAAGCGTTTTCCTGTACTTTTCTCCTTCCCACTTAATAACCATTGGATGTGTTTTTCCAATTATCAGAAATACCACTTCCGGATTTGTTTTAATTATTTCCGGCAATGCATCCAGAGTTGTTTCGATACTCTTTCCGGAACTTAAGAGGCCAAAAGTTGATAGTACCTTTTTCCCGTGAAGTCTGTATTTTTCTTTAAGGAACTTCTTGCCCAGGTGTTGTACAAGGTGGGTACCGTGTGCTATGACAGTAATCTTCTCTCCCTCCGTTCCATATTCATTAACTAAAATCTTAGCAGCATTTTTGGTCATTACTACAATTGAGTCCACCGCTTTTGCCATATTGCTGACAAGGGTTCGCAGAGCCTCATCCGGATGAGGAATCACCGTATGAAAAACAATTATTTCCGGCTTGTCAATAATATTTAAAAATTGCAAAAAAGCCTCTTCTTTCCCCTCGTAAAATCCAAACTCGTGCTGGATTAAGACTGCTTTTATTTTTTTGTTTTTATTGATCTTATTTGCCAGCTTCTTATACTCAGAAGGGACCGATGTATCAAGGATATATTTTACCTCATCGGGATAACTGAATTTTTCAAATTCGTTTTCCAATGCACATATAATTATTGAAAATGATTTGCCAAATTTGTTATTAAGGGCAGTTATCAAATCTTGCGAATAAGTAGCAATCCCGCATACCCTTGGAGGGTATGAGGATACTACTAAAATTTCATTCTCACTTCTCATTATTTCATGAATTAATACACATCTCTTTCTTTAACCTTGACTATCTTTTTGTATTTCGTTTGGAAAATCCTCTCAGTGATTTATCCACTTTTTTCATATCATGATTGAATTCACGCTTAAATGAGTTCCATTCCTGCCTGGAATTTCCCTTAAATTCATTAAGTTTTTTCTTCATGTTGTTGTGCCTGACCTCAATTACTAACACCTCATCGCGGTGTTGTGAATTTCTGAGTTCGGAAATCCGTCTGTCATTATTTTGAAACCTGTGATCGTAATCTCTTCTGTGGTCGTACGAATAACCCATACCGGGGCGATTATGGTGCTCGCGTACGGTTACTCCGCAACCGGAGAGCATCATTGCTCCAATAATTGCTATTGCAGCAATATGCTTAAACGTTGATATTTTTTTCATTTTATAAATTATTTGTAGTGAGAATAATTTCGGAATACATGTATTGTATGCTGGCGTCTGTCTCGGCTGTAATGAATATCTTAGTTGGTTTTGCTACCGATACAGACTGAAAATCGGCTTTTAATTTATTTGAAAAAAGAGCTGTTGATGTCTTTATTTGTCCAATGTTCGCTGGCGCATTACCGTCTGAAACCATCCATACGATATAGATACTTTTAGGCGGACTGAGTCTTGCGGGTTCTGCCAGATTAACAATGTGAATTTTAATACGATAGTTCTTATTGCTATCTCTATTTACTTTAACACTGCCCTGTGCTGCAGGAGTAACTGTGGAAATTAAGAAGTTTACTTTTTGTGCACAAGATGCAACAGGGAACATGAATATTACTACTGCGATAAGTAGTGCGATTTTTTGTATTCTTCCGAATAATTTTGTTGTTTTCATTTTTGTTTTTTTGTTATTAGTGTTATTCTGCAAGGTGAAAATATATAGAATAGTAAGCGTTACACAACTCTAATTAATAGTTACATCTTTCACACATGGCAGGCTAAAATAAAAAGTGGTTCCTTTTCCTGTTTCAGATTCAACCCATATTTTTCCTCCAAGTAATTCTACAAATCCCCTCGAAATGGCAAGCCCCAAACCTGCACCTTCATAATTTCTGGTCAACGATTTTTCAACTTGAACGAACCTGTCGAAGATCTCGTCAAACAACTCTTTCGGGATTCCAATACCTGTGTCTTTAACATAGAATATCACAAATTCCTCCTCTTCCTCACATCCAAAATCTATACTCCCCGACTTTGTAAATTTTATAGCGTTGTTAATTAAATTCACAAAAATCTGATGCAGTTTAAGTTCATCAGATATTATTGTTAAGGCTTTATTCTCAAGATTTGGGCAGCGGAGTTTTATATTCTTGGTTCCTGTAAGCGGAGAAAAGAAGGAGAGTAAATCCGCGAACAGAGAATTAATAAATATCAATTTTTGCTCAATTTTAATTTGACCTGTCTGGATTCTCGATATATCCAGAATATTATTTATTATCTCCATTAATCTCTTTCCGCTTTGAGTTATAATAGCTGTGTAATTTTTAATTTCGGCCTTGCTGATATTTCCGGAATTAAGCAAATCTGAAAAGCCGATAATACCATTCAGAGGTGTACGAATTTCGTGAGACATATTTTGCAGAAAAGCCGTTTTTAACCTATCACTTTCCTCTGCCCTTTCTTTGGCAATTGATAATTCTGCGGCACGTTGCTCCTTCTCTTCATTTTGAAATAAAAGATCCTTGTTGAATTGCAGGAGTTTTTTGTTTTGAATTTCTATTTTTTTGTTTTTTAGTTTTAGCTTTCTCTCGGATTTATTACGCATGTATTCAAGTTCCCGTTCGTGCAGAGCTCTTTTAATTGCAGGAACCAACCTCTCAAGTTTGTCTTTCAGCACGTAATCTGTTGCTCCATTAAGCATCGAATCAATCGCTTTATCTTCACCAATTGAGCCCGAAACAAATATGAAAGGGATTTGACTATGACTATCTCTCACATATTTAAGAGCCTCATTGCCATCAACATCCGGCAAACTGTAATCACAGAGTATTATGTCAATATCTTGAGTTTCCAATATATTGATGAACTCTTGTTTATTATCTGTCAATATATATTCCGCTACAATTCCTCCGCTTTCAATAATTGCGCGAATCAATTCTGCATCATTTACTGAATCTTCCAGGTGTAGTATTTTTGTATTTTTAATCATCTGGGAATCATATTTGGCTGCTGATTAATTACTATCCAATATTGTCCCAAAGTCTTTATCGCCTCAATGAATTGAGGTATATCAACAGGTTTAACCACATACGAATTTGCTCCATATCTGTAACTTTCCACAAGGTCCCTTTCTTCACGGGAGGATGTCAACATAATTATGGGGATTGCAGAGAATTGACGATCGGTGCGGATAATTTTCAGAACTTCTATTCCATTCATCTTAGGCATTTTCATATCTAAAAGAATAACTGCAGGATTACTTTTTTCATCAGCAAATTTTCCCCGTCTGTATAAATAGTCCAAAGCCTCTTCACCATCTTCTGCAACAATTATTTCGTTTGCAAGATTGTTTTGAGTGAGAACCGCTTTAGTTAGTTCAACATCATTTGGACTGTCATCCACAATAAGAATTCTTTTTACCTCTGTTTTCATAACTAATCTTTTAAATTGCAATATTTGGTATGCTAAATGAAAATCTGGCTCCTTTACCAACCTTGCTTTCTGCCCAGCATTTTCCGCCATGCCGCACAACAATTCTATTAACATTTGCAAGCCCAATCCCTATACCTTCAAAATCTTTTGCCTTATGGAGCCGCTGAAAAACTCCGAAAAGTTTATCAACATACTTCATGTCAAACCCAACACCATTATCACTTATAAAGTAGGTAGCAACTCCATGTTCAACTTTGCCTCCAATATTAATTATTGCTTTTTCCTTGTTTCGTGTATATTTCAAGGCATTGGAAATAAGGTTAACCCATACCTGATTGATTAAAGTTTCGTCACCTCTAACATCCGGAAGATCCGATATATTAATCTCAATGTCTCTGGATGCAAAATCGCCCGAAAAGGTTTTTAGCGCTTGATTTACAATGTTTTTAGAATTAATTTTTGTTCGCTGCAGTTCCGCTCTGCTTAATCTTGAAAATGTTAGTAAAGCATCTATTAACTTCCCCATTTCATTCGCTGACTCCGAAATTATATTCAAATACCTTAATCCGGCTTCGTCCAGTTGAGAAGAACTATTCTTAACCAACAAATCCACAAAACCGCCAATATGCCTTAGAGGTGCCCTCAAATCGTGAGATACAGAATAGCTGAATGCTTCGAGTTCTTTATTTTCTGCTACCTGTTTTTCTTTTTCTTCACTTTGAAAAATGAGTTCCTTGTTGGCGATGATTAACTCCGCTGCTCGTTTCTCTTTCTCGTTATTTTGGAAAACGAGTTCCTTGTTGGCTATAAGTAACTCTGCTGCCCGTTTCTCTTTCTCCATATTCTGAAATAAAAGTTCCTTATTTGCAATGAGTAGCTCTGCTGCTCTTTTCCCTTTCTCCTTGCCTTGAAAAACAAGCTCCTTGTTGGCAATAATCAGCTCTGCAGCACGTTTCTTTTTCTCCTTGCCTTGAAAAGCAAGTTCTCTGTCGGCGATGAGTAATTCAGCAGTCAGCTTTTCTTCCACAGATTGTTTTATTGGATTCTTTATTGCTGTTGCTTTCATTTGTAATCCTCTTCTTTTAACTCCTTTGCCTCATCATTCAATTCATCATATTCTTTTGACAGTTCAGAAATTTCATGTTCTGTTTTCCCTGTTACGTTTATAACAGAATTGCTGGCAGGTTCATGTGATGAAACAAGTTCGTTCACTTTTAGATGAAGAATAGCAGAGAAACGGTTAAATGACTTTTGAATAATAAAAATACATAAGAAAGTCACCCCCAAAATAAAATCTCCAATTCGTGAATGAATATCCTGCTCATGAAATTGTTTGCTGCTTAACCAGTATATTACAAGACATAATGCAACGACAAACGTTATGGAATTTCCCAGAAAGGCAATCGCAAAAGAGGCAAGCTTTTCAAAGCCTATCTCCCAATATCTAAATATTTTTTTCATTTTATTGAGCGAAAAATTCAGGCTGATTTTTTACCTGACCGCCACAGTACAACCCCTCCAATACCTATAACTGCGACTCCAATGAGTGGCGACCAATTAAGATTGTGAGGTTTGTTTCTGGTGATTTCTACTTTTCCTATGTCCACAATTTTCTCTTTTGTGAAATAGGTAAATGCAGTAAAAATGGTTAACAGTAAACCAATAACAATAATTACAATACCGGTAGTTTTCATCTTATTTTATGATTAATTTCATCTGCAAAATAGAAAACAATTAAAGCGAATATGTTATACAATTACAGATAATAGTTACATTATTTTTTCTCTTTTTCAATTGATTTTTCTGCCTCTTTTTTTGCTTTTTCTGCAGCTCTTTCTTTTTTGTTAAAATACCCTTTGAGCAGGAAATTATCCTTGGCAGCGTTCATGTTTTCATCTAATCCCTTGCTGCTCTTTTTAAGATTTACTA
>Ga0316605_10001774_pt1 | contig 12400 bp, 6 predicted proteins | sample OWC_soil_day20_n_FD_207666 | JGI IMG/M metagenome (GOLD analysis project Ga0316605, IMG submission 207666) | Wetland soil microbial communities from Old Woman Creek delta, Ohio, United States - OWC_soil_day20_noCT | ecosystem: Environmental > Terrestrial > Soil > Wetlands | place: USA: Ohio... | reverse complement strand
GAAATCATGCCTTTATAGGGGTTGGATTATCTATAAAGATACTGATTTCCAATGACTTATACAAATAAAATCGAGGCTATTTTCTTGATAATCATACGTTTAACATAAAGATTAACGAACTATTGATTTTATACAATTTGTTAATCGCTACACGTTTTACTTCTCAAAAAAATCCAATACACCTTTCATCAATTGCTCTCGTTGCTGATTGGTTTTAATACTTTCAAAGGGAAACCCCAACACACAGGTTTTATATTTTCCCTGATAAGCTACACCTGCGCTCAGATTATTTTCCGAATAGCGAAAAATAGTATATGCTCCATCAGCAGCAGGTTCGATGGCATCGGGTGATTCTACCACATAACTCTCGGAATTTAATTCATTGTAATAATCGTAATCACCTGTAAATGAAGGATAAAGTGACGTCACGGATTTCACTTTTCCAGTCGTAGCTGCTTGTCCCACCCGCCATTTGTATTTCAATACATCGGTAGCGAATTTTTCATCTTCTTCCAACGGTTTGGTCAATCGATTATCCCACAAATCAGTAGCTATATATGCACCCGATGCAAAGAAATTGCCACCCTGGTTGCAATAATCGGTAATTGCCGTTTGCATATCTTTGGTGAAAGTTTTGAATTCGAGGGGAGTCACTTCTCCTCGACCCATTTTTGTCTGACATTCTTTGGCAAGTATCAAATCCACATACTTATAATCCGACATATTCACCGTTTTAGCTTCTATAGCTTCGTCACTGCAAGAAATAAATGAATAACCTGCTTTCAAAATCGCTTCACCGTGAACCGCCGGATAATCAAATGTATTTCCGGCAATCACCATCGTTTCGTAGTTGGCATAACTGTCTCCAAAACCGGAAGCGTCATCGTCCATCCAGGGTATTTTACGGCGAAATTCTTTTTGTTTCCCAATGTATTTGTAATCATTAATATAAGGAACTCCGTGATCGAGATCATCCTGGAAACCTGCCAGTTTATCGTGTGGTGCATTAAAATCTGCCGGAGCACTCACGCGGTCAAATCCGTTGATTACCAGTACAGTTCCTTTGAATTGGGTTGATTTGCCGATAGAAAGAATTTCCGAAGGGAAGCTCTCACCGCCTTTGTTAACCGCGGTCACTTTAAAACTGCACACTTTATCCGATGGAATTGTCGTTTTAAAATTATTCTTTTCCACCAATGTTCCATTATCAAAACCTCCGTCGCCGATACGGGTATAAACTATATATTTCTCAGCTTCAGCTGTTGGTTCCAGCGGATCACTTACCGGTTGCCAGTTAAGCTTAACTTCGTTATCATTGCTAAATTTCAAACTCATGTGATTGACAGGAAGCGGCTGAACAACATATTCATTCTTTCGCTGCGAGGCTATAAACTTCAACATGCCTTTGTAAATCGCGCGGCTCACCGTAAAGCGGAAACGGGGATCAAGGCCGTAGCGCATATCGGCAAAGTTTTGATGCGAAAGCAGTTCAAGCAGCATGGTAGGCACCTTCGGCACACGCGCTTCGTAGTAAGACTGGTTCCACATGCCACGTCTCGTCCATTTCGGATCATAAAGCGTGCGAATATCGTTGGTAATACTGGTTTGTATCAGGTCGGTCATATCGCGTGCAAGGTCGCGGGATGCTCCATTGACATACACTCCGTTATCCACATTGGTAAAATAAATTCCCAGTGTACCGATAATGCTGTCGTTGAGAGTAGTTCCGGCATCGGTATGAAACGCAAAAGCCAGATCAACCGGGATATTTAATCCAGCCTGTTTCGGGTTGACGACCGAACCGCCGGCCAGATAATTCACCCAGCGACCGCGTGATTTGTAATCGTCGGTATAATCATTTCGTCCGTTGCTTTCGGAGTAAATAGTGTCGGGAACACCGGCCCATTGCATCCAGTAACGCGCTGCCTCTGTGTAGCGTGGATATTTGCTTGTCTGATACGAATACTTGATCTTCGGCTGATGTTTTATTTCAGTTTTACCGGCAACATCCGAACTTTTTACGTTTTCGGTTGCTCCGAGTTCCGAAACTTTACGGGCAATATTTCCCATGCCACCGCCAAATTTCACAGCATCAGCCGTAAGGATTTGTCCGGCTTTTGATGAACGATTGGTCAAAACAACCTTCGCGGTTTTTCCTTTTTCAAAACTGAAAGTTCCGAGATAGATCCAGGTGTCGCCACCCATTTTCTGATTTACTTTAAATTGTGTAGTACCACCTGCGTGATAAACTTTATATAGCGCGTCTTCCGTACTTTTTGGCAGGGTTTGATAAGAAACATACACTGCATAATTGCCTGATTTCCGAAAGCCCGGGCTCCATTCGGCAGTTGCTTCATTTCCTTTTTTGACAGTTTCTATTTGTCTGAAACTGCCTTCTTTGAAAGGATTTTCAAAGCCAACGTATTGTTTTTTCAACTGTGCAAAACCGGGTGTATTTCCTGCTGACCACGATTTCGAGCCGTTTAATTCTGTATAGGTGGACGGCTTAATTCCCGGGTCATTGTCAACAATGATTTCTTCTTTTTGGTTATCGCGTTCACGGGGTAACAGTACATTTGCACCGGCATTTTCGAGCATCGGCACCAGAAAGGGTAACACATAACTTTGCGTGTAGAGGTCTTCAACCGTTTGAAAGATCCGGGCACGCTGCCATTCCCAGCGGTTCAGCTTCTGCTCAAAATAATATCCGTGACTTTGCCAGAGCGCTATGTGCCGGTTTTGAAGTCCGTTGGTTGGAATATATGGCTCAGAAATCCGCGTTATCAACGGAATTTTCACTTTCTGACTGAAAGTTTTGATCTTTTTGTTTTTTTTGCTTTGTAATGCGAGAGGAACAAGTTCTTCAATCGGTTTTTTATTGGCAAATATCTTTATTTTGGAATTTGCAAATTCATCGGGAAGTATTGACCGCACATGCTGATAAATTTCCTTCACATTATCCTCTCTGAAAGGAATATATGATGCATTGACGTTGGCATAAAGCTGCAATTGTTTTTTTTCAACGGCTACACTGTCAATCTTTATTTTACCGACTGAGATTTCTTTTCGTGCAAATGAGGTAAGATAATCTCCGATAGCCGTTTTATATTTTGGTTCAAGCGTTTGAGCCGATAGCAGAAACGGGCAAAAAATGAATATGTAAAGAAGTTTTTTCATGTATTTTTTTATATATATCCCCTACGGGAAATTGTTTTTCTGTTTACCAGTTTTCTATTGATATTGATCGCCTACGGCGAATAGCCTTTTTGTACAATGGCTTATTCGTAAATTTATCCGATTACCGATTTTTCCCGTAGGGAATTTATATCAATAGAATAATTATATTGTATATGCCTGTTTCCCCGTAGGGGATATATTATTCAATTACCTTGCAAATATATCTTTCATCGTATTCTATATTGAAAGCTTTTAGAAATTCTAAATACTCTTCCCAGAATATCATCTTTTTATGATGTGTTTCCTGATTAAAAGACACATTCCGATAAACGTAATGGCAGCATTCATAATAATCAGTTCATAACTGAAATGGTATTCCCAGAGGGCAACGGTGATATTCTGGATAATAAAACACAGAACGGGTGATGCAATGGCTACCAGCGGAACCCATTTGTCACGAACCTGCTTTTTGGTAAAAATTCCAAAGGCAAACAAGCCCAAAATAGGTCCGTAGGTGTAACTCGCCAGAACGTAAACCGCATCAATCACGCTTGTATTATTCAATAAATTAAACACAAAAATTACAACTCCCATCACCACAGCCATTGCCAGGTGAATTTTCTTTCGAGATTTCTTGATGTCGCCTTCCGATTTCCCATGAATACCCACCACATCAACCGTGAAAGAGGTGGTCAGAGCTGTCAGCGCGGAGCCGGCGGCCGCATAAGCCGATGAAATAAGTCCGACAATAAACAGAATACCAACAATGTAAGGCAGATATCCGCCGGTGGCAATCATCGGGAAAAGCTCATCACTTTTAGCCGGATGGGTAATACCCTTGCTGTCGGCAAAAATGTAAAGCAGAACACCCAGCATCAGGAACATCATGTTAATGCCTAATTGTATAAAACCGCTTGTAAGAATGTTTTTCTGCGAGTCGCGCGGATTTTTACAACTCAGGTTTCTCTGCATAAAGTCCTGATCAAGTCCTGTTGTCGCAATCATGGTAAAGATCCCAGCCAGAAACTGTTTCCAGAAAAAGGTTTTTTCTTTCGGGTTATCGAAGAAGAATGTCCGTGATAGATCACTGCCGCGAATAGCCGCAACCATTCCCGTAAAGTTCATATTCATGCTTTTAGCTATGAAATAAATTGTCAGTATAACCGAAACAATAAGACAAAAAGTTTTCAGTGAATCTGTCCAGATCAGCGTTCTCACTCCACCCTGATGAGTATATAGCCATACCAGCGATACCGTAAAAATCACATTAAGAACAAACGGCAAATTCAGCGGACCGAATACCAGCATTTGCAGGAAAACACAAACTAAGAACAATCTTACGGATGCACCCAACATTTTTGAAATAAAGAAGAACCAGGCACCTGTTTTATACGAACGAACTCCAAATCGTTTATCCAGATACTCGTAAATGGAAAACAGGTTGATTTTATAGAACAGCGGAATAAGTACAAACGATATGATTATTTGCCCCACGAAAAAGCCCAGCACCATCTGCATATAGGAGAATGCTTTTGGGTCGACCATGCCGGGGACTGACATAAACGTTACGCCCGAGATACTCGAACCTATCATGGCAAATGCCACGACGTACCAACTTGACTTACGGTTACCGATGAAAAATCCCGCATTATCGGCTTTACGGCCTGCCAGGTAAGAAACTCCGAATAATACGAGGAAATATGCTGCGATAGTGATGATGACTGCGAATGGTGACATGTAGCTGAAGGCCCCCTACCCCCCTGAAGGGGGCATTTCCAGGACTGGATTTTTATTGATTAATTTGTAATGTTGATTATTTGTTTCTATTTATAACTATAAAAATAGTATTGCATATGAAATGCCCTGTGTTATTCCCCCTTCAGGGGGTTAGGGGGCGTTTATTCCATATATAAAAGATACGGTTTCCGTTGTTCTTTGAATTTCTCCACATCGTCTTTCCACATTGCTTTTATTTCATCTGCCGATTTTCCTTCCATTATCATTTTTCGAATGGTATCAGTACCAATCAGATTTTCAAAAAATGATCTGAAAAAATGGTCGTCCAAATTCATATTTCGGTAAGCATCTATGAGATAGCTTAAATCAAGTCCTTTTTCCCAGATTTCTTCATCGGTTTTCCCGCTTAAATCCACTCCGTAACAAAGTCTGTCGAGTTGCGGGGGATTTTTAGCACCCGAAATACTTCGTGGAGTGAACGAAAAATCATATCCTTTCATATTGGGATGACCATAGATTTGAAACGGCTTATCGGTACCCCGTCCGAGGCTGACAGGTGTTGCTTCGAAGTAGCATGTGGAAGGATACAGATAAATCGACTTCATATCGGGGAGATTGGGTGATGGTGGTATCGGTAAACGGTATTTGGTTTGATGGGTGTAATTTTTACAAGGAATTACGGTTAAATCACAGACACGAGAAGCAGGAAGCCAACGTTCACCATTTGTCATCAAAGCAAGCTCTCCCAGTGTCATCCCATGAACCACCGGAATGGGCAGCCAACCTACACCCGATTTGTATTTCATATCTAAGATAGGACCGTCCACATAGAATCCGTTGGGATTTGGACGATCGAGAATAAGCATTTTACGATTATACTCTGCACAAGCATCCATCAATCTTACCACGGACGCGTAATAGGTATAAAAACGCAGTCCAACATCTTGTATGTCAACAACTAAGATGTCGAATTTCCGTATATTTGTTTCACTGGGGCGTCCAAGATTTCCATCGTACAATGAAAGGATTGGCACTCCGGTCTTTTCGTCAACCGAACTGGATACATGTTCACCAGCTTCGGCATTGCCTCTGAAACCATGTTCCGGAGAGAAGATAGCGACAACATTGATTTTATTTTCAAGTAAAATATCCAGCGTATGCTTGTTGCCCACCATTCCTGTATGGTTCGAAAACAGCGCGACCCTTTTGTTTTTCAGGATGGGAATATATGCTTTGGTTTGCTCGGTGCCAAGGATGACGGGTTCTCTTTGCGAGAAACATACAAATGACAAACCGGATAAAATGAGGAGTAAGAAGAACTTCTTCATTAGAATAAAAAGTTAACAGTAAATAATTAAACACAAGGGAACGTTTAGCCCGGAAAACATACAAAGTTAAATGTTTATTTATAATTAGAATTCTATTGCAACCTAATTAACGTATCGGAAATCTGCAGACAGACAGAGATATAAAAATAAAGATAAAGAGGATGACTATTTAATGCCATCCTCTTTACTTATTTTAGGCTAATGGTTTATTTACAAGGCTGTAAATTGCCGGGTTGCTGCTGTGATTGTTTTGGATGAACGCATACCAGAAATTACATGGTGATAACGCCTTCCAATATATTCAGTCCAGTAATCGGCATAAGCAGCATAAACACCTTTCGAGTTCATTATCTGAAGATCACCGGTGATAGCACCGCTTGCATCAACTACCTTAACTTTATAGTCAATACGGCATGAACCAGCAGAATTATAGTCTGTTTTGAGGACTTTAACGGCTACCCATCCGGTTGTTTCACCAAATGCTACGGGCTGACCAACATTTTTGAGTTCTTTGGTTCTTGGATCTACATACTGATACTGAAGTTTCAGATTCGTATAGGTGCCGTCAGTTTCATACAGGAAATTATAGAATTTCACCCAGCAGGTTGAATCTGTATTTTCTGTTACATTCGTAGTATAAGGATATCCGTTATCAAAAACAACAGGAGGTTTTGCAAAATCATATACAAATACGTTTTGTTTACCTTTTACCAAACTGCACGGTTGTTCATATACAAGTTTCTCGGTTGCACCCTGTCCCTGATACAGCTTGATAGTCTGGCTACCAATCGGAGCCTGATAAAACTTACCAACAGCACCATTGGGTATTGCGTTATACGTTGCCAACGGTGCTTTATCGTTGGCGTAAAGCTGATCATTAACCACAACTTTATAGATATTATTTGCAGCAACGGCTGAAACCGGCACGTAATAATGTAGTTGAAATTCAGCGACATCTGATATTGGCGTTGTGTTATATTCTATCACATTCTTTTCGCACGATACGAAAGCTGTCAATATCAAAACTGATAAAATATATTTTAAGATTTTCATATTCATTCTTTTATTGTATGTTTTTTAATTCGTTGGCATTTCACCCGGATAAGCAAACCAGGGAATTGAACACTGATAATTAAGAGCAGTACCTGAAATTGGTTTCAATGTTTCCAGAGAGGCTTTATTCCACATGTATTCAGAGTTATAACGCGGGCGCAATCTGTAGCATGGTGATCCGTCATTATTGATGTTATAGGCTGATTTTCTACCCTGTACCTGTACCGGACCAAGATATAAGCCTTTGTACACTTTATCCGGATTAGTGTCCCATTTTTGGGTTACCATTGTAGCATCCCATCCGTTTCCTGATTTTGGATATTCTCCGGTATATTGTATATCGTAATGATATTTACGCATATCAACCCAAGCTTCCTGCGCTCCCCATGGATAGAGTGCCACCCATTTTTGCATCATGATGTGCGACAATGAGAAATCGGACAATGACAATCCTTCAACATAAGGACCTGCATAATATTCATTCGCAAATCTCTGATACAGATCTTTGGTAATTTTATCACCACCTGCAGCTTGATCGGGTGTGCCGGGACGAATATATTTAGCAGTAAAATCCAGGTCGGCTTTTACACCAGCTTTAAACGCGTTGAATGCTTCCGCCTTATTCTGCATTTTCCAGTATGCTTCAGCCAGACAGAATTTTATTTCGGCACAAGTCATCAATATGTATGGAGCATTGTCGTGATATAACCAGCGGCCTTTACCGTCATTCGGTGTACCGGTATATTCCGATGTTTTGTTTCGTCCGTAGTAAGACGGAGCTGTACCAATGGGCCCTGTAGCACTTGTAAATGAACCTCCATAGTATTTATGAGCTTTCACACTATCGGCAATAGCAATACTTTTATAATTCGGATCGCTTGTTGTTCCCAGTTTCAAAGTAACACGAGGATCGTAGTGACCGGTTAAGTTAAGCAGTGTATCACAAATAATTTGCTTGTCAGCCAGTTCGTAAGGATAATACTTGCTGGTAGCAATCAGTTTCTGACCTGTCGCTTCGTTATATTTTGGCACGGTACCAGTGAACACCTGAACAGCATATTCGTGCTGAAAGTAGGAATAACTCAGGTTCTTTCTGGCAGTACCCCAGAAATTGTTGTATTCTGAAAAAGCTGCATCCTGTGAACCTCCGGCTATACTAACTACTGCATCATCATCAGTTGTCTGAAATGATTTACTTGCTGCATCTATCAGTTTGGGAGCATAGTCAGTCACAAAATTAGTTTTATTTGACAGCGATGCATAGTTACGAACCAGTACAGCATAGGCAAATTTGATCCATTTATCCTTTTTACCACCATAGATAAAATCGTTGGCGCTGATTTTTGTTCCGTATTCATGATTATCGGCTTTTTCGAGCAATTCAATTGCTTTGTATGCCCAATCCTGAATTTGTGTATATACATCTTTCTGATAATCATAATCATGCGAAAGCAAACCTTCAACAAAGGCCTGTTTCATAGGCAGTTCACCGTGTTCTTTGGTCAATGCATCCCATGAAAATGCTTTCAGTGCATAACCAATACCGGCTAAGGTCCAGTCCTCGTTTTTGATTGATTGATTAATCATATTTTCGAGGTTCATACCCTGATTCCAATAGGTCATACGCCATATTTCACCACCGTTGTCACTACCTTCCGAGTAATAGTGTGTAGCAAAAGAAGTGAATGAAGTAGTTCCCATCATTTGTGTCATAGGAGCTAATGCTCTGCCATCCCAATACATTCCCTGATATTGCTGTGTAATTCCGGCCAAATAAAGGTAACCCTCTACATAATCAGGTGCATCCACATTCTTGTTGACATCCAGATAGTCCTCGCAGCCGGGAGCAACAAGCAGGAGCAGGGTAACAATTAATGCTGATATCTTTTTCATATATTTATTTCTCATTTTAGTATTTATTAATTAAAAGTTAAACTAAATCCAACCGAAATTCCTCTTGGATTTGGCAATGACCAAACATCGTATCCTTCACCACCGGTACCTCCGGCAGCAGCCGAAACAGTATTTCCAACGGCATCAATACCTGAGTAATTTGTCCATGTCAACAGGTCATTTCCTGCAACATAAACATCGCAATTGCTTAAAATACGCGTCTGTTTAAGTACCTTGGTCGGAATTCTGTACGAAAGTCTGAGTTCCTGAAGTCGAAGATAATTAACATTCTTTTCCAGCCAGTCTTCGTCATTTCCACCATAGATGGAAGTTCCATAAGCCGGATAGTCAACAACGATGTTATTCACCGTCGGATTAGCCGTGTTTTCGTTACCATCTTTCAAAACTCCGTTGAAGACAACGGGACTACTTTCTCTCAAACTAACAGATTCAAGACTTGTACCGGTTGTCATCATGGTGCGTTTTGTTCCATTTACTACTGTAGCACCAAAACGTCCGGAGAACATGGCCGATAAACGGAAACCGCTGTAGTTGAGACTTGTTGAAAATCCGAAACGGATTTTAGGTTCACGATCTCCAATAACGCTCCATGTGGTTGAAACTTCAGGCAGACCTGTTGTCGGATTAATTAAAATCTGTCCTGCATCGTTGCGCATATATGCACGTCCGGTGAGGGTAGTGATAGGATGACCTACCATGATACCGTTTCGAATATTTCCCGAGTTCCAGGTATATGCATTATAGTATTCGCTTACATTTTTCGGGAGTGAAACCACTTCCGAGTTAGTGTGCGACGCGTTTACACCTACATTCCATCTCAGTCCTTTCGGTCCGCGGATAATGTCGCCATCGATGTGTGCTTCCCAGCCCCAAGTGTCAAATGTACCTACGTTCATGTTATTCAGCACGAAACCGGTTGCATAACTTAAACGGAAACCTTTTACAATCTGGTCGGCGCAATGAGTTTTGAAATAAGTGAAGTCAGCATTAATTCTATCGTTTATGGCACGGGCTTCAAAACCTATTTCTTTGGATGTTGTCATCTCAGGACGAAGGTTTTTGTTTGGTCCGGTGAAGTAATACTTGAAACCACCTCCGGTCATATTGGTTGATATTAACTCGGGATTAATTTCGAGCGGGCCGGCATCTTTACCTACACGGGCAATAGAACCACGGATTTTTAGAAAATTAAGTGCCTTAACTTCTTTCATAAACGGCAACTCAGTTACAACGAATGAACCTTCAACAGCCGGATAGAAGAAGCGGTTATTTTCAACAGGCAAAGTCGAGGACCAGTCGTTACGTCCGCGTAAAGTTACGAAAGCCAAGTTGTTGTAACCAAATTCCATCTGTGCCGAAATAGCCTGAACACGGCGCATGGTTGTTCTCTGTTTAGTAGTCACAGTAGCCGGAGTACAGTTGTTGATCGACTGAAAATCAGCGATAATAAATTTTGAACCATTTGTAGCCAAACGGGTGATACCATTTTCTAACTGGTGATAACCAACCTGAGCCGAGAAGGATAATTTATCTTTAAAGAAATTATTGTTGTATCCTGCAATGATATTCAAAGTAGGATCTGAGAAGTTGGCTTTTACAATGTTATATTCACCGGTACCATTATTGTTGGCATAATAATACGGGTGAGATGACGTGATAAAATCCTGCATACCTACGTCCCAACCTATCTGAGCGCGTACAAAAGTATTTTCAAAGGGTTTTACAGTTACTGCTGCGTTGGACAGGAAACGATCTGACTGATCGTAGAATTTGTTTTTCTGCAATCCAAACAAGGGGTTCAGAAGATCCGTATCGGTGTAGTAATTCGGTCTTCTCATATGAGTACCGTCTGCATCCATATAATTTGCCATATTATCTACCACCGGCCATCTCATAGCCATGTACAATGGTCCGTCAGTACCTCTCAAGGCCTTATCGTTTGTTGTATTGGTATACTGCATAGATCCTTCGAATTTTAACCATTTAGTAATTTCGGCCTGACCTGTGAGTGACAAATTGAAACGGCTATAACCTGTCGTTTTTACCACTCCTGTCTGATCGAGGAAAGAAGCAGCCGCCCTGATTGTGGTTTTATCAGAGCCACCGTCAATAGAGATATTGTGCTTGCTTGTAAATCCGGTTTGCATTACAGCGTCCACATTATTGTACAGTTGCATTCCCCTTGGGTATAATCCTCCGTACTGATTGGTATAAAAATAGTTTGTAGTACCGTAGGCACCATTTGAATATTTATCCTGTATTTCGGGATACCCATAAGCTTCATCCCAGCGGAACATATTGCTGTAAGTTACCTGTCCTTTTCCGCTTTTACCTTTTTTGGTAGTAATGATAATTGCACCATTGGATGCGTCGGAGCCATAAAGTGCGGCTGCGGCAGCTCCTTTCAATACTGTCATCGACGCAATGTCTTCCGGATTGAAGTCATTACCACGGGATGAGAAGTCCAGGTTACGTGTGGAATACTTTTCAACACCCGAAAAGGCTATCGGGTCGAAAGTAGAGTTATTCATCGGAATACCATCTATAACATACAGAGGTTGATTATTTCCGGAAATTGAAGTTACTGTACGCAGTACTACAGTTGTTGATGCACCCGGTGCTCCACCCGTAGAGGTTACTGACATACCGGAAACACGTCCCTGTAAAGCTGAGATAAAATTATCCCTCCCCGATTCTGCTATTTCGCTCGCTTTCACATTTTGCGCGGATGAACCAACGGCTCTTGCTACACGTTTCATACCGAATTCAGCAGTAATTTCTACCTCGTCAAGTGTTTTTGCATCTTCATGCATTGTAATAGTGAGGCTAGTCTGACCAGACAACGGTATTACCTGTTTGGCATAACCAATGTAGGTAACAATCAGATTACCTTTGGCAGGTACAGCCAAAGTGAACTGACCTTTAGCATTCGATGTGGTACCGACACCGGTTCCTTCAATCAAAATACTTACACCGACTACCGGTTCGGCATTTTCGTCGACCACCGATCCTGTCAGCCGGTTCTGAGCATAACCTATCCCTACCCCAACAAGGAATAAGAACAATAACATTTTAAATCTTTTTTTCATGGAATTGAATTAATTAATAAATATATTATCTATAAAAAATCATCATCGTAAGAAACAGCTTCGTAACCGGATATTTTCAATATAAATATCACATATTTTTGA
>Ga0316605_10001773_pt1 | contig 12403 bp, 9 predicted proteins | sample OWC_soil_day20_n_FD_207666 | JGI IMG/M metagenome (GOLD analysis project Ga0316605, IMG submission 207666) | Wetland soil microbial communities from Old Woman Creek delta, Ohio, United States - OWC_soil_day20_noCT | ecosystem: Environmental > Terrestrial > Soil > Wetlands | place: USA: Ohio... | reverse complement strand
CGGGACGTTCGCGATCGACATGCTGGAGCAAGGCACGCACAAGGTCCGGATCACCCATCCCGACTACCCGCCCGTCGAGCTCGAGGCGATCGCGTCGACCGGCGGCAAGACCCGCGCGCGCCTGCGCATCCCGCTCGGTGGCGCCATCGAAGGCGCGCTCCTCGACGGTGCGAGTGGCGCTCCGATCGCCGGGATGGCGATCTCGGCCGACGGCCCTCGGAACGCGACCGCCGAGGCCACGACCGACAAGACCGGGCTGTGGAAGCTCGGCCCGCTCGTCCCCGGCCGCTGGAAGCTCGTCGTCAAGCAGCCGGGCTACCTGCCGCTCGTGCACGAGCTCGAGGTCCCGGTCTCGCACGCGCCGGGCAGGACGAGCGTGCGCGACATTCGCCTCGACCTCGCGCGCGGTGCACTCGTCGGCGGCACGGTCCGCGACGCCCGCGGCCAGCGCGTCGCCGGCGCGAAGGTCAGCGTGCAGCGCGCCGACGGCACCGGCCCTGTCGTCGACGGCACGACCGACACGCAAGGCGAGTTCCGCATCCACGACTGCCCGACGGGCGAGCTCGCCGTCACCGCCACGAAGGCCGACGCGACCGGTTCGACACGCACGGCGATCCGCCCCGGCGACGAGATCTTGAGCCTCGCGATCGATCTACGCTGAGGCATCCGCCTCGAGCCGCGCCCCAACGGATCGTCGAGCGCATCAGATGATGGCGCACCGCGATCGGTAGATGATGCGGCGGTGTGGCGCTACTCCGTGCGGCCGCTGCCTCGGCTCGCGTACCTGCCGGGCATCTCGCCGCGTGCGGACCGACCGACCATGCGATCGGCGCAGACCTCGGAAGTCGACTTCGACACGCTCGCTGCGAACGACGACTTCCGCTACGGCATCGATCTGTTCAACCACGGCTTTGCGTGGGAGGCGCACGAGATGTGGGAGCCACTGTGGCGGGCCGCGCCGCGCGAGCGAGCCGAGCGGGCGATGCTGCACGGGTTCGTGCACGCGGCGGCCGCGATCGTGAAGGCGCGAAGCGGCAGGATCGACGTCGCGCGCCGCTTCGTCGCGCGCGCATGCAAGCAGCTCGCACGCGCGACCACGTCGATCGTCGACGGGCACGCGTTGAGTGCGGCCTTGATCGCGTGGGCCGATGATCCCGCGCGGCCGGCACCGGCGATCGCGCTGGCGTGCTCCGAACAGACATGAGCCGGCACCGATCCGATGCGACTCCGCCGGGAGGCGCGAACCGACCTAACCGCGGTTGCGCGAGCGCATGCGGCCGATGTCGATGATCATCGTCGGCGCCGAGTGCAGCTCTTCGTCGTAGATCGGGCGCGCCGGCTGGCGCGTCGAGCCGCGTGGCGCCGGAACCGGCGGCGGCTGCGTTCGGCCACGCTGCGGGCGCGGGCGTGCGGACGGTGGTGACTGGTTCTGCTGCTGGCCCGTGCGGCGCGGACCGTTCTCGAGGATCAGCGTCTTCTGGCCGTGGATGTCCTCGTGCACGTCGGCCTTCGGCAACGTCGTGAACTGCGAATCGCCCGAGAAGTCGCCACTACTCGAGCGGACCTCGCTGTGGACCTCGCTGTGCGACGGCAGCGCGGCGATCGAGACCGACGTCGGCTTCGGCTGGAACGGGACCTCGGGCGGCTCGAAGTTGTCGTCGGCGCCCATGAGGTTCTCGCCGACGTCGTCGCTGACGTCGTCGGTCAGGACGTACTCCTCGAGCATGCGCAGCTCGCGCTCGATCTCCTGCGCGAAGCTCTTGCGGATGAACCGGCCGAGGTGGCTCCGCGAGTAGTTCGGCATGAACTTGCGGAGGAAGGCCCGCAGGTCGGTTTCGGCCTCGGCCGCGGTCTGGTAGCGGTTCGCGCGGCTGCGCGTGAGGCAGCGGTCGGCGATCGCCTCGAGCTCGGGCGGGATGCCGGGCGTGAGCTCGCTGACGGGGCGGTACTTCGCGTCGCGGACCTTGATGAGCAGGTCCATCTCGTTCGTCGCCGTGAACGGCGGGATGCGCGTGAGCATCTCGTAGAGGCACGACCCGAGCGAGAACACGTCGGAGCGGTGATCGAGCTTGCGACCGAGCGCTTGCTCGGGGCTCATGTACTTGACCTTGCCCTTGATGACGCCGGTCTTCGTCGTGACGCGCGACAGCGTCGCCTTCGCGATGCCGAAGTCGCAGAGCTTCACCTCGCCGGCGTAGCTGCAGATGATGTTCGACGGCGAGACGTCGCGGTGGATGATGCGCAGCGGGCGATTGCGCGAGTCGACGGCCGAGTGGGCGGCGTGCAACGCGGCACCGACCTCGGCGCAGATATACGCGGCGTGCTCGGGCGGGATCGGCTTCTTCTTCGTGCGGCAGCGCTCGAGCACGGTGCGCATGTCCTTGCCGTCGACGTGCTCCATCGCGATGAAGTACTCGCCGTGCGCACGCGCGAACTCGTAGACACGCGCGATGTTGCCGTGGCGCAGGACGCTCGCGATCTTCGCTTCGTCGACGAGCATCTGGATGAAGTCGTCGTCCTCGGCGAGGTGCGCGAGCACGCGCTTGACCGCGACGAGGTGCGGCTGCCCCGTCGCGTCGAAGGTCTTGGCGCGATAGATCTCGGCCATCCCTCCGAACGCGATCCGATCGAGCAGGTGGTAACGCCCGAGCTGTTGAGCCCTTCTCACCGCTGGTCCAGCGTAGCCCGGCCGCTTCGCATCGAGTAAGGGGTACATGTCGTACCCGCGTGCGATCTGCCAGAGATCCGCTACTATCGACGAATGCGTCGCCTCGCGTTGGTTGCTCTGGTCCTCTCCCTTGGTTGTTCGAAGTCAGCGGGTACCAAGGAGAAACCCGACGACACGCTCGCCACGAACGACAGGGTCGCGGTGCCCGGTGCGAAGGGCGGCGCGGTGACCGGCGGTCCCGGAGAGAGCGTGCAGGTCGGCGGCGGCGACGAGAAGCGATTCCGGCTTCAGCCCGAGGAAGGCAACCTCGCCGTCGAAGCGCCCGCGGGCGCGAAGGCCGGCGCCGAGGCGATCGCGAAGATCGTCGTGACGCCCGGCAGCAAGTACAAGGTCAACACCGAGTTCCCGACGAAGCTCACGCTCGAGAACGCCGACGGCGTGACGATCGCGAAGGCCGAGCTCAAGGCCGGCGGCCAAGACAAGGCGAAGGGCGACGCCGAGGTGTTCGAGGAATCGAACCTGACGTTCGCCGTCAAGCTCACGCCTGCGAAGAGCGGCAGCTACACGATCAACGGCAGCTTCAAGTTCGCCGTCTGCGATAAAGCCGGGAGCACCTGTCTCGCGAAGAAAGAGCCGATCGCGATTCAGGTCGCCGCGCAGTAGTTGAGCGGAGAGTCGCGAGGCCGTCTCACAATTGATACCGTCGTAGCGATGGCAACTGACACGCCCGCCGCGGACACGGTCAAGGACCTGCTCGTCAGTCTCGGCACGTCGGTGCGCGACGACTTCACGCGCAACCGCCGCGTCATGTCGTTCGCGGAGTACCTGAACCTCGTCGTCGCGGAGCCACTCCGCCAGCTGCGGTCGTCGACGCAGTACATCGTCGATTGCTTCGATCACTACGGCAGCTCGGCGGTGAGGTACCCGTGGGGCGAGGTCCGGCGGTTTCACCTGTTCGACGCACCGTGGGACGACGGCGAGGACCGGCTGTTCGGCCAAGAGCACGTGCAGAACACGGTCTATCGCGTGATGCGGTCGTTCCAGCAGGACGGCCGCCCGAACAAGCTGATCCTCCTCCATGGCCCGAACGGCTCCGCGAAGTCGACGTTCATCCGCTGCCTCGGCCGCGCGCTCGAGCATTACTCGACGCTCGACGAAGGCGCGCTCTACCGGTTCTCGTGGATCTTCCCGGCGCAGAAGGCGTCGAAGGGCGGCATCGGGTTCGGCGGCGCGGTGGGCCAGCAGAACCTCGAGACGATCGAGTCGTTCGCGTACCTGCCGGACGAGCTTGTCGACGCGCGCCTCGGCGACGAGCTCCGCGACCATCCCCTGCTGCTCGTCCCGACGGAGGAGCGCGAGAAGCTGATCGAGAAGCTGCTCGGTCCGATCACCGGCAATCGCAAGCTCCAGGTCAGCGACTACCTGCGCCAGGGCTCGCTGTCCCCGAAGAACCGCGCGATCTACGACGCGTTGCTCGCGAGCTACCACGGCGACTACCTCCAGGTGCTGCGCCACGTGCGCATCGAGCGGTTCGAGATCTCGCACCGCTACCGCACGGGGTGGGTCACCGTCGAGCCGCAGCTGTCCGTCGACGCGACGGAGCGGCAGGTCACCGCGGATCGCACGCTGTCCGCGCTGCCGCCGTCGCTGCAGTCGGTGTCGCTGTTCGAGTATGGCGGCGAGGTCGTCGGCGCGAACCGCGGCATGATCGAGTTCGACGATCTGCTGAAGCGCCCGCTCGAGCACTACAAGTATCTACTCACCACCGTCGAGCGCGCCGCGCTCGCACTCACGAGCTCGACCTTGTTCCTCGACCTCGTGTTCGTCGGCAGCTGCAACGACATCCACCTCGCCGCGTTCCGCGAGATCCCCGACTTCCAGTCGTTCAAGGGCCGCATCGAGCTCGTGCGCGTGCCGTTCATCCTCGACGTCCGGCACGAGGAAGGGCTCTACCAGGAGCGCCTGCGCGAGGCCGCGGGCAGCCGGCACATCGCACCGCACACCGCCTACGTCGCGGCACTGTGGGCCGTGCTCTCGCGCATGCGCAAGCCGCAGGTCGAGCGCTTCCCGTCGACGCTCGCCGAGGTGATCGGCAAGCTGTCACCGCTCGACAAGGCCGAGCTGTACTCGACGGGCCAGCTGCCCGACGACCTCACGCCGGACCGGGCGCGCGAGCTCACCTCGCACATCAAGGACCTCTGGCACGAGAGCGACACGTACCCGATCTACGAGGGCAGGGTCGGTGCGTCGCCCCGCGAGATGCAGACCGTGCTGCTCGCGGCCGCGGGATCGACTCGCTACGAGTACGTCTCGCCGCTCGTGGTTCTCGACGAGATCGTCGAGCTGACGAAGCAGGCCTCGCTCTACGAGTTCCTGCGGCAGGACGTGCAGCCCGGCGGCTATCACGATCACAAGAAGCTCGTCGACGTCGCGCGCGGCCGCCTGTTCGACCGCATCGACGACGAGGTGCGCGCCGCGGTCGGGCTCGTCGAGGAGTCCGAGTACGCGCGCGTGTTCGAGCGCTACGTGAACCACGTGATGCACGCCCTCAAGAAGGAGAAGGTGCGCAACCCGTCGACGGGCCGGATGGAAGATCCCGACGAGGGGATGATGAAGGAGGTCGAGCGCACGCTGGAGATCAGCGGCCGCGCCGACGACTTCCGGCAGAGCCTGATCGCGAAGATCGGTGCGTGGTCGCTCGATCACCGCGGTCAAAAGCCGGTGATGACGGCGATCTTCTCCGACCTGATGCGTAAGCTCCGCGACGCCTACTTCGAGAAGCACCGCAAGACGATCGCGAAGGGCATCTCGGACCTCGTGATGTACCTCTCCGGCAACGAGAGCAGCCTGTCGGCGGAGGCGCGCTCCCGCACCGAGACGGCGCTGGCGACGCTGATCGACAAGTACGGCTACGCGCGCGAGTCGGCGCGTGACCTGGTGGGCGCTCTCGCCTCGCTGCGTTACCGCTAGCGATCCGATCCCTGCGACTCCCGTAGGTCTATAAGTCGTACACGCAGCCGTCGCGTGCGCCGACTTGCTGATAGCGATCCGAGTTCGGTATCCTCGACAGTGCTCATGCTGCGCGCGTTCGCGATCGGAGCAGTCATCGCGTTCGCGACGACCGCGGCGGCGGAGCCGAAGATGCTGAAGGGCCCGTACCTTCAGGACCTCGCGCCCGCATCGATCACCGTGATGTGGCAGCTCGACGAGGCGAAGCCCGCGAAGCTGACCGTCGACGGTCCCGGTGGCGAGCGGGTGCTGCAGGTCGATCCCGCGCGTATCGCCGAGGCGAAGGTCGAGAACCTCACGCCGTCGAGCCGCTATCGCTACAAGGTCGAGATCGAGAGCGCGTCGTGGGAGGGCGAGTTCGCGACGGCGCCGCCCGTCGGCAAGGACCTGCCGTTCTCGTTCACCGTGCTCGGCGACACCCGCTACGGGATGGCGCCGCACCGCCGCGTCGTCGAGCGCATGGCGCAGGAGGTGCCCGACTTCATCCTCGGCACCGGTGACATGGTCGACGACGGCTCGCGCCAGGATCAGTGGCAGGAGTTCTTCGACGTCGAGAACTCGCTGTTGCGCAACAACGTCTACTTCCCGGCGGTCGGTAACCACGACCGCCAGGGCCGGGGCCGCACGGCGGACACCTATCGCGCGTACTTCTCGGTGCCGGAGAACGGTAACGAGACCGAGCGCTACTACGCGTTCACCTACGCGACGTCGCGGTTCCTGATCCTCGACTCGAACATCTACAGCTTCGCGCTCACCGACCAGACCGCCTGGATCGAGCGCGAGCTGATCGCGGCGCGCCAGGACCCGGACATCCGGCACATCTTCGTCGTGATGCACCACCCGCCGTTCTCGATCTCGCTGCACGGCGGCGCGAGGGACCTGCGCGATCGTTGGACGCCGCTGTTCCAGCAGTACCAGGTCAGCGCGGTGTTCTCCGGCCACGACCACGTCTACACGCGTGCCGAAGACGAAGGCGTGCGTTACTTCGTGACCGGCGGCGGTGGCGCGCCCCTCTATCCGAAGCGCCCGCGCGATCCGGTCGACATCGCGGCGGTGAAGAAGTTCGAGCGCGTGTTCCACTACCTGCGCGTGAACGTCACCGGGCCGCGCATCGAGATCAGCGCGATTCGCTCCGACGGCACGACGATCGAGACGACGACGTGGTCGGAGGGCGGTCCGATGAAGCAGGAGACTCCGCCGACGAAGACGCAGCCGACGATCGCGACGGCCGCGGCCGGTGCTCCGCGCGCGCCCGTGCCCGGCGCCACGCCGCCCGCGCCGGATTCGAACCTGACCCTGTGGTTCGGCATCGGTGGCATCGCGCTGCTGCTCGCGCTCGCGACGGTCGTGCTCGTGCTACGACGTTAGCGAATGGCGACTGCCGGCATCGTGATCATCGGGGACGAGATCCTCTCCGGGAAGTTCGCCGACGAGAATGCCGTGTTTCTGATCCGCGAGCTGCGCGCGCTCGGCGTCGACCTCCGCCGGGTGACGATGATCCCCGACGTTGTCGACGACATCGCCGCGACCGTCACGAGCTTCGCGTCGAAGTTCGACTACGTGTTCACGTCGGGTGGCGTCGGGCCGACGCACGACGACCTCACGATCGAAGGCATCGCGAAAGGCTTCGGCACGCGCGTCGTGCGGGAGCCCGAGCTCGAGAAGCGCGTGCGCGCGTACTGGGGGGCGAAGCTCGCCGAGCCGAATCTGCGGTTGGCCGACGTCCCCGAGGGCTGCGAGCTCGTCTACGGCAAGGACCAGATCTGGCCCGTCGTCGCGTACCAGAACGTGTTCATCCTGCCCGGCGTCCCCGCGCTGTTCCGGCGCAAGTTCGTCGACATCCGCGACCGGTTCCGCGCCGAGCCGGTCACGGTCGCGCGCCTCTACATCAACGCCGACGAAGGCGAGATCGCCGACGACTTGAACGCCGTCGTCGCGGCGTTCCCGAGCGTGAAGGTCGGTTCGTACCCGCGGTTCTCCGAGAAGGACTTCCGCGTGCTGATCACGCTCGAGGGCAAGCTGGCGAGCGACGTCGCCGGCGCGCAGACGATGCTCGCGGAGCGCGTCGGGGCGAAGGTCGTGCGGCGCGAGGATCCCGAGCGCGCGGGTTAGCGCGGCGCGGCGTCACAGCCGCTGCAGCGCGCGCGCGAGGTTGTCGCGTGCCGGCGCGTCGAGTCGCGCGTGGAAGAAGTCCGAGAAGTAGATGCGCTCGCGCGACAGCATCGACGACAGGAACGCGCGGCGGCCGGCGCGATACGCGTCGCGCGGGACGTGCTGGTACTCGACCGCGATCGCGGCGTCGTAGTCGTCGAACACGGCGGCCGATGCGCCGAGGATCGCGGTGTCGCTGTCGAGGAAGTGCGCCGCGTCGTGATCGAGGTCCTTGGCGTGGAGCTGGCCGTGCTTCGCGGTGAGCAGGATCAGCCGCACGGCGTCGTCGCTCGCATCGACGAGGCCTCGGGCGAGCTGCGCGGAGCGCGCCTCGTTATCGTGGCGGGTCGGGTCGTAGACGGCGTCGTGGAACACGACCGCGACGTAGACGTCCGCCGGCGCGCGCCAGCCGACCTCGTCGTAGACCGTGTCGTACCAGTGGAGGACCTCGTGGATATGCGTCGCCGTGTGGTACGCGCGCTGCGGCTCGGCATAGGCCGCGACGAGCGTCCGTTCGACGTCGGGCGGCAGCACGAGTGGCGCATGGCGGCAGGCAAACACGTCGGTCATGGTAAACGTCCCGCCATGCCTGTACAGCCGCGAACGCCACCCGGTGTGCTGGAGCTGTTGCCACCGCAGCAGCTCGCGTTCCAGCGCATGCTCGACACCGTCCGCCGGGGGTTCGAGCGGTTCGGCTTCTTGCCCGTCGAGACGCCGGTCTTCGAGCTCACCGAGGTGCTGCTGACCAAGTCGGGCGGCGAGACCGAGAAGCAGGTCTACTTCGTCCAGTCGACCGGTGCGCTCAAGCAAGGCGACACGCCCGAGCTCGCGCTCCGCTTCGACCTCACCGTGCCGCTCGCGCGCTACGTCGCGCAGCACGAGCACCAGCTCGTGTTTCCGTTCCGCCGCTATCAGATCCAGCGCGTCTATCGCGGCGAGCGGGCGCAGAAGGGCCGGTTCCGCGAGTTCTATCAGTGCGACATCGACGTGATCGGCAAGGACTCGCTGTCCCTCGCGTACGACGCGGAGGTGCCCGCGATCATCTACGGCATCTTCACCGAGCTCGCGATCGGCAAGTTCACGATCCGCGTGAACAACCGCAAGCTCTTGCGGGGGCTCCTCGAGACGTTCGGCTGGCCCGAGCCGCAACACGCCGCCGTGCTGCACGAGCTCGATCGGCTCGGCAAGATGGAGCGCGCCGAGGTCGTCACGCGCATCGCCGCGCTCGCGACCGACGACGCGACGAAGCAGGGCGTCGCCAAGCTCGTCGAGCTGCTCGTCGATAGCCCGCGCGACCAGCGCGTGTTCGAGGTGCTGCGCGCGCGCGACAACGCGACGCTGCGCGAGGGCGTCGACGAGCTCGAGCGCGTCTATCACGGTGGGATCGCGCTCGGCATCCCCGCGGCGTCGTTCGAGATCGATCTCTCGATCGCGCGCGGCCTCGACTACTACACGGGCACCGTCTACGAGACGTTCCTCGACGAGCATCCGAAGCTCGGCAGCATCTGTTCGGGCGGTCGTTACGAGAACCTCGCGGGTCACTACACGAAGTCGAAGCTGCCGGGCGTCGGCATCTCGATCGGCGCGACGCGCCTGTTCGCGCAGCTGCTCGAGATGAACCTGATCGGCGCCGTCCACGCGGCGGTCGCGCAGGTGCTGGTCCTGCAGGTCGAGAGCGCGCTCGGGCCGGCGTACGCCGAGCTCGCGACCGAGCTCCGCGCGGCCGGGCTCAACGTCGAGGTCTACGGCGGCGAGGACAAGCTGGCGAAGCAGTTCAAGTACGCCGACCGGTCGAAGGTCCCGCTCGCGATCCTGCTCGGTTCGCGGGAGCGCGACGCCGGCATCGTCAAGATCAAAGACTTGCGGACGACGACGGAGCACGAGGTACCTCGCAGCGAGGTCGTCACGCAGATCCGCGGCTTGCTGTGAGGCGGCGCCCCCGCAGCGTCGGGGGCGTCTGTGCCATATTCGAACGATGGTGAACGGGCCGCCGTGCGCGGTATGTGGCTTCACGTTGCGGTGGCTCCCGCAGCAATCGAGCTGGGGCTGCGATCGCTGCCAGCGCATGTTTCCCGCGAGTGGTCCGGGCGCACCGCAACAAGCGGCGACTCCGCAGCAACCTTCGCCGTGGGCGCCACCCGGCGCGCAAGTGACGTCTCCGCAGTCGCCCCATGCGATGCAGCAGTTCGCGCCGCCGCAACAGCAAGGCTTCACGCCGCCGCAGCAGCAGGGCTTCGCACCGCCGCAGCAGCAAGGCTTTCAGCCACCGCAACAACAGGGCTTTCCGCCGCCGCAGCAACAGGGCTTTCAGCCGCCGGCCGCGCCGTCGAATCCGCCGGCCAATCCGTACGCACCACCCGGCGGGAATCCGTATGCACCGCAGGGCGCCCCGAACGCGTACGGCGCGCCGCCGAATGCATATGCACCGGGTGCGGCGCCGGGCTACGGCGCGCAGCAGCCACCTTATTCGCCGCATCCCTCCGCGCCGCCCGCCGGCACCATGCCGGCACCTGCCAAGAAGTCCTCGAAGGGGCTCGTCATCGGGCTCGCCGTCGCGGCGGTCGCCGTCGCCGGTGGCGTCGTCGCGTTCGTGATGCTGCGCGGCGGCGGTGCGGCGGGTGGTGGCTCTCGGGCCGACGTCGTGAAGAGCACGCTCGCGGCGCTCGAGGACGGTGACGTCGATCAGCTCATGAAGCTCACCGACCTCCCCGGGCTGCACGACAAGGTCGTCGACTGCTCGGGCAAGACGAAGCCGCGCGAGGGCACCGGCGACGACGACAAAGAGCTCACCGACAAGGACAAAGACGAGCGCGACGTGAAGAAGCAGCTCGACAAGCGCAGGAAGGAATACGAGGAGCTCGCGCCGCGCGCGAAGGGGGCGAAGATCGAGCTCGTCGAGATCGTGACGAAAGAGCCGCCCGCGCCGACGGACGACGAGAAGAAGGCCGAGGACAGCGAAGGCACGATCCTGAAGACCGGGGAGCGCTTGATGAAGGGCTGCGTCGCGAAGGTGCCGATGCGCATCCACCTCGCGAAGCTGAAGCTCAAGGTCACGCCGAAGGGCGAGAAGGTGATCGAGCAGGACTCCGAGATCATGCTCCTGCAGATCGGCACGGGCTTCTACCTCGGCGGTCCGCCGATGGTCAGCCTCGGGACGGGCGCGCTCGAGAAGGAGCTCGGCGCGGTACGTGACAAGGTCTGCGCGTGCAAGGACGCCGCGTGCGCCGAGAAGCTGAAGGAAGAGTTCAAGGAGTCGCCGCGCCGCAAGGAGATCAAGAAAGAGATCAAGGCGCTCTCCGACGGCGACAAGCAGAAGATCGACGCGATCGAAGATGAGATCAAAGCCTGCGAGAGCAAGCTCGAGGGCGGCGATCAGATCGCAGCGATGACGCAGTTCAAGGACAAGATCTGCGCGTGCAACGACAAGGCGTGCGCCGACAAGGTCACGCAGGAGATGTCGGTCTGGGGTAACTCGCACCAGGACAGCAAGCTGTCCCAGGAGGACATGAAGAGGGCGGCCGAGATCGGCGACGAGATGGGCAAGTGCATCGCGAAGCTCTACAGCACCGCGACCGGCACGGGCATCGGCGCGACGATCGCGGCGGCCGGCGGTGGCGATGACTTCGCGGAGGTCGAGGGGATCCCGGCCGCGTGCGAGGACTATCGACAGACGATCCTGCACCTCTCGAATTGCTCGAAGTTCCCGGAGGCCTCGCGCAAGGCGCTGGTCGACGGCTGGAAGGCCATGACCGACGCGTGGAAGAACATCAACTTGAAGACGATGCCACCCGAGGCCATCAAGGCGATGGAAGACGGCTGCCGGCAAGGGGTCGAGGCGCTGAAGCAGGCCGGCCAGACGATGGGATGCTGACGCGAGATCGTTAGAGATTTCCGTCCAATCGGGGTAGCTGCCTGGCTCCTCGGTTGTGGTAAGACGTGCCCGCCATGGATCCCGGGGATCTGGTGTTACGCGGAGGCCGGGTGTTCGACCCGGCGGCACCACGTCCCGTCGATCAGGCGGGCGATGTCCGCATCGTCAACGGACGTATCGTCGAGATCGGGCGCGGGCTCGTCGGTGGCCGCATCATCGACGTCCGCGACCTCTGGATCGTGCCCGGGCTCGTCGACCTGCACGTGCACCTGCGCGAGCCGGGGCAGGAGTACAAGGAAGACATCGAGACGGGCACGCGCGCGGCGGCGGCCGGTGGCTTCACCACGATCTGCTGCATGCCGAACACGAAGCCCGTGAACGACCAGCGCACGGTCACCGAGATCATCGTGCGGCGCGCGAGAGAAGTCGGCGTGGTGCGCGTCCGGCCGATCGGCGCGATCACCCAGGGCCTCGAGGGCAGGGTGCTCGCCGACATCGCCGACATGAAGGAAGCGGGCATCGTCGCGATCTCCGACGACGGGCGGCCCGTCATGAACGCCGGCCTCATGCGGCGCGCGTTCGAGTACGCGCGCACGTTCGACCTGCCGGTCGTGCAGCACGCCGAGGACTTGGACCTCGCCGAAGGCGGCGCGATGAACGAAGGCGCCGTGTCGACGCGCATCGGCATCCGCGGCCAGCCGGCG
>Ga0316605_10001772_pt1 | contig 12405 bp, 5 predicted proteins | sample OWC_soil_day20_n_FD_207666 | JGI IMG/M metagenome (GOLD analysis project Ga0316605, IMG submission 207666) | Wetland soil microbial communities from Old Woman Creek delta, Ohio, United States - OWC_soil_day20_noCT | ecosystem: Environmental > Terrestrial > Soil > Wetlands | place: USA: Ohio... | reverse complement strand
GCAGGTGGAAATCGTGCTATCGGTCGGCGACAAGCCGACCGACCTGGTCGCCGAGCGGGTCGACCTGGCGGTGCGCATCACGAATATGCTGGATCCGACGATGATTACGCGGCCACTGGCGCGCTGCCGCTCGATGCTGTGCGCCTCCCCCGACTATCTGCAACGGCATGGCACGCCGCACACCGCCGACGACTTGCGCCGGCACCGTTGCATTGCTCATGCCTTCGGTATTGGCAAGCAATACCGTCTGACGCGGAATGGCGAGACGATTACCGTGTCGGTCAATTGGAGCTTTCACACCAACGAAACCGCCGTCCTGCGCCGGGCTGTGCTATCCGGCACCGGCATCGGCATGCTGCCGACCTACTATCTGGATAATGACCTGCGTGCCGGCCGTCTGGTCCAACTGCTGCCCGATCATGAGCCGGAAGTGCTGGGCATTCATGCGATCTATCTATCGCGCCAGCATCAACCGCTGGCTTTACGTCTGCTGGTGGATTTTCTTGCGGCCCGCTTTGCCGGCGAAACGGCACCGTGGGACCTGGCACTCGGCAGGTGAAACAAAGGTCCGAATTTAAGGCAAACACCGTGTCTGGAGACAAGTCCGAGCGTCTGTTTTGCGATTTAAATTTGCCGCATGTCGCAAGACGCCTGGACGAAAGTATTGGCCGAGTAGCGTGCTTCGACTTTCCGGCATTTTAGTTGCCAAGCGCTCATCCAGATTACCGCTTCTAGAATAGGTGATCGTCCGCTCGTGGCCGATCTGAGTTAGCCCTTCAACGCCGCTCCCAAATCGTCACCTCCGACAGCGTGTGCTGGAACTTGCGTTTCGTTTCGCGAATCACGAAAGGCACTTCCTGCGGCCCGTGCACCAGCCGGAAATGCTGGCCGAGCAGGGCTTTCAGGCCGTCCAGCGTAGTGAAATTCTCGCCGTCCTTCTTGTAACCGCCGAGCCATTCCTCGCGCTTGGTGTGTTCTTCCAGCCAGGTGTAGGGCGAGGTGAGCATGAGCAGGCCGCCGGGTTTGAGGCGCTCATGCACGGTTTCGAGGAAACGGGTCGGGCTGTACAGGCGGTCGATCAGGTTGGCGGCGAGGATCAGGTCGTAGCCGGTGAATAGCGGCTTGAGGTTGCAGGCGTCGCCCTGGAAGAATTCCACCTTGCCGGCGACTTCGGCCAGGCCGTGCTCGGCCAGCGTGCATTCCTTGTGGCTGACCAGTTCGCCTTCGTCGACCAGGGTGTAGCGTACGTGGCCCTGTTCGATCAGCTGGGTGCCGACGCCGATGAAGCGGGCCGAGAAGTCGATGCCGGTGACGCGGTCGAAATGGCGGGCCAGTTCGAAGCTGGCGCGGCCGGTGGCGCAGCCGAGATCGAGCGCGCTGCCGGCCGGCCTGTCGCCCATGGCGGCGATGGCCAGTTGGGCCAGGGCCTTGGGGAAATTGGGCACGCCGTAGTATTCGCTGCCGTAGTGGAATTCGATGTATTCCGAGATCAGGCGGTCGGTTTCGTAATGCGAACTCGGCCGGCTGGCCGGGGCGTCGGAAACGACGTAACGGAAGCCGGCGTGCTGGAAGAAGTGGCGGCGGAAGGCGTAGCGCGACAGCGGCGAAGCCTCGTTGCCGCAGGAAATCCACGAGCCGCCCTTGAACAGATTGTGGCGGTCGTCGAAGGTCGGCGTCGTGAAGTCGTCATAGCAGGGATGGACTTCGAAGCCGGGGAAGGGGTGGATGGGCGTTTCCAGCCATTGCCAGACGTTGCCGACGACGTCGAACAGCGGGCCGTGGGCGAACTGGCTGACCGGGCAGCTGGAGGCGTAGTGGTCGAGTTCGAGATTGGCCGCCGGCCCGTCGCCGGGCAGGTCGGGAATGCCGGCGAAGCGGCGCAGGGCCTGCCATTCGTCCTCGGTCGGCAGGCGTACCGGCTGGCCGGTTTGCCGGGCCTGCCAGTTACAGAAGGCCTTGGCCTCGTGGTAATTGGTTTCGACCGGCCAGTTCCAGGGCATGGGGACTTCTTCGAGCATCAGGCGCAGGCGCCATTGGGCGCCGTCCTCGATCCAGAAGGTCGGGTGGCTGGCCCGGGCGAATTGCTTCCAGGCCCGGCCTTCTTCCGGCCACAGGCTGTCGTCGGCGTAGCCGCCGGCATCGACGAAGGCGAGGAATTCGCCGTTCGACACCAGATGGCGGCTGGCTTTGAATGCTGCGGTCGACGCCTCGTGGCGGCCGAATTCGTTGTCCCAACCGTAGATTTGCGGTTCGCTGCGCTCGCGGCCGAGGCGGAAGCTGGCGGCTGGGATGTCGACCAGCCCGTTGGCCGGAGCCGGGCCGCTGGTGCGGCAGGGTGCCCAGGCCGGGTGCGGCTGCACGTATTTCAGTTGATGCTGGCGAATGAGCACCGACGAGGTTTCGAGGTGGATGCGCTCGTGCTCGATGCCCATCAGGATGACCCACCACGGGTCCTCCCAGCCGATCGGCAGGCTGAGATTTTCGCTGCGAATCAGCCGGTCGACCGCAGCCCTCACCTGGCGGCGGTAGTCGCGCACGGCGTCGACGGTCGGCCAGTCGTAGCGGGCTTCGCTGAGGTCGTCCCAGCTCATTTCATCGACGCCGATGGCGAACATCGATTCGAATTTTGGATTGATCCGCTGTTCGAGCAGGCCGGCCAGCACCAGCTTGTTGATGAAGAAGGTGGCGGTGTGGCCGAAGTAGAAGATCAGCGGGTGGCGCAGGGCGATTGGCTTGAGATAGTAGGCCTCGTCGCTGCGCAGCACTTCGAACAATTGCTCGTAACGGTCGAAGGTGGTATGGAAATAGTCGAGGATCTGCCGGGGGGTCTGCTCGACGTCGGTGGCGTTCAGGCGGGGCGTTTTCGGGAAGGGGGACATGGTGGCTTGGCTGTTGAAGACGTGAAGTTCAGAACGGCGACAGGGTGGCGACGACCCGGCCCGGTTCGATGCGGATCGAGCGCAGCAGCAGGCGGGCGGCGATTTCCTGCGGGTTGCCGTCGGCGCGCAGGACGTAGACCGGCTTGCTCTTGAAATATTCGGCCAGCAGCCGGTTGACCGCGCGCCGCACATTGGGCTCGGCTTCCTTGGGCAGGGCTGGCGACTCGACCGAGTGGGCGACCGGCTGGTCGAGAAAGAAGGCCTTGGCCTGGTCGTCGTAGCGGATGCCGGCGGTGGCCGCGACATTGACCGACACCGGCGGATTGCCGAGCAGGCCGACGTCGAGGCGGGTGACGATGCCAACCCGGCCTTCCGGGCTGCCCAGCGTGATGGCCGGGGTTTCGGGCAGGGCGAGGCTGAGCAGACCGCCGTAGTTTCGTTGCTGCGGCCCGGCCTTGACCAGGGCGCGCTGGACTTCCGCTTCGGAGAAGCTGACTTCGCGGTCCAGCAGGCCGGCGTGGCCGGGGGCGGCGCAGCCGAGCCAGCCGGCGAGGAGGAGGGCGCCGGCCCGCAGCAATGGGTGGCGGGCCGGTTTCGACAGCAAGGGGCGCGGGGCGTGGTCCATGGTCGATTCGGGAGTGGAAAGCGTCACGATAATCCATTTGCCGGATTTGTGCCCCCGGCTGCTCGATGGGGATAAAGGCTATTTATCCCCGTTATCGGCGGGTAAGTCTGTGGATAAGCTCGGGACAACGCGGACAAGCCGCTGACGGGTAAGGGAAATTCGGCCGTGCCTAAAAAACGGGCAGGAATCAGTGCGCCTTCTTCGGTGTGCGCTTCCGGCGCTTCGGGCTGAACAGCTGGGTCTCGATGACTTCGGCCGGCAGCGGCTTGGAGAACAGGTAGCCTTGCAGCAGATCGCACTCGAGGTTGGCCAGGGTATCCCGCTGGGCCTGGGTTTCGACGCCCTCGGCGACGACTTCCATGCGCAGGCTGTGGGCCAGGGCCATGATGCCGGTGACGATGGCTACGGCGTCTTCGTCGTCCGGGATGTCCTGGATGAAGGAGCGGTCGATTTTCAGGGTGTTGGCCGGCAGGTGCTTCAAGTAGGCCAGCGACGAGTAGCCGGTGCCGAAATCGTCGATGGACAGCCGGATACCCAGCTGGCGCAGGTCGCGCAGCAGGTCGATGTTCTCGGCCGCGCGGGCCATTAGCACGCTTTCGGTGATTTCGAGAACCAGCGCCGAAGCCGGCAGGCCACTTTCGTTCAGGGCGCCGAGGACGATGTTGCGCAGGTCCGGCTGTTCCAGTTGCTTGGCCGACAGGTTGACGGCGACGTGCAGGCCGCTCATGCCGTTGTCCAGCCAGCTCCTGGCCTGGGCGCAGGCCGCGCGCAGCACGCGCTCGCCAAGCGGCAGGATGAGGCCGGTTTCTTCGGCGACCGGGATGAAATCGGCCGGCGACACGATGCCGTGTTCCGGGTGCAGCCAGCGGACCAGGGCCTCGACGCCGGAAATCTCGCCACTGGCGGCATCGACCACCGGTTGGTAGAAGACGGTGATTTCGTCGCGCTCCAGGGCACGGCGCAGGTCGTTTTCCATCTTCAGGCGATCCGAGATGGCCGATTCCATCGCCGCCTCGTAATAGCAGAAGCCGCTGCCGCTGTGCTTGGCGCGGTACATCGCGGTGTCGGCGTGACGCAGCAGGCGGCTGATGTCGGGGCCGTCTTCCGGATAGAGCGAAATGCCGATGCTGGCGGTGACGACGACTTCCTGGCCGGCCACCGTCATCGGCGCCGATACCGTGCGGCAGATGTTCTGGGCGACGCTGGCGGCGACGGCGGCGTTGGGCAGCTCGTCGAGCAGCACGGTGAATTCGTCGCCGCCCAGGCGGGCGACGCAGTCGTCGGTGCGCACGCAGCCCTTGATGCGCTGGGCCATGGTGGCCAGCAACTGGTCGCCGGCTTCGTGGCCGAGGGTGTCGTTGATGAACTTGAAACGGTCGAGGTCGAGGAAGAGTACGGCCAGCATGCCGTTGTGCGCCGTGGTGCGCTCGATGGCGCGGCCCAGGAATTCCATGAACAACAGGCGGTTGGGCAGGCCGGTCAGGGTGTCGTTGTAGGCCAGCTGGCGGACGTGGCGCTCGGCGCGGGTGGCGTCGATGACCCGGCGTACCCGCTGGTTGACCACCGACAGGTGGATGGGCTTGGGGATGAAGTCGCTGGCCCCGGCCTCGAAGGCGCGCTCGATGGACTGGCGGTCTTCGAGGGCGGTAATCATCAGGATGGGAATGTCCTTCCAGCGCGGGTGGCGCTTCAGTGCCGCGCAGGCGTCGAAGCCGTCCATCACCGGCATCAGCGCGTCCATCAGGATGGCGTCGGCCTGGTTGCCTTCCAGCCAGTCGAGCACTTCGCAGCCGTCGCCCGCTTCCTCGACCCGGAAGCCGCTGCGATACAGTGCGTGGCGCAGGGCCGAGCGGGTGCTGCGGTCGTCGTCGACGACCAGCACGACCGGGGCGTCCTCGCGCAATTGCGGCAGCTTGGGCTGGGGTTCGTTCAGTTCGGCCATCAGGGCCGGTTCGATGATGGCGAATTCGGTGCGCAGGCGCAGCAGCAGTTCGCTGGCCTCGCTCAGGGCACCGGCTTCGGCGTGCAGTTCCATTTCGCGGGCGACGCCGGCCAAAGCCACCGCGCCGAGATTGCTGGCCGCGCCCTTGATGACGTGGGCGACCTGGCGTAGCGCGCCGGCGTTGCTGTCGGCAATGGCCGTTTCCAGTTCGACCAGATAGCGCGGCACGTCTTCGAGGAAGGGGCGGATGGCTTCGCCGACCGAGGCGCCGAGAATTTCCCGCAGGCGCATCAGTACGCCGCTGTCGAGCGGCTGGTTGCTCGTTGCCTCGCTCGCCGGTTCGGCCGCCAGTTGGGGAGCCGGGTGCCAGTTGAGCCACTGTTCGAGGCGGCCGGACAGCGTTTCGAGGGTCAGGGGTTTGGGCAGGTGGTCGTCCATGCCGGCGATCTTGGCGCGCTCGATGTCGGCCGGCAGCGTGTTGGCGGTCATGGCGACGATCGGGGTGTGGCGGCCGGTTCCGGCTTCCAGGCTGCGGATGGTGGCGGTGGCCTGGAAACCGTCCATTTCCGGCATGGCGCAATCCATCAGGATCAGATCCCAGCCGCCATCGCGCCACTGGGTAACCGCCTCCATGCCGTTTTTGGCAATGCCGCTGGAGCAGCCCAGCATGCGCAGCATGCCGGCGGCGACCAACTGGTTGGTGGTGTTGTCTTCGGCGATCAGGATGCGTCCGCTGCGGAGATTCTTGTGGGGGGCTTCCGGGCTGCTGGCAGGGGAGGCCTGGGCGGCCACGCAGGGCGTGGTGAACCAGAAATGGCTGCCCTGGCCCGGCGTGCAATCGACGCCGATTTCGCCGCCGAGCAGGCGCACGATCTGCTTGCAGATGGACAACCCGAGGCCGCTGCCACCATAGCGGCGGGTGGTCGAGGTGTCGGCCTGGGTAAAGGAGTCGAAAATGACCGCTTGTTGCTCTTCGGTAATGCCGATGCCGGTATCGCGCACGTCGAAGCGCAACATGTTTCCGTCTTCCGTAGGCTCCACGCTCAGCGCCACCGAGCCGCGCTCGGTGAATTTGAGCGCATTGCCGAGCAGGTTGATCAGCACCTGACGGATACGCGCCGGGTCGCCGGTCAGCTGTGGGGGCACTTCCTGGGCCACGGCGATGGACAGCGTCAGCCCCTTGCCGGCGGCTTGCGGCTGGAACATGGCGATGACGCCGTCGAGCAGGGGCCGGATGGCGAAGTCGCAGCTGTCGACTTCCATTCGCCCGGCTTCCAGGCGGGAAAAATCGAGAATGTTGTTAATCAGTTCGAGCAAATACTGCGAGGAATCCCAGGCCAGGCCGAGCAGTTCCTGCTGTTCGCGGTTCAGGCGGCCCATTTTCAACATGTCCAGCGTGCCGATCACGCCGTTCAAGGGCGTACGGATTTCGTGGCTGACGGTGGCGGCGAAATCGGCCTTCAGCTTGGCGAAGCGCAGGGCGCTGTCGCGCGCCGTGCGCAATTCCCGTTCGCGTTGTTCCAGCGCCTCCATCATGCTGTTGAAGGCATGTGCCATGTCGGCCAGGTCGCGTGGGCCGGACAGGTCGGCGCGCAGTCCGATTTCGCCTTTTTCGGCGCGCGCCATGGTGTCGGAAAGCTTGGCCAGCGGCTGGGTCAGGCGGCGGGCGAGCAGGCGCAGGGCGAGAACGAAAAAGGCGGCAAAGGCGATGCCGGCGGCAAAGTTGATGACAAATACTTCCTGCACCAGGGCCTGGAGCGTTGCCTTGCTCTGATCGATGATGACGAAGCCGAGCAGGAGATCCTTGCGTTCGGTGGTCTCGAACGGCGAGTCCGGTCCGGATACCGACCAGACCGGCGCTACCAGACGCCAACCGGCGGTATTTTCGGCTTCCAGATAGGGCTCCTGCTGCCGACGGAGAAGGCTGCGGTCGACCTCGCCCAGCAGGAGATTTCCCTTTTCGAACAGCACCCGGCCGTCGGCATAGCGGATTTCGACGCGCGTGACGTCGGGAAAGGCGGAAGCGGCAGCCAGCGCTTCCGAGACGTTTTCGGTCGAACCGAAGGCCAGCGCCAGCCGACTCTGGGCGGCGAGGTTGCGGGTAATACGCAGGCCGTCGTCGAGCTTGCTGGCGTGAAGTTGGCGGCTGCCTTGCCAGGAGGTGGCCAGTGCGGCCAACAGCGACAGGCACAGCACACCGAGCGAGGACAGGATGGCCAGTTGACGGCGGAAGGTGGTTTTCCTGAACCTTAGCGGCAAGCCGGAAAACCAGTTCATACCGCGCTATTGCTCCGGGAAAAGGAGGTCGAAGCCCTGCTGCTGGGCGCTTGACGGGGCAAGGCCGAGATGGCTGGCGGTCCGGGTGTTGAACGCGGTCAACACGTCGCGCAGGGGCAAAACGCCGCGCACGGCGGGGTTGCCGCCAACCAGGCCGAGGGCCGAGGCGGCCAGGTTGCGGCCGAGTTCCATGTTGTTGGGGTAGAGGGCGAACAGGGCGCCGCGCTTCACATGCGACACATTGCTTGAAAAGACCGGGATGCCCTTCGACCAGGATTCCTGCAAGACCAGCGGCAGGACCAGGGTATCGTCGACGGTGGCGCTGTCCTGGGCCAGCCAGAGCGCATCGCGCCTGGCGTCGGCGCTGGCGAAAATGCTCTGGTAGATGGCCAGGGCGCTTTTCAGGTCGCCGGCTTCCTGAGCGACCAGTTCGATGCCCTGGTTGCGAGCGGCTTCCCGAGCCAGCTTGATGAGCCAGCCGTTCTGGCGCGGCTCGAAAACGACGAAAACGCGCTGGGTTTTGGGCGATAGCGTCTTGAGTCGGGTAAACAGCAGGGCAGGGTCCGGTGCCAGACTGAGAATGGCGCCGCCGCGCACGTCGGTTTCCGGTACCGAAACGACGCCGCCGGCGACGACGCCGATTTCCTTGTCGAGCGCGCTGGCTGCCTTCAGACCGTTGCGGCCCAAGGCAATGACGACGCGGATGTCCTGGCGCTTCAGTTCGCCGGAGATGGCCTGGGCGTTGAAATTGCTGCCGACGGCGTAGCTGGCAACCTTGGTCTGGGCGTTTTCCTCGATGCCCTCGATGATTTTCGAGAAGACGCTGCGGTAGGGTTCGCCGATGTCCGGGTAAAGCACGGCGATCGGGCCGATGTTGCCGCCGGCGGCGGCCAGCCGGATCGGCCCGCCACGCTGGGCGGCGGCGAGCAGTAGCTGACTGAGGCGAGGTTCTTCGAGGTCTTTCAGGGTGAGCCGGATGATTTCGACGCCCGGTGTTTCCTCGATGCCGCCGAGCAGGCCGGCAAAAGCGCCCGGGGTGGAGTCGTCGGCTTCGGCATAGATTACCGCTATACGAGTCGCTTCGGCCCGGGCTTGGAGGGCGCCGGCGGCCAGAGCGAAAGCCAACAGGAAACGGGCGAAACGCAATGTCATGAGGACATTATAGGCTGTAACGGGCTTGAAGCCAGAAGGTTCGGCCCGGCATCGGCAGATCGTAAGTAATGCCGGAGGCGGTTTTGCTCGGTTCGCGGATGTCGGCATCGAACAGATTGAACACCGAAGCCGAGAAATCCCAGCCGCGTTTCGTTTTGTCGCTGCGCAGGGTCAGGTCAACCGAGGTGTAATCGGGAACAGCGGGACGGGGGTCGCCCCAGGCGCGCTTGCGGTCGGCTACATAGTTGACTTGCCCGCTCAATTGCCAGCCGGGAAGGAGGCGCCAGTCGGCACGGCTGTACAGATGGTGGTGCGGTGCATAGCCGGCATCGCGCTGGGTCGTCTCGTTGATATTCTTCTGGTAGGCGTAATGTCCGGACAGGCGCAGGCTGCTGGAGGCATCCCAGGCTATTTCGAGTTCGCCGCCGCTGCCGGTCTGCTTGCCGGTGTTCTGGTAGGTGTTCCCGGTTTGGCTGATGATGTCGGAAATTTCGTGCCGGAAGACGCTCAGGCTGGTTTGCAGAGTATGGCTGGCTTGCCAGTTGACGGCCGCTTCCAGTGTGGTGATTTTTTCCGGCATGACCGATGGGTTGCCCAGCGCGACGGGATTGCCGGTGGCGTATTGCTCGACGAAGGAAGGCGCCCGGAAAGCCGTGCCGTACATCAGCTTGGCCGTCAGGTCGGGGCGTGCTTCCCAGACCAGGGCCAGGCGCGGATTGGTGGTGTTGCCGAAATCGGAAAAGCTGTCGTAGCGCACGCCGCCGGTCAACGTCCAGGTACGGGCAAAACTCCATTCATCCTGCAGGTAGGCATAGTTCTGTTTGCGCTTGTGCGGCGCGAGGAAGAGATTGTCGCCGCTCGCCGAGTACATCGGCAGCGGGAACAATCCACCGATCTGGGTGAAGTTCTTGGTTTCCCTTGTTTTGTAGATTTCCATTTCGTCGTGACCGAGGCCGAAACGAATGCGGTGGTCGGCAAAGCCCGAATAGACGCTGGTCGCCGAAAAGCGGGCCTGACGTTCCCATTTGTCCGGGTCGCCGATCATCCCGTTGGGAAAGCCGGGAATGACGCCGCCCGGAATGATGACCAGCGGCGTGGTGACTTCGTTGGCTAGCTGCATGTAGGCGGCTTGCAGGTTCAGGCTGAGGTCGCGGGCGAAATTTTCGTCGGCCCACGACAGGTCGGTGGAGAGGCGTTCGCTACGGACTTTGCCGACCGGATCGAGCGCTCCGGCGATGCCGGCGTAGGTGCCCATGTTGTCGCGCAGGGTATAGCCGGCGCGCCAGCGGAAATTTCCGTAGCCGATATCCAGTTGACCGTCGATGTCGTCGTGGCCGATGTTGACTGGGCCGCTGCGCCCGATCATGTCGCTGCGGATTTCGCGGCGTTGGCCGTCGGTGCCGCCGATTTTCAGATAGGCGGCGACGTCGAGTTCGCCGTGCTTGCTGCCATGCTGGAACCAGGTGTCCCAACTGTTGAAGGAACCGGCGCGGACGGCGACGGCGGTGCCATCGACGTCATGCGCGGTCTTGGTAATGATGTTGATGGTGCCGGCAAAGGCATCGGCGCCATAAACGGCGGAACCGGGGCCACGGATGACTTCGATGCGGGCGATGTTGTCCACCGGCAATTCGACGGCCAGTTCGTCCGGGTTGCCGAGATAGACGCTGGTTCTCGGGATGCCGTTAACCATCATCAGCACATGCGGCGACGAACTGGTCAGTATGCCGCGCATGCCGTAGGTCGGCGCGTAGTTGGTTTGCAACATGTTGCGGGAAACATGCAGGCCGGGAACGGCTTCCAGGGCTTCACTGAGCGTTCTGGCCCCCATGCTGGCGATTTCTTCGGCGGTGATGACGGTGGCGGCGGATGGCGCTTTCTTGACCAGTTGTCTGGAGCCCGTGGCAATCGACACGAAGCTCTTGTCGCCGTAGGCCAGGGCCAGGTCTTCTTCGTCGAGTACGGGCTGGGCAACGGCAAGACCGGCCCACGCCGAGATAACGGATGCCACGAGCAGCTGCCTGCGGTACATGAATCCCCCTGATGTTTTTACATGCCAATGTGCATTTTTTCGAGAAGACTAGGCCAAAAGTCAGATTCAAGCAATCCTCGGTTTGGTGGCGTCAGTCAGCTTGTCCTTTGTGGACGATGGGGTATAGCAAAACCGGTGTTCTAACATCTATAATATATAAGACTTGCGAAGCGGCCCAATGGGGTACAAACGAACCATTCGGCTGTCGCCATTGTCGTAAAATAATCGTTTCCCCTAGAGCAACCCTTTACGAAAGGAAGTCGCCGTGCTTGAAGCCTATCGCGCCCACGTAGCAGAGCGTGCAGCCCTCGGTATCCCGCCGCTGCCCCTGTCCAAGCAACAGACCACCGAACTGGTCGGCCTGCTGAAGAATCCGCCGAAGGGCGAAGAAGCCGCCCTGGTCGAACTGATTACCTACCGCGTGCCGGCTGGTGTCGATGACGCCGCCAAGGTCAAGGCCGAGTTCCTGGCCAAGGTCGCCAAAGGCGAAGAAGCCTGCGCGCTGATTTCCCGCGAAAAGGCCGCCGAACTGCTGGGCACCATGCTCGGCGGTTACAACGTCAAGCCGCTGATCGACCTGCTCGCCTGCCCGGTCTGCGGTGCCGTCGCCGCCGAAGGCCTGAAGAAGACCCTGCTGGTTTTCGACTTCTTCCACGATGTGGCCGAACTGGCCAAGGCTGGCAACGCCAACGCCAAGGCGGTCATGCAATCCTGGGCCGATGGCGAGTGGTTCACCTCCCGCCCGGCCGTGCCGGCTTCGCAGAAGCTGACCGTCTTCAAGGTCACCGGCGAAACCAATACCGACGACCTGTCGCCCGCCCCGGATGCCTGGTCGCGTCCTGACATCCCGCTGCACGCGCTGGCCATGCTGAAGAACCCGCGTCCGGGTATCGAAGCCGACGAGCCGGGTTCGCGCGGCCCGATCAAGCAACTGGAAAAGCTGGCTGCCAAGGGCAACCTGATTGCCTACGTCGGTGACGTGGTCGGTACCGGTTCTTCCCGCAAGTCCGCCACCAACTCCGTGCTGTGGTTCACCGGCGAAGACATTCCTTTCGTTCCGAACAAGCGTTTCGGCGGCGTCTGCCTGGGCTCCAAGATCGCTCCGATCTTCTTCAACACCATGGAAGATGCCGGCGCACTGCCGATTGAAATCGATGCCGGCCAGATGGACATGGGCGACGAGATCGAACTGAAGGTCGACGAAGCCACCGGCAAGGTCACCGCCGTCAAGAACGGTGCGACCATCGCCGAATCGCAACTGAAGACCCTGGTGATTCTGGACGAAGTCCGCGCTGGCGGCCGTATCCCCCTGATTATCGGTCGTGGCCTGACCACCAAGGCCCGCGAATTCCTCGGCCTGCCGCAATCGACCCTGTTCCGCCTGCCGCAGAACCCGGCTGACGACGGCAAGGGTTACTCGCTGGCCCAGAAGATGGTCGGCAAGGCCTGTGGCGTGACCGGCATCCTGCCGGGCACCTACTGCGAGCCGAAGATGACC
>Ga0316605_10001771_pt1 | contig 12414 bp, 7 predicted proteins | sample OWC_soil_day20_n_FD_207666 | JGI IMG/M metagenome (GOLD analysis project Ga0316605, IMG submission 207666) | Wetland soil microbial communities from Old Woman Creek delta, Ohio, United States - OWC_soil_day20_noCT | ecosystem: Environmental > Terrestrial > Soil > Wetlands | place: USA: Ohio... | reverse complement strand
GCCGTTGTCGACCCTGAAGCTTTTCAATGCGCAGGGCAAACAGGGCGGGCTAACCGCCGAGTATTTCCGCAATGCGCAGTTCGGCTCGCTGCTGACGTCACAGACGGAAGCGACCATTGCGCACGAATATGTCGATTCCATGGGCACATTTCCGGACGGGTTCAACCTCACTACAGGGAGCATTCGCTGGAGCGGTACCATTGGGTCCCATGAGGCGGGGACGCACAAGTTGCGGGTCTATTCCTCTTCGTACTTGAAACTCTGGCTGGATGGCAAGTTGATGGTCGACTCATGGCGGCAGAACTGGCTGCCGTGGATACACGAGCTGCGCCTGCCCATGAAACCCGGGAAACGATATCCGATCAGAATCGAATGGATACCCAACGGCGGAAATGTAGGGCTGACATGCCTCGGCCCTGAGGACCCCGTGTATCACAAGAGTCTTTCACTCTGGTCCAATGTCGCCGATCAGATCGATTACTACTTTATCCATGGAAAGAATCCCGATGAGTTGATCCGGGGATACCGTACGGTGACGGGCCGAGTCCCTCTGATGCCCAAATGGGCGATGGGCTACTGGCAGAGCCGCGAGCGATACCGCTCACAGGATGAACTCCTTTCCGTCGTGCGGGAATTCCGTCGGCGGCAGTTCCCCCTCGACAATATTGTGCAGGATTGGTTTTACTGGAAAGAAGACCAGTGGGGGAGCCATGAGTTCGACTCCACGCGATTCCCCGATCCGGCCGGCATGGTGAAGCAACTCCATGATACCCTTCACGCCCGCATCATGATCACAGCCTGGCCCAAATTCTATGTGGGGACGAAGCACTATGAGGAGTTCAGGGAAAAGGGATGGCTCTACATGCACAACATCGAGAAGGGTGTGCGCGACTGGGTGGGACCGGGATACGTGTCGACTTTTTTTGATCCTTTCAGCAGTGAGGCAAGAGATCTTTACTGGGCGCAGATCAACGATAAGCTCTTTCGCTTAGGAATCGATGCCTGGTGGCTTGATTCCACAGAGCCGGACCTTCAATCCAACGTGTCGCCTACCGAAACGCTCCTGCGCATGCACCCGAATGCACTGGGTACGGCGGCCCGATACGAAAACGCATATTCCCTGATGATGACCAGGGGTGTGTATGAGAACCAGCGCAAAACCTCGCCCGACCAGCGCGTCTGTATCCTCACCCGATCGGCATACGCCGGGCAGCAGCGCTATGCGTCCGCGACCTGGAGCGGAGACGTGGCCACACGCTGGTACGACCTGGGAGCACAAATCAAAGCCGGGCTGAACTTCTCGCTCTCGGGCATCCCATACTGGACAACCGATATCGGCGGATTCGCGGTCGAGCCGCGCTACGAGCATCCAAACGATGCTGACCTGGATGAATGGCGGGAGCTCAACACGCGGTGGTTCCAGTTTGGGACGTTCTGTCCGCTGTTTCGCTCGCACGGGCAGTTTCCACTTCGCGAACCATTCAATCTGGCTCCCGACGGTCATCCTGCGTATCAGACCCTGCTTGCCTATACCAGACTCCGCTACCGCCTGATGCCCTACATCTATTCCCTCGCCGGAATGGTCACGCAAAGCGATTATACCATCCTGCGGGCCCTTGTCATGGACTTCGGTAACGACAAACGCGTCGCGAACATCGGCGACCAATTCCTGTTCGGTCCGGCGCTGCTGATCAATCCGGTAACGTCCTACAAGACAAGAGCACGTCAGGTCTATCTTCCCGCTGGCGCCGGGTGGTACGGACTGAGATCCGGTGTGCACTACAGAGGAGGCCAGACGATCCGGGCGGATGCGCCTTACACGGATATCCCGATATTTGTGAAGGAAGGGTCCATTGTGCCGTGCGGTCCCGAGATCGAGTATACGGATCAAAGGCCTGCCGATCCCATCAGGCTGTTCGTCTACACTGGCGCCGATGGGTCGTTCACACTGTATGAAGATGAAGCGCTTAACTACAACTACGAAAAGGGCGCGTACGTGAGCATTCCGATGACGTACAGCGAGAAAGACACGCGTCTGACAATCGGAGAACGCAAAGGTGAGTTTCCTGGAATGCTCAGGAATCGCACGTTCGAAATCGTGTGGATCGGCAAAGGGAAGCCCGCCGGTATGGATTTTTCCGGAAAGCCAGACGCGGTGGTGAGCTACGATGGAACTCCACAATCGATCGGCATGAGGTGACAATGACACGAACATGGATGAGTATGATCGCAATCGGTCTGTTTGCACTTCCGGCATTCTGGATGACAGCATGCTCGGGCTCCTCTCCACGAGTCAGAAAGACTGAAGACTTTTGTGCGGGCTGGAAGTTTCATCTTGGCGACGTGACGAACGGCTATGAGACTGCTCTGGATGATTCCCCGTGGCGGTTGATAGATCTCCCTCACGATTGGAGCATCGAGGGAGAGTTCAGCAATGACCACCCCGCTACTCCCGGAGGGGGTGCGTTGCCTGGAGGCATCGGGTGGTACAGGAAGACGTTCACCGTACCGTCGGCCAACAAGGAAGGGCTGGTGTTCGTGGAGTTTGATGGCATCTACAGGAACAGCGAGGTGTGGATCAACGGTCACGCTCTGGGCAAACGTCCCAATGGGTATATCTCCTTCCGATACGAGCTGACACCGTTCCTGAAGTATGGGAACGAGATGAATCTCATTGCGGTCAGAGTCGACAACGCGCAGCAGCCCAATTCCCGGTGGTATTCGGGCTCCGGGATCTACAGGAATGTCCGGCTAGTGACGACAGGGAAGCTCTTTGTGGACCAGTGGGGGACGTGCATCACAACTCCTGAGGTGACGGGGAAATCGGCGACAGTCTCAATCAGGACCAGGGTCCGCAATCGCATGCCTCACGATCAATCCTTCACCGTGCACACAGAAGTGATCGATGAGCAGGGAAAGAGCGTAGCCAGTACGGAAGCGCAAGGCACTACGCTCAAGGATTCTGTCGGTGAGGTTGCCCAGACCCTCACAATTCAGAATCCTCCCTTGTGGTCGGTCGAACACACGCACATGCTCAAAGCGATAACAACCATCGTGGTAGATGGACGGGTCAGTGATGACTATGAGACGCCGTTTGGCATCCGCACGTTCAGGTTTGCCAGTGACAGCGGTTTCTTCCTGAACGGGAAGCCGCTGAAGATCAAGGGCGTGTGCAACCACCACGACCTCGGTTGCTTGGGCGCGGCCGTCAATCGCAGGGCCCTGGAGCGTCAGCTTGAGATCATGAAGGCGATGGGGGTCAACGCTATCCGCACATCCCACAATCCGCCGGCACCAGAGCTTTTGGACCTGTGCGATGTGATGGGTTTTCTTGTGATGGACGAGGCATTTGATATGTGGAAGAAAAAGAAAACAGACTACGACTACGCCCTGGATTGGGATGCATGGCACGTACGGGACCTGCAGGATATGATTCTCCGTGACCGGAACCACCCCAGTGTGTTCCTCTGGAGCATCGGCAATGAGGTGCTGGAGCAATTTCAAAAGGAAGACAGCAGCGGGACGGTTATCGCGAAGGAGCTTGCAGCGATCGTCAGGGACATCGATCCGACCCGCCCCATCACCGCAGCCTGCAACGACCAGGATCCCTTGAATCCTGTCATCAGATCCGGGGCGCTCGATCTGATCGGCTACAACTACTCGCACACGACATTCGCAGCATTTCCGCAGATCTATCCCGGGAAGAGATTCCTGGCCACCGAGACTACTTCGGGGCTTGCGACACGCGGCTCCTACGATATGCCGTCCGACAGCATCCGTCGGTGGCCGCTGCGATGGGATAAGCCTTTTCTCGAGGGCAACCCCGACAATTCGTGTTCGTCCTACGACAATTGCAGCACCCCCTGGGGATCCACACACGAAGAGACGTGGAAGATCGTGAAGAAACATGCATTCCTCTCGGGCATGTTCATCTGGACGGGCTTCGACTATCTGGGTGAACCCACCCCGTATTCCTGGCCTTCACGAAGCTCGTATTTCGGCATTGTGGATCTGGCGGGTATGCCGAAGGATGTCTATTATTTGTATCAGGGCGAGTGGACGGACACGCCGGTGCTTCATCTGTTCCCGCATTGGAACTGGAGCGACGGAGAGCTCGTGGATGTGTGGGCATACACAAATTGCGACGAAGTGGAGTTGTTCCTGAATGGTCAGTCTCAAGGAACAAAAACCAAGACGGGAGACGACCTCCACATTGCATGGCGGCTTGCCTTCACGCCGGGTGCGTTGAAAGCTGTTGGCCGCAAGGCCGGAAAAGAAGACCTCATTCGCGAGGTGAGGACGGCCGGGATCCCTTCCACAATCGTGCTGACGCCGGACAGGAAGGTGATCACGGCGGATGGCAAGGATCTGTCGTTTGTCACTGTCAGCCTCCTCGACGACGCTGGTACGCTCGTGCCGCACGCTGATAACCTCGTCACCTTTGAGGTGGAGGGTGAGGGCCGCCTGGTGGGTGTCGACAATGGCCTCCAGACAAGCCATGAACCATTCAAAGCATCATACCGGAAGGCGTTCAATGGACTCTGTCTTGCGGTTATCCAGTCAAGCAAGACTGCCGGACAGATTACGGTGACGGCGAGTTCTGCAGGTCTGAAGGGAGCAACAACTGTCATCACTGCGCGATAGGCCTGCGGATGGTGCGGGGGGAGATGAGATGAGATGAGATGAGATGAGATGAGATGAGATGAGATGAGATGAGATGAGATGAGATGAGATGAGATGAGATGAGATGAGATACCCCATGCCTACTGCAAGGAGAGATGAACGATGAGGGATTTCTGCGCATGTGTTGTTGTGGTTCTTTGTACCGCTCTGGTGGTGCCGGCGTACAGCCAGGACAGCGTGAATTGCTTTCTGACGGACTTCAACTCTAAACATGTCACCGTGCCTCCGTATGAAGATGTGCCAGCAGTTGCAGCGTCCTGGTCAGTGCAGGTTGTTGTGAACCCGACCGACACGGTCGGAAGAGTGTCGAAATACATCTTCGGCAATGCGGTAGCGGTTTGGGTGGGCACGAACCAGAACAATCCGACTCTGGTAGGGCATCTGAAGAAACTGTCGCCAACGCTCATTCGTTTTCCGGGGGGAAGCTGGTCAGATATCTACTTCTGGAATGGGAATCCCGGTGATCTCCCCACCACGATTCCCGATGGTGCAAACAATGGCCAGCCGATCGCGCTTTCACCTCAGATGGGCCCGTATCAAAGTCTCACGCCGGACGGTTACTATGCCATGCGCCAGGAACTTGGCACACAGGGGCTCATCACAGTGAACTATGGATATGCCCGTTACGGTTTGGGTGATAATCCGGTGGCAAGGGCAGCCCATCTTGCGGCAGACTGGGTGCGGTACGACAACGGACGCACCAGGTTCTGGGAAATCGGCAATGAGAACGGTGGACCCTGGGAAGCGGGGTGGCAGATTGACACGACCACAAACAAGGATAGCCAGCCGAAGATCATCACCGGTGAGCTCTACGGAAGACATTTCAGGGTCTTTGCCGATTCCATGAGAGCCGCCGCCGCGCAAATCGGTGCAACCATTTTCATCGGGGGGCAGGTCCTGCACTACGACGGCACGTCGAGCTGGAACGTCGCAGACCGTCAATGGAACGAAGGATTCTTCAGGGAAGCGGGTGGTGCGGCTGATTTCTATGTCATGCACAACTACTTCAGTGCAAACAATTCCACAAACCCGCAGACCATCCTGACCTGGGCTTCGGACGAGCTGAAGAGGAATGGCGATTTCATCCGCCAGGACATTGCAGCGAAGCAGGCAGCATCAAGGCCTATCGCCCTGACAGAGTACAATATGGGTTCTTCCAATGCCACCGCAGAAGGGTCGTTCATCAAGGGCATGCACGCAGTGGTGCAGTTCTGCGAGCTGGCCAGACAGAAATTCGGATTGTCAGCTCGCTGGCTCGTGGCAAACTGGCAGGCGGATGGCATGTTCTACAATGGAAGCACATCCGGCATCCCCGCATGGAACCCCCGTCCTGAGTTCTATTATGCCCATTTTGCACAGCGGTTCATGGGTGACCACATGGTCACGGCGACCGTTCCCGGCAGCCAGGTTATATCGGCGTGTGCGTCGACCTTTGCATCGGGCCATCTGGCGGTGATTGTCGTGAACAAGGGAGTGGGTACGTATGTGATGAGCCTTGTTCCGAACACCTACGCTTTCGGAGACCGGTACTACGTCTATTCACTCAAGGGCGGTACGGACAACGGGAGTTTCTCTCAGGAGGTGTATGTCAATGACGATGGGCCGAGCGCACCCTCGTGGGGACCACCCATCGAGAGTCTGGACTCCCTGAAGGCATATGCCTATCCGACCGATGGAACACAGATCAAGGTGCCGCTTCCTGCGCGGTCAGTGCAGTTCATCCTGCTTGAGCCCGGCAGCCACATCATTACCAGCGCGGAAGATGTACCGTCCGGGTCAGTGGAGCAATTTGAGCTGATGCAGAACTTCCCCAACCCGTTCAACCCGCACACCACAATCCAGTACTCGCTTCGGGAAGCCAGCACCGTATCACTGCGGGTGTACGACGTCATGGGAAGGGAAGTCGCGAGTCTTCTCAATGACGAGAGACGGCCAGCAGGGCGCCACGAAGTTGACTTCGAGGCGGAGAACCTCCCGAGCGGCGCCTATTTCTATACGCTAAGGACAGAGCGCTCGAAAGCGACAAGAGTAATGATGCTTGTGAAGTAGCTGGTGACTTCGCAGAACCAGGGACGGGCTCAAGAAAGGGCACAGTGCGCGTTCCAACGATGAACAACATCATAGACCGTTCAAGGATTTTGTTGGAACGGCACGAGTAATCAACGGGTAATCCGGGAGAGTCGACTACAAAAAGACGTCCGTGGCGGGAGAACCACGGACGTCTTTGATTTCTGATGCCTATGCTGTTGTCAACCCCTTACTTCGTCAGCATCATCTTCTTGGTGATCGAACCCTGCGCGGAGTGCAGGCGATAGAAATACATGCCGCTGGAAAATCCACTGGCCTGGAACGTCGCAGTGTGGACTCCTGCAGTCTGCACGCCGTCCGCCAGTACCGCAATCTCCTGTCCGAGCAGGTTGTACACAGAAAGGCGAACCTGTTTGGTCTGGTCCAGCGAATACGAGATTGTTGTGCTGGGGTTGAAGGGATTCGGATAGTTCTGGTCAAGGCCAAACTCCGCCGGGATGTTCTCGGTTGACGGAACACTTGTGGCCGTCGAGAGTCCGGCGTAGGATGTGGCCATGCGGATTTCATCGAAGATCAGGCGTCCATTGATGCCATCCCCTCCGAATTCCAATGCCATGTTGTCAATGCCCGCCGCAGGGACAGTACTGTTTCTCTTCACGATCGCAGTGCTCGTGTCGGGTTGCGTGGCGGGATTCGGATCGACCCACATATATGTTCTGCAGGCATCCGTGCCTGTGCCGGACATGCTGATACTCATGACAAGCCACTTTGGTCCAGCGGTGATCGGCACCGTGGAGACGTCGTCACCTGAGGCACCCGGCCATCCGCTGCCGCAGGTCCAGACTGGTGTTGTGGCTCCGCCGCCCTTGCCGAGCGCGAGGATTTCTGTCGTGCTGCTGTACAGCTTCACCATGAAATAGGTGTTCCCTACCGGGATGGAGTCTTTGACATCAATCATATAGCTGAGCCAGTATTTCTTCCCGGCTGTATTCGGCCACGCCGCCGCCAGCGGGCGCTTGTAGCGGTTGTGGTCCGACCATGCATTGCTCTTCAGCACCTGGAGATGAGTCGTGTCATACGGAAGGGTCCAGCTGAGATCGGCGTAACTGAAGCGAGTCCCCGAGAACGCCACGAGGCCATCAACGCCATTATCACCTGGGTCGGTTGCCCACGGTCCTCCATAACCATCCGTCGCCGTTCCCACACCGTTCAGTGTCGTCAGCTTGTAGGTGAACGACTCCCGTGCTATTGAGCCTACTGGTGTAGCAGCGGAAAGATCGGCGAAGGAATTTGCGAGGGTGATCTCATCGAACACTATCCGGACATTCGGGCCGTCGCCTCCAAACTCCAGTGCGATGTTGTCGATGCCTGCAGCCGGAACCGTGCTGTTCCTCTTGACAATTGCAGTGCTCGTGTCGGGTTCCGTGGCGGGATTCGGATCAACCCACATGTATGTTCTGCAGGCATCCGTGCCGTTGCCGGACATGGTGATACTCATGACGAGCCACTTCGGTCCTGCAGTGAGTGCCACCGTGGAGACATCATCACCTGATGCACCAGGCCATCCGCTGCCACAGGTCCAGACAGGTGTTGTAGCTCCACCGCCCTTACCGAGCGCGAGGATTTCTGTCGCGCTGCTGTACAGCTTCACCATGAAGTAGGTATTGGCAACCGGCAGGGGCTCTTTGAGATCTATCAGATAGGCGAGCCAGTATTTCTTTCCGGCTGAGTTCGGCCACGCCGCGGCCAGCGGGCGCTTGTAGCGGTTGTGGTCCGACCAGGCAATGCTCTTCGTCCACTGGACATGGAAGGTATCGTGGGGAACCGTCCAGCTGAGGTCGCCGTAGCTGAAGCGGGAGTTTGCGATGGTCACGAGCCCTTCGATCCCATTGTCTTCGTTCTTCACCCACGGGCCGCCAAAACCACTGGTTGCTGTGCCCAGACCCGCCAGCGTCGTATGAGGATAGCTGAATGCCTCCCGGACGGGTGTCTGCGACAGGGCAAGCGAAGTCATCAGCAGGAGAAGCAATGCAATAGTGCAAACTGTTTTCATGCGCATAGAATTGCTCCTTTGTGAATGGTGAGACTGCTGTGAATGTGAGCTGCAAAAGCGAACAGTCAATATTCCGTTTTACCGCTAACTGTATCGCTAACTATCGAGGATGAACGAAAGAAATTCGTTGACTTGGGAATCAATTGCTCGAGAGTTTTCCCAGGGATCCTGCTGACCGAAAATGAGGTGTGGGGATCGAATTCATGTGAATCTTGGATAAATCTATTAGAAAGTCAAGTCTTTTTTCTGGAATTGGCCACATTTAGCCACATTCGGTGATCGCCGCCCGGTCTGCACCAGTTGCGTCGTACGAGGGTCGATGTGAAGGGCGGGCGGAGCGGCAGGTGAGCCGTGAGGGCTACACTCCGTTGAACCGCCGCTTAAACCTCTTGTCTCGAGGTGCTGTCTAATTACGAAGCTTCCTAACAAATCACCAAGGAGGTACAGATGATGAAAGGTAGTGCAATCCTCTGTCTGGCATTCTTTGTAGGGCTCACAGCTTTTGCTCAGCCTCAACGAATGACCCCCCAGGAACGAACCGATCAGCTGGCGAAAGAGCTGTCGCTGACAGAAGAACAGAAAGCCAAGGTCCTCGAACATTTCACGCAAGAACAGCAAGTCTTCCAGAAGCTGCGCGAGGAAAGTCAGGGCGACCGCGAAGCGATGCGGGCGGCTATGGGCAAACGGCGTGAAGAGTCGAACATGAAGATGAAAGCGATTCTTACAGAAGAGCAGTATGCAAAGTACGAAACACTGAGAGGCGGCATGCGCCCTGGCGGAAGGGGACAGCAGCCTCCTCCGGGACGGGGTGATAAACCCGGTCCGGGGAAAGGCGACTAACTCGCTGCGTAAACGAAAGAACCCCTTGAATCCCAAGGGGTTTTTTGTGCCTCTTTGTTCTCCCGGGATTGCAGTTCCGTGTGAGCACCTTCAAGGGATTTAACCATACCATGCTTCGTGTCGTATCATCACTAAACAGTATCACCCCCGGCTGAAGGATGCGCTCATCCAAACAGTATGATGCTTCAGCAACACCTCATCTGCCCGGTCTCATCGACCGGTCGCTCCGGCATGAGAGAAGTGCATTCCGCCAGCTCGTGGAGGAACACCAGCACTATGTCTTCGCTCTTGCCTTCAGGGTAGTGCGGGATGAGGAGGACGCCCGGGACGTGACCCAGGAGACATTCATCCGTGTGTGGAAGCACCTTCACACATACGACATGCGGACGAAATTCACGACATGGCTCTACACCATCACCATGAATCTGGCGTATGATCAGCTCAAGGGAAACAGGCGCAAGCGGCACCGGCTTTCCGTCATTGAGTCAAGTGACCTTGATAATGTCGCGGCGCCGATGGAAGAGGAGGCGGGCATCGTGAACCGCGATCTCGCTGAGAAGATTGCAGAACTGGCCGGAGGACTTCCGCCAAAACAACAGAAGGTGTTCATTCTGCGAGATCTGCAGGATCTGAGTGTGGACGAGGTAGCCCGCGTGCTTTCCATGTCGGTGAACTCGGTGAAGACGAATCTCTGCTATGCGCGCCGGTCAATACGGGAAAAGATGCAGCAGATGGATGGTACGAGGAGGAGGTCTCCATGAAGTGCCGCGAGGTGCAACACCAACTCTATCTCTACCGGCCTGGCGAATTGACAACTGAACATCAGAAGGCGGTTGAACGCCATCTCGCCGTTTGTCCCGACTGCGCAGCCATGCGGGACTCCATGCTGGAGCTGGAGAAGCGAATTTCGGAGATCCGCGGGATGGAACCGAGGACTAAAGACCCAGCCGGCCTTACCGACACGGTCATGCGCGCGGCGCTTGATGCCGATGGTCCGGCGATGCGGTCTGCGGGAGTACTGTTTGACTGGTCGGTCTCGCCGGCTTTTCGCGTCGCAGCCTGCCTGATTCTCTTCCTTCTCAGCGGACTGTTTTTCGCGCAGACTGCTGTTGACGCAAGGAAGGTGACGGCGCTGGAGTACCGGCTTAAATCGGAACGTGTGTCCGCAGGAGATCGCTGGCCAGCAGCCGCCCGGAAGGCCGGGCTGTCTCCCCCAGTCTTGAGCCTGCTCACATTGCCTGCCCATGTGCGGAACAACGCTGCGGGCTATCTGAGCGGAATCACGAACGAACCGGACCTGGCTGCAGTGCTGGGGATGCTGTTCGAACGACAGCGCAATGAAGGGGATGCACTGTTTGAGTATCTGGCAACGCGCTATCCACGCCTCGCCACTGTCCGGATCGATGACGGCGTCGATGCTCGTGAACAGGAGATTCTCTCCTCAGACGGAGAGGCGTGTATAAAAGAGATTTCACAGTTGATGCACAAGACAGGAGTTCGTCATGACCGACCGTAGATCGTATGTCCTTGCCATGCTGGTGTCCGTGTTGTCACTGTGGACCACCGGCTGTCTGGAGCATCAGGTGAAGACCACCATCAATGCCGACGGAAGCTGCGAACGCACGATCACGCTGAATGCAGACGCAAAAAAAGTTCCCGAGACGTCGTTTCCGCTTCCGACCGGTGCGGGCTGGGACACAAGCTGGGCTCAGGCAGGCGATGCACGGTACGCGGTATCCTTCTCAAAGAAGTTCAAGGATTTTGAAGGCCTGACGGGAGAATACACCCAACCCATTGACTCCATGAAAATCCACCTTGCGCTTTCAGTGAAGAAGTCCTTCAGGTGGTTCTACACATACTATGACTATGCGGAGACCTATGGACGCTTCACGGATTACACGCTCGTTGATCCGCAGACGGTCCTCACCGAAGAAGAGATCCGCATGCTGACGTACGGAGATACAAGCAAGACCCTGAAGAACAGGAAAGACGAATGGGTAGCACGGAATCTCTTTGAAGCACTTCACCGCCGGTTCGCCCGCGGAGCCGAAGTTCTGCAGGACTCTCTCCTGACGCCTGCCAATGTGGCGGCGCACAAAGAAGAACTGTTCCGGACGCTTGTAGGGTATGCCGGTCCGGGGCTTGAGATGAAGGATCCGGAAGACCTTCTGAGAGATTTGTCCTCATATCGTGGCACCCGGGCAGAGATGTTCTCTGAAAGCGGTGTCACCGACGAGGGACTGAACGCCTTTGCCGAAATAGCGGCCAGGATACTCAAGAGTGACGCAACCTGGAAGCTTAAGGATTCCGTTCGTGCCGGGTGGCAGGATGTGCTCACGATGGTGGGAGGGAAAGGCACAAAGGGAGAGTCATTCACGAATGACGTGATCCTTCCAGGCATTCTTCTGGAGACCAACGCGCCGGAAGTGAAAGGGAGTACGGTTTCCTGGAAGTTCAACGTGGATCAGCTTGCGCTACGCGAGTTTGAAATGCGTGCAAGATCCAGAGTGGTGAATGAGTGGGCGGTTGCCGTTACCGGTGTTCTCGTGCTCGCGCTTCTTGGGCTCCTCGTGTTCTCGCTCGTTCGCAATGCGAGGCGACCAGCGAAGCCCTGATGCTGCGGACCACACAACATGTCGCGGGTTGATGCATACCTTCTGGTTTGGAGTTCCTTGTTGCCGGTGAATCCACGGCGCAACTTTTTCCAGGGCCATTAGTCCTCCCTCTCACGGGAGGACAAATGTCCTTATCTCACAAGAACCATTCTCACCGTTTGTCGGACGCTGCCTATCTGCAACTGGCAGACATAC
>Ga0316605_10001770_pt1 | contig 12416 bp, 11 predicted proteins | sample OWC_soil_day20_n_FD_207666 | JGI IMG/M metagenome (GOLD analysis project Ga0316605, IMG submission 207666) | Wetland soil microbial communities from Old Woman Creek delta, Ohio, United States - OWC_soil_day20_noCT | ecosystem: Environmental > Terrestrial > Soil > Wetlands | place: USA: Ohio... | reverse complement strand
TACCGGCCGTAGGCCTCGCTACCCGTGCACGGCGCCTCGTCGCCGTCCTCGTACCGCGCCTGTGCCCGGAACTTGAGCAGGTTGACCATGGTGATGGGTCGGTCGTCCGGCACGTCTCGGAGCGCGCGCACCTGGTCGGCCGTGGGATCGATGCTGCGATCGACGAACATGGCATTCACTCCGGTTGAACCACCAATGTGCCTTCCCGCGACGTCATCTGCCTGAACAGCTCCGAGAGCCGCCGCGTCACCGCCCCTGGCCGGCCGTCGCCGATCACGCGCCCGTCCACGCGCGTCACCGGCGCGAGCTCGCCCATCGTGCCCGAGCAGAACATCTCGTCGGCGCGGTAAGCCTCGGTAAGCGAGAGGTCGCGCTCCTCGCAAGGAAGGCCGTGAGTCGTGCAGAGCTCGAGCACCGCGCCGCGGGTGATGCCCTCGGGACAGGCGACGAGACGCGGCGTGAGCACGCGGCCCCCGTCCACGAGAAAGACGTGCGTCGCGTTGGTCTCGGCGATGAAGCCGCGCGTGTCGAGCATCAGCGCGTCGTCGGCGCCCGCCACGTTGGCCTCGATCTTGGCGAGAATCGACTGGATTAGGTTGTTGTGGTGAATTTTCGGGTCGAGGCAGTCGGGCGGAGATCGCCGCACGCTGCTGGTGACGAGCGCGAGCCCGTCGCTGCCGTACACCGGCGGCTTATGCTCGGCGAGCACGATCAGCGTCGGGCCCGACTGGTTGAGGCGCGGATCCATGCCGGATGTCACCTTCACGCCGCGCGTAAGGGTGAGGCGGATGTGCACACCGTCGGTCATCTGGTTCGCCTCGAGCGTCCGCCGGATCTCGGTGACGATCTGCTCGCGCGACGGGATGTCCGTGAACGCGAGCGCCTTCGCAGATCCCACCAGCCGGTCGAGGTGCTGCTCGAGTCGGAAGATACGCCCCGCATAGAGCCGCAGGCCTTCCCACACTGCATCGCCGCCTTGCACGGAGGAGTCGAACGGGCTCACGCCCGCCTCCGCTCGGTGCACGAGCCGGCCATTGACGTTGACGATCAACTCGCGGTTGCGCGGATCGAATTTCTGCAGCACGCAGGACTCCCGTGAGGATTCGTTTCAGGCGCGCAGCCGGTGGCCGCGCAACTTCTCGTACAGCGGCCGGCAGCGGGCCTCGAGTTCCGCGAGTCGGCCGTCGAGGCGCGGGGCGTCCGCGGCCTCCGCAGGCTCGAAGCCGGTCGAGCGCTCGACCCGCTCGTACCAGTGCCTGGCCCAGATGCCGTCGCTCGCACGCGGCCCAGCCGGCCACGACAGCATGCGCGGCGTGAACGGGACGTCCAGCGCGTTGCACAGCGCGCGCAGCACGGCCTCGGGTCCGGCGAGCAGGTCGGCTGCGTCCACCACGGGCGGCACGCGTCCGGTGCGGCGCACGACGTCGTCGAAGATCTCGACCTGCTGCGGCAGGCCAGTGGCGTCGAGGTCGAATCGGCCGAGCTTCTCCTCGAGCGACGCCAGCATCGGCGCCGGGTCGCGGATCAGGAAAGCGTGCGTCATCGACGCGAGCCACTCGCGGCCCATGTGCGGCAGCAAGTGGTGCGACATCTGCTTCTGGTAGAGGATCTCCACGCCGGGCGGCAGCGGTTCGAGCAGCGCCTCGACCACGCGCCGCCAGTCGGTCTCGCGGTGCGCGAGGATCTCGTCCCGTCCCGGGTGATCGAGGCCCGTGACCTCGAGGTAATGGGCGTAGAAGGGCTCGTCGACCACCCGCGTGTCGGTGCGGTTCTCCCACGAGCGCATGAACGCCGTCGAGACGTTGCGCGGTCCCGACCACATCGCCAGGCGCATCACTTCGAGGGCTTGCGGAACCTGAACACGAACTGGTCCGTCTTGCCGCGGATGGCCGGGTTGAAGACATTGATCGTGTGGTCATCGGCCGGGTGCGTGAGCGCGTCGCTCGCAGACTCGAACTCGAAGCCGGCCCGCTCGAAGTCGCGCTTCACGACCGTCGGGTCGATGCGATGCAGCCTGTCAACGACCTCGGAAACCTCGCCGCCCGGCGCGGCCACGTGGTCCTGCACCAGGATCACGCCGCCCGGTTTCAGCGCGGCGTAAAGTTTGGCGAGCAGTAGCGACGGGTCGGTCGGCGGCCAGGAGCCGTCCGCCGGACGCCAGTACAGGTCGTGGTACGACATGACGAAGATCGCGGCGTCGAGGCTGGCCGGCTCGAGCTCGAGTTGCTCGAGTGTGCTCGTGACCTGCCGCGCGTTCGGCAGGCGGTTCCCCGCGTAGCGCGCGGCGATGCCCTTCTCCGCGAATTTCGCGTACGGCGGATTGTTGTAGGCGATCACCTCGCCTTCGCTGCCCACGATCCGCGCCAGCAGCTCGGTGTAGTAGCCGCCTGCGGAGAACGCGTCCAGCACCCGCATGCCCGGCACGACGCCGAGGAAGCCGAGGATCTCGGCCGGCTTGCGCGTCGCGTCCTGCTCGCGGTCGGTGGCGGGGCGCCCGGGATCGGCAATCGCATCCGCGATCGAGGTGTGCGGAGTGGGCGCTTCCTTCGCGATCGCCTCGGAATGGGCTTGCGGCATGGACCCACCCAGCGTCAGCGCGAATGCAGTCACCAGCATCATCGTGCGATTCATGGTTGCGTCCCTCGACCGTTGTCAGAAATCGCTCTCATCGGCGTTTCGCGGTCCCGGCCTAGACTACCTCATCGCAAGGCGAGCGGTCCCCGTGCCGGCCGCACAGCCCCGCCGTCAGGCAAGCGCGCGGTAAGCCATGCGCAACGCGACGACGAAGAGGAACACACCGAAAGCCGCCGATAGGCGCCTCCGATCGAGCGAGTGCGCGAGGCGGGCGCCGAGCGGGGCCACGAGCCACGCCACGGGCGCGACCACGAGGAACCCGACGAGGCTCACGTAGCCCACGGTCCAGGGAGGCATCGCGCTGCCCGCGGTGCCCGCTGCAAGGTAGCCGAGCGTGGCCGGCACGCTGATCCACAGCCCGAGCAGCGCCGCCGTGCCGACCGCCTTGTGCACCGGCTCGCCGCAGAGCGTCATCGCCGGCACGGTCAGCGTGCCGCCGCCGATGCCCATCATCGCGGAGACGGCGCCGATGAACGCGGGGATGAGCGCGCCGCCCAAGCCGCCCGGCAGCGAGCGTCGCAGCACGAACTGGTCGAGAGGCAGCAGCATCTTGAGTGCGGCGAGAAGCGCGACGACCCCGAACACACTGGCAAGCACCCGGGCATCCACGCGCGAGGCCAGCAGCGCCCCGACCAGCGCGCCCACCACGATCGGCAGCGACCATCGGCGGATCACCGCGCCGTCAACGGCGCCCCGCCGGGCGTGCGACCGCGACGAGGAGATCGAGGTCGGCACGATGGTCGCCATCGAGGTGGCGACCGCCACGTGCAGTGCCACCGTCGGATCGACGCCCGCGAGCGTGAGCGCCATGTCGAGCGCGGGGACGATGACGATGCCGCCGCCGACGCCGAGCAGGCCCGCGAGCAGGCCGCCCGCGGCGCCCGCACCGAGCAGCGCGACCAGCATGGGCAGCCAATGAATCGCCGCTTCGTGCACTAACGGTCCCTGCCATCGCCATCGTGGAAAACCGCGGAAGTCTAGCGGCATTGGGCCCAGCCCGCCTCCGGCCGCAACCTTGCGGGTATAGTCCGCGGACAACGAGCGGCCGGCCTTGTGAGCCGGTCCGGGGGATCCCATGAGCGAAACCAGCGGTGGCGAAGTCCTGGCACGCATGCTCCAGGCGGAAGGCGTCGAGAAGGTCTTTGGGATCATCGACGGCACGTACTTCGGCTTCTACTCGAACCTGCACAAACTCGGCATCGAGATCGTGACCCCGCGGCACGAGACCTGCGCCGCGCACATGGCGGGCGCCTACGCGCGGCTGACCGGCAAGCTCGGCGTGTGCATGGCCTCGAACGGCCCGGGCGTGGCGAACCTGCTGCCCGGGCTGGCGGTCGAGAATGCCGAGGGCAACCGCGTGCTCGCCATCACGAGCTGCCGCCGGCCGCAGATCGTGTATCCGGACCGCGGCGGCACCTACCAGTCGTTCGACCAGGTGGGCGCCATCTCGCACCTCGCGAAGTGGAGCCACGCGGTCGTCTCGTTCGACCGCGTCGCCGAACTCGGCCGCACGGCGCTTCGCTACTGCTGGGACGGTCGCCCGGGCGTGGTGCACCTCGACGTGCCCGAGACGATCATGAACGGCAAGGTGAAGGCCGAGGTGTCGCCCTGGCAGCCGCACCAGTACCGGCGCGTGGACCGGATGGTGCCAGCACCCGGGCAGGTCGAGCTCGCCGCCGAAATGCTCGCCGCCGCGGAGCTGCCGATGATCCACGCGGGCAGCGGCATCATCCACGCCGACGCCTACGACGAGCTGCGCCGGGTCGCCGAACTGCTGCACGCACCGGTGACCACGAGCTGGGCCGGGCGCGGCGTGCTCCCAGAGACCTCCGAGCTCGCGATTCCCATGCCGTTCATCCCGATCAACAACGAGGTGCGCAACGACGCCGACCTCGTGCTCACCGTAGGCTCGCGGCTCGGCGAGACCGACTGGTGGGGCAAGGCGCCCTACTGGCGGCACCCGTCGGAGCAGCAGATGATCCAGGTGGACATCGACGCGCACATCCTCGGCGCGAACAAACCGGCCGCGCTCACCGTGCAGGCCGACGCGAAGCTCTTCCTCGCGGCGCTGGCGCAGCAGCTCGCGGGCCTCACGGCGCGGATGAACCTCGACGCGCGGAGGCGCAAGGTCGCTAAGTACCGCGAAAAGATCGCGGCCGAGCGCGCCAAGCTCGACGAGAAGCTCGAAGACCTCGCGGTGCCGATGAATCCCGCCCACGTCGCGCACGCCTGCCAGCAGGTATTCCCCGAGGGCACGGTGCTGGTGGCCGACGGCGGCAACGCCGCGGTGTGGACCATGATGTTCCACCAGGCGCGCGTGCCGAACACGATCCTCTCGACCTTCAAGTTCGGCATGCTGGGCGCCGGGGTGGCGCAGGCGACGGGCGCAGCGGTCGCGCGGCCCGGCACGCCTATCTGCTGCATCATCGGCGACGGTGCGATGGGCTTCCATCCGCAGGAAGTCGAGACCGCCGTGCGCAACGGCCTGCAGGTCGTGTTCCTCGTGCTCTGCGACAAGCAGTGGGGCATGGTGAAGATGAACCAGCAGTTCGCGCTCAAGCCGATCAAGACCTTGATCAGGAAATCGCTCGGCCCCGACGAGACCATCAAGGCCGATCTCGGCGAGATCCGCTTCGACGAGCTGGCGCGTGCCATGGGCGCGCACGGCGAGCGCGTCGCGGACCCGCGCGGGCTCAAGGCCGCCATCGAGCGCTCACTCGCGAGCGGCGGCCCGGCGGTCATCCACGTGGACGTGGACCCGGTGAAGCACATGTGGGCGCCGGGCCTGATGCACTTCAAGGACATGCACCAGGAACCGAAGGGCAAATGACCGAGATCGATGCGATCCGGCTGAACTTCAGCCCGGAATCGCTCGTCGCGCTCAACTTCATCCTCGCCTTCGTCATGTTCGGCGTCGCGCTGGACATGAAGCCGGCGGACTTCAAGGGCATAACCGCTGCGCCGCGGGCGGTGCTGATCGGCATGGCCGCCCAGTTCCTGCTGCTGCCCGCCGCGGCCTGGGCGCTCACCATGGTGCTGAAGCCGCAGCCGAGCATCGCGCTCGGCCTGATCCTGGTCGCCTGCTGCCCGGGCGGGAACATCTCGAACTTCCTCACCCACTTCGCCCGCGGCAACACGGCGCTGTCGGTGACCATGACCGCGTTCTCGACCGTAGGCGCACTGTTCTTCACGCCGTTCAACACGGCGTTGTGGGGATCGCTCAATCCCGCCACGGCCGCCATCCTGCGCGAGATCGCCATTGACCCGGTCGAGATGTTCGTCGCGGTCGCCATCCTGCTCGTGGTTCCGGCGCTGCTCGGGATGACCGTCGCGCACCGCTTCCCAGTCTTCGCGGCCCGGGCGCGCAAGCCGTTCCGGATCCTGTCGCTCGGAGTGTTCGCGCTGTTCGTGGTGCTCGCGCTCGGCGCCAACTGGGATTACTTCCTGCAATACACGCACCGGGTGGTGATCGCGGTGTTCCTGCTGAACGCGCTCGGCCTGGCGCTCGGCTACGCCGCGGCCGCGGCGGCGCGACTGTCGCAGGCCGACCGACGCGCGGTCTCCATCGAGGTCGGCATCCAGAACTCCGGGCTCGGCCTGATCCTGATCTTCAATTTCTTCGGCGGCCTCGGCGGCATGGCGATCACCGCGGCCTGGTGGGGCATCTGGCACCTCCTCTCGGGGCTTTCGCTGGCCAGCGTGTGGCGGAGGCGCCCGCCTGCCGCCGCCAAGGATTTCGTGGCATGACCCACCGCGTGCTCGTCACCGGCGCCGCCGGTTATCTCGGCGCAGGCCTCGTCGAGTCGCTCACGACGCGCGCGCGAACGAGCGGCGATCCGGCCTGCCTGGTCGCGAGCGACGTCCGGGAGGTCACGACCGACCGGCGCCTGCCGGGCATCGAGTACGTCGTGCACGACGTGCGGGAGCCGGGGCTCGCCGCTCAACTGGGGCGACACGCCATCGACACCGTCGTGCACCTGGCCGCGATCGTCACGCCGGGCCCGAAGTCGAACCGCGAGCTCGAGTACGCCGTGGACGTGCTCGGCACCCGCAACGTTCTCGAGGCCTGCGTCGCGGCGGGAGTCCGACGCATCGTCGTCACCTCGAGCGGCGCGGCCTACGGCTACCACGCCGACAACCCGGACTGGCTCACCGAGGACGACCCGGTGCGCGGCAACGAGGAGTTCGCCTACTCGCACCACAAGCGCCTGGTGGAGGAAATGCTGGCGGAGTATCGGCGGAGCCACCCCGGGCTCGAGCAGGTGGTGTTCCGGGTCGGGACCATCCTCGGCGAAACCACGCGCAACCAGATCACGGCGTTGTTCGAGCGGCCGCGGCTGCTCGCGATCCGCGGCGCGGCGAGCCCCTTCGTCTTCATCCACGACCGCGACGTCGTGGGCGCGATCGAGCACGCGATCTTCGGCGGGCCAGCGGGCATCTACAACGTGGCCGGCGACGGCGCGCTCGGCATCCGTGAGATCGCCGCGCGGCTCGGCAAGCGCTGCGTCACCCTTCCGCCGTCGCTGCTGCGGGCCGTGCTCGCCGTGCTGCACCCGCTCGGGCTATCGCAGTACGGGCCGGAGCAGGTGAACTTCCTGCGCTACCGGCCGGTGCTCGACAACCGCCGCCTCAAGGAAGTGTTCGGCTACGTGCCGCGGCTGAGCTCGGCGCAGGTCTTCGAGCTCTTCCGCAAGTCGCACGGGCTCGGGCCATCGTGACCGCGCGCCACCCGTCGTTCGACGGCCGGACGGTGCTGGTCACCGGCGCGGCGGGCGGCCTCGGGCGCGCGCTTGTGCTCGGCTTTGCCGCGGCCGGTGCCCGCATCGTGGCCCTCGACCGGGACACGGCGGGCCTCGGAAGCCTGCGCGCCGTTCTCGAGGGCGCCGCGGCGGCCTGCCTCGCCCTGCCCTGCGACGTCACCGACGCCACGGCCTGCGAGCGCGCCATCGCCACGGGCGTCGAGCGGTTCGGCTCGCTCGACATCCTGGTGAACAACGCGGGCCTGAGCCACCGCAGCGCGTTCGCGCACACCGAGCTCGCGGTGATACGCAGAGTGATGGAAGTGAATTTCTTCGGCGCGGTGAACTGCACCCGCGCTGCGCTGCCGGCGCTCGTCGCAGCTCGTGGCCTCGTGATCGCCATCTCGAGTGTCGCGGGCTACACGCCGCTCATCGCCCGCACGGGCTACGCAGCCAGCAAGCACGCCCTGCACGGATTCTTCGAGAGCCTGCGCACCGAGCTCGCGCCCCAGGGCGTGGCCGTGACGATGGTCTGCCCGTCGTTCATCGCGACCCGCATCGACCGCAACGCACTCGGCGGGGACGGCGGGCCGGCGCGCCACGCGCAGGTGACGGTGGGACGCCCGCTGACCGCGGAGGCGGCGGCCGAGCGCATCGTCGCGGCGGCCGCGCGCCGGCCGCGGATGGTGTTCGTCGGCCGCACCGCGCGCCAGGCGTGGTGGCTGAGCCGGGTCGCGCCGGGCCTCTACGAGCGGATCATGTCGCGGCGCTTGCGGGGCGAGATGCAGGAGCCGTGAGGCCCACGCCACGGTGGGCGGCCGGCATGACCCGCGGTATTCTTGGGCCGCCGAACAACAGCGCTGCACCGGGGAGTCCACGATGAAGGTTCACGTCAAGCACGCCCTCAAGACCGATGTCGCCTCGGCGCTCAAGCTCTGCACCGAGCAGAAGCACCAGGAGAACGTGTACGCCCAGCTCGGCGGCAGCGACGTGAAGATCAAGCGCGAGGGCCGCTCGCCCAACGTGACGTTGCGGATCTCGCGCAAGGAAGACGCAAATCCGCCCGCCGCCATTCGCAAGCTCGTGCCGGCCACCACCGAGGTGAGCCACACCGAGGACTGGTCGGCCGACGGCGACGGCTATGCCGCTGACATCGACATCGACATCAAGGGCGTGCCGGTGAAGATCGTCGGCACCAAGGCCCTGCAGCCCGAGAAGGGCGGCTGCAGCGTCGAGTGGAAGTTCGACGTGACGAGCGGCATCCCGCTGCTCGGCGGCATCATCGCCTCGTTTGCCGGCTCGGAGATCGAGAAGAAGCTCGAGGCGGAGTTCAAGGTCCTCAAGTCGCTCGCCTGATCGCGCCCGGGGCGATTGCTGCGGCGCAGCTAGCCATTTGCGAGATGGCGCCCCGGCCCGAGCGGGGTAGGATCGAGGCATGCCCCGTCTGTCCACCGTCGACCAGGCGTTCTTCCTGCTCGAGACCGCAGAACGGCCGATGAACATCGGCGCGCTGTTCGTGCTGGTCCCGCCGAAAGGCGCGCGCGCCAACTTCGCCGACCGGCTGGTCCGCACGATGCTCAAGCGGCCGGTCGGCCCGCCCTTCAGCTACCGGCTGAAGCCGGGTCCGCTGCCGGGCCTGCTCGGACTCGACGACGACCCGCACATGGATCCGGCGCCGCAGGTGCATCGCCATGCCTTGCCCGCCGGCACTGACCTGAACGCGCTCTTCGAGCGGCTGAGCCGGATCCACGTCGTGCCGCTGCGGCGCGACGCGCCCCTGTGGGAGATGCACGTGTTCACCGGCCTGCCGGGCGGTCGCGTGGCGCTGCACTTCAAGACGCACCACGGCCTGATCGACGGGCTCGGCTTCATCAAGGCCCTCGACACCATGGTCTCACCCTCGGCGTCGGCGTCGGCACGCCGTCCGCGGGCCATCTGGGAGGGACTGCGCCACGTGCCGCCGCCCGACGCCGCACCGGTGCAGGGCATCGAGGGCCTGCTGCACGCCGCCAACGACCTGCGGCGCACGGCGAGCGACCTGCTGCGACTCGTCTGGCACCAGGGACTGCGCGATCTCGGGCTCGGCCGCGGCCTGGCCACACCGTTCGTCACGACGCCGAACGTGCTCAAGGCGGAGCCGAGCCCGAACCGCGTACTGGCCCATTGCGTGATGTCGCTGCCGCAGGTGCGTGCGATCGCTCGGGCGGGCAATGCCAAGGTCAACGACGTCCTGCTCACGCTGGTCGACATGGCGATGCACCGTTACCTCGACGAGCGCGGCACGATTCCCGAACGGCCGCTGGTCGCGGACATGCCCGTGGCGCTCGAGGATCACGGCGGGGCCGGCAACCGCATCACCATCCTGCAGGTGCCCATGGGCCGGCCGGGCGTGGGACCCGCGCAGCGGCTCGCCGACGTGATGCAGGAGACCGCGCAGGTCAAGCAGGAGATGCGCACGCTGGCCGGCAGCGCGCTCACGCTCTACTCGATCGTGCAACACTCGCTCGCGAGCACCATCGAGTCGCTCGGCCTCAGCGAGCTGCCGATGCTCGCCAACACCGTGATCTCGAACCCGGCCGGGTTCGAGCAGCGCATGTACTTCAACGGCGCCGAGGTCGAGCTCGCGCTGCCGATCTCGGTCGTGGCTCACCACCAGGTGCTCAACATCACCATCACGACCTACGTGGACCAGTTGCACGTGACTTTCATCGCCCTCAGGGAGGCGATACCGGACCTGCGTCGGCTGGCCGAATACACCGCCGATGCGGTGACCGAGCTCGAGGCCGACCTCGCCCGCGGACCGCGAGGCAGGTCGAAGGAGCGGCCGCGCAAGCCGCCCGCTCGGCAGGCGAAACCGAAGCGCGCTCGCAAGCCGGCCGCCCGGCGCTCGCCGCTCCGCAGCCCCGTGCGTTAACCTCCGACCGGCAACCCCGGACGGAGGCGCGGGAATCCTTGGGGCAGGTTCGAGACATCGCACACCAGCTCGCCATTGCCTCGCGCCTCGCGGCGCGCGCACTGCGCCGTCGGCTGGCGCGCACCGGGTCCCGGCCCGCGACCGACGCCGAGTTCCGCGCGACTCTCGAGCCCTGGCTGGCCGCACTGCCGGCGGGACTCGTCGCGGGCCACGCGTTCCACTGGCTGCCGGCGAACCGTCCGCCCTGGCACGACACCGACATGGACCTCGAGCCCGGCGAGTCGGTCACGCTGCTTGCGGACGGCCGCGTCTACCTGTCGCGGGCACTGGACCTGTGGGTCGGGCCCGGGTTCCAGCTCTGGTGCCGGGTGGGCGAACGCGGCCCGGTGTTCCGCGGCACCCGCGCCACCCACACGTTCACGGCGCGCGAGGGCGGGCGCCTGTGGCTCGCGAGCTATTTCCCCGGCGAATGGGCCGACCCGAGCGGCCGGCTCGCCACACCGCCGAACGCCTACGCGACGGTGTCGGGCGGACTGTCGGTACTGGTGCTGCGCTGGCCGCGCGGCGCCGACGTGCCGGGACTGCTCCGCGGCTTCGCGCGGGACCTGCGCGTGCCGGGCCTCGTACTGGCCGAGGCGGAGCGCTTCGACCAGCCGCAGCCCGTGCCCGAGCACTGGGAATACCTGTGGAAGCTCGGCCCAGGCGAGATCTTCCGGCCGTCGTCCACGACGGAAGGGCGGCCCGCGATCGACTGCCACACCCATTGCGACGTCGGCATCCTGCAGCGCGAGGCGCGGTGCCCGCTCGCTCCCGGCACCCGGCTCGGCTGGTCCTGGCGCGTGGACGAATTGCCCATCGACCTGCCCGAGGACACCCTGCCCTCGCACGACTACCTCAGCATCGCGGTCGAGTTCGACGACGGGAAGAACCTCACCTATTACTGGAGCGCCGCTCTGCCGGTCGGGACTGTCTACCGCTGCCCGCTGCCGAACTGGAAGGACAAGGAAACCCACGTGGTCGTGCGCTCCGGTCGGGCCGGCCTGGGCCAGTGGCATGCCGAGGAACGCGATGTGCTCGCCGATTACCAGCGGATCATCGGCGGCCCGGCCCGCGAGGTGGTACGCGTCTGGCTGATCGCCAACAGCCTCCTCCAGCGTGGCCACGGCCGCTGCGAGTATGCGAGCATCCGCTTGACTACCCACGAAAGGACCCTCGAGGTCCTCTGACGACTTCAAGGCGGGAGCGACGACATGCACGGACTCATGATGGAGCGGCCGCTCCTGATCACCGACATCATGCGGTTTGCGGACCGCAATTACCCGGACGTCGAGATCGTCTCGGTGACGCTGGACACGCCGCGGTACCGCTGCACGTGGCGCGAGGTGTTCCGCCGGACGCGGCAACTCGCCAACGCGCTGACGGCCGCGGGCGTGAAGCCCGGCGACCGCGTGGCCTCGCTGGCCTGGAACGACTACCGCCACCTCGAGCTCTACTACGCGGTGTCGTGCCTCGGCGCCGTCATGCACACCATCAACCCGCGGCTATTTCCCGAGCAGCTCGAATACATCATCAACCACGCCGCCGACCGGCTGCTGTTCATCGACCCGACCCTGCTGCCGTTGCTGCAGGTGCTCAAGGGCAAGATCCCCTGCGTCGAGCGCGTCGTCGTGATGACCAGCGACGCGACGATGCCGGAGGCTGTGAAGGGCACGCTGCCCTCTTACGAGTCGTTCATCGCCGGCCACTCCACCGAGTTCGAATGGCCGACCTTCGATGAGCGCACCGCAAGCTCGCTGTGCTACACCTCGGGCACCACCGGCCACCCGAAGGGCGTGCTCTACAGCCACCGCTCGAACGTGCTGCACGCCTACGCCGGCTGCATGGGCGACGCGGTCGGGGTCAGCGGCAAGGACGTCATCCTCGCCGTCGTGCCGATGTTCCACGCCAATGCCTGGGGCCTTCCCTACAACGCGGGCATGACCGGCACCAAACTCGTCCTGCCGGGTCCCAAGATGGGCGACGCCGAGACCCTCGTGGACCTGATGAACACCGAGGCCGTCACGATGGCCGCCGGCGTGCCGACGGTCTGGACGCTGCTGCTCAACTACCTCGCGCAGACCGGCAAGAAG
>Ga0316605_10001769_pt1 | contig 12420 bp, 10 predicted proteins | sample OWC_soil_day20_n_FD_207666 | JGI IMG/M metagenome (GOLD analysis project Ga0316605, IMG submission 207666) | Wetland soil microbial communities from Old Woman Creek delta, Ohio, United States - OWC_soil_day20_noCT | ecosystem: Environmental > Terrestrial > Soil > Wetlands | place: USA: Ohio... | reverse complement strand
GCGCGCTGGCGCGCTTCGTCGATCGTCGCGCAGTAGTAGACGGTCTTGCGGCACGACCCGCAGAACCGCTCGCCTTCGACGGACGTCGGCGCGAGCTCGGACCACTGCTGGGGGCACTTGAACGCGAACTGCGGGCAGTTCTCGATCGGCAGCTTCGCGAGGCGCGCCCGCCACGGCACGTCGATCGAGGCGGCGAGCTCGCGCATGCGCGCGGTGTGCGCGTCGATCACGGCCTCGTCGGTCTGGCCGTCGAGCGCGTGCTGGAGGCGGAGCAGCTCGGCGTGCGGGTGATCGCCGTGGCCTTCGAGCCAGTCGGCGTAGACCAGGCGGCTCGCGTGGTCGCCGCCGTCGATCGCCGCGAGGAGCTCCGCCTCGGCTCGATCGCGCGCGACGAGCGGCCGCCCGACGAGCTCCTCGTACGCGAGCGTCACGATCTGGATCCGCAGCTCGCCGATCACGATCTCGTCGGTCTCCTTCACGACGCGCGGCGCGTTCAGCTTGCAGTTATTGACCCACGTGCCGCTGCCGCTCTTCATGTCGACGAGGATGTACTTGCCGTCCTTGAGCACGAGCCGCGCGTGCACACCCGACACGCGCCGCGTGCCGTCGAGGACGAGATCGTTGTCGAGCGCGGCGCCGATCCGGCAGTCACGGATCGCGAACGCCTTTCGCCACGGTGGTCGATCCGCATCGTGAACGACGAGCGCGAACATCGACCGATCCTACCAGCTACTTGTTGCAGTGCATGGTCGCGGTCCAGCCGTCGTGGAGATAGACCTGACGCAGCGTGCCGCGATCGCCGCACTGCGCACCTCCGGGTACGATCAAGCACAACGTGCGCTCGCCACCGTCGGCGACGAGCGCGCTGCGCCGGCCGGGTGCGACCTGCCCGAGGTGTGTACCGTCGATCCAGACATCGACGGGATCCGCGCACCGGACGTTGTCGAGATAGAACGTCGCGCGCGCCCGCGGCCGGGGTGGCTGAGTGACCGGAATCGGCTCGGGTCGCTCCTCTTCGAGCACGCGGTAGCGGTCGGGATCCGCGATCGCCGCGGCGAGCAGCTTGTCGTTGCATCCGACGACGCGCAGCTCCGGGAGTGCACCGCGCACCCACTCGGCGCGCAGCTCGGCGACGTCCGCGAGCGTCGTCCGGAACGCTTTCTTGAGCGCGCTGACGCGCGCCCGCGCATTCGGCAACAAGCCGGCCGTCGCGCCGACTTCGTCGTGACGCGCGATGAAGCGATACGCGGCCTCGAGATCGACGCCGAGCCGCTCGTAGCGCCGCAGCTCTTGCTGCGCGGCATCCCAGAGCGGCGCGACCCGAGCGACGGGACACGTGCGCACCGCCGGTCCCTTCACCGGCGCGTAGGGGCCCTTGCCGAGCGCCGCGATCAGCAGCAAGAACCGCGACTGATACGAGACGCGGACGGATGCCATCGACGTCGCGGCGATCGCGTAGCGATCGAGCGCCGCGTCGAGCGCTTCGGCGTCGCCCCACGGCCGGACGAGGTCGGGCGTGTACTGGAGCGCGACGCTGCCGCCGGCATCGATCACGCCGAGTGCCGCACGCGCGCCGGCGTGCCCTGGCGAGGCATCGAGCGCGCGCACCATGTGATCGCGCGCCGTCGCGCGGTCACCGGCCATCGCGTGCGCGACACCGGCGAGATAGAGGAGCTGACCGTCGCGCGGCCATGCGAGGAGCGCGCGCTCGAGCACCTTGAACGCGTTCGTCGTGTCCTTGCGCGAGAGCTCCGCCGCGACGAGCGTCCGCCAGTTCGAGATCTGGCGAGGTGCCTCGCGGACGGCGCGGCGCATGTACCACGCGGCATCGTCGGGACGATTCTGGATCAGCGCGATCGCCGCGAGTGCCTGCTCCGCCGCCGGCATGTCGACGCGGAACTTCTGCAGCATCGTGTACGTCCGGGTCGCGGCGTCGAGCTTGCCGGCGTCGAACAACGCTTGCGCCGACGCGAAGCCCGGTAGGCTCGAATCGGGCGCCAGCTTCGCGGCGCGCCCGTACCACGCGAGCGCACCGTCGAGATCCTTCTGCTTCCGTTTCGCATCGCCGATCCGCACGGCCAGCGGCACGTCCGTCGTGCGCACGCTCGCGATCTGCTCGAGCGCCCTGCTCGCCTTGTCCCATTGCCCGAGCGCACCGTACGCCGTCGCGAGATCCGCTTTGACGTCGAGGTCCGTCGGCGCGCGCTGCGCGATCGCCTCGAGCTCGGTGACGAGCCTGACGGTGTCGCTGCGCGACGAGTGGATCAGCACGAGCACGCGCCGCGCGGCGAGGTGATCGGGCTTCTTCGCCGTGACTTGCAGGAGCTGACCTTCGGCCGCCGTCGCATCGCCGGTGTTCCACATCGCCGCGCCGAGCTCGAAGCGCGCGTCGAGATCCCACGGCTTGCGCGTGACGAGCTTGCGCCACAGGTCGCGCGCGACCTCGTGCTTGCCCGCACGCACCGCGCCGGTCGCCGCCGCGCGCAGCGATGCGATGTCGTCGGGCGCGAGGTCGTTCGCGTAGGCAAACTTCCCCGCGGCACGCGGCCCGAGCTTCGGATCGCCACCTGCCTTCGGATCCGCGACCGCGAGCAAGCTGTACAGCTCGCCGAGCAGGCGCTGCGCTTCGTAGCACTTCGGATCGATGAACACCGCGCGCTCGAGATCGTGCTCGGCCGCCTTGAGATTGACGGCGCCGAGCGCCCCCGTCAGGTGGCCGAGGCCGCGGCCCATTAGATTCACCGCGTACAGATCGATCGCGAGCGACCGCGTCAGCTTCTGCTTGCGGGCGATGTCGACGGCGAAGCCCGCCTTCGACCACACCTCGGCGAGCGCCTCGCCGAGGACCTGGTGGTACGCCGGGACCTCGCCCTGCCCTTGCGCCTCCGCCACGACGACCGCATCGGCGCCCGGCTTCACGGACCACAGCGTGATGCCGACGCGCAGCTTCCAGCTCGGCCGATCGACCCAGCCGGTGATCACCCACGCCGCGTCGCGCTGCCGCGCGAAGGCGCTCACCGGCTCGACCTCGGACGCGACGCGATCGCCGCCGACGTGGAGCGTGCCGCCTGTCGGCTCGAGCCCGAGCACGTCCTCGGTCTTCTGCGAGATCTCGAACGGAGCGCCGGCGACGAGCCAGTCGAACGCGCGGACGCCCGACTCGTTCTCGAACGGCGCGACGGCGAACCGCGGCGGCGAGGCCTTCCACGGCGGGATGTCGCTCGACTCGACGGCCGAGCTGCCGGCGGGCTTCGCGACGACGGCCGCCGAGGCGGCGCTACCGCTGCCCGCGCTGCCCGTGGGCGCCGGTGCAGGCTGTGCCAGGGCGACGCGCGCCGCCGCGACGGCGATCGTCACGTGCAGCCAGCGCCAATGCCCCATACACTGAGCATACCGTGGCGGAGGCCGATCGCCCGCAACACCAGCGCCCCGCGAAGAAGCGCAAGCGCAAGCGGCTTCGTGCGCTCTCGGTCCTGCGCCTGATGTTCCTCCTCCTGATCTACGGCGCCTCGCTCGGCGCCGCCTCGATCTACTTCGCCGTCGTGACCGTCAGCGAGGAGCTGCCCGACGACCTGACCGTCCTCCTCGACTACCAGCCGAACCGCAAGAGCGTCGTGTTGTCGTCGGAGGGCGAAGAGGTCGGCTCGTTCTCGATCGAGAACCGCCGCATCGTCGCGCTCGAGCGCATGCCACCGCACGTCCCGGCCGCCTTCCTGTCCGCCGAGGATCGCCGGTTCTTCCAGCACCAGGGCTTCGATCTGGTCGGCATCCTGCGCGCCGCGTACAAGAACTTCCGCGCCGAGGGCGACATCAAGCAAGGCGGCTCGACGATCACCCAGCAGATCATCAAGCAGACGCTGCTCATCACCGAGGAGAAGATCGGCGCGCTCGGCGTGTCGCCCGCCGAGTACGAGAAGATCGCCAAGGCGCGCAAGTACAAGCGCAAGATGAAGGAGCTCATCCTCGCGGTGCGCCTCGAGCGCGAGCTCACGAAGGCCGAGATCCTCTCGATCTATCTCAACCACATCTATCTCGGTCACGGCGCCTACGGCGTCGGTGCCGCGGCGCGCACGTACTTCGGCAAGGACATCGAGGATGTCACCGTCGCCGAGGCCGCCATGCTCGCCGGCCTCGTGGCGTCGCCGACGAAGTACGCCCCGCATCGCAACATGAAGCTCGCGCGCGAGCGCCAGCGGTACGTGCTCGGCCACATGCGCGAGGACAAGTTCATCTCCGATGCCGACTACCAAGCGGCGCTCGCGGAGCCGATCGCGCTCGTCGACGAGAGCGACCTCAACCACCTCGCGTCACCCTACTTCGTCGAGTACATCCGCAAGCTCGCGACGCAGCGCTATGGGGACAAGACGCTGTTCAAGGGCGGGCTCAAGTTCTACTCGACGCTCGACGCGCGCATGCAGCAGACGGCCGAGAACGCGCTCCGCAAGGGCCTCGAGTCGCTCGATCGCCGCCTCGGCTTCCGCGGGCCGATCGGCAGCGTGGCGCAGGCACAGCGCGGCGCGTGGACCAATGGTCCGGCGCACCCGATCACCGGCGCGAACGACGACGTCAGCGCGCTCGCCGATCAGCTGATCCCCGATCAGACGTACGGCGCGATGGTCGTCGAGCTGCCGAAGAACGGCGTCGGCGTCACCGTCGATCTCGGCCCGTTGCGCGTGCCGCTCGACGACAAAGACGCCAAGGACGTCCGCGCGTGGCGACACGAAGAGAAGAAGGAGCCGATCAAGCTCGGCGACCTGCTCCCCGTGCGGCTCGGTCCCGAGCAGAAGACCGCGACGATCGCGCAGCGCCCCGTGCTGCAGGGTGCGATGGTCGTCATGGAGCCGGCGACCGGCCGCGTCGTCGCGATGGTCGGCGGCTACGACTGGACCACGTCGCAGTTCGATCGCGTCACCCAGGCGCGCCGCCAGGTCGGCTCCTCGATCAAGCCCTTCATCTACGCCGCCGCGCTCGAGGCCGGAAAGTCGCCCGTCGATCACATGCACGACGGCCCGTACTCCGTCACGACGGCGACCGGCGTGTGGACCCCCGCGAACTACGACAACAAGTACATGGGCAACGTGACGCTGATGACGGCGCTCGCGTACTCGCTCAACACGATCTCCGTGCAGCTCGCCGTGCAGGTCGGCCTCGATCGCTTGATCGAGATCATGCGCGGCTTTGGCATCCAGTCGCAGATCCCGCGGCACATCTCGATCTCGCTCGGCACGCCCGACCTCACGCCGCTCGAGATCGCGGCGGGCTACGCGGGCATCGCGAACGGCGGCCGGCGCGTGACGCCGCGGTTCTTCGATCTCGTCACGGACACGAGCGGCAACGTCGTCGAAGATCTGCGCGACGCGCCGCCCGGACCGCAGGTCATCGACCCCGCCGTCGCCTACGTCGCGACGTCGATGATGAAGCAGGTCGTGCAGCGCGGCACCGCGCGGTACGCGGCGAACCTCGGCCGCCCGATCGCGGGCAAGACCGGCACGAGCGCGAACTACCGCGACGTCTGGTTCACCGGCTTCACGACCGACCTGCTCGCGTGCGTGTGGGTCGGCCGCGACGACTCGACGCCGATCGGCGACAAGATCACCGGCGGCGGCATCGGCGTCCCGATCTGGCTCGAGTTCATGCAGAAGGCCCACCCGCGCACGAAGGTCCGCGACTTCCCCGTTCCGCCGAACGTCACGTTCGCGCGCGTCGAGCCGTGGAGCGGGGATCCCGCTGGTCCGTACCCCGACGCCGTGTGGATGGCGTTCGTCCGCGGCTCGCTGCCCGGCAAGTTCCTCGTCGGTCCGCCGATCCGTTCGTTCGACGACGTCGTCCCGGCGCCATCGCCGCCGCCGGTCGGCAAGTGCTCGTCGCTCGCGTGCCTGTAGTCACAGGCACACGGGTGAAGCGCGCGCGCCGGAAGCGCCCGTGTTAGGGTCCGCGCATGCTTCGTCGCTGTCTGCTGTCGGCGGTGCTCGGCACGCTGGCGCTCACCTCTGCTTGTCGCACGAGCCTCGACGACGAGCCCGATGCCAACACGACCGGCGCACGCGCGTGCAAGGTCGGCACGACGGCGGAGTGCACGATGGCGGAGACGCAGTCGTCGCTTGCGTGGATCGAGACCAACGTGTTCTCGAAGTCGTGCGCGTTCAGCGGCTGTCACAACGGCAGCGCGACGACGGCGGGGCGCATCGACCTGAAGAACGCGGGCATGAGCCATGCCGATCTCGTCGGCGTCGACTCGGTGGTCGAACCGGGCCGCAAGCTCGTCGTCGCGGGCCAGCCGAAGCAGAGCTATCTGATGATGATGCTCCGCCACTTCGCGCCGACGGAGATGGAACCGACGCCGGTGGCGCCGCCGCCTGGTGACATCGGCTTCATGCCGCAGAATGCCGGTGGCGCGGTGCTCTGCTGCCAGAAGCTCGACGCCCTCGAGCGCTGGATCACCGCCGGCGCGATGAACAACTGATGCGCGCGACGCTCGTCCTCGCGCTCGCCGCATGTGGCGGTGGTGGTGGCAGCACGCTCGACGCCGCGCCCGGACGCGCGTGCATGGTCTCGAACAGTGCGTCCTGCACGGAGGCCGCGAATCACTCCGACCTCGCGTGGATCGAAGCGAACGTGTTCGCCGCGCAGTGCGCCTTCTCGGGCTGTCACAACGGCCAGGCAACCGTCGCGGGCCGGATCGATCTCAAGAACCCGGGGATGAGCCACGCGGATCTCGTCAATGCCGACTCGATGATCGAGCCGGGGCGCAAGCTCGTGGTTCCGGGGCAGCCAAAGCAGAGCTATTTGCTGATGATGATGCAGCAGTTCCCGCCGGCGCAGCTCGAGCCGACCCCTGCCGCGCCACCTCCGAGCGACATCGGCTTCATGCCGCAGGGCACCGACAACGTGCCGGTGTGCTGCCAAAAGCTCGACGCGATCGAGCGCTGGATCACGGCTGGCGCACCGAACAACTGAGCGGACCGTCGAAGCGCGGCACGCGTGGCGTTCTTCCCCAACGGATCTCTCACCCAGACATTTTGTCCAACCCTGTGTTTCACCAGGGGGTTTGCTTGACGCAATGCGGATCGTCTCGCTACAACCGATGCAAGTGTTGAGGTCTACCTGGAGGGAGCCTTGGCACTGGAGGCAATGACTCGATGAGCTGGCTAAGTGAACTGTTCCAAAAGGGCGGGCCGTTCTTCATCGTCAACACGTTCTTTTTGGCCATCGTCATCGGCTTGATCGTCGAACGTGCGATCTACTTCTTGGGTCGTGGCCATCTGAATGCGAAGGCGTTCCTCGAGCAGCTCAGGAAGCTGCTGTCTGCGAACAACGTCGATCGCGCGAAGAAGCTCTGCGATGCGACGACGGCGCCGGTCGCGCGCGTCGCCAAGGCGGGTCTCAATCGTCTGCACCGTGGCGAGGCCGCGGTCGCGCAGGCGATGGAAGAGACGATGACGGACACGATCCCCGAGGTGAAGACCCGCGTCGGCGCGCTGTGGTCGCTCGCGAACATCGTCACCCTCGTCGGTCTGCTCGGCACCATCACCGGTCTGATCCGTACGTTCGCCGCGATCGGCGACGCGAACCCGGCCGACGCCAAGAAGAAGCTCTCCGACGGTATCTCGGAGGCCATGTACAACACCGCGTTCGGTCTCTCGATCGCGCTCATCTGCATGATCGCGCACCTCGTGCTGTCGGCGGCGATGAAGAAGGTCATCGCCGACCTCGAAGCGTTCAGCCTGCGGTTCGAGAACCTGCTCGCCGACGGCGGCGCAGGCGCATCATCCGCCGGCGCGGGTCGCGCACCGGCGGCACCCACGGAAGACGAGCACCAGCGCGCTTAGCGTATGGCCGAGTGGAGCGCACAACGCGTTCGATCGAAGACCCGCGCCGCGGTCAAGCGGCGCGAGGACGTCGTCGAGCAAGAGGAGATGGAGGGCGGCGAGCTCAACCTGATCCCGTACCTCGACATCGTCACGAACCTCATGCTGTTCCTGCTCGCCTCGGTGTCGGCGGGCCTCGTGCTCTCGCAGATCGACACGACGCTGCCCGACAAGGCGCCGCCGCAGGTCAAGCCGACGACGCCGCAGACGAACCCCGACGAGCAGCCGCTCAAGCTGTTCGTCTCGGTGAAGCGCGACGAGATGATCCTGTGGTCCGCGACCGGCCTCGAGGGCACGCTCAACCAGCCGAAGCCGGGCTACGTGTTCAAGCGCACCGGTCGCGAGGGCGAGCCGTGCGACGGCGGGTACATGTGCGAGACGAACTTCTGCGAGCCCAAGACGCTCAAGTGCGCACAGGGCCCCGCGAAGGACGAGCTCGCGCCGGTCTTCGAGTACCGCAAGCTCAACGACGCGCTGTTCGAGATCGCGAGCCGTCGCTACGCGGGCAAGCCGCGCAAGGCCGACACGTACGCGATCGTGCTGCAGGCCGACGGCGCGATTCCGTACGCGACGATCGTCTCGATCATGAGCGCGATGCGCTGCAAGCTGCCCGAGATCGGGAAAGAGGTCACGGCGTGCGCGTTGCCGACGGAAGACGAGCTCCTCAAGAAGTCGCCCGAGCCGATCTCGCCCGACGGCAAGCTCTACGACACCGCGCGCGCCGCCTACGATCCGAAGAAGATGGCGCTGTTCAACGACATCCAATTCTCGTCGGGGTTCGAGTGACCGAGGCGAGCGAGGCCATGACGCGCCAGGAGAACGTCTAGATGTCGTTCACGCAGCGCGAGGCGCGGGCGATCATTCGCAAGGCCGTCGGGCGCGTGCCCGAGGGCGAAGAGATCCGTCACCTCAACATCATGCCGATGATGGACATGATGACGATCTTGCTCGTCGCCTTCATCGCGCAGGCCGCGACGAGCGCGACCGAGCTCTCCGCACGTCAGGTCTCGCTGCCGCCGACGCTCGCGAGCGACGAGCTGCCCGACGACGCGACGACGATGATCATCACGAAGAACGCGATCGTCGTGGTCTCTGCGACCGGTGCGAAGCACGTCGTCGCCGTCTCGAACGGGCAGATCGACCCCGCTGAAAAAGAGGGCGGCGCGCTCGGCGTGAAGATCCCGCGCCTCACGAACTTCCTCGCGAACCTGCGCACGCTCCAGCTGCAAACGGCACAGGCGAAGCCGGGCTACGACCCGAGCAAGGCGCCGCTGCCCGAGCTGATGATCATCGCGGATCGGACAACTCCCTACCGACTGCTCGTCGAAGTGATGTTCTCGGCGAAACAGAAGGAGGCGGGGTTCAAGCACTTCCGCCTGATCGTCCAGAAGTCGTTCCCGCCGAAGCCCGGCGGGTAGCGGCCCGGAACCGGCCCACAAGGTCGCTCGCCAGCGCGCTTCGCACGGCTATAATCGTGGATATGAAGCTCGTCGGCGAACGCCGTGCTCTCGCTGCGGTCATCTTCGCGTTCTACTTCCTGCAGTACCTGATGGCGGTGCTGATGGGGCAGATCCCGCCGGCCTACGCGAACGCGTTCGCCGCGATCGCCGGCGTCTACGGCCTCGCCTTCTTCTCGCTCGTCGCGGGCTACTTCTGGGCGCGTTGGTACTCGGTCGGCGTTGGTCTCTACGGCGTCATCGTCGGCGTCGTCGCGATCTGGAAGGAAGGCACCGAGCCGATCTACATGTTCGTGCTGCTCACGCACCTCGCGGCCGCCGCGATGCTGTGGGGCAACAAGATGAGCGTGCCGTACGACGGTCAGACCGCGTGGCGCGAGAAGTTCCACATGGACGAGAACGCCGTGCAGCGTCTCGGTCGCTCGGTCATTCGCGCCGGCGTCAGCCTCCCGTTCGTCCTGCTCTACGCGCTCGCGCCGCGCCCCGATGCCGAGATGATCGGCGCGATCGCCGCGCTCGCCCTCGCCGGCTTCGGTCTCCGCGCCATCACGCGGATGAAGACGTGGGGCATCCTCGCGCTCGGCGCTGCCGGCTCGATCCTCGTCATGCAGTCGGGCGCGCAGGTCGTCTCGAGCGGCGTCACGACGTCGTTGCTCGCGCCCGCGCTCGGTGGCGTGTTGCTGCTGGCCGCGGCTGCGCCGTTCGTTCCGGCGATGTTCCGCTACCTCCGCACGGCGTCGCGTCAAGCGTGACTTCGCGCGTTCTCGGCCAGACGGCCTCGAACGCCTTCGGTCAAGTGTGACCTTCGCGCGTTCTCGGCCAGACGGCCTCGAACGCCTTCGGTCAAATTGAAACGCCGCGCCCGTCGCGCTACCGTCGGGCAATGGGTAGAGGACCGATCGGCGCGCTGCTTGCGGCGTGCCTCGTGCTCGGCGCGGCCACCGGCTGCCAAGCGCTCTACGGCGGCAAGCCGGAGCGCCTGAAGAATCCCGAGCGGAAGAAGAAGCCACCGGATCCCGAAACCTCGGCGGTCCAGATCAAGTACGTCGAGGACTGCACGGCTAACTTCCGCGACGACCCGAAGCAAGCGCGCCCGAACCCAGGCCTCGCGAACCAGCTCGTCGGCGACGGCGACACCGCACTTCAGAACGCGAACAAGGCGAAGGACCCGGCGTCGCAGGCCGAGCTCATCAAGCTCAGCATCGACAAGTATCGCAACGCGCTCATCAAGGACCCCTACAACCACGAGGCGACGCTCAAGCTCGCGCTCGCGTACGACATGGTCTATCGCAAGGGCTGCGCGCTCGCGATGCTGAAGCGGATCGCCGCGCTCCAGGCGAATCCCAAGTACGCGAAGGCCGCGAACGCGAAGGCCGACGAGGTCAACGACAACGCGTCGTGGTTCAAGGGCTATCGCAAGGACGCGATCGCGGCGGTCGGCCGATGAGGCGGATCGCCTTCGTCCTCGTCACGTCGCTGTTCGCCGCGGCCTGCGGTGGCGACGAAAAGGTCACGCCTCCGCCGCCGCCGCTGCGGCCCGATCCCGAGCCGATCGAAGACCGCCCGAAGGTCGCGCAGCAAAAAGACTGCGAGCCCACCGAGGCGTCGAGCGAGCTCAAGCCGATCTCGTTCGACGAGCGCTCGATCCCCGAGGGCACCAAGCTCGCGCAACAAGCGACCTCGAAGCTGCGCACGGCCGAGAGCGCCGAAGTCGAGAAGCTGATGCGCGAGCAGTACATCACCGAGGCCGTCGACGACTTCATCACGGCCCTGCGCGCCGACCCCTACAACGTCCCCGCGACCTACGGCCTCGCCGCGGCGTACGCCCGCATCGATCGCGTCCAGTGCTCGATCAACCTCCTCGTCCGCCTGCTCCAGATGCGCCCGCACCCGAGCAAGCGCGCCGAGGTCGAGAATCACCTCGACAGGTTGCTCGGCCGCAAGTCGACGCTCGACCCCGACTTCGCCGAGATGCGCCGCGACAAGCGGTTCCGCGATCTGATCCAGAAGATGTGCGAAGGCACGAACGATCCGAACTGCGTCTACGGTGCGCAGCGCGACGGCCGCGAACGTTAGCGCGTTGGCGTTCCAGACTCGCCGCCGAGGCGATGAGGATCCCGAGGACGGATCGCGTCGCAGCCCGCCGCCCTCTATCCGCAGGCACTCGCACGGCACACTTCGCATGGCACTCGCAGGTGTTTGGTCGCAGAGCCGCAGAGCCTAGAACCTTTGGCTTCGCCTGCACTCGCACGGGCGAGCTTCGCGCTTCAAAGCCCTTGCACTGACGGACCGACCCGCCCTGTCGTCCAGATGGTCTCGGCTCCGTGGCTCTGTGGCTCTGTGACCAATCACAGCGGCCAATCTTCTTGGGCCGTTCGCAGGTCGTGAGACGCACCATGCGCCTGCGGGCATCACCTATGCGACGGCTGTGAGCGCAACGCGCTTTACGCCGGGCGGCGCCGACGGTATGACCTAGCCCTCATGCGTAAGTACGCCCTGCTCTTCGGTGTCCTCGGTGCGGCGGTCGTCTGGAATCACGACGTTCGTGCGGCACCCAAGAAGGGGGCGGTCCCAGCGGCCGGCAAGGCCGCCCCGGCGTGCGGCGCGAAGGTGCTGCCGCTCGTGGTCGGGAACACCTGGACCTATAACCCGGTGGCGGCACCGACGTCGCTGTCGGAGGCCATGCAGCGGCTCGCACCGTCGCAACCGAAGCAGATCGTCGTCACCGTGAAGTCGATCGACAAGAAGGGCACGGACACGGTCGCGACGATCGAAGAGAAGCACAGCTACGATCTCAGCAAGGATCCGAAGGAGCCGAAGGTCGTCGAGCAGGTGGTGACCGGCGAGATCACGTGCAACGACAAGGGCAAGTTCGACGTCGGGCCGGAGCTGTTCTTCTTCGCGGGCGAGCCGGGCGGCGTGCACGGCCTTCAGTTCGACAAGTTCGAGCGCAAGAAGGAGACGAGCCTCAAGCTCACGAAGGGCACGATCGGCGAGAACGAGTGGATCGAGGAGATCGCGTCGCACTTCACGCGGACACCGGCGAAGGGGTCGGAAGGGACGAAGCTCGTGGGCGGCAAGCTGGAGATGGAGCG
>Ga0316605_10001768_pt1 | contig 12422 bp, 11 predicted proteins | sample OWC_soil_day20_n_FD_207666 | JGI IMG/M metagenome (GOLD analysis project Ga0316605, IMG submission 207666) | Wetland soil microbial communities from Old Woman Creek delta, Ohio, United States - OWC_soil_day20_noCT | ecosystem: Environmental > Terrestrial > Soil > Wetlands | place: USA: Ohio... | reverse complement strand
TGCCGCACGCCATCCCCGGTCCACCGCACTCACTGCTTCTGTCATCGTCGGTGTGGCTACATTCCTCGGTGCTGTAGGGGCTCTCCTGCTGGGCGGGATCAGCGAACAGATGGTGGGGATCGCGTTTGCGTTTTCTGCGGGGATTGCCACGTATGTGGGCGCCAGCGACCTGATCCCCGAGATCAATCATGCAAAGAACCGCGTGATCCCTCTCCTGGTTTTTGTCGGGATGTTGCTGTTCTATCTGGGGAAAGTGGGGTTGGAGATGTTTGCAGGGATACAGCACTAACGCGATGCGGTCCCATGCAGGAAACGGCGGGGACCTCTGTTCAGAATGGTATACTGACTGATGCCCGGTGCTGTTTAGAACGTTGTGCCAACCGACACCCGGTGCAGCAACCCTGCCTTGCCAAGTGAGGAGAGGGCGTAGTTCACATTGTACCCGCTGACGAGAACCCCCAGTCCTGCCGAAAAACCCGCCAGGTCTGCTGACGATCCGATCTTGTAGTCCTTCCTCCGGGCGTTGTCATACCCGATCCGCAGCCGGATCACTGAGCTCAGCGTGAATTCTCCGCCCACGGTGAACGACCGGAAGCGGTCGAGGAAATTATCCGCATCATCGGTCAGCCGATGCACTCCGACATTAAGGAGAAGGGGCAGGCCTTTGGGAACGATGGAGGCGCCGATGCCCAGGTCGAGGGGAAGATCCTCCCGCGTTGTGTTGTACGCGGAAAGTTGGGCTCCGAGGTTGCGGATGCTGGCGCCAATTGCGAACTGGCTTTCGGGGATTGTGTAGAGCACGCCGAGATCTGCCGCAAGTCCCGTGGAGGAGTACTCCCCTATACCGGAGTAGATGAACTTGACAGCTCCGCCGATGAACAGGTTTTCTTCGAGAGGGAGGGCATACGCGATGGACAGGGCAATGTCATTGGCGCCGAATGAACCGGTGGTGTTGCCCAGGAGATCGGTTTCGTCAAACGAACCGTAGTTGGTGAACAGGATTCCTGCCCCGAACCGGCCGATTCCGTCGAATTCGGTGCTGTAGCTCAGATGCCCCGCATTGATATCCAGCAGATGCTTGAAAAAGCCCACTGAGCCGTGGGAGGATTGCAGGGAAGCCAGGCCCGCCGGGTTGTAAAACATCACGTCCGGGTCTCCCTGAATGGTCGTGAAACTGCCGGCGAGCGCCGCAGCCCTGGCCCCGACATCATTGCGCAGGAAGTTGTATACGGTGCTGCCGCCGCACCAGAGTGTACCTCCGGGTGCCAGGAACAGCACCAATGCCAAGAACGTCCGTTTCATCGTGTCCCGCCGCTCAATGAATCCGATTCTACCCTGTCAGTGTGACTAATGTAGAGATTCCGGCCGCGAACTGCAAGAACGCCCGGCCTGCGGAGCAGTCCATTCCTGCGGAAACGGAGGCAGGTGTTGCCGGGGGGGAGTGTCGTTGCTTCTTGCGCGGGAAAACCGTACCTTTATTAGCTAGAAAACCACCATTGAGATCATACAAAGGCGCGGTGTCCGATGAAAGAGGGCATTCATCCCGATTATAAGAAGGCTGTGGTCACGTGTGTCTGCGGGAACACGTTCGAGACCCGTTCTACCGCTGGCGACCTGAAGCTGGAAATCTGCTCGGCATGCCATCCATTCTTCACCGGACGGCAGAAACTTGTCGACTCCGCCGGAAGGGTCGAGCGGTATATGAAGAAGTACGGAAAAAAGAGTCCAGAGACGGCAACCGTCTGAGCCGTCTGAATGAGCGACGTCTCCCCGGCAGCTGAATGGAAATCCCTGTACAGCGGTCCGCGGGGTACAGCTGTCAAAGTCCTAAACCGCGTCGAGCGGACTGATTCCTACCTGGATAAAGTCCTCGACGCGGAACTGCGTTCGGGCGAACTGAATGATCCGGACAAAGGCCTTCTGACCGAGCTGGTCCACGGAGTGCTTCGCTGGCAAAACCGTCTCGACTGGGTCCTGAACGGTTTTTCGCACGGCAACTTCGCGAAGTCAGAGATCAACGTAAAGAACACCCTCCGCGTTTCCCTCTATCAGATTCTCTTTCTGGAACGGATCCCCCACTCAGCAGCAGTGAATGAGGGGGTGGAATTCATCAAGCGGATCAGGGGGGACAAGCCCGCCGGTCTGGTCAACGCAGTCCTCCGGAACATCATCCGCAATATGGACGGTATCCGGTATCCCGATCCCGCGGAAGACCTGGTGCAGTACATGAGCGTCTTCTATTCCCATCCCCACTGGATGGTGAAACGGTGGCTCGAGCGGTTCGGACAGGAGTTCGCGGAACGGCTGCTGATGGCGAACAACGAGCGGCCCGGAATGTTCCTGCGCATCAACCGTCTGAAGACCTCTCCGGAGGAGTTTCTCTCCCGGCTCGATGCGCAGCAGATCTCGTATACGCGCTCCTCGCTGTTTCCACACTTCGTGCGGGTCAAGACGTTGTCCGGTATCGCCCAGATGGACCTGTTTCGCAACGGCATGTTCACCATCCAGGATGAGAGCGCGGCGCTTCCCTGTCAGCTCCTCGATCCCCGGCCCGGAAACCGGGTGATCGATCTCTGCGCGGCGCCCGGCGGCAAGACGACGAACATGGCAGAGATGATGAAGAATGAAGGGGAGATCATCGCACTTGACAAGTACGAGGCGAAGCTCCATCTGATCCGGGCCTCTTGTGAACGCCTGGGCGTGCGTATCGTAGACCTCCACGCTGTGGATGCGGCGCTGTTTGAAGCTCCTCCCGCTGACCGCGTGCTCCTCGATGCCCCCTGCTCGGGCCTCGGCACACTGGCAAAGAAACCGGACATGAAGTGGAAACGGGACCTGAGTGATATCCGGAAACTCACGGCGACACAGGAGGCGCTGATGGAAAGCGCCGCCCGCCTGCTCAAACCCGGCGGCGCACTTGTCTACAGCACCTGTACCACGGAACCCGAAGAAAACAGCGAGATCATCACAGCGTTCCTCTCTCGTCATCCCGAGTTTTCGCTTGACCGCGCCGACCGGTATCTGCCCGCGGATGTCGTGACCGCGGACGGCTTCGTGGCGACCTATCCACACGTTCACTTTATGGACGGCTCGTTTGCCGCACGGCTCGTCAAGACGGCCGGGTAGGGAGCGAGGATCCCGTAAGGCATCACCACAGTTAACCGTATGCTCGCAATGAAGAAGCACCCGCACTACCTGGCACTTCCCGACAACCCCTGAACTGGAGACCTTGATGCCTATTTCCCTCGATCTCATCAATGCCGAACTCGCGCGGCTGGAGCAATCGCAGACCTTTAAATACGAAGTCCCTCTTCAAAGCGCCCAGGATGGTGTCGTGCGCGTGAACGGCAAAAAGGTCGTCATGCTTGCATCCAACAATTATGTCGGGCTTTCCAACCATCCCGCCGTGCGCAGGGCCGCCATTGAAGGCATCCGGAAGTACGGCTATGGCGTGGCATCGGTGCGGTTCATCTGCGGGACGCAGGACATCCATCTCAAGCTGGAAAAGAAGATCTCGAAGTTCCTCGGGACAGAGGACACCATTCTCTTCTCCTCATGCTGGGCGGCAAACGAAGCATTCTTCGCCTCCCTCACGAACGAGAAGCTGGGCCTCGAATCATACAAGGATGTCCTCTACTCGGACCGTCTGAACCACGCCAGCATCATCGACGGCCAGCGGTTGTGCAAGGCGGAGACCACCGACCGGAAAATCTACAAGCATGCCGACATGGACGATCTGGTCAGGCAGCTTGAAGAAGACAAGGCTGCGCCCTACCGGTTCCGCATCATCGCTACCGACGGTGTGTTCAGCATGGAGGGAGATCTTGCCCCGCTTGACCGCCTTGTGGAGATCGCACGCACGTACGGAGCACTCCTCTTCGTCGATGACTCTCATGCCGTGGGCGTGTGCGGGAAGACGGGGAGAGGCACGCCGGAAGCGAAAGGAGTCCATGGAAAAATCGATGTCCTCACCGGCACGCTGGGCAAGGCGATCGGAGGAGCCGCCGGCGGATATATCAGCGGCAAGAAAGAACTGATTGCGTTTATGCGGCAGAAGGCGCGCACATACATCTTTTCCAACTCCCTCCCGCCGTCGATTGTGTACGGTGCGAGCGCTGCATTTGACCTTCTCATGAAGGACCGTTCGATCGTGAAACGGCTGCACGACAACACCGCCTACTTCCGGAAGAAGATTGCGGCGCTGGGGTTTACCATCCTTGAGGGAGATCACCCGATTGTACCCATCATGCTTGGCGAGGCGGCGCTCGCCCAGCAGATGAGCAATGAACTGCTGAAGGAAGGGGTCTACATCAAGGGGCTCTGGTTCCCGGTGGTGCCCAGGGGTGAGGCCAGGCTGCGTGCCCAGATATCGGCTGCGCTTACCAGGAAAGATATTGACCGTGCCCTGCTGGCGTTCGAGCGCGTGGGACGCCGGCTGAACGTATTGCACTAGTTCCGTGTTCTACAGGAACAGCGAGTCTGCAAAGGAGAAGTGGTTTCTATGAGTGGGATCACGCGTGATCGTGTTCTGGAAGCTCTTAAAGTCGTCCGGGATCCGGACCTGCACAAGGACATCGTGTCTCTCGGCTTCGTCAAAACTGTGCACATCGACGGCGATGCCGTTGGCGTGGACATTGAGCTGACCACACCGGCCTGCCCGGTTCGCGACGAGCTCAAGCAGGCCGCGGTGTATGCGATCCGCAGCATGGTCCCCGGCGTGAAGACCGTCTCCGTAGAGATGAGCTCCCGTGTGACTCAGCATGATCACCGGCAGAAAACCACTGTTCTCCCCGGGGTGAAGAACACCATTGCCGTCGCATCGGGGAAGGGCGGGGTGGGGAAGTCGACAGTCTCTGTGAACCTCGCCGTTGCACTGGCAAAGGAAGGGGCCCGGGTCGGCCTCGTGGATGCGGATGTCTATGGCCCCAGCATACCCCTCATGATGGGGATCACCGGAAGGCCGGCGATTCATAACCAGCGCCTGCAACCTCTGGAGAACCATGGCGTGAAAGTCATGTCTATCGGATTCCTCGTGGATCCGATGCAGGCGGTGATCTGGCGCGGACCCATGGCCAGCGGTGCGGTGAAGCAGTTCATGACAGACGTGGACTGGGGTGAACTCGATTATCTGATCTTTGACCTGCCCCCGGGGACCGGCGACATCCAGCTCACGCTTGTCCAGACCATTCCGCTCACCGGTGCCGTGATTGTCACAACGCCGCAGGACATTTCCCTTGCCGACGCACGCAAAGGGTATGTCATGTTCGAGAAAGTCCAGGTCCCTGTCCTTGGGCTGATCGAGAACATGAGCTACTACGTCTGCCGGCACTGCGGCCAGCGTGAGGAGATTTTTGACAACGGTGGCGGGCGGCGTGCGGCTGAAGAGCTGGGTGTGCCGTTTCTCGGAGAGATCCCGATCTATACCAGCATCCGCGTCAGCGGCGACGCGGGCAAGCCCGCCGTCCTCGACACGACGCCCAATGGCCCGGCCGAGATGATCATGCGGATCGCCCGGAACATGGCTGCCCAGGTGAGCATCCGCAATGCAGCACGCTCCGGCGAAGCAGAGGTGGATATCCAACTCTCCTGAAGGATGAGTCTATGAGCCCCGAAGTCGAGACGCGTATTCAGAATGCACTTACTCAGGTGCGGCCGTATCTCCAGGCGGATGGAGGGGATGTGACATTCGTGCGGATGCGTGATGACGGTATTCTGGAGCTTTCCTGGACGGGGACCTGCAAGATCTGCCCCATGAGCGTGATGACGCTGAGGGCGGGAGTGGAGCGGACGATTATGAAGGAAGTTCCCGAAGTACGAAGGGTCGAGACCGTCTAGCATGTGGTGTGTTCGTCACCCCGGCGGGCCTTCCCTGTTCGGTGCCGGGCAGCAACGCATGCGTTCATGTACCCATCGTACGACCTGCCTGCACGTTATCTCTGCCGCACCTCCACCTCGTACAGCTTTCCATCCCGCACCTGAAGAATCCTCTCGTTCATCCTCCGCACCAGCTCGTAGTTGTGTGTCGCCATGATCACCGCGGTTCCCCGTGTGTTGATGTTCTTCAAGAGTTGCAGGATCTCGCGTGAGGTGCTGGGATCGAGGTTGCCTGTCGGTTCATCGGCCAGCAGGAACGTCGGATTATTGACCAGTGCCCTGGCAGTCACGACACGCTGCTGCTCGCCGCCGGAAAGCTCCGCCGGGAGCTTGTTCCGCAGATGGCTCAGGCCCACGTTGGCCAGTGCATGCAGGACCCGCTTTTTGATCTCCGTTCTCTTCACGCCCGTGACATGCAGTGCGAAGGCCACATTTTCAAACACATCCCGGTCATCAAACAGACGGTAATCCTGAAAGATGATTCCCAGCGACCGGCGGAGATATGGTTTCGTCCGCCGGTGAATGGTGGAGGAAAGATACTTGCCGACAACGACCGTGCCGCTGGTCGGTTTCAGGTCCATGTACATCAGCTTCAGGATGGTGCTCTTCCCGGATCCGGTCTGACCGACGAGAAAGACGAACTCCCCGGGCTTGACCTCGAATGAGATGTTGTCCAGGACAGGGTGTTCATCATACGCAAAACTAACATCGGTAAAGCGGATCATGGTACTGATCTCCTGCGCCTCATGGGGCGGCGGTTGCCGGCTACTGCGATGGCCAGATGGATGGCCTCTTCCATGCTCGTTGGATCTGCGTGGCCGCTGCCGGCCAAAGGGAATGCCGTACCGTGATCCGGCGAAGTGCGGACGATGCGCAAGCCCACGCTGATGTTCACTGCGCGATTGAAGGCAGACATCTTCAGAGGTATCAGGCCCTGGTCGTGATACATCGCCATCACCGCGTCATAGATGCCCGGCTGATACCGGGAGAAAAAACCGTCGGCCGGGAAGGGTCCGTCGACGCACATGTGTTTCCGGCGAAGCCTCTCGAGGGCCGGCAGAATCCTGCGCTGTTCCTCCGTCCCGATGTCCCCGCCCTCACCTGCATGCGGATTCAGGGCGAGCATGGCGATGCGCGGCCTCCTGATCCCCCAGTCACGTACCAGGGCGTCATGAATGATCCGCGTCTGGCGGACAATGAGCTCCGTGGTCAGCAGCGAAGCAACCCGCGCAAGCGGCACATGGATGGTAACGAGCCCCACACGCAGTGTCGGGGAGACGAGCATCATGGCCACTTCGCGTGACCCGGAGAGATGCTGGAGCATCTCCGTTTGCCCCGGTGCCGTGATGCCTGCAAGGTGCATGGCCTGTTTGGAAACGGGCGCGGTGACCATCGCGTCCGCGAACCCGCCGAGCGCAAGCTGGACGGCTGAAGCGATTGCGGCGCCGGCTGCGCGTCCGGCCGCATGGGAAAGCTGCCCCGGCCTGATCGTTTCCGGATCTACTTCGGAGGATTCCACGATCCATGTCCCCCGTTCCGCGGACCTCCGGCCCCCTCTCCACTCCACCGGACGGAACGGGATTCTGAGGAGGCGGGCATAGTGCGTGAAGACTGCGGCAGGGCCGACCAGAAGCGGAATGCACTGTGTGCGAACCGACCTTCTGGTGATGCTCTTGAGAACGACCTCGGGACCTATGCCGTTGAAATCGCCGACCGTAATTGCGATCAGAGGCTTGCTCATGGCGCCGACTGCTCAAGTATGTATGTTCCGTTCCGTTGCTCATCGACAAATGTGAAGCGCCGTTTTGAACGGTCATAGAACCAGATCTCCCTGTGTCCTCCCTTTGGCTGGAGGCTCCGTTCTGTCCGTGTCGGGGGCCCATACAGGATGAAAATTCTTCCCCGGTCGGTTTTCGTGCCGTCCGGCTCGCGGAGCGTCGCAAACTCCTTCTGGGCGTGATCAACCCGGTGGTAGTACTCTGCCATGACCTCGTTGTACGCCGTGCCGGGGGTCTTGTCTTTGTCTGCCCAGAATCGTTCGAGGTTATCGAGTCGCTCTTCGAAATCCCCACGCATGAGCGAGTCGATCTGCTTTCCGGGGACGATAAACCGCAGTGACTGGAACGCCACTTCCGGGTTCTTCAGCGACTGCGGCATTTCCGGCCAGATGTTCCTGAAGCGACGTTCCAGGCTCGCCGTCCGGGTGCCCGCGGTGACATGCACGGCGAGGTGATACGAGCGGAGAGGAAGCGACTCGGTCTTGAGCGGTACTGCGACGTAGGCGACGCGGTTGCCAGCGCTCTCCGTGAGCAGATACTGGGGACTGTCCCCGGCGCGAGAGACGGTGAGTTCCTTCCCCCTGATCAGCGGAACGCTGGCAAGGGTGTCGGAGACCAGCATGGTTTTTGGCTTCTCGTCCCGTTCCGTCACGCCGATCTGGTAATCGACGCTGACCCGGGTGAGTGTGTCCTCCGGCGGGATGAAGGCGATGAGCAACTGGCGGGGGGTGCTGAAGAGGATGTCAGCCCCGAAACTGTCGATGCTCATCCGATCGCCGGCATACTGACTGATGAAGAAGACGGGGAAGAGAGTTGTGGGAAGACTCTCTCCCCGGGGAGCGCGTACCATCATCCGGGGATGAAGATACCGTCGCTGGGACTGCCGGTCTGTTGCCTCAAAAAAGACTCTGTACATACCCGGATGGACGGAAAAAGACACGAGCCCTTCGTGCCAGAGGCGTTCGCCGGGAACCGCCTCAGAACGTTGGTCGGGGATAGTCACCTGACGGATCTCGCGGGCCACGGAGACGTCCGTAGAATCAAACAGCTCGATGAGAATCTCCCCGCTTCGAAGGTAAGGGCTGGTCACGGAGCTGTCGGACACGCGCACCGGCACAAAGAACTCGCGGTTGATTCTGTACACGATGTCCACCCGCGCGGTCAAGGAGTCTTTTCCGGGGAAGCCCGTTCCTCCGACAAACACCTCGTGCCTCACTTGCTCCATCGGCGTCGGTGGCTGAGCGACTGCGGCGCCGGAGAGGATGGCGATGGCGGTGAGAATGATACCCACGTCACGAAAGCGCATATGCCTGCCCTACGATTTGTAATTGCGAAGGAAATCGACAAGAAGACGGACCCCGACGCCGGATGCCCCGCGGGGGGAATACTCGCCGGGTTCTTCGAGTATGGCGGTGCCGGCGATGTCGAGGTGCACCCACGGATACGAGTCAATGAACTGTTTCAGGAAGAGCGCTCCTGTAATGGTTCCGGCCCATCGACCGCCCACATTCTTCACGTCTGCGATATCGCTCTTGATCAGTTTCTCGTATTCCTCGAAGAGCGGCAGTTCCCATACCCGCTCATAGGTTCGTTCGCCGGCTTTGCTCAGCTGCTGCATGGCTGTTGCCGATGTGCCCATCATGCCTGTTGCGAGGTGTCCGAGGGCCACAACAACAGCGCCGGTGAGGGTCGCAAGATCGATCACAAGATCCGGCTTGTACCGTGAGGCATACGCAAGTGCATCGGCGAGGATGAGCCGACCTTCCGCATCGGTGTTATCAACCTCCGACGTCCTGCCGTTGTAATGCCTGAGGATGTCGCCCGGTTTGAGTGCATTGCCGCCCGGCAGGTTCTCTGCTGCAGGGATGAGTCCGATGAGATGCACGGGCACGCGGAGCCGCGCGGCAGCCTGCATGATCCCAAGGACGGCGGCAGCTCCCGACATGTCCATCTTCATCTCGGCCATGTTGGCGGAGGGCTTGATGGATATGCCTCCCGAATCAAACGTGATACCCTTGCCGACCAGCACGACGGTCGGTTTCCGGGATCTGATGCCGCGGGGTGCATGCTCTGTGATAATGAACCGGGGGGCATTTCTGCTCCCTTTGGCTACGCCCAGGAGCCCGCCCATTTTCAACCGGGCGATCTTCTTTTCGTCAAATACCGTAACGGCAAAGCCGTGCCGCCGCCCTGCCAGCCGGGCACGCTGCGCGAGGGTGGCGGGATAGATTTCATTGCCGGGCGCATTGGCCAGATCCCGTGCAAACCAGGTGGCCCCACACACAATGGCTGCATCCCGGACTCCATCGCTGGCCGCACGGAGATACTTGCGCGATGGCACGATCAATGAGAACGATGAGACTCCGGGAAACTCGCCGGCAGTTCGCGTCCGGTATTTGTCGAACCGGTAGGCGGCCAGCGCACCTCCTTCCGCCAGAGCCATCGCAAGATCGTACGGAGAGCCGCCGGCCCTGGCATAGGCGGAGTCAGAGAGCGCCGGGAGGTCCGGTGCAATCATGGCCACCGTCCGGGCGTGCTGTCCTGCCGCGGCCTTCACGGCGGCGGCGGAGACACGCCGCGCGCTTTCCAGGCTGAAGGTTGCGACGGTTCCACCCCCGATGAGCAGCATCTGATACCGTGCCGTCCCGCCGGGATGGAGGAGCAGCGTTTGCCCCCGTTTGGCTTTAAATGCGCCCGCTTCGACAGAGGGTGGAAGGGCACCGGCTATCCGGCGCACCTCGTCGAGTTGATGCTTGAACACCTTCTTATCTTCAAACAGGATCTGTCCGACAAGATCCGCATGCCGGGTGTCGGGCTTGCCCACCCGAGCCTGAAGTGCAATCATCTCCGGTCTTCCGTTTGTGGGATCAGATACTTTTCTGCGGCGTGCAGGATTGTGTCGCGCACTGTGGCGACAGACTGCCCGGGTATCCGCGCGCCGGCCGCGTTCTTGTGACCGTTTCCCCCAAATTCCTTCGCAAGCAGATTGATGGGGATATCGCCCCGTGATCTGAAACTGATCTTGACTCCTTCCGGGATCTCGACGAAAAGCATCCCGATGGTCACCCCGTCAATACTCATGGGGTATGTTGTGAAATTGTCGGTGTCCTCTTCCGATGTCCCCGTCCGCCGGAGCATGTCCCGCGTGATGGCGATCGAGGCAATCCTGTTGCTGCCATCTAAACGCAGACTGGCTAGTGCTTCCCCGAGAAGACGCACACGGCCGGTCGACCAGCGATCATACACCTGGCGGTAAATCTCCACCGGGTCGGCTCCGCGCTCGATCAGGCGGGCGACGATCCGGTGAACGTCGGCATCTACGCGGGGATAACGGAACGAACCGGTATCGGTCATGATCGCACAATACAGCGCGGTGGCAATGGCCGGTGTGATGTTCCGGTCATCATCGCATTCCAGCAGGCGGTAGAGCAATTCGCCGGTGGACGTCGCATCGGTATCCAGAAAATACTCCTGCGCAAAGTCTCCCGGATCGAGATGATGATCGATACAGATCTTTGCCGCGGGGCTGCCGGTGATGAAGGGTTCCATGCCGATCGTGCGGTCGGGATGATTGGTATCGATGATGGCGATAACGTCTGCACCGTGGAGAACTCCCGCGTCGCGTTCAGCATCGAACACGCGTATGACGGAGTGCGGGTCGAGGAATTTGTAGACCACAGGAGTGGAATTGACGTTGACGATCGCGACGTCCTTCCCCCGATCGGACAGCCACGCGGCGAGCGCGAGTTCCGAGCCGATGGCGTCGCCGTCAGGGTTGACGTGTGTGGTCAGCACGAAGCGGCGGTGTGCGAGCAGAAACGGGATGAGAGGTTTCATTCCCCTTCCGGAAATCCTCCGCTGAGACGGTCTACTGGATCACCCAGGTCTCGTCGCCGTCCAGCAGCTTCTGCAGGTCGCCTTCCCCCCGCTTGCTCTTTGCCCTGGCAATCTGCTCCTGCATCATCTCCTCGTACGTCGGCCGCGTGAGCGCCATGAAAACACCCATCGGCCGGGGGAGATCGGGATTGTGGATCATGTTCGCCAGTATGAATGCCAGCGTCGAGTCCTGCTCGTTGTGCACCAGCAGATCATTGACGGAATGCGATCCCTCTTTGATGTTGACAACCTCAGGTGTGAAGCCGTTGAGGCGGATTCCCTTTTCGCCGGACTTGCCGAACACCAGCGGCTTCCCATGTTCGAGATAGACGACGTGGTCGTCACGTGTATCCTTCTCGGTGAACAGCGAGAACGCGCCGTCGTTGAAGACGTTGCAGTTCTGATAGATCTCGACGAACGCGGAACCGTGATGGTATTCAGCCCGCCGGACCATATCCTGGAGGTGCTTCGGATCACGGTCCATAGCCCTTGCCACCATTGTCGCACCTGCGCCCAGGGCAAGAGACACCGGGATGAACGGGGGGTCGATCACTCCCATAGGCGTGGATTTTGTGATCTGACCCATCTGCGAGGTGGGGGAGTACTGTCCCTTTGTCAGACCATAGATCTGGTTGTTGAACAGGAGGACTTTGATGTTCATGTTCCGGCGGAGCATGTGGATCATGTGATTTCCGCCGATACTGAGTCCGTCTCCGTCACCGGTTGCGACCCAGACATCCAGTTTCGGGTTCGTCATCTTGACGCCTGAGGCAATTGCCATGGCGCGTCCATGGATCCCGTGGAGCCCGTAGATATCCATATAGTACGGGAACCGGCTGGAGCATCCGATGCCGGAGACTGCCACGAAGTCCTCTTTCTTGTGCGGGAATTCCG
>Ga0316605_10001766_pt1 | contig 12425 bp, 12 predicted proteins | sample OWC_soil_day20_n_FD_207666 | JGI IMG/M metagenome (GOLD analysis project Ga0316605, IMG submission 207666) | Wetland soil microbial communities from Old Woman Creek delta, Ohio, United States - OWC_soil_day20_noCT | ecosystem: Environmental > Terrestrial > Soil > Wetlands | place: USA: Ohio... | reverse complement strand
CACCCGGGCGGGAGAGACCTTCTGCGCCGCCCGGGGGGGCAAGGGCGGGCGCGGCAACGCCCGCTTCGCCACGGCGACCCATCAGGCCCCGCGCCGGGCCGACCCGGGCCGGCCCGGGGAAGAACGCCAACTCCGCCTGGAGCTCAAGCTCCTGGCCGACGTGGGCATCATCGGCTTTCCCAATGCCGGAAAATCCACCCTGATCTCCAAGATTTCCGCCGCCCGCCCGAAGATCGCCGACTACCCCTTCACCACCCTGGTCCCGCAGCTGGGGATCGTCTCCTTCGGCGAGCACTCCTCTTTCGTGATCGCCGATATCCCGGGCATCATCGAGGGGGCCCACGAAGGCGCGGGGCTGGGGTTGAAATTCCTCCGCCACGTGGAGCGGACTTCCCTGCTTCTCCATCTTCTCGATCTTTCCGCGCCGCCGCCGCGCGACCCCATCGCCGACTATGAAACTTTGAATCGGGAGCTGGCCCTTTTCGACTCGGCGCTGAGCCGCAAACCCCAGGTCGTGGGCCTGAATAAGACCGATATGCCCGAGGCCCGGGAAAAGCTTGCCCGGGTGCAGCGGTATTTCGGCAAACTCGGCCGGGAGGCCTTCCCGATTTCCGCCCTGAACGGAGAGGGGTTGCGCAGGCTTCTCGGCGCGCTGGTCGGCGGGCTCCCGAAAAAAAAACCGGAAGAAAAGGAATCGTGATGCGCAGGGAGATTTTGAAAAATGCCCGGCGTTTCGTCCTCAAGGTCGGGAGCCGGGTCTTGACCGCCAAAGGTAGGGCCCTGAGCCAGGCGGTCTTCGACCGTCTCGCCCGCGAGGTTTCCTCGGCCAAGAAATGCGGGTACGAACCCGTTCTCGTATCGTCCGGGGCGATCGCCGCCGGCATGGCCCGCCTGGCCATGACCGAGAAACCCAAGACCATGCCGCAGAAGCAGGCGGCCGCGGCCATCGGCCAAAGCGCCCTCATGTGGAGCTACGAACGGGCCTTCGGTTTCTTCGGCGAAAAGGTCGCCCAGGTTCTCCTCACCCGCGACGACCTCTCCAACCGCAACCGCTACCTGAACGCCCGCAACACGCTGCTGACGCTCCTGGATTTCGGGGTGATCCCGGTCATCAACGAAAACGACACCGTCGTCGTCCAGGAGATCAAATTCGGGGACAACGACAATCTTTCGGCCCTCGTCACCAACCTCGTCAACGCCGACCTCCTCGTCATTCTCAGCGACATCGACGGCCTCTACGACCGGGACCCTCGTCTCCACAAGAACGCCAGGCTGATCCCCCGGGTCGACCACGTCACCTCGGAAATGGAAAAAAAGGCCACCGGGACCCTGAGCCCGATCAGCATCGGGGGGATGGTCACCAAACTTCAGGCCGCCCGGAAGGCCGCCCTCTTCGGAGTCCCCACGGTCCTGGCCAACGGCCTGAAAGAAGGGGCTCTGGAGAGGATCCTCCAGGGCGCCGAGGAGGGCACCCTGTTCACCTCGGAGGTCAACAAGCTGACCAGCCGCAAGCACTGGATCGCCTTCACGCGGGAGCCGGCGGGGAAAATCATCGTCGATGAGGGGGCCAAAAAGGCCATCGTCCTGAAGGGGAAAAGCCTTCTCCCCTCCGGGGTTCTCGGAACGGAGGGAAAATTCAGCGTGGGCGACGCGGTCGTTCTCCTCGACCCCGCGGGCAACGCCTTCGCCAAGGGACTGGTCAACTACGGTTCCGCCGAGATCTCCAGAATCCGGGGAGGGAAGACGACGGAGATCGAAAGCCGCCTCGGCTACAAGCACCACGACGAAATCATCCACCGGGACGACCTGGTCTGCTCGTCAACCGCCGGCTGAGCCTTCCCCGGGAGGAGGGACAGGAGAAACCATGACCCTCAAGAAGGAAATTCTCGATATCGCCCGCCGGGCGCGGGAAACCTCGCCGGTCCTGGCGAACCTGTCGACGGGCGTCAAGAACGGGGCGTTGCAGGGGATGGCCGACGCGCTCCTGCGCGCCGCGCCCGCCTTGCGGAAGGAAAACTCGCACGATGTCGCCGCCGCCCGCAAGGCCGGCCTGGCGGCGGCCCTGATCGACCGGCTGACCCTTACGGACAAGGTCATCCAGGGAATGGCCGCCAGTCTCCGGGAAGTCGCCGCCCTCCCGGACCCGGTGGGGGAAATCACCCGGATGTGGACCCGGCCGAACGGGCTGCAGGTGGGGCGGATGCGGATCCCCCTCGGGGTGATCGGGATCATCTACGAATCGCGGCCCAACGTGACCTCGGACGCCGCCGCCCTCTGCCTCAAGGCGGGGAACGCGGTGATCCTGCGGGGCGGGTCGGAGGCGATCCGTTCGAACCGCGCCGTCGCCGAAACCCTCCGGGGCGCGCTTGCCGCCCAGGGGATTCCCCCGGACGCGGTTCAGGTCATTCCCACCCCCTCCCGGAAAGCCGTCGAGGCGCTGCTGCAGATGGAGGCGCAGGTGGACGTCATCATCCCCCGCGGGGGGGAGGAGCTGATCCGCTTCGTGGTTTCCCGGTCCAAGATCCCGGTCATCAAGCATTACAAGGGGGTTTGCCACGTCTTCATCGATTCCTCGGCGGACCTCGGCATGGCGGAGGCCGTCTCCTTCAACGCCAAGGTCCAGCGGCCGGGCGTCTGCAACGCCATGGAAACCCTGCTGGTCCACCGCGGAATCGCCCCCCGGTTTCTTCCGGCCATGGCGGAAAAAATGATCGCCGCCGGGGTTGAGCTCCGCGGCTGCCCGGAAACCCGGCGGATTCTCCCCCTCGTCAAGGCGGCCCGCAAGGAGGATTGGACCGCCGAGTACCTGGACCTGATCCTGGCCGTGAAAATCGTCGGCGGCCTGGAGGAGGCGGTCGCCCATATCGTCCGCTACGGCTCCGCGCACACCGAGGCCATCGTCACCCGCGATTACGAAAATGCCCGGCGCTTCCTGCGCGAAGTCCCCTCTTCCACCGTGCTCGTGAACGCCTCCACCCGGTTCAGCGACGGCTTCGAGCTGGGGCTGGGCGCGGAAATCGGGATCAGCACCACCAAGCTGCATTCCTTCGGCCCCATGGGCGTGGAAGACCTGACCACCCTGAAATTCATCGTCTTCGGGTCGGGGCAGATCCGCCTATGAGGAAAATCGGCCTTTTCGGGGGTACTTTCAATCCGATCCACTGCGGCCACCTGCGCCCGGCCGAGGAGATCGCCGACCTCCTGGGTCTCGATCCGGTCGTTTTCATCCCGGCCTCCGACCCGCCCCACAAAGAAAAGAAGGACCTTCTCCCCGCTCCGCTGCGGGCCGAGATGGTGCGGCTGGCCATCGCCGACAATCCCCGTTTTTCCTTCTCCGACGCGGAAATCGCCCGCCCCGGGAAATCCTACTCGGTGGAAACCATCCCCGGCTTCCGGCGCCTATGGGGGGCTGAGGCGGAGCTGTATTTCATCCTGGGGCTCGATGCTTTCCTCGAGATCGGCACCTGGAAGGACCCGGCGACCCTTTTCACGCTCTGCCATTTCGTGATCCTGACCCGGCCCGGATTCGAAAAAATTTTCACCCCCGAACACCTTCCCGTTGATCTCGCCCCGGAATTTTGCTATGATCCAAAAAAAGACGGGTATATGCACAAGTCCGGGTTCGGGGTCTTCCCGCGCGAAATCACCGCGCTGGACATCTCTTCCACCCGGATCCGGGAAGCCGTCCGCCGGGGGAAATCGATCCGCTACCTGGTGCCCCCGGCCGTCGAGAGGTTCATCGCCGCCCAAGGACTCTATCAGAAAGGAACCTGAATCGCCAGTTTGACCCCCGCAGACAACAGAGAAAAAGCTTTCCTTTGCGCCCGCGCGGCTCTGGACCACAAGGCCGTCGACCTCGTGATCCTGGAAGTAAAGAAACTTTCTTCTTTCACCGACTATTTCGTCATCTGCAGCGGAAACTCGGACCGCCAGGTTCAGGCGATCGCCGGGCACATCGAGGAAAAGCTGAAGGAAGGAGATATCCGCCCCCTGAGCGTGGAGGGAAAGCGCGAGGGGCGCTGGGTCCTGCTGGATTACGGGGATGTGGTCATCCACGTTTTCTACCAGCCCGTGCGGGAGTTTTACGATCTCGAACGGCTCTGGGCCGACGCTCCCCGGATCGATCTGCCGCCGACGCGCCCTCCCCGCCGCCAGGAAGGCTGAGGCGTCCCTTGCGCCTGACCCTGATCTCGGTTGGGAAAAACGCCGAACCCTTCGTCCGGGACGCGTGCGCCGATTACGCAGCCCGAATCCGCCGGTATGCGGACCTGGTCCTGACCGTTGTCCCGGAGGAGAGGGTGGCGGCCGCCGGCAAAAAGGATTTCATCCTCCGCGAGGAAGGGCGCCGGATCCGGGGAAAAATCCCCCCGGCGGCCCTGCGGATCGCGCTGGACGAGCGGGGAAGGAATTTTACGTCGGAGGCTTTCTCCCGGCTGCTGGAAGGATGGATGGCCACGGGGGTCCGCGGCGCGGCCTTCCTCCTCGGCGGCGCCTATGGGCTGGACGAGGCGCTGAAGGAAGAAGCGGACGTCCGCTTATCCCTTTCCCCGCTGACGCTGACCCACGGGATGGCGCGGATGGTCCTCCTGGAACAGCTGTACCGGGCTTTCACGTTGATCCGGAAGGAACCTTACCACAAGTAGCAAGGAGTGCCCCATGTTCTCCCGCACGACCTTCGTCATCTTCTGCCTCATCTTCATCGTGTTCGGTTATCTCTTCTACCTGAACCCCGACGAAGTGCTCTTCACCCTTTACCAGGACAGCTTTCTCTCCCTCTCCCCCGCGCTGATCGCCTTCGGGGCCTTCGTGATCGGCGCCTTTTTCGTTTTCCTCGTGACCCTGTTCGTCGACACCAAACGGGCGTTTCTTCTCTGGCGCTCCTCCAAACAGATGAAGCGCGAAGAGGTCCTGCGCGAACGGTACGGCCAGGCCCTTGAGCAGATGATGAAAGGAAACATCAAGCAGGCCAAAGAAGCCTTCGCCAAGCTCCTCGACAAGGAGCCGCGGCACTTCGCGTCCTATCTCTCCCTCGCCAATCTCCATCATCTCGAAGGGGGCTACCCGGAGGCGATCGACCTCCTGATCAAGGCCCGGACCATCGACGCGGAAAACCTGGAGCTCCTCTTCGACCTGGTGAAGAACTACGTGGCCGTCAATGACTATCCCCTGGCCGTTGAAACCCTGAACCACATCCTGGAGAAAGACCCGGCCAACCGGGAAGCTCTCCGGAAGAAGCGGGACCTCTTTCTCAAACAGGGAGACTGGAACGAGGCCTACGAGGCCCAGAAGAGCGTCGTGAAGCACTCCAAGGAAAAAGACCAGGCCGCCGCCGAGAAAAAAATCCTCCTGGGCATGGAGTACAAGCTCGGCCAGGAACTGGCCCAGAAGGGAAAATTCAAGGAGGCGGAAAAAGCCCTGCGCGAGATCATCAAGGAAGACCGGGATTTCGTCCCGGCCCAGGTCGCCCTGGGGGACGTGCTCCAACGGCAGGGAGAACCCGACGACGCCGGCCAGCTCTGGCTGCGGGCCTACGAAACGACGGCCAACCCGGTTTTTCTGGAGCGCCTGGAATCCCTCTATCTGTCCATGGCCAACCCGAAGAGAATCCTCCAGCTCTATTTGGATTTCCTGAAGAAACGTGCGGAAGACACCGCGCTGAGGTTTTTCTACAGCCGGCTCCTGGTCCGCCTGGAAATGATCGATGAGGCCCTGGAGCAGCTTCGGGAGATGGAGCTTTCCGGGATCTACTTCCCCGAGCTGTCCCTCCTCATGGGGCAGGCCTTCCACCGCCGCGGCGATTCGGCGCGGGCCATCGAGGCGTACGAAAAGGCCCTGGAGTCGCAGAAGATGCGCGCCCCGGCCTACCTTTGCTCGGCTTGCGGCCAGGCCGAGCCCGAGTGGACCGGTTTCTGCCGAAGCTGCCACTCCTGGGGCACTTTCACCATTTCCCTCCCCCAGGCGACGCAGGTCATGCCGGCGATTCCTTTCTACAACTACCCGTTGGGCCCGTAGAGATGGCCCCGGGGTGGCAGGCCCTGATCGATTTCTTCTTTCCGCCCCGCTGTCCCTTCTGCGGGGAGAGCCGGGAAGAGAAGAATCCCTCGGGGATTTGCTCCTCCTGTTTCGGCCAGATTCGCGCGGTGGCGCACCCCCGCTGCCCCCGCTGCGGCGTCGGCTTCGCCAGTGACCTCGGAGAAGACCACCTGTGCTCGGACTGCCTGCGGGGAGACGGGCATTTCACCAAAGCCAGGGCGCTGGCCCATTATGAAGGCCTGATGCCCGCCATCCTGGCCCAATTCAAATACCGCGGGCATTCCCGCCTGGCGAAGCCCCTCGGCGACCTCCTGGCGGATTACCGAGAACCGGGTTTTGATTTTGCCGATTATCGCCTGGTGATCCCCGTCCCCCTCCATCCCCGCCGTCTGCGCCAGCGGGGCTTCAACCAGTCTTTGCTCCTGGCCAGGCGGATCAGCCGCCGGTATTCCCTCGTCCTGGATTTCAAGACTTTGCAGCGCATCCGCCCCACCGCCCCCCAAACCGAGCTTTCCGCGGCGGAGCGGCAGAAAAACATCCGGGGCGCTTTCGCCGTTTCCAACCCGCAGGCGGTGAACGAAAAAACCGTGCTCCTGATCGACGACGTCTTCACTACCGGGGCGACGGTCGAGGAATGCGCCAAAGTCCTCCTCAAGGCCGGGGCCGATCAGGTGGATGTCCTGACTTTGGCCCGGGCCAGGTGAACCCGGGTCAGGATAAATGGGGGTGGGGAACGGGGATTTTTCCCTTTTCATTTGGCAAATATCTGTGTTATATAAGTTTTTTGGAGAATGCTCATCAACAGGGAGTGTGTTTCATGAAGGAAATTCCAATTATTCAGGCGATCCCGAGCGCGCTCAAGAAAAAGCCCGAACCCGGCCAACCGCTGGGCTTCGGGAAGATTTTCACGGATTATCTCTTTCTCCTGGACTATCAGAAGGGCAAGGGCTGGATCAACGCGAGAATCGAACCCTACCGGCCGATCCCCATGGATCCCGCAGCCCTGGTCCTGCACTACGGCCAGGAGGCCTTCGAAGGGCTCAAGGCGTATCGCTGGCCCAACGGGGACATCTATCTCTTCCGCCCGCGCAAGAATTTCGAGCGCATGAACCGCTCGGCCAAACGCCTGTGCATGCCCGAGCTGGATGTGGAATTCGCGCTGGAGGCGACCAAGCAGCTCATCCGGCTGGAAAAAGACTGGGTGCCTTCGATGCCGGGTTCCTCCCTCTACATCCGTCCCAACATGATTGCCAACGAGGCCGCTCTTGGGGTCCAGGTCTCCGACCAGTACTTGTTCTACGTCATGCTCGGGCCGGTCGGGGCCTATTACCCGCAGGGCTTCAGCCCCACCCAGATCTATGTCAGCGAAAAATACATCCGCGCGGCCCGGGGGGGCCTGGGGGAAGCCAAAACCCTGGCGAATTACGCCCACAGCCTCCTGGCCCAGGAGGAGGCTCACGAAGAAGGGTACAACCAGGTGCTCTGGCTCGACGCTATCGAAAGAAAATATGTGGAAGAAGTGGGGACGAGCAACATCCTTTTCTACATCGGCGACGAGCTGGTGACCCCGCCCCTTGCCGGGACGATCCTGCCGGGCATCACCCGCGACTCCGTTCTCCACCTCGCCCGTTCCTGGGAGATGAAGGTGTCCGAACGGATGATCGGCCTGGAGGAAGTGCTCCACGCCCTGGAAACCGGGAAATTGAAAGAAGCTTTCGCCTCCGGGACCGCCGCCGTCATCTCTCCCGTGGGCAAGCTGACCTACAAGGGAAAGGAACACCTCATCAACCAGGGAAAAGTGGGCCCCCTGGCCCAGAAACTTTACGACAACATCGTCGGGATCCAGTATGGAAAGATCAAGGATCCTTTCGGCTGGATGGAGAAGGTGGCCTGAAATAATTTCACCGCGGAGAGCGCAGAGAACGCAGAGAAGAAATTATTCAAACGACAAGGATCTCCATTTCTCCCGCCGAACTTTGCCCACTTTGCCCCTTCCCCTTGACGGGGATTAGGGGGAAGGTGATAAAGGAGAGAGGTAGTTTCCGGCTGGAAATTGCCTATTTATTTTTCTCTGCGTTCTCTGCGCTCTCCGCGGTTATTTATTCTTTGGTATTTGCGGTCTTTTCATCTCGAAGATATCCTGCGTGCGGCAGTAAAAATCCTCCCCCAGTCGGCCGACGGGTTTCAGCCTTTCCGCTTTCACGAGGTTGTTGACCAGCAGCTCCTCTTGGACGTGAATCTGCAGCACTTCCCCGATCACGAACCGGTTGACCCGGGGGGCCTCGCCGAACTCCAGGATCTGCAGAAGCCTGCACTCCATGTTGAGCGGCGACTCACCGACCCGGGGCGATTTCACCCGGTCCCCCGGGACCGCCGTCAAACCCGCCTCCTTGAACTCGTCGATCTCGGGCGGGTATTCCCCCGAGGTGAGGTTCATGGCTTCGGCAAGCCCTTCGGTCACCACGTTGATCACAAAATCGCCGGCAAATTCCACGTTTACCAGCGTGTCCTTCTTCCCGCCGTCTCTTTTCGGGCCGATGCCGAACCCCACGACCACCGGCTTTGAAGACAGGATCGTGAAATAGCTGAAAGGGGCCAGGTTGTTCACCCCGTTGGCCCCGATCGTGGAAACAAAAGCGATGGGCCGCGGCAGAACGGCGCCGACCAGCAAATCATGACAGTCCTTGATATTCAGCTTTGCCGGATCGCATTTCATTTCTTCTCCTCCTGGTCTGATTCCGGGAATTGCCTCCAGAAGATATTCTTCCTCAAAAACCAGAATTTTGCTATTGTATTTTTATTGCGGATCGTTTTCAATAAAACCAACATGAAATTTTTCGGGAGGTGACCCATGGGCATCCGCACTGCCGCGCAGTACAGGGAGAGTCTGCAAGACGGGCGAAGCGTTTATATCCGCGGGGAAAAGGTGGAAGACATCACGGCCCACCCCATCCTCGGCTTGTCCGTGGAAACGGTGGCCCAGGGTTTCGAGCTCAGCAATTCCCCGGACCCGGAGATCCGGAATCTTTTCACGGCCCCCCACCCCCGGAGCGGGGAGCCGGTGAACCGCTATTTTATCACTCCCCGGAACTCCGAAGATCTGGCCCTCCGGACCCGGATGATCCAGCGGTCCATCGAGCTCACGGGCGGCCTCCCCTTCGGCAAAGATATCGGTACGGACTGCCTCAATGCGGCCTTCGTCGTCGCCGGGCAGATGGGGAAAAAGCAGTACCAGGAGAACGCCCTCAATTTCCTGGAGCACGTCCGCAAAAACGACCTGGCCATGTGCGGCGCGGTCACCTGCGTGAAAGGGGATCGATCCCTGGAACCCGCGCAGCAGAAACACCCGGACTACTACCTGCACGTGGTCGAACGCCGCCCCGACGGCATCGTCGTCAAAGGGGCCAAAATCCACATCACCAGCGCCCCGGCGGCAAACGAAATCATCGTCATCCCCACCCGCCAGATGCGCGAGGGCGAAGCCGATTACGCCGTAAGCTTTGCCGTGCCGGCCAACACCAAGGGAATCACCTTCATCTGCCGCGCCGGCCGGGGCAACTGGACGCCCCACGAATTCCACCCCGACCACCCGCCCCGGGAACTGACCGAGGCCATGATCGTTTTCGACCATGTCTTTGTCCCCTGGGACCGCGTCTTCATGTGCGGGGAGTGGCCCTTCTCCATGCTCCTGGCCTACACCTTCGCCACCTTCCACCGGTTCACGGCCATCAGCTATAAGGTCCCGTCCGTGGAGGTGATGGCCGGCTGCGCCGTCGCCATGGCGGAGTACAACGGGCTCTCCAAGGTCGGCCACATCCGCGACAAGCTGGCCGACATTGCCGGTTACGTGGAGACCCTCCGCGCCCTGACCAACGCCGCGGCCAAAGACCCGGTGATGTACGGCGACATCGCCGTGCCCAACCCGCTCATCGCCAACATGGCCAAGCTCCATTTCGCCGGCAAATACCATGAATTCGTCAAACTGATCCAGGACATCTGCGGCGGCATCATCGCCACTTCGCCCGACCGCAAGGACTGGGAGAACCCGGACCTCCACGGTTACCTGGAGCACTACCTGGGAGGTTCGGCCAAATACTCCACCGAAGACCGCCTCAAACTGATTCACGCCGCGCAGCGGATGGTCTGCTCCCACGAGTCGGCCTTCCACGAGGTGACCACGGTCCACGCCGAAGGCTCCATGGCCGCGCAAAAGATGATGATCCTGGTTGAGTCGCCGTTGAAAAAATATATGGCCATGGCCAAAGCCGCCGCCGGGATCAAATAGCAAATTTTCACCGCAGAGGACGCAGAGAGCGCAGAGAATATTTGGCAAAAGGAAATGAAATTCAAGTGAGCTTTGTAATCCCCGGTTTTTTTCATAAAGGAGATCGCTCTTTCTTTTCCATAGTACCTCTGCGGTCTCTGCGATCTCGGCGGGGAAAAGGTCTTCTATGAAATCGGCTGTTCGGGAAAAGATCGATGTCTTCGGGCTTGGGCAGTGTTCCCTCGACTACCTCGTCCGGATTCCCGATTATCCTCCGGCGGACACGAAGTGCGAATTCTCGGAAATGGCGATCCAGGGCGGGGGGCCGGTGGCCACTGCCCTGGTCGCCCTTTCCCGGTGGGGCCTTTCCTGCGCCTTTTCGGGGGTCGTGGGTGATGACGAATGGGGGAAAAGGATCAAAGACTCCCTCGACTCGGAAGGGATCGACACGGGCGGGCTGCTAATCCGGTCAAATTCCGCCTCCCAATTCGCCTTTATCCTGGCCGAGCCGGAAACCGGGAGAAGGACGATCTTCTGGCGCCGGCCTTCGGGCCCGCCTCCTTCCCCCTCCGAGATCCCCTGCCACCTCCTGAAGAAGGCCGCGACCTTCCACACCGACGGTCTTTTCATTGAAGCGGCTCTGGCCGCCGCCAGGGCGGCAAGGGAGTCCGGCGTGACGGTTTCCGTGGATGCCGGGACGCTCCGGGAGGGGATGCTGGACCTGGCCCGTTTAAGCGATTGTTTTATCGCCTCGGAAACTTTTTCCCGCTCGCTGGTCGGCGGCGATGACCCGGAGGGTGCCTGTCGAAAACTGGCGGAGCTCGGCCCCCGAATCGTAGGGGTGACCCTCGGAGCAGAGGGGTGGGTGGGGTTTGCGGAGGGCAGGCTCATTCGGAAGGCCGCCTGCGCCGTCGAGGCCTTGGATACCACCGGGTGCGGCGACGTCTTTCACGCGGGGTTCATTTTCGGCCTGCATCGAAAATGGGCTTACGAGAAATGCTTCGACTTCGCCGCCTGGTCCGCCGCCCAGGTGAGCCGCCGGCTGGGGGGCAGAAGCGGAATCCCCACCGGGGAAGAAATGAAAGAGCGAAGGTTTATTTAAAGCCTATCCGGCGGCAGGACGCCGGAAGGGAAACGGAGCCCCAAAATGGATAGCCAGTTGCCCTTTTCCTGCCCGATCTGCGGGCGGAAAACCGATTACCCGGTTGCGAAATTGAAAAAGGGGGCACTCTTGACCTGCCCCTTCTGTAAATTGAAGCTGACTCTCCATGGCCACATGTTGGAGGAAGTGGAAAGGGAAATCAAAAAAAAGGAGGAAAAGGCGAGTAAAAAAGCCAAACCGCGGGGCGCGCCGGGATCGCGGAGAAAGGCGGGATGAAAGAATTCTCTCCCCCTCGCCGGGGGAGGGCGAGGGTGGGGGTAACTTAGGATATTTTTTCACACCTTCAGGCGGGGCGGGGGCGGATCCGGCAATGGTTTCACGGCGTTGGTTTTAACCAGGGGCAACCAGAGAAAATGGAGTTGGGTTTTTTCAGATTAAAATTTCATCCTGCCAGCCGAGCTTGACCAATTGGATCCGCTTCAGATCGCTGACACCCAGGCCGTACCTTTTATCGGCGGCCTCGATGTGGACCGGCGGGACATCGAGGGAGCGGTCATCCCCGAAGTGAAGGATTCTTTTCGTTTGCAGGAGATGGGCGCCGATCGCATCGACCGCCACCGGGTCGGTCCCGACGATGAGCCCTTTGTAGGGCCAAACGTAACGGCGGTCGAAGGAATGGGCCCCCCTCCCGTAAAATTGGGGAGTGAGGGCCGCCAGCAGGTTCAGGCGCGTCTTTCCTTTGACCAGAGGATCGGTCCAAATCTTTCCCAGAGGGGAACACCCCTCGTCGTGGTAGTTGGCAGGGTCCGGAACAAACATGATGTAGTTCTTCAAACAGGTCCCGACACCGGACCAGTGGTGGGTTCTCACCGGGCGGACATTGATCAGGGCTGTCGAGCCCTTGAAGATCGGGTTGCGCAGAACGCCGCGGTCGTCGACGGCGATATTTTTCTCCGGGACCCCCGCCTCCCGCACCCGTCGTTTGACCGCGTCCTCCAGCTCGGGAGGCGTCGGCAGCTTATACCA
>Ga0316605_10001765_pt1 | contig 12426 bp, 11 predicted proteins | sample OWC_soil_day20_n_FD_207666 | JGI IMG/M metagenome (GOLD analysis project Ga0316605, IMG submission 207666) | Wetland soil microbial communities from Old Woman Creek delta, Ohio, United States - OWC_soil_day20_noCT | ecosystem: Environmental > Terrestrial > Soil > Wetlands | place: USA: Ohio... | reverse complement strand
CAGTGCGAGCAACAGCGCGACCTGGTGCATGATCATGGGCGCGTCCGGCTCGAACACCAGCGCGCCGACCAGCACCAGCACCAGCCACGACGAAATCGGCCGTTGCAGCACCTGTGCCGAGGCCTGTATTTCGGGATCGTCGGAAAGGACCTTGCGGCTGCGGACGCGGAGCCAGATGAGCAGCAGGAGCAGTGCGAATGCTGCGGCGTTGTGCGCACGCTGCGTTTCGCGATTCGCGGCCGCGTATTCCGCCAGGAAGCTGGTCTCTATGGCGAGGCCGGCCCTCACGGCGTACAGCGCGCTGTCGGAGCGGCCCTTCGCGCCCCAGAGCTCCCAGATCGGCGGCGCGTCGACGCGCGCGAGCCGGCTGTCGTTGTAGGCGATCGCGGCGCCCACGGCCTTCTGACCGGCCTCGATGCTGGCCTGCACCGTATTCGCACGCCGGCTCAGGCGGATCTGCCTGTCGAGCGGCCCGGACACCGCCTGTTCGGCGAGCGACAGTTGTGCCTGCACGGTCTCGATCCGATTGACGAAAGCCGACGCCATGGAGCCGGCCTCGGCTTCGGTCCGGGTCGCTTCCCAGATCGACCGGCGCCTGGCGAGATCGGCGGCATCCTCCGAGTACGGCGCGGTCGCCTGCTCGAGATCGCGGCGCCAGCGTTCGAGCTGTTTCCGGAAGAAGCGCCAATGGCGCTCCAGACTCTCGAGCCGGGTGATCGGCACCAGCTTGAGGTCGTCTCGTGCCAGGAGCTGCGCCTGCTCGCGGACTGACGTGTCCAGTGCGTCGAGCTGCGGCCCGAGCTTCTCGGTCCGGTCGCGGCCCCTGGCGCGCAGGATCACGTCCTGCGCAAAGCGCTCGTCCACATCCGCGCGTGCCGGGATCTCAATCTGAGGGATGACTTCGGGGCCCGCTTTGGCCGGCGCGACGGAGGCGACGTCCTGCGCATGGACGGCTGCCGACCAGCAGAACGCCAGTGCCGGGACGATACTGGCAAGCAATCCGACTCGACGACGCATGTGGGCTCCGACCGGCCTGTCCCTCGTTGGGGGGGCTGAATTGTCGCACGCAGGCGATGCTGGACGCCGCCATCGGCGCCCGGAAGGCAGCTCCCGGAATCTGGCAGAATGCCGGAAATGCGTGAACTACTTTCCTCACTCCTTGATTGGTACCTCGGCGCCCTGGACCAGGGCGGCTACCTGCTGGTCGGGCTCCTCATGGCAATGGAGAGCTCGATCATTCCCCTGCCGAGCGAGTTCGTAATCCCGCCCGCTGCTTACGTCGCGCACGTAAACGGCAACATGTCGCTCACGGGCATAGTCATCGCGGGCACCATCGGCTCCTGGGTCGGGGCGTCCCTGATGTACTGGGCATCGCGCCTCCTCGGGCGACCGCTCCTGATGCGGTACGGCCGCTACGTTCTGATCACGCCCGAGAAGATCGAGAAAGCGGAGATCTGGTCGGCCCACTACGGGGTGGTGGGCGTGTTCATCTCACGGCTGCTGCCGGTGATCCGTCACCTCATCGGCATCCCGGCCGGCGTCGTGCGACTCAACTTCTGGTGGTACTCGCTCGCCACGATCGTGGGCTCCGGCATCTGGTGCACGGTGCTCGCGTGGGTGGGAGTGACGGCCGGCCAGGACGAGCTGCTGCTCGCCGGAAGCGTGCATCGGATATCGCTCTGGGTCGGCGGGCTGATGGCATTCCTCGGCGCCCTGTACTACTTCTTCGTTCACCGCCACATGCGGCGCTGAGGCGGGCTCCATGGCGGAACCCGTCACAACGCCTGCCGTACTTGCGCCGGGCGGGGAACGCCCGTTGCCAGCGCAACGCTTCGGCACGGACGGACGGCCGCACATCGATTACCGGGCGATCACGGCGCTCGCCGTGCCGCTCATGGTGAACAGCAGCCTGCAGGCGGTGATCAACCTCACCGATACCTGGTTCGTCGGCCACATTTCGACCACTGCGATGGCCGGCATGGCGGCGATCTTCTGGCTGGTGTTCTTCTTCGTCATGTTGATCGGCGGTATCGGGCTCTCAGTGCAGACCTTCGTTGCGCAGGCCGAGGGCAGCCGGCGACGTTGGCGCGCGAGCCATTCGACCTGGGTCGCGTTGTGGGGTGCACTGCTTACGCTGCCCCTGTTCGCGGTGCTCGGCTTCATCGGGGGCGCGCTGCTCGGACCGTTCGGCCTCGATCCCGAGGTGCAGGGCAATGCGCTCGAATTCTGGCGGCCGCGGATGCTGGGCGCGCCACTCGCCGTGGCGTTATGGGCGACACTCGGTTTCTTCAACGGCATCTCGCGGCCGCGAGTGACCGTGATGACGACCTTGCTCGTGGGCATCGTCAATGCCGTCCTGAACCAGGTGTTCATCTTCGAGCTGGGCTGGGGCATCGCGGGGTCAGCCTGGGCGACGAATGCGAGCATGCTGTGCGGAGTCATCTTCGCGCTTGCCGTATTCCTGGGCCCCGACCTGCGGCAGGCCTACAAGACGCATCTCACGTGGCGGCCCGACGCCGCAAATATGTGGCGGGAGTTCAAGCTGGGACTGCCGATGGGTGCAATGTACGCGGCCGACCTGTTCGGCATGGCGCTCTTTCAACTCATGCAGGTTCGGCTGAGCCAGGTGGAAGGAGCAACGACGCAGATCGTGGTCATGCTCACGTCGGTCGCATACCTCCCGGGCGTGGGCCTGGCGCTCGCCGGCACGACTCTCGTCGGCCAGGCGATCGGTGCCGGTGATCGCGACTGGGCGAAACGGCTCGGCAACGCGGTGATCGTCGTGACCGTGTCGTACATGGGCGCGGTCGGCGTGCTGCTCGCCGCCGCCGGGCCCTGGGTGATGCCGGCGTTCGTCGGCGACTCCGATCCACAGGGCGCGGAAGTCGTGAAGCTCGGCCTCGTGCTGCTGTGGATCGCGGCTGGCTACCAGCTCTTCGACGGGCTCAACCTCGGCTCGGGGTTCGCACTGCGCGGCGCCGGCGACGTGCGGTTTCCGGCGGTGATCTTCCTGCTGTTGTCATGGGGCGTGTTCGTGCCGCTCGCGCACGCGCTCTCGTTCGCGCCGGGCGAGGGGTGGGTCGAAGTCCTGCCGCAATTGGGCATGGGCGCGGTCGGCGGGTGGCTCGCACTGCTGACATACGTGGTGCTGTTGGGTGGCGCGCTGTACCTGCGATGGCGGTCGGGACGCTGGCGGCAGATTCGGGTCTAGGCCGCCCACTCCGTGAGGCCCTCGACCCCGTACAGCCGCTTCCAGCTCGGCCGCGCGCGTACGAGATCCGCCAGCCGCCGGAGCGCCGGCCACTCCGTCGCCGGCCGTGGCATGTTGCGCGACCAGCGCATGTACATGGTCGCGAGCAGATCGACGCCCGAGAAGCTCGCGCCCAGCATGTACGGGCCTTGCGACGCGAGATGCGCATCGACCAGTGCCCACGCGTCCTCGATCTTCTGTCGCAACGCGTCGCGCACCGCTGGTGGGTGCTCCGGCGCACCGAGATCCTGCGGATAGAACCAGAAGCGGTAGGTCGGACCGAGCGCATTCGTGAAGAACGCGATCCATTGATACCACTCGGCGCGCGTGTCGCTGCCTGGAGGCGGCGCCAGATGCGACTCCGGGTGACGTTCGGCGAGGATCAGGAGCAGCGCCGCAGACTCGAAGTACGCCTTCCCGTCGATCACCAGCGTGGGCACCTGGCCCCGTGGGTTGAGGCGCAGGTACTCGGGACTGTGCTGGGCGTCCTGATCGAAATCCACCTTCTCGAGGCGCAATGGCGCGCCGATTTCGAGCAGCGCGAGGTGGACCACCATGCTGGCAGTGGCCGGGGAGTAGTAGAGGGTGTACACGTTGCGATCCGTCCCGGATGAGCGAGGCCGGAGCATATCGCACCCTGGACCCGTGTCAGCGGCACGCGCACACTCCCGATCCGACCGTTATGGTGTCTGGCACCTACACGTCGGTTACGACGGCAAGCGGGAGATGTCGGTGAAACGCGTCGCGGCACTCGCCCTCCTGGCAGCGATCACGTCGAACTCCCACGGCCAGTCCACCTTCCACGGCGACGTCGCGCGCACCGGCGTGTACCCGGGCACGGGTCCGATCCGGGCCCCGGCCGTGAAGTGGACCTTCAACGCCGCGGGCCCGATCGTGACCTCGCCTGCGATCGCAGACGGTGTCGTCTACATCGGCAGCATGAGCGGACACCTCTACGCGATCGACCGGGAGACCGGCCGGGAGAAGTGGAATTTCAAGTCGAGCCGGCCGATTGCCTCATCGCCGGCCGTGGTCGACGGCGTTGTCTACTTCGTGTCTTCCGCGGGCTCGCTGGCTGCGCTCGACGTGGCGACGGGCCAGCCGAAATGGGTGTACGCGATCGACTACGAGCGCAAGTTCGAGGCGCAGGGCCTGCATGGCTACCCGCCGCCGAGGCAGACGATCCCCGACGCCTGGGACGTCTTCACCTCGTCGCCCGCCGTCGCGAACGGCAACGTGTACTTCGGCAGCGGCGACGGCAATGTCTACGCGGTGGATGCAAAGAGCGGCGTCCTGCAGTGGAAGTTCGCGACCCAGGACGTGGTGCATGCCTCTCCGGCCGTAGCCAACGGAGTCGTGTACATCGGGAGCTGGGACGGTCATGTCTATGCAATCGACACCGAGACCGGCCAGCAGAAGTGGACCTTCAAGGGCGGCGACGATCCGGCCCTTCACAACCAGGTCGGCTTCCAGTCGTCGCCCGCGGTCGTGGGCGGCACGGTGTACGTCGGCAGCCGCGACGCGCATGTGTACGCGCTCGACGCCGCGACCGGTCGCAAGAAATGGGACTATCCGACCAGCAAGTCGTGGGTGAATGGCACGCCTGCGGTGCGCGACGGCACGGTGTACGTCGGCACGTCCGACAGCTCGCGATTCATGGCGCTGGATGCGCGCACCGGGCGCCTCCGGTTCAACTTCGATGCCAAGGCGTACGTGTTCTCGTCCGCGGCGCTCGCCGGCCCGCTCGCCTACTTCGGCAGCCACAACGGCAAGCTGTATGCGGTGGATGCGAAGACGGGCACGCTGGCATGGGAGTTTCAGTCCGAAGGCTCGAAGCGTGACCCGATGAAGGTCCTGAATCCGGACGGCAGCCTCAACCGTGCGTCCTTCACGCCGGTGTTCGGCGATTTCCAGGACATGTATATCGACTTCTATCGGTTCGTATCCGTCGGGGCGATCATGTCATCGCCAGCGGTCGAGGACGGGGTGGTGTACGTCGGGAGCCTGGACGGGAATTTGTACGCGCTGCGCTGAACGGTCACCGGACACGTTACGGGCTGCGAGGGCGCCTTTCCGTTAAAATGCACCCTGGTTTCACCTGCAACGCCCCCTTCCCATGCCCACCTACGACTACCTCTGCCCCTCCAATGGCCGCGTCATCGAAGTCAGCCACAAGATGGCCGAGCAGGTCGCCACCTGGGGCGACCTCTGCCGCAAGGCCGGCATCCCCCTCGAAGGCACCCCTGGCAATGCCAAGGTCGAGCGACTCATCACCGGCGGCAACGTGATCCATTCGGGCTCGCTCGGCAGCAAGCAGGAGCGGCCCTGCGACACCGGCCCTTGCAGCACCGGCCCCTGCGGCGGCGGGATGTGCGGTTTCGAATAGCCGGTACCCCCTTGCCTTCGTCCCCTCCGAAGATCGGCTTCGTCTCCCTCGGCTGCCCCAAGGCGCTGGTGGACTCTGAACGCATCCTCACGCGTCTGCGCGCTGAGGGTTACGACGTCGTGGGCACCTACGAGGACGCGAACCTCGTGGTTGTGAACACCTGCGGCTTCATCGACGACGCCGTCCACGAATCCCTCGAAGCAATCGGCGAGGCGCTCGCACGCAACGGCAAGGTGATCGTCACGGGCTGCCTCGGCGCGAAGCCGGAAACGATTACTGACCGTCACCCGAGCGTACTGAAGGTCACCGGCCCGCACGCGTACGAGGATGTGGTCACGGCCGTGCACGAGCAGTTGCCGCCGCTGCACGATCCATTCGTGGACCTCGTGCCGCCCCAGGGTATCCGCCTGACGCCGCGCCACTACGCATATCTCAAGATCTCCGAGGGCTGCAACCACCGCTGCAGCTTCTGCATCATCCCCTCGATGCGCGGCGACCTCGCAAGCCGCCCGATCGGCGAGGTGATGCTGGAGGCCGAGCGCCTCGTGAAGGCAGGCGTGAAGGAACTGCTCGTCATCTCGCAGGACACGAGCGCGTACGGCGTCGATCTCAGGTACGCCACGGGATTCTGGGGCGGCAAACCCGTGAAGGCGCGTTTCGAGGATCTCGCCCGCTCGCTCGGGTCACTCGGCTCGTGGGTGCGGCTGCACTACGTCTACCCCTACCCCCACGTCGACGACGTGATCCCGCTCATGGCCGAGGGCAAGGTACTGCCCTACCTCGACGTGCCGTTCCAGCATGGCAGCCCGCGGATCCTCAAGCTCATGAAGCGGCCTGCCCACGCCGAAAACACGCTCGAGCGTATCCACCGCTGGCGCGAGATCTGCCCCGACATCACGCTGCGCAGCACGTTCATCGTCGGCTTCCCCGGAGAGACGGAGTCGGACTTCCAGGTGCTGCTCGACTGGCTGCAGGAGGCGCGCCTCGACCGCGTCGGCTGCTTCAAGTACTCGCCCGTCGAGGGCGCGGCTGCGAACGAGTTGCCGGACCCGGTGCCGGACGACGTGAAGCAGGAGCGCTACGAGCGCTTCATGGAACTGGCCTCTGCGCTCAGCGCCGAGAAGCTGGCGGCCAAGGTTGGGCGCAGGATGCGCGTGCTGGTCGACACTGTCGGCAACGAGGGCGCCATTGCACGCTCGAGCGCTGACGCGCCGGAGATTGACGGCGTGGTTCGTATCCCCAGGCCCGGAAAGATCAAGGCCGGAGACTGGGCGGACGTCGAGATCACCGGCGCCGACGATTACGATCTCACCGCGAAGCGGCGCAGCCTTGATCGAGCAGTTGCCGGGCGCGGCTGACGAGATCGGGGTCCTCGAACGCCGGCACGTCGGCCCCCGCGCACCAGGGCGATGAGACCGTCGGTGCCGGCAACGCTGCAAGCCTGCGTTCCATGGCCTCCTGCGCCGCCTCCGGAGGCTGAACGGCGACGGTGACGGAGCCGAACGCCGACACGTGAAACTGCCCGCCCTCCCGACTCGTGGTGGTCGTGAAGATCAGGTCGCCTGCGTACACCGCCACCTGGCCGGCGGGCACGCGCAGGAGCGCCACGGTCTCGCGGAAGTTGCTCATCGAGCGCAGCTTTTCGGTGCTGCCCACCAACGCATAGTCGCCGGGGGTGATCCAGATCGCCAGCGTGCCGTCCGCGTCCGGATGCATTTCTGCGGAGACGGACCGTCTGTCGAGTCGCAGCAGCCAGAGGTGGCGTTCATAACCCTGCACGATCGTCGGACGCCACGGGTAATACTCGTGCCCGTCGTGGAAGAAGCGGATCCGGCCAAACACCAGCGCCTGGCCGTCCCGTGGCTCGATGCGCTGGGCCTGGCGTGCATATTCGACGTTCACGCAGCCCGTGAGCACGACAACCGCCAGCGCGAGCAGCAGCGACTGGCACCGACGCAGTGGGCGTCTCGAATGCGGCGTGGGCATCGGTTGTACAATACGCCGCCGCAAGACGAGTATCCCCATGACCCGCTTTCCCCTGCGCCTCGCGCTCGCCGGCGCCTGGCTGCTGCTGTCCTTTACGGTCCTGCCACAGACGACACCCTCGCCACTGGTTCCGCCATCGGGCCCGGTGGGCGACCCTGTGACCGAGGCGATTCGCGAGCGCGTCGATCACCTGCGTTACCAGGCAGACGATGGCTCGCAGGACCACGAGGTGCGCGGCGAGCGAATCATCCTCGCGGACATCGTCGCGCGTTACTACGAGTCGCAGGCCTTTCAGCCGAAATGGCGCGACGCGGCCCGGCTCGATCTCCTGATTGCCGCGCTGGCCGACGTCCCGGACGACGGGCTCGAGCCGGCGGACTACCACATCGATGCGCTGCAATCATTCCGCGCCGACCTGCGAGCGGCGAAGACCCTGGCGCCCGCGGAGCAGGCGGACCTCGAATTCGTGGCCACCGACGCGATGATGCTGGCGCTCTATCACCTCTACCTCGGCAAGGTGGACCCCGTGCAGCTGAGCTCGCAGTGGAACTTCTCCACGAAGCCGGTCTCGGTCGAGCGTGGTTTCGAACGGCTGACGCAGGCACTCGACTCCGGGCAAATCCGCGAGACCTTCGACCGCGCGCGTCCCCAGCACGTCTGGTACCAGCGCGGTCGCGAGCGACTCAAGGAATATCGCGCGATCGCGGCGGCGGGCGGCTGGTCGCCGATCAGCGACGGGCCGACGCTCAAGCTCGACATGAGCGATCCGCGCGTCCCGACGCTGCGTCTACGCCTGCAGGTCACGGGCGACCTGGTCACCGACACGCCGGAGCCGTACCCGCCCAGCACGGTCTACGACGCGGAACTCGAGGCTGCAGTCAAACGCTTCCAGGAGCGCCACAGCCTCACCGCGGACGGATCGATCGGCCCCGCGACACGCGCGGCGCTGAGCGTACCGGTCGCGGCCCGCATCGACCAGATCCGCGTCAACCTCGAGCGGGCGCGCTGGGTAATGCACGAGTTACAGGGGGACTTCGTGCTGGTGAACGTCGCGGGTTTCGACGTCTCCTACTTCCGGCACAATGAGCCGATCTGGACCTCGAAGGTCATCGTTGGACGCCCGTACCGCGAGACGCCGATCTTCAAGTCGCTGATTACCTACGTGGTGTTCAACCCGACCTGGACGATTCCCCCAGGCATCCTCGTCAAGGACAAGCTGCCGATCCTGAAGCGCGACCCAGGATACCTCGCACGCAACAACATCCGCGTGATCGACCCGAATGGCCGCGAGGTAGACCCGTACTCCGTGAACTGGAGCCGGTACAGCGCGTCACGCTTGCCCCCCTACCAGCTGCGGCAGGATCCGGGCGAGGACAACGCACTCGGGCTCGTGAAGATCATGTTCCCGAACCCGTACATGGTCTACCTGCACGACACGCCGACGAAGTCGCTGTTCGACCAGGACCAGCGCACGTTCAGCTCGGGTTGCATCCGCGTGGAAAAGGCCTTCGAGCTCGCGGAGCTGGTGCTGAACGACCCGGTGAAATGGAACCCGACGACCATGGCCGAGATGGTCGCGTCGAAGAAGATGCAGACCGTGAACCTGCCGAGGCCGGTGCCGGTGCTGCTGCTCTACTGGACGGCCCAGCCTCGCCCGGACGGCCAGGTGATCTTCCGCAACGACATCTATGGCCGGGACCCGGCGACCCTCGCCGCATTGAACAGCGGTTTCCGGCTGCCATGAAAAAAGAGGCCAGCGACTGCAGGGGGAGCACGTCGCCGGCCAATTTCACGCAGGAGGAAAACCGCTGGGCAACAGGATCCCCCGTACGGAGAAAAATATCTCCGTGGATCTCAACGATCCCGCTACGTAGGTTTGCGGAGTAGCCGCCCTGCGGGACGGCCGCCTCGATCACCCGTGGTGGTGGTGTCCACCCGGTCCGTGCACGTGACCGTGCTCGAGTTCCTCCTCGCTGGCATCGCGCACGTCGGTGACCTCGACGTCGAAGTGCAGGTTCTCGCCGGCGAGCGGGTGATTGCCGTCGACCGTCACCATGTCGCCCTGGATGCGCGTCACGGTGACCACGCGTGTCTGGCCCTGCGACGTCTGGGCGTGGAACTGCATGCCCGGCTTTACGTTCGGGGCACCGCCGAATGCGCGGCGTGGCACCTGCTGCACCAGGTTGTCGTCGCGCTCGCCGTAGCCTTCCGACGGCCCCACCTTGACGTTCAGCTTGTCACCGGACTGCTTGCCTTCGAGCGCCTTCTCGAGGCCCGGGATGATGTTGCCCTGCCCATGGATGTAAGCCAGCGGGTCGCCGCCCGACGAGCTGTCGAGCGTTTCGCCCGCGTCGTTCTTGAGCGTGTAGTGGATGAGGACGACTTTGTCCTGGACAATCAACATGACGGGACTCCGTAGCGGGTGGGGGGGTCAGACCGGCTTGCCGTCGTTGAGGCGCAGCCAGCCGCGAGCGACACGGTAGATGATCCAGACGCCGACCACGAAGGCGCCGACGATCCACGTGACGATGCCGAAGCCGAGGAGCAGCACGAGCGGCGCCGAGAAGACCCCGATCAGAACGAACCAGAGCAGCGCGTACCAGAAGGTGCGCAGCTGCCAGCCGAAGTGCGAGTCGAGCCACGTACCCTGCACCTCGCTGCGCTTCACGTAGTTCATGACCACGGCGATGATCGACGGGACGCCGAACACGAACTGGCCGACGATGGTGGCCGCCGAGAAGACGCCCATCAGCGCGCTGGCTGCATGCAGCGCGTACATCCAGTGTGTGTAGGTGACGAGGGACGGCGGCGGTGCGATCGCCGCGCCTGGGCTATTGGCATCGGTCATGCTGCAGCTCGTGTCCGAGCGCGTCAGTCGCGCTCGTAAGTGATGAAGGCGCCCTTCATGTCGCCGTCCTCGGTGTAGATCTCGAGGTTGGCGAACTTCCAACCGTTCGCGACCATTTCCGCGTGCGTCTTGTTGACCTTGTCCGCGAAGCCGGTCTGACCCTTTCCGTCCACCCACACGGTCTTGACCTTCGCATTGGCGTCGTCCTTGTCGTCCGCCGCAAATGCGGCACTCGTGAACAGGCTGCAGGCGGTCAGCGCCAGGATCGTGCTCTTGACCAGGAACTTCATGTCGAGTCTCCCCAGGGTCGTGGTTGTAAACAAGCGGGTTCCAAACCTACTCCACCGTCACGCTCTTGGCGAGATTCCGGGGCTGGTCCACGTCGGTGCCCTTGAGAATGGCGCAGTGGTAGGCGAGCAATTGCAGCGGGACGGTATACACGGCAGGAGCCTGGAAATAGCTGACGTGACGCGGCATCTGGATCACGTGCACCCCGTCCGAGGGCTCGAAGCCGGACTCGGGGTCGGCGAAGACGTACAACTCGCCGCCGCGCGCCCGGACTTCCTGCAGGTTCGATTTCAGCTTCTCCAGCAGGTCGTTGTTCGGGGCGATGGCGATGACCGGCATGTCCTCGTCCACGAGCGCGAGCGGGCCGTGTTTCAGCTCGCCGGCCGGGTAGGCTTCCGCGTGGATGTAGGAGATTTCCTTGAGCTTGAGCGCCCCTTCCATCGCGATCGGGTACATGGCGCCGCGGCCGAGGAAAAGCGCGTGCTGCTTTTCGGCGAAGCGCTTCGCCAGCTCGCGGATCGTGCCGTCGAGGGCGAGGGTGCTCTCGATTAATGACGGTATGCCGAGCAGCCTCTGCACGAGCCCGCGCTCGCGCTCCGCATCCGCGCTGTGGAACTTCGCGAGCGCGACGACCAGCATGCCGAGCGCCGCGAGTTGCGTCGTGAACGCCTTGGTGGACGCCACGCCGATCTCGGGGCCCGCGCGGGTCAGCATCACGAGTTCCGACTCGCGCACCAGCGAGCTCTCCGGCGCGTTGCAGATGGCGAGCTGCGAGACGTAACCGGCCTGCTTTGCGAGGCGCAGCGCCGCAAGCGTGTCCGCCGTCTCGCCGGATTGAGAGACGCTGACGAACAGCGTGTTCTTCGGCACGACGGGGTTGCGATACCGGTACTCGCTGGCGATCTCGACCCAGCAGGGCAGCCGGCAGATCTGCTCGATGAAGTACTTGGCGACCAAGGCGGCGTGGAAGCTGGTGCCGCAGGCCACGATTCGCACGGCCTCGGTCCTCGCGAACACGGCCTGCGCGGCAGGCCCGAACGCCGCTTCCAGCAGCTTGCCGCCCGCGACACGTTCCTCGAGCGTCTGGGCGACCGCCCGCGGCTGCTCGTGGATCTCCTTCAGCATGTAGTGCGCGAAGTCGCCCTTCTCGGCCGCATCGGCCGACTGCTCGCTCACCCACTCGGGGCGGTGCACCGTGTTGCCTTCGCAGTCGATGATGCGGAAGCTCGTGCGGCGTACCTCGCCCACGTCGCCTTCCTCCAGAATCACGAATCGCCGCGTCACCGGCAGCAGCGCCGCGACGTCGGAGGCGACGAAGTTCTCCTGGTCGCCCAGGCCCACGATCACCGGGCAGCCCTGGCGCGCAAGCACGATCCTGTCCGGGTCGTTCTTCGAGATCACGGCGAGGGCGAAGGCTCCCTCGAGTTCCGCCACCGTCGCGCGCACGGCCTTGAACAGGTCCCCCGTGGCCTTCATGTGGTAGTGGATACGGTGCGCGATGACCTCGGTGTCCGTCTCCGACGTGAACTCATAACCGAGCCGCGTCGATTCCTCGCGCAGCTCCTCGTGGTTCTCGATGATGCCGTTGTGGACGATCGCGATGCCGTCCTTCGAGATGTGCGGGTGGGCGTTGCGCTCACTCGGCACCCCGTGGGTCGCCCAGCGGGT
>Ga0316605_10001764_pt1 | contig 12427 bp, 9 predicted proteins | sample OWC_soil_day20_n_FD_207666 | JGI IMG/M metagenome (GOLD analysis project Ga0316605, IMG submission 207666) | Wetland soil microbial communities from Old Woman Creek delta, Ohio, United States - OWC_soil_day20_noCT | ecosystem: Environmental > Terrestrial > Soil > Wetlands | place: USA: Ohio... | reverse complement strand
TGGAGACAAACGGTGCACCCTCACGCAAGGTCCCGAGTGCCCCGATCCGCTGACCGGCGATCAGGTGTGCGAGTTTCTCCAGAGATGCAATGTCCATGCGGCATTCTCCTGCAATGTTGTCCTGAACACTCTTCTCAACCGATGCCGGGGTCGACCTCGCCCCCGCATTCTCTCACATCCGTCGCTCCCCGGCTGGCGATCGGACTGGTTATGCGGCGCGCACAGAGCGTTCGCATTCACGACCGTCACCTCTGCGGTCTGCGTCCGGCCAGTGACCGGGAGATCTTCAGCTGAGCTGGATGATGCCGTATTTCTCCGTGCGGTGGAAGGCCCGTTCGCCGTAGCCGGTGGGAGACCAGGCCATCAGTTCATCACCATGGAACTTCCCCGTCGCACGATAGAAATTCCCGAGCACCTGCAAACCCTTCCGGGGGATGATGTCCAGTGCCGTCCATGGAATTTCCATCCCCGCCTTCCAGATCTGCACATCATCCGTTCCTACGAGCGATTCGAACCGCGAATGCGAATCCCATCTTGTGTCCGCGTGGCGGTTGGACCCTTCGCCGCTGATCGCAGCATCGAACCAGCGTCCGTCGGGAGAGACCTGGAACTCCCTGTACTCGGACCGGTTGCGGAGGTCAGGTATCACGAAGAACTCGAACACGTCACTGAGATCCCAGAGTTTCTGGGTCTTCCCGGTGGCGGGATCAGTGGGGGTGCCTGCCGGAGCATAGCGCAATGTTGCGCACCGTCCTTCAAAGAGCACAGTGACGAACCGGTCGTTCCAGTGACAGAGTGCCCGTGTCGCGAGCGTGGGAGGAACAGGAGCCCCATCGGCGAACAAGAGCGTTGCCGCTTCTTCAGAATCCCATAGCGACCGCCCAAGATGCTCGTGAAGCGACGAGTCATCGTCACGTATCGCGTTGTGCACAACGCAGTTGTACCGAACGAGAGGTGTTCCGCGTAACTCTGCTTCCTGGCCGGACGGCGCCATCGGTTTATCGATCATCTGTTTTCCTGTCAGGCCCGGATTCCGGTTCGCTCTGGACCTGCGCATCCTCATCATCCCACAGCGATGGCGTGAAGTGCGCGCGAAGATACTGCTGTACTGAGCCGATGTCGTCTTTGCTCGTCAGGTCCGGGACCTCTTCGGCGAGTGGGACCAGCAGGATTGTGCGGGGGTGATCCTGAATCATCAACCGTATCGCCACAGGGAGCTCCTTCTCCATTCTGACAGGATGGAGTGGAACTGATTGCAGATACGGCATCACCTGCCTGTACGAGAGGCGCCATATGTTCATGCTCACGGCTACCTTTCCGTCGGCATCCATGGCGGCCGCAATGTCTGCGGGCTCCGGTTTCTCTATGATGTCCACAAGATATCCGTCGCGATCTTTTCGGGCAACCGCAAACTGCTCGATGCGCGACTGAGAGAACTTCAGAGCTGCGCGGTCGTACCCGATCATCCCGCCGGATGATGCAAGAAGGCGCAATGCGGTGAGAGCTGAAACAGAATAGACGTTGTCGCTGTTGCACACCGTGAATCGGCTGTCTTGCCAGTCGGGCCGTGAGAGAAGTGCCTGGAGAAGCGCATCCGCCGTGCCGAGCGGCTTTGTCCTTCCCTCCGGGATCCGCTGCACGGCGTACGACACCTTCAGTCCGTGGTACACGTTTCCCCGGTCGAGCGGGCCGTAGTGCCTTCGCACCGATGAATCCCCCTCTCCGATCACGATAACGATATCTTCGTACCCGGCTTCCCGCGCATTGAAGAGGAGGAAATCCATGAGCGGCCGCTGGCGATCCCCCACGCCAATCATCGCCTTCGCCTTTTTGTCGGCATCCTTTTCAAGACGGCTGTCGATCTGAATCTGAGTCGCCGACTTTTTCATGCGCGAGGAGAGGCCTCCTGCGAGTACTACCAGCTTCTCATTCATACAGACCAGGTATTCCGTGAGTCATTTTCATGGCGTTCATATCACTGTCCTCTGCAAGCGCACTGAGGCCGGGCCGGCATTTGCCCGCCACGCATGCAGCCGTTGGGCATACCAGGCGCATGGCCGGCTGTGCAGGATCCTTCTGTCTCCCCCACTCAGACGCTGGAAGGTTCGGGGCCGCCTTCACCCTTGTCCCAGAGTCTGTTGACCACATAGATGAGGATGCCCGAACTGACAAGCATGACCGCCAGGAGGACAAAGGCCATCGGAAGGCGTCCATACAGAAAATTCCCAACGGCAAACAGCGATGACCATATGGCGGTACATCCGGCGACCCACCCGAGCAAACTCAGAGGAATGTTCTCATGGGACGACCGCGCATCGGACTCCGCGATCCCCGCATCCGCGCGGACTTGTTTCCATCCCGGGCCGAAGGGACGGGCTTTTCTGTAGAACGAGATCAACGTCGCGCGATCCGTTTGGGGCCCGACGTACGCTGTGATCACCCAGCAGATCGTCGTGAAGATCACCGTCACGATGAGCCCGATGTGCGTGCTGACAGGATACCCGTTCTGTTTCAGAATCAGCAGCAGGAGCGAGATGACGAATGAACTCACCATGGCCACCACCTCGCACCACGCGTTGATGCGCCACCAGAACCAGCGCAGCAGATAGAGGAGACCGGTGCCGGCTCCGACCTGCAGGATGATGTCAAATGCATCCTTTGCCGATTCGAGCAGGAAGACCATCCCGGAGGAGACAAAGAAGAGTCCGACCGTGGCGAGGCGCCCTGCCATGACATAATGTTTCTCGTTCGCATCCCTCTTCAGGAAGCGGCGATAGAAGTCATGGACGAGGTATGATGCCCCCCAGTTCAAATGGGTGAGTATCGTCGATGAATTCGCCGCGATCAGTCCGCCGACCATCAGTCCGATGAAGCCGACCGGAAGGAATTTGAGCATGGCAGGATACGCAATGTCGTGCCCCAGCAGGGTCGGGTCGAGATTCGGAAAGGCGGTCTGGATGTCGGAGAGCTGCGGGTAAACGAGAATCGAGGCGAGACCGACAAGGATCCACGGCCAGGGACGCAGGACGTAGTGTGCGATGTTGAAGAAGAGCACGGCTCCGAGGGCATCTTTTTCGGATTTGGAGGCGAGCATCCTCTGTGCGATGTAACTTCCGCCCCCCGGTTCGGCGCCGGGATACCAGACCGCCCACCATTGCACCGCGATCGGCATAATGAACACCGCGATCGCAATATCCCAGTTGCTGGTGAAGTCCGGCAGCATGTTCAGGTAATTGATGCCGCCCGGACCCGATACCGTCGAAAGTTTGTCCACGAGTCCGCTCAATCCACCGACTTGCGGAAGCTGTACGGCGAAATATGCCGCGGCGATGACCGCAGTCATCTTGATGAAGAACTGTATCATGTCAATCACCAGCACGCCCCAGAGTCCCGAATGTGTCGCAAAGACGACGTTCAGGACACCCACCGCGAGGAGCGTCTGCCAGCGATCGAGTCCGAACAGAATCCCGGCGATCTTGCAGGCTGCGAGGTTGACAGACGCCATGATCATGCAGTTGAAGAAGAGTCCGAGGTACACCGAGCGGAAGCCACGCACGAAGCTCGCCGCTTTTCCGGAGTACCGGATCTCGTAGAACTCGAGATCCGTCAGCACCCCTGAGCGCCGCCAGAGACGCGCATAGAAGAAGACGGTTGCGACACCGGTGAGGACGAAGGCCCACCAGACCCAGTTGCCCGCCACACCATTGCGGCGGACGATGTCCGTGACAAGGTTCGGCGTGTCGCTGCTGAACGTCGTGGCGACCATTGAGAGACCGGCGAGCCACCAGGGCACGGAACGGCCCGAGGCAAAGAACTCGGACGTATTCTTTCCGGCGCGTTTCCCGAAAAAGAGAGCCGGAACAAAACAGATCAGAAGCGAGACCGCGACGATGATCCAATCGATCAGCGAGAGCGTCATGGGGAATTCCTACGAGAACGGGACTGCGTGAGTGGTGATAGCTTAGCAGTGGTGATGCGAACTACCCTGGTACACGATATCCGTCGACGGCCTGGCTTCCCTTGCAGATTGAGCCGGTCCGGATTGCCATAGAATAGCATTATCCGGCCGAAAAGTAAAGTGCCTTCTGCCATTGCAGAAGGCCGTATGTGACCCTAGTGCATGTTCCGGACCCGGATTTCGACCGCCTTGAGATCCTTCAGCAGATTCACGAGGAGATCCGGGCTTGTCTCCCCATAGTGATAGGGATAGAGGATTCTTGGCCTGAACGCTCTGGCCGCATCCGCGACCATCTCGGGCGTCATGGTGTACGGCAGGTTCATCGGGAGGAACGCGACATCGACGTTCTTCAGCGCCTTCATCTCCGGCGTATTTTCCGTGTCTCCTGCAACATAGACCCGGGTCTTCCCGAACGTCAGAATATAGCCGTTCCCCTCGCCCTTCGGATGGAAAGGGGTACCGTCGGGCCGCTTGTGGACGATGTTGTACGCGGGGACGGCTTCCACAAGTATGCCGGATTCCGTCCTGCGTTCTCCGTTCGCCATCGCAATCCCCTTCCCCAGTTCCTTTGCGCAGGTCTTGGTCAGGAGGATCACGGTCTTGTCAGTACAGATCGTCGAGAGCGTTGCCTTGTCGAGGTGATCCCCGTGGTGGTGTGTGATCAGAACAAGATCGGCTTTCGGCAGCGTTGCATAGTCAGCCAGTTTCCCCCAGGGGTCGACATGAATGGTCTTCCCCGCATGCTGCATCATCAGCGTCCCATGTCCGATGAACGTAATGATGAGGTTCCCTGAGGAGGTCAGGATGGTATCAGCCTGAAGGTTGCCCGCAGCGGACATCTGCTGCGTTACCCCGAGGATGAGGCAGCACAGGAGCACACAGGTTTTTGGGTTCATTGGTCTCTCGCTGTAATAGATCGGTTCAGGTGAAAGCCACTCACTGTTGGTGGAAGTCACTCTTTGCTAGTGAAAACCACTCCTTGCCGTAGATTGTTCCGGACGAAATCAGCTCACTGTTGGTGGAGGTCACTCTTTGCTAGTGAAAACCACTCCTGGCCGTAGATTGTTCCGGACGAAAATCGCTCACTGTTGGTGGAAGTCACTCTCTGCCGGTAGAGACCACTCCATGCTGTGGTGCGATCCGATGCGTTCCGGGAGCAGGAAATCCCGAGTCCGCCGGCACACCCATGTCAATATGGATACATGACAAAGAAGAGTGCCGAAAGTGCTGCGAGCACCCACATACCCGGCTTCACGTCTGATACACTGCCCGCCGCAATTTTGAAGAGCGGATACGCAACGAAGCCTGCGGTCATGCCGATGCCGATGTTGTACGTGAAACTCATGAGTGCCACAACGCAGAATGCGGGGATGGCCTCTCCGAGGTCGTCAAATCTGATTCGTGTGATGGATGTCAGCATCAGAACACCGACAATGATGAGTGCCGGTCCATAGGCATGGCCGGGCACAACCGTGAATGTCGGGGCGAGGAACAGCGCAAGCAGGAAGAGCAATGCAGTGACCACCGATGCGAGACCCGATTTCGCGCCGGCGGCTATGCCGGTTGCAGATTCAACATAGGCACCGGTTGTCGTCGTCCCGAGAAGCGCTGCCACGATGGTTGCCACGGCATCGGTCATCATCGGTTTCTCAATGTCAGGCAGGTTTCCATCTTTGTCCAGCAGATTTGCCTTGTAACCCAGGGCGATGAGTGTGCCGAGTGTGTCGAGAAACGCGAGGACGAACACTGTCAGGATCACCGAGAACATGCCCCATGTCAATGCTCCTGTGATGTCAAGTCCGAACAGCAGGGGCTCCAGGGATGGTGGCATGCTTGCCCAGCTGGCGGGCAGAGGTGTCAATCCGAAGACAAACGAGAGCATGGTGATGGCAAGAATGCCGATGAGAATCGCGCCCGGCACCCGCCTGAGCAGAAGCACTCCAATGGTGACGAAGCCAAGAATCGCCAGGAGGACCGATGGCTGCCGCAAATCACCCACGTGCACCGGAGCGCCCGGTGAACCGACCACAACGATTCCGGTCTCATTCAGGCCGATGAAGGCGAGGAACAATCCTATGCCAACCGCAAATGCGATTTTCAGAGACTCCGGTATCGCTGTTGCGAGCCAGCTCCGGATGTGGAGCAGGGTGAGGATCGCAAAAAGAATGCCCGACACAAAGATCGCTCCGAGCGCCGTCTGCCAGGAATATCCCATGACCTTCACCACGGTAAATGCAATGAACGCATTTTCGCCCATATACGGTGCAATGGCAAACGGGCGCCGTGCATACACGCCCATCAGGAGCGTGCCAAAGCATGCGCTGAGGATCGTCGCCACCATCGACGCCCCGAACGGCATGCCGGCGGCTTCGAGTATCTTGGGATTGACGATGATGATATAGGCCATCGTCACAAACGTTGTGGCTCCGCCGATGATCTCCGCACGAATGGTCGTTCCGAGCTGCGTCAGTGAGAAGTAGCGGTCGAGGATCGGTATCATGACGGGACTTTGATAGTTGCGACAACTCCTACTTGTTCGTCATTGCTTCTATCTCTGCACGCTTTCTTGGCAACGATGCGCTCAGGATCTCGCACCCGGTACTCGTGATCCGGATGTCCTCCTCGATGCGCGCACACACGCCGCGGTATGCCGGGGAGACCGTGAGGTCTCCGGCACCCAGGTAGAGATGTGGTTCGATTGCCAGCACCATATTCTCCCTCAGAATCCGCTCGTTGTAGTTGCCCTTTGACCACGGGTCATGCACGTCGAGTCCGATCGAATGCCCCAGCGACGCAGGAATGTAGAGCCGGTACTGATTCGAAGAGATGATAGCCGATTTTGTCCCCGTGATCACTCCCTTCTGGAGCAGACCCTCGATGAGGATGTCCACGTTGAGCCCTGAAAGGTACTCGAAGCTCACGCCGGGCTTTGCTGCCGCAAGTACTGCATCCAGCGAGGTGCTGACGATATCGTAGACTGCAGCTTGTTCGGAGGTGAACGTTCCGTTGACTGGCACCGTTCTCGTCACATCACCGGCATAGTATCCATACTCTGCGCCGAAATCTATCATCACCAGATCCCCGCTCACCATCTGGCGTTTGTTTGCGGTGTAGTGGATCGTGGTACTGTTCGGACCCGAAGCGACAATCGTAGTGAACGCAGTTCTCGGACACCCGTTCATCCGGAGCACAAGGTCAAACACCGACTCCACTTCGTACTCATACTTCAATGGCGCAATAGAGCGTATCCCTTCAGCGAAGGCCTGAACGGACACGTCGACCGCCCGCTGAAGCAGCCGCATCTCCAAATCGTCCTTGATGATGCGCATCTCATCCACGTACGAATCCACATTGTGGACGCTGTGGGTGTCTCCGCCCGCCTGAGTGAAAACCGCGCGCGTTTCGTCATTGTCATCCAGATTCGCGTAAACATCCCCCACAGTCCCCGATGCAAGCAACTGTTTCAGCCATCCTCCTACCATCCATGAACCATACGCAGAGTCAGCACCGAAGTACGTGACTGCCCCTTCGGGTCCATACACCGATCCGAGCCACTGGACAGAACTGCCGGAGCGTTGTTCTACAAACATGACCAGTTGACTCGACGACGGGGCCCCGCCCGTCTCGCGAATCACGGCAACGGCGTTGGGTTCATCGAACCCGGTGAGGTAGTAGAACACGGACGACGGACGGAAGTCGTAGTTCACATCTCCGTTGCGCAGGTAGACGCTGTTCGTCGTCAGGAGGATGAGACTCCCGGACGGTATGCGCTGAACGAGGTTATCCCTTCGTTGCCGATATGTCGCGGCATCATAGGTAACCTCATAGGGGTAGAGCTTTGTCGGAAACTCGTGACCAACCGGAGAGCTGATATCATCTGAACAGGCTGCCAACAGCACCAGCAGCGCTGCAAAGATCAGTACCTTCGACCAGCCCATGCACATCCACCATGCGGTCGTGTCGGGACAAATGGAAGTTGGCTGCAAAGCCGTGCAGCCAGAGTGTAATGTACGCGCATATCAACAGACATTCAACGGCACAGGGAATCCACCAACCGTTGGGCTTCCACGACACCAAGGTTCACGCTCCGGGTGAGCGCCTCGCACGCCCGGGTCTGTTGTCCAAGTTGGAGTTCGCATTGGCCGATCATGAACCACGCTTCTGCGTCCCGGTTGTCCACTGTCACCAGCCATCGGAGCGTTTCAACCGCCAGGGCCGTTTCTCCGCCTGCCTTCAGAGACAGAGCTTTGTTGTAGAGCAGCCAGGTGCAGGTATCGCAGGATGAGAGCGCGATGTCGTAATCATCCACCGCTTTTTCGTACAGGCCCATCGCATGCCAGAGTCTCCCCCGTTCATTCCGGGTCCAGACGTCCCACGGCTCGCGGGCAAGCACAGTGTTCAGGTCTTCTTTCGCGTCATCATACCTGCCCAGCGCCGCCAGAAGGGCTCCGCGTTCACCGCGCGCCGTGAGATTGCCCGGGTCGATCTTCAGGACGGCGGTCAGATCCTCGAGCATGAGCACCGTCAGCGCAAACGAGCGCGCTTCCTTCACAGGCCCTTCAAACGGTCGGGTGCCTGCAGGATCCGCTACAGCATCGCGGATCGTCGACCGGACTTTGTACCGCATCCAATGCGCATCGGCGTCATCCGGATTCAGTTGGATTGCCCTGCTGAAGTCGGAGTCTGCCTCGGAAACCATGTTCAATCCTGCCGCCGCAATCCCCCTGTTGTAGTAGACGTCCGCACTCCCGGGATACGCAGCAAGATAGCGTGTGAACGTCCGGAAGGCCTCGCTGTACTCCCCCTCAAGCAACTGTGCCTCGCCTTCATAGTAGAGGGCTTGCTCGGCGGAACGGCATCCGCCGAGCAAGAGGACCGCCAGCACAAGAAGACGCGATGTCATGCCCGCTTCTATTTGAGAGCGCTCTTCACCTTGGCCACAGCATCCATTCCATAGTAGCTGCAGGCACCCTTCTTCATTGCCGGCTTTATCTTCAGGGCCTCAATGGCCTTCTTGACTGCGGCCGGTGGAGCTTTCAGGGTCTCTGCGATTTTTCCCGCAGTGAGCATTTCCGCCTTTGCTGTTGCCATGGAATCGCCTCCGACATTGTAGTGTAGGTGATGAAGGGTGGTTCTTTTTATCGCACCCGGGGTACCGCATGCTCATCAGATATCTCTCTCGTCTCCTTGTTCCGGTTCTGGCAGGCATCATTCGGGCTACCGCAGGAGGATCATGCGCCTTGTCTGGGTGTAATCCCCAGCTGTCAGCCGGTAGAAATAGACGCCGGTCGAGAGTCCGGTTGCATCAAACTCTACGTCGTGCGAGCCCGCACTCCTCCACTCATCCACAAGCACTGCCTGCTCGCGTCCGAGGAGATCAAGGACGTCAATCTTCACACTGTTCGCCTCCGGCAATTGATAGCGGACGACGGTCGTGGGATTGAATGGATTTGGATAATTCTGCTCCAGCGCATAGGCCGCAGGGACTGCCGAAAGAGTGGCAGGACTCGACGTCACTATTTCTGACAGCGGCCTGCGCCATACGCCGCGCCCCCTGGTACCCGCATACAGATGCGTTGGCCCGGCTGCAATGGTGCGGATTTCCCGATCCGGGCCAAGCCCTGTCCCCGCAAGAGTCCAGAGCTCACCGTCATTTGATGTCTTGCACAGCCCCTCGCCGCCGGTGAAGCCGGCAAATACGTCCGTTCCGACCACTGCGAGGGCGTTGATATACGTGGAAGCAAGTCCTGTATTCGCGGCAGTCCACTGCATGCCATTGTTCGATGAAACAAACACTGAACCGCCTCCTGTACCGGCAAAGATTTTCGTTCCGCGTTGCACGAGGCTTTTTACGTTCGTCGAGGTCAAACCGGAAATCCGGTCTGTCCAGTTGAGCCCGCCGTCGGTAGACACCGAGAGGCCCGCGATGGTGCCGGCCATGACGAGCGAATCGAGCCCGAGAAGGCACTGGACCGTAGTATTCGCCAGCCCGGCTTTCCGCTGTGTCCAGCTCGCACCATTGTCCGTCGACACGTAGACACCATTGTTGTAGGTACCGGCAAACACATCGGCACCGTTCTTCACCAGAGCGTAGACGGTCTTGGTTCCCATACCCGAGGAGCTCGCAGTCCACGTGTCGCCGGCATCAACCGACACGGAAATGCCGCTCGCCGTCCCTGCCAGCATTGTTCCGCCGGATGCGAGCAAGCAATAGATGGCTCGGTCTGTGAGCCCCGTGTTTTTCTCAGCCCACGTGAGACCGTCATCCGTCGAACGAAACACACCGGAGCCATATGTTCCACACATCACGTTGTGGCCGACCTGGAGAATCGCGTAGGGGCTGGTGCCCACAAAGCCGTTGTTCCGTGGCGCCCAGTTCACTCCCTGATCTGAGGAAACAAAAACTCCGCCGTTTTCCACTCCGGCAAAGATCCGGGATCCGAACGGCTGAATGCACCTTACAAGTGTGTACGGCATCCCTACGGTTGATCCGATCCAGTGATCGCCCCTGTCAGTGCTCGTAAAGACTCCTAAGCCGTTCGAGCCTCGGTAGAGAGTCCCTCCGCTGGCTTCCAGTGCATGCGTTGTGAGATAGCTCGTCCCTACGGGGAGCGCTGTCCATGGAGATCCAGCGGCAGATCGGAACACTCCATCGAAGGCGCCCGCGTAGAGGTCTGTCCCCACGGCCACCAGGCTCAGGACGTTCGCGCCCGACAGCCCTGCTGTGTCCGCAATCCACGATGTTCCCCCGTTCGTCATGTGGTAGACTCCCCCGTACGTGCCGGCGAAGAGCGTATCACCGAGATTCCGGAAGACGTTGATTCTCCGTGTGGCCAATCCGACATTTGCAGAATCCCACGTCGAGCCGTTGTCCGTGCTACGAAACACACCTACGTCAGTTGCGGCATACAGGTTCGTGGCAAATGACGCAATGTCATACACGGCTCTCGAGAGATTGCCTGTCGTCGGTGCAAACGTCCACGTTGCGCCACCATCAGTCGTGCGGTAGACGGACAGTGATGTTGACGCAAAGATGTCGGAGCCGTGAATGGTTAGACGCTTCATGCGCCTGTGGTTCAGGCCGGAGTTCATCGGCACCCACGTCACTCCATTGTCGGTGGATTTGTACACACCGTCGTAATCCGTGGCAAGATAGAGCGCTTCGTTGAAGACAAGAAAATCCATCGCCGTGCCGCCGGCCGGTCCGGCGGTTTGTACCCATTGCGCGTGGAGCACCTGGGAGCACATGAGCAGCAGAATGACGAGCGCAAAGATCCTCTCTGTCTTCTTCATGGGAGTGACCCTGGATGTGAGGAGAGCTGGTGGATGCCGCGTATGATCTAAGGTACACCCCGGAATCAGCATTGTCAATCTGCATATCTGTCATGGAGACGAAATCAGGGTGTCGAATTCTAACTGTGTATTTCCTCTCCGGCAGTGAAATTCCGGCGGCAACAATCATCCCACCGGTCCAGACGCTTGCCTATCCGCACTGCTCGTCCGGGGAATCTCAGCGAATGCACCCGTGGAACAGGACGTGGTCCGTGAAACCGTGATACGATTCAATATCAACAATCGGCATAACATAATCGGTATAATTACCACGCGAATATTGATTTATGAGATGCACTTACATACATTTCGAGGACTCAAACCCGATGCAGGATTCACACTCTCCCGACTCACACAAATCCGGGTGGACCAACCTCATGACAACAACAGGCTCGCTCCTGACCAGCATGTCCGAACGAAGGTCGGATTTTCCCTCCCTGCGGAGGGTTCATAACGGCCTCCCTCTCGCGTACCTCGACGGACCGGCGGGGACTCAAATCCCCCGGCAGGTGATTGACGCTATCACCAGCTACTACGCTACCTGCAATGCAAACACGCACGGGGAATTCATTACGGCGACCGAATCGGACCGTATGCTGGACGAGGCGCGGGCGACAGTTGCCGCGTTCCTCGGTGCTCCCGATGCCACAACAATCTCCTTTGGCGCGAACATGACCACGATGAGCTACTCACTCAGCAGAGCCATCGGGAGGATGCTCGAACCAGGCGATGAAGTGGTTATCACAGAGCTGGATCACGAAGCAAACCGCGGTCCGTGGCTCGGATTGCGGGAGCACGGCGTGGTTGTACGGGAGGCTGCAGTCCGCAACGATGCAACCCTTGACTACGAGGATTTCCGTCACAAAATCAATCGAAAGACGAAACTTGTCGCCATGGGGCTTGCTTCAAACGCCTTCGGCACCGTGAACGACATCAGACTGGTCCGGGAGATGACACATCGCTGTGGATCGCTTCTCCTGGCTGACGCTGTCCACTTTGCCCCTCACTTCTCCATCGACATACAAAAGCTGGATGTCGACTTCCTGCTCTGTTCTGCCTACAAGTTCTACGGGCCTCACGTCGGGATCCTGTACTCGAGAAAAGGCCTCCTCGACACGCTGGAAACCGACAGACTCC
>Ga0316605_10001761_pt1 | contig 12435 bp, 10 predicted proteins | sample OWC_soil_day20_n_FD_207666 | JGI IMG/M metagenome (GOLD analysis project Ga0316605, IMG submission 207666) | Wetland soil microbial communities from Old Woman Creek delta, Ohio, United States - OWC_soil_day20_noCT | ecosystem: Environmental > Terrestrial > Soil > Wetlands | place: USA: Ohio... | reverse complement strand
ATAATTTGAAATCAATTCAGATGATCTCCTCTTCTCGGTCAATTTGGCTGAGTTTTTATTTTCCATATCAAAGTTTTAATAATTGAATTAATCAATTTAGAACTGACACGTTCTAAATCTTCGATAAAGATAGAAAAAGAAAATTGAAAAACAAGTGGAAACCCTTGTAAATAGTAGCATTTTAGCAATATGAATCGAGCAAAAAAATTAACAAGCAACAAGTTCGCCTCCGGCGGCGAGTTGCAAACTCTTATATGCATTGAGTTCACATGCCAACTAATTGACGAGGGCGATTCGGCCGGAGGGAGCAACGCGACTGAGGACGCACAAGCCCTCATCAATTAGTTGGCAGTGAGTAAATGACAGAGAAGAAAAGCAACTCGCCGCCAGAGATTCGGCCGGGATCATTTTATTCTCCTGCGACAACCAATTAGCTGTAGAATTAAAAATTTAAATTATTTTTACACTTTATATTTCGGAATCAAACAATAACACTCAATAATCTATGAAAAGTAAACTATTCGCTATGTTAATTACAACAGCTGCAATAGCCGCCTCTTGCGGGGGAAATACCGACAAGAAGACGGACGAACTAATAACAAAGAGCAACATAACAGTTGAGGGGGGAAAGCTCACTCCCGAAGTTATGCATAGTATGGGAAAACTCTCAGATGCTCAGGTTTCTCCTGACGGGCTGGAGATTTTGTATGGAGTAGCCTATACAAGTATCCCGCAAAACAAGAATAACCGCGAGCTTTTTGTTATGAAGGCCGATGGTTCGGATAATCGCCAGCTTACAACCACAGTTAAGAGCGAAAATAACGCACGCTGGATTAATGATGGTAAAGAGATTGCATATCTCCTTGACGGACAAATCTGGGTAATGGGAAAAGACGGCTCAAATGCTAAACAGATAAGCAAATACGAAGCCGGCATTTCGGAATTTACATTCTCGCCGGACGGCAAAAAGATTCTTTTCATAAGCAGTGTCCCTTCCGGGAAAAAGCCTAAAGAGATATGGCCGGATTTGGACAAAGCAAACGGCAGGATGATTTCCGACCTTATGTATCGTCACTGGGACCATTTTGTTGAAGAAATTCCCCATCCATTTATTGCCGATTTCGATGGAAAAGAGCTGGCAAACATTACAGATATTCTTGAAAAAGAGCCTTTTGAATCACCTACGCTTCCACTTAGCGGTATTGAGCAACTTAGCTGGAGCCCCGACGGAACAAAAATCCTATACGCAAGCCGTAAATTAACCGGAGTTAAGTATGCATTTTCAACTAATACCGACATATATCTTTACGACATAGCCGCAAAGACACACGAGAACCTGACAGAAGGCATGATGGGATACGATACTGACCCTCTTTTCTCTCCGGACGGCAAGTCGCTTGCCTGGATATCAATGGAACGCGATGGATATGAGGCCGACAAAAAGAGGCTATTCATAATGAATCTCGAAAGCAGGGAGAAAACTGAACTTACTACCGACTATTTGTACAACATTGAAACTATAACCTGGATGGCAGATGGCTCAGGGCTATATTTCACTTCATGTGTAAAAGCACTTACAGGTGTTTACAGTGTTAACTTAGCCGACAAGGCAATCCGCAAAGTGGCAGAGGGTCAGTACGACTTCGACGGTGTAATGCTTGCAGGAGAAAAACTGATTACCACATACAAGAGCATGTCTATGCCTAACGAAATTGTATCTATAAATCCTGCCGACGGTGTCTTTACTCAAATATCATTTGAGAACAAACACTTGCTGGATCAGATAAAAATGGGACGCGTTGAGGAGAGATGGATTAAAACCGTAGACAACAAAGATATGCATATGTGGGTTGTATACCCTCCGGATTTCGACTCGACTAAAGTATATCCTACACTTCTGTTTTGCATGGGCGGCCCTCAGGGAACTTTAAGCCAAAACTGGTCCTACAGATGGAACTTCCAGCTTATGGCAGCGAACGGCTATATTGTAATTCTGCCAAACAGACGCGGCACATCGGCATTCGGGCAGGAGTGGAACGAGCAGATTTCCGGAGACTACATAGGACTCAATATGCAGGACTACTTTTCATCGGTTAAAGAGCTAAAAAAAGAGAAATATGTAGGTAAAGTAGGTGCGGTTGGAGCAAGCTACGGCGGATATTCCATTTATTACCTCGCAGGAATTCATAAGGGAATGTTTTCGGCTTTCATTGCCCACGCCGGGATATTCAATCAGGAGCACATGTACATGACAACAGAAGAGTTGTGGTTCCCGCATTGGGATAATGGAGGAGCTCCATGGGATGATAATCCGGTTGCCAAAAGACATTATGCAAATTCACCTCATAAGCTTGTCAAGAACTGGGATACTCCAATACTCATTACACACGGAGAGCTGGACTACAGAGTTCCTGTAGATCAGGGAATGGCAGCATTCAATGCAGCTAAAATGATGGGGGTCCCTTCTGAAATGGTTCTTTTCCCAGGAGAAAACCATTGGATACTTAAACCACAAAACAGCATTCAGTGGAACAGGATATTCTATGCATGGCTTGACAAATGGTTAAAGGAACCTCAACAGCAGAGTTAATGCGAAAGATTTAGTGAACATCCGGAAAGCACCATAAAAACACAAACTTCTGAAAAGGGTTTGTGTTTTTTATTAAATTTGTGACAATTAGAAATTGTTAGCATGAAATACCATTTCTGTAAACATAAAATTGAAGAACTCCTGTTATGGGGGCTCTTTTTTTTGCTTTCATCCTGTAACGGAGGGCAACCTAAAGAAAAAGAGAACCTTTCCAGACCTTCAATAATTAAAGCTACCGGATATATTGTTCCAAAGGACAGTATTATCCCGCCTGAAATTGTTCCGGCTGGCACACCAACAGCTGTAAAAACAGGAAACCTAAAAAAGACACCTGTGGGTTTAAACCAGTTTTCGGCTTCGGCACCAAAAAAGCTGACAATCCAGCCCCCGGTAAAAAGGGAGATTAACACAAACGGCTTCACCAGACCAAACGTTATTAAAACTGTCGAAAAAAACATTTTGTGCGAAGAGCCTGAGCCGGTGGTTGTAAAAGACCCGTTTTTCAAAGACACAAATCCATCCAATTTCTTCTATTTCGGACGTTTTCAGGGATTAAGACACGACCAGGTGAGGTGCCTTATTCAGGACAAATCCGGGAATCTTTGGATTGGAACAGATAACGGATTAACAAAATATGACGGAAAGTACTTTTATCATTACACAACCAAGCAAGGTCTAAACACTAATGTTATAAACTCTTTGTTTGAGGATTCAAAGGGAAATATCTGGTTTGGAACATTTAATGGAGGAATCAGCAGATACGATGGCCGGTACCTGGTTACCTTTACCGATAAGGACGGGCTGCCGGGCAACATTGTCAACTGTATTTTTGAGGACAACTCCGGCAATATCTGGTTGGGAACCAAGAGAGGCTTGTCTAAGTATGACGGAAAAAGTTTTACAAACTATACTGTTACTCAGGGCCTTGCTGCCAATGAAATAAGATCGATAATCCAGGATGAATCGGGAAAATTGTGGTTTGCAACATACGGTGGAGGTATTTCTGTTTATGACGGAAAAAGCTTTTATTCATATTCGATGAAAGAGGGATTGCCTCTGAATCATATCTCATCACTGTTCAGGGATGTGGACGGAAACATATGGATAAACACTGCCTTTGAAGGAGTCATTAAATATGACGGGGTTGATTTTTATCATTACACAACAAAAGAGGGTCTTGGCACTAACTCAATAAGGTCCATTCTGCAGGACGATAAAAAGAATTTTTGGTTTGGGAATGCCAACGGCAGCATCACAAAATTCGACGGGAAATCTTTCCGTCAGTATGGAATTAACGATGGCCTCGCAGCAGAAGCAATCCGCTGCTCATTACAGGATACAAATGGAAATATATGGTTCGGGACCCGCGGTGCAGGACTTATTCGATTCGACGGAAGGTTATTTTCTCACCTGACTGATTTTAGTGAGTTGAGCAAAAACAAAGTAACGTCAATATCAGAAGACAAATCTGGCAACATATGGTTCGGAACTTTTGGCGGATATGTTACTATTTATTCCGAGCAGGAAAGGGGGGGGGTATTAAAACCAAACTACCGGAAATTCGGAAAACAGGAGGGGCTTGGAAGTAGCTATATAACAGGTGTGACTTTTGAAAAAAACGGCAGGATATGGCTTGCAACAGACGATGGCGGCATCTCTGTATATGATGGAATTAAGACATATACATACAAAAAAGGATATGGATTTCGAAATAATTCTGCTCTAAATGTTTTTTGCGATAAGACGGGTAATATTTGGATTGGCTCACTCTTTGGAGTTCTAAAATTTGATGGAAAAAATTTTACTAAATACGCAAAGGAACAAGGTCTGAGCAGCAATCACGTTAAATCTGTTTTTCAGGACAGTAAAGACAATTTGTGGTTTGGGACAGCAGGTGGAGGAGTTACAAAATTTGACGGAGAAAGCTTTACACATTTCAATAAATCAACCGGATTCTACAGCGATACTGTTAACTGCGTGGTAGAAGACAGGCTTGGAAACATTTGGTTTGGAACAAACGGAGATGGCATTGTTAGATATGACGGAAAAATATTTATCAGATATTTGGGGGAGAGCGGGCTAAAGAGCAATTCTGTGGTAAGCATGCTAATTGATTCCGGCGGAAATCTTTGGGCTGGGTCTAACTCAGGTCTACACTTCATTAAAAGGAAAAGTATAGAAGAGATAGACTCTTCAAATAGAGAAATATTCATAAACAGTTTTGGTGTTGAAGACGGTTTTTCCGGAGCGAAGTGCAATATCGGTGCATTAACGGAAGACAAAAAAGGGACAATATGGATAGGAACTACAGACAGGCTTATTGCATACCATGGAGAAAGTCGTACAGAAAAAACTGTTCCTCCGAACCTTAAAATTACAAATGTCCGGCTCTATAATGAGAGTGTACCATGGAAGTTAATTGCAGAGAACAAAGACTCATCTGTAACACTTGAGAATGGAGTGAATATTAACAAATTTCACTTCAAAGACGTTACTGAATGGTACGGTGTTCCAACGGACCTTTCCTTAAAACACAATCAGAACTATATCACATTCTGTTACATTGGAATTACGCACTCGCAAATGCGGAATGTAAAATATCTACATAAGCTTGAAGGCCGGGATAAAGGATGGAGCTCTCCTTCCGATAAGACAGAGGTATCATTTGACAATCTTAATCCAGGTAAGTATGTTTTCAAAGTAAAGGCGGTTTCCGGAGAGGGAGAATCCAGCGATGAAGTGAGTTATGCTTTCCGGATTCATCCACCTTGGTGGAATACCTGGTGGTTTTATTTGTTAATTACCGTCTTTGCTGTATTTCTTTTTTATTCTTTTATTAAACTTAGGGAAAGAAAATTAAAGCTGGACAAGGAATTACTTCAAAAAAAGGTTAGTGACCAAACATTCGAGCTTACAGACAAGAATCGCGAATTGCATAAGCTCAATCTGGAAAAAGACAAATTGTTTTCAATCATTGCACACGACCTAAGAGGGCCTTTCAGCAGTTTTCTCGGTCTCACAGCGTTAATGGCAGAAGAGAATAATACATTCACTATGGAAGAAGTCAAGGAATTCTCGGTAAATCTGAATTGTTCTGCAAGCAGTTTGTACAGGCTGCTTGATAATTTGCTTCAGTGGTCGAGAGTTCAGCAAGGCACAATACCTTTTAACCCAAGATCAGTTGGCCTGAAATCTATTGCACTCGAATACGTGGAATTGGTTAAGCATAGTGCTGAAGAAAAAAACATCGAATTTGTTATTGATATCCCCGATGAAACATCAGTTTATGCAGATAAAAATATGCTTCAGTCAATAATCCGAAATCTTGTTTCGAACGCTCTCAAATTCACTTCCAAAGGTGGTAGGATATGTCTTTTCACAAGAATAAAGACTGACAATAAGATAGAAATCATTGTTGAAGACAATGGAATTGGAATGAGCAAAGAAATGATTGACAGCTTGTTTCATCTGAATGTCGAAACCGGACGCACCGGTACAGACGGAGAACCAAGTACAGGTCTTGGATTGCTTATTTGCAAAGAATTCATTGAGAAGCACAAAGGAACTCTCACAATAGAATCCGAAATAAAAAAAGGGTCGCGATTTATCGTAACCCTTCCTGTTTAGAATTTGCGAACTATAGCACTAACTATTTAATTCTTAAAAGCATACTATTTTCTCCAGAGGAGAGAATTTCTGCCGGCTTGTCCTCGCCGGATGATGTTAGTTCTTTGCTGAACACTGAAAAATCTTCAGAAGCAATAAAGTGGATAAAAATTATGTCTCCGGCTCCCTTACCCTTTAGAATCCATGCATTGTACCCTTTTACTTCTTCAAGCAGAGGCATAATTGATGAATTAATATTGGAAAGTGATATAGGGCCGGTTGCATATTTGAGAGTGAGCGATTTTTCTTCACCGGGATTCATTAGGCCCGCAACCTGTTCCGGAATTGCAGGTTTCCCGCCCGAGCCGTAAAGTGTCGTATAATGCTTAGCAAGGACGTATGCAAAATCTTTTGCCATTGGAGCAGACGGATCGAAGACTATGGAAATGTAGAGATTGCCCTCTGCGGCCTGAAACTGCCTGGCAGAAGTACAATCGAGATAAAACCGGGAATCTGCAGGAATGCACTTGAATGTGTGCTGTGAATAAATACCGAAAGCGTCTTCCGGAGATGGCATCCTGTAAACTTCAACAGTGAATGGAATCCCTTTGTACGTAATTTCAAGTGCCTTCAAATCCCGAAACCCATACTCCAGAAAAAGGTCGCTTCCGCCGTTCATAAAGCCATAAAGAGCTGTTCCTGTGAAATCCCTTTCTCTGGTAATTTTTATGTCCGAAGGAGAGAAATTTGACAACCCATTCTGAGCATATACTCCTGAATAAAAGGCCAGCAAAGCGACAAGGAGAATGAAATTCTTTCTGATCATTGAAAAAAAATTAGGGTGTTATTAAATATTATGCTCTATTAGCTCAATTTTGGTGCGGTCGCTTATTCCTAGTTTAAGATCCTGCGCCAATTCCAAAAATCGACCGGAAGAGGGAATTTCATCTTTTTGAATACCTTCTGCAATTCTTTTCTTCGTTACTATATCAAGCCCAATGCGGTCAACAGCAACAGGATCGCTGCCAACCAACAACATATTGTAATTGCAAATGAACTGAGGAACGGCAGACGGGCCTCCGTCATAACATCCGATTAGTCCGTCTACGATGTTAAGAACCACTTTATCGCGTAAAGGGGGGAATGCGCAAACATAGGCAGATGTCTCATGCCAGAGCTTTGTGTGGAGCCTGCCTGTATTTGTAACAGAACCATAGGCAAGGTTTTTCATACAAAGAGTGGTTGAACGTCCTGCATTTTTAAGAATTGGCAAATTGATAATCTTAGTAACCTTTTCCGTTACAATCTTCGTGAAGTAAGACTCCTTGCCTCCGTTAACCATGAATGGTATTGTATATGCATCGTATTCTCCAACGACATCTGCAAAAAAGTACTGGTTCTTGTCCACTCTGTCCTCTGCATAGAGCTTTCCCTCCATATTATAGTAACCGCCCTTTTCGTCCTGACACTCAGTTCCGGTAATTGTGATGCCGGGATATTTATCCTGAGTATATCCTGTTTCCTGAAGCTGCATTTCTCGCCTGTCCCAGATAACGATGTTTTTACGGGGAATTCCTGCCTCCTCAAGTTGTTTAATAACAGCTCCGGTAACAGCATGAGATGTAGTGAGGAGTTTCCCCGCTACCGGATTGACTTTCAAACCAATTACGTCTTTTGGGGAAACAAATTTTCTCCATGCTTTTTTGAGGTTCTTTTCTCCGGTGAGGCGAAGCATACTCTCTTTAAGCATATTGTATGCAGCTTCCGGTGAAGGAACTCCGTCAATTACCGATTTCTCATCAACAACCTTTACTACTTTGCCGGGAAACAGCCCGGGCATTGAATTTTTTACCCGCGGAACAGCAATGGCATCTTTGATATTTGTAGCCGGTTTATCATCTACGGCAAAAAGCGGCGACGATTCTGCTGCTTTGACTACAGGGTTGAGAGCGAGACCTGCTCCTCCTAGGGAGAGGTACTTAAAAAAATCTCTTCTTTTCATGTTAAAGAGCTATTATAGTGTTAGTTTAAATTCCACTCAGTCCCCTCCTTGGTGTCTTTAATCTGAACACCAAGAGAGTTCAGCCTCTCTCTTATTTTATCACTTGTTTCAAAATCCTTTTTTGTTTTGGCATCCTTTCTTACATCAAGAATCATCTCTACAATTCCTGTAAGCACATCTCCCGATCCGGATGAAACCTGTTCGTCAATTAGACCAAGCACGTCTCCTGCAATACCGTCAAACAGCAACATGAGCATATCCTTATCCTCTTTGGTTACAGATGCCTGTTTTTCTTTTGCGGTATTAACAATTCTTACCGCATCAAAAAGATGGGCAATAGCTATTGGTGTGTTGAGGTCGTCGCATAATGCAGAATAAACTCCCTCTTTGAGTGCAGAAAGTCCTTCCAAAGGGGAACTGCCTTCTAAAACCTTAAGCTTTGCGGCATCCTTTCCTGCGAGAATGAGTCTTTTTAACCCTTTTTCGGCAGCTTGCAGGGCTTCATTGCTAAAATCAAGAGTGCTGCGGTAATGCGCCTGAAGAATAAAGAAGCGTATAGTCATTGGAGAGTATGCCTGAACAAGAATTTTATGGGACCCTGTAAAGAGCTCTTCCAGAGTAATAAAATTGCCAAGCGATTTTCCCATTTTTTGTCCGTTAATGGTAATCATATTGTTATGCATCCAATAGCGGACGCCTCCATTGCCACGGGAGGCTGTGTTTTGTGCCAGCTCACATTCATGGTGCGGGAAAAGCAAATCCATTCCTCCTCCGTGAATATCGAAAGACTCTCCAAGGTATTTGGCAGACATTGCAGAACACTCTGCGTGCCATCCGGGGAAACCTTCGCTCCATGGAGATGGCCAGTGCATAATATGCTCAGGAGCTGCCTTTTTCCACAAAGCAAAATCGAACTGCGAGCGTTTATCGCTCTGCCCTTCCAGTACCCTTGTGTTGGCCTGAAGATCTTCGAGGGAACGGCCGGACAGCTGACCATAATGGTACTTTTTACTATATGCTTCAACATCGAAATATACAGACCCGTTACTTTCGTAGGCGAAACCTTTATCCAGAATACTCTGAACCAGTGAGATCTGCTCTATAATGTGCCCTGATGCCCTGGGCTCAATATTGGGAGGAAGAGTATTAAGCATTCTCATTGCCTCATGATATCTTAGCGTATAGTACTGGACCACCTCCATCGGTTCAAGCTGTTCAAGCCTTGCCTTTCTTGCGATTTTGTCTTCGCCGTTGTCGGAATCGTTCTCAAGGTGACCAACATCGGTGATGTTTCTCACATATCTCACTTTATATCCTATATGCTTAAGCAGGCGGACCAGAACATCATATGTTATGCCGGGTCTTGCATGACCAAGGTGCGCATCTCCGTAAACAGTAGGCCCGCAAACATAGAGACCAACCATCCCGGCGTGAAGGGGTTCGAAAAGCTCTTTCTTCCTTGATAATGTATTGTACAGGTAAAACTCTCTCATTTTCACAAAATTTACAGAAAGGGAGCCTTTAACGGGACTCCCAATCCAATTTTGTGTAAAAATACAATAAAATTTTTATTCCCCCTTTTCGATGTCGTGTTGTTTTATACTTAATGCAACAATCTCATAGGTGTGCCTTTCCACTCCGGTTTTCGTCTGATACTGTACCGGTTTCAATCTTCCTGTAACCGAAAGGGTATTTCCTTTTTTTATTGATGCAAAATCGGGCATACCTTTCCCTGCCCATGCGACGATATTATGCCAGATTGTCTCCTCCTGCCACTCCCCTTTTTTATTTTTAAACGCTTCATTTGTTGCAAGCGACAACCGCATTACCTGCACTCCCTCTTCCAGTGAGTTAATCCTGGGATCAAATCCCACATTACCTCTCAGCTCCACTCTGTTGATCGACTTTTCCATAATTAACTATTTAAATGGTTTTACAGTACAAAGAAAAAGAGAGATAGAATTACTACCTCTCTTTAAATATTTATTGTCGACAAAAGTCGTTTATAATCGTTTAAAAACCTCTTTTAGCATATTCGATACTGTTTCTTTCTGCTACCTCATATGTCTGCCCGTCAAAAATAACTCTGGATATACTGCATGGGTAGAAAAACCCGTGAATTTTCCAGTAATCGTTAAACCAGATTTTTTCAAAGTGAGCCATAATAAGCCGAAGTATAACAGCGTGTGTGACAATGAGAACCTTCTCATCTTTATGCTTTTCAAACAGAGGGTAGATAAAATCAAGAGCTCTTTTTTGCACTTCTGAGAAGTATTCTCCGTTTCCCAAAGGAACAAAATCTGCCGGACTTGATGCAAAAGCCGCCATCCTTTCCGGATACTCTTCCGTTGCACTGGCAAAAGTTCTTCCTTCAAGACTGGCAAGACCTATTTCAACAAGAGAGTTTGAAGTAATAAACTTCTCCAGCCCTGTTTCTCTCTGGATTATTGTGGCAGTTCTCCGTGCTCTTGGAAGTGAACTTGAATAAATAACTGAAATATTCTCTCCTCTTAAATAAGAACCTAAAACTCTGGCCTGAGAAAGACCCATCTCTGTAAGAGGTGAATCAAGTTGTCCCTGCATCCGTTTTGCAACATTCCACTCCGTCTGGCCATGTCTGGTAAATATTAGTTCGGTCATTCCAATTGTTTATATACGTGACAAATATAGTTTTTTTAAATTTTAGCATTAAAAATTATTATTGACCTAAAAAATATATAAACAGATAAATATTTGCGCAGAAGCACTTTACGTATATATAATAAATTATATTTGAACTAAAAACATGTCTGATTGTATTGAGTGTGGGAGAGAACTGTTTGGAAGGTGCGATAAGAAATTTTGCAGCGACGGATGCAGAAATTCTTACAACAACCGAATCCGCAGAAATGGGACGGAAGAGCCAAGAAGAATAAACAGAGTTCTGGAAAAAAACAGGCGAATTCTGGAAAAGATGATTGTTTCCGGGAAGAGGCGGTGTTCTCTAATGAACCTTTCGGGAGAGGGTTTTAATTTCGGATACTCCACTTCTTTTGAAATCCGGAAGGACGGAACGCGGGTCATTCATTGCTATAATTACAGCTATATAATAAGCTCAAAAGACATTGTTTATGTGGCTTTTAAAAATATTTAACAAACAAATAAAATAATGCATACATTTGAGGCGTTACAAAATTCACCAAAGAGGATTTAATCAATTAATTATCAATAACATGAAAAAGATTTTAGTATTATCATTACTTGCTTTTACTGTTTTTTCTCTCTCGTCTTGCGTTGAGAGTTCTGGCAAGTATAAAGCACTACAGGCTCAGCTTGACTCACTGAGTGTTGTACATTCTACCAAGAGTGCTGAGTTCGAAGAGGTGTTTGCAACACTTAACGAAGTAGAAAATGGTCTTAAATCAATCCGTGAGACAGAAAATATTCTTGTTCTTCAATCTCAAAAAGGTGGAGCAGAAGTTCCTGAGAGTTCAAGAGAACAAATGAAATCAGACGTCACTGCTATCGGCGAAGCAATTCAAAGCTACAAAAAGCAAATTGACAAACTGAAAAGCGACAATAGAATTCAGTCTTCGCAGTTTAAGAAAAGACTTGCAGCCCTTACTCAGGAGCTTGAAGCAAAATCTGTACTAATTGCAGATCTTGGAAGACAACTCGAAGAGAAAGACAGGCAACTCATTGTTAAATCTCAGCAAATTGAAAGTCTGGACAAGACAGTTTCAAACCTGAGAGAAGATGTATCAAGCCTAAGCCAGACATCGTCAAGCCAAAAAGAGACTATCGCCAATCAGGATGCACAAATTAATACCGGTTACTATATTATTGGCACCAAATCGGAACTTATTAATGCTAAAGTGATGTCTAAAGGTGGCCTTTTCAAATCGGCCAAGATATCTTATCAGGCAGAACAGTCGGCTTTTGTTAAGATTGACATCAGAGAAGTAAAAGAGATTCAGCTTAACGCAGAGAAAGCAAAAGTTCTCTCAATCCACCCAACAGGTACTTATACACTTGAACCTGGTGCAAACGGAATGCAGGTACTTAAGATTTCTCAACCTACTACATTCTGGGAGCAAACTAAATATCTGGTAATTCAAACTCTATAAAATTGATTTATGAAGAAGACCGGAATAGTTATTGCTGCCATCTTATCGTTAGTTTTAAATGCATGTAATTCAAAGATGACAGAAGTTAATCCATTGCTTGAAGCCTCGAACAATCCGTTCGGGGCTCCTGC
>Ga0316605_10001759_pt1 | contig 12438 bp, 9 predicted proteins | sample OWC_soil_day20_n_FD_207666 | JGI IMG/M metagenome (GOLD analysis project Ga0316605, IMG submission 207666) | Wetland soil microbial communities from Old Woman Creek delta, Ohio, United States - OWC_soil_day20_noCT | ecosystem: Environmental > Terrestrial > Soil > Wetlands | place: USA: Ohio... | reverse complement strand
ACACTAGAAAAGGAGAACACAGACAATGGCTATGCAACCCATCACTTTAACCTCAGGCATGCGGGCCAACCTGGTCAGCCTTCAGAACACCAACAGCCTGTTGGAGACCACCCAGAAGCGGCTGGCCTCCGGCAAGAAGGTCAACAGCGCCCTGGACGATCCGGTCGCCTACTTCACGGCCGTGGCCCACGAGCAGCGCGCCAGCGACCTGGCCTCCCGGAAAGACGAGATGTCGGAATCCATCCAAATGGTGAAAGCCGCGGATGCCGGTATTGAATCCATCCGGACCCTGATTGCTTCCGCCAAATCTTTGGCGACTTCGGCTCTTTCAAGCGAGACCTCAGCCGGGGTGGAACAGCTGCGCTCCCAATATACCGAGGTTATGAGCCAGATCACGGCCATGGCAGGAGACTCCGGTTACAAAGGCGTGAACCTGCTCAATGAAGACGAGCACGAAGTGAAATTCGACGAATTGGGAGATTCCACGCTCACACTCACAGGGTTCGACGCAACCGCTACGGGTGCAACTCTGGATCTGACGGAATTTGACGCAAACGAATGGTGGGATGATGGCAATGATGTCGTTGCGAAGGATGACATCAAGGCGGCTATCGTTCAGATGGATGCAGCCACCACTTCGTTGCGCACCGAATCGAGCAAACTCTCCAACAACCTCAGCATCATAACCGCGCGTCAGGAATTCACGCAGGGTATGATCAACGTCCTGAAGGATGGCGCTGCCGTGCTGACCAACGCCGACATGAATGAGGAGGGCGCCAACATGCTGATGCTCCAGACTCGACAAGCTCTGGGCACCACATCGTTGAGCCTCGCCTCCCAGGCAGCCCAGTCGGTCCTTAGACTGTTCTAATCTTGAAGCGAACCACCGACCCGGGAGAGGGAGTGCCTCCCTCTCCCGGGTATTAAACCTTGGCCCTATTCTTGCTTATTTCTCAGCCTGCTTTGAAAAAATCGGAATCCACCGGTAGATCGGCATGGCCCTGAAAATCACACTCAAACCCGGCGAACGCATGATCATCGGCGGCGCAGTCGTGACCAACGGGAACCCGGCGAGCTGTGACCTGGTGATCGAAAACAAGACGCCCATTCTCAGGCAGAAGGACATTTTGACCGAGGAGAAGGCCAACTCTCCCTGCCGCCGGATCTATTACGCGATTCAGCTGATGTACATCGATGAGAACAACCTTTCCGCGTATCACAAGATCTATTGGGATCTCGTAAAGGACGTCGTCCGCGCGGCGCCGAGCACGGTCGTTTTGATCGATTCCATCAGCGAACACATTCTGCGCCGTCAGTATTACCAGGCTCTCAAGCAGACCAAACGACTGATTGAATATGAACGGGAGGTAATCGAACGTGTATCAGGCAGCGTTGAAGGCATATGACAGCGTCAACAAGTTTACGATGAGCGGACGGGATGTCGAGGCGGAAGTCCTGACCAAGGCGGCCATGAAGCTCAAAGAGTGCCAGGATAATTGGTCCGGAAACGGGCAGGGAACCAAGCTCGAGGCCGCGTTGAAATACAACCAGCGCGTATGGACCATTTTCCAGGCAGAGTTGGAAAAGCCCGAAAACCCCCTGCCCCATCCGCTGAAGGTGGATTTGCTCCGCCTGAGCGCTTTCATCGACAAGCGCACGTTTGATACCATGGCATATCCGGCTCCGGAGAAGTTGACGATTCTGATAAACATCAACAACAATATCGCCGCCGGGCTGCGCATCCGAACGCCGGCAGTCGGAGGCGACAAAGCCGCTGCTTGATCACCCCCGGCTTGCGAGCCGTCCGATTTCAATCCTTCCAATTCCCATCCATTTTCGATGAAGCCCTCCGCGGTGGTGATATCGACTCGCCCGGCGGAGGGCCTCTGTTTCAATCCCTCGAAAGCTGCAAGGGTCCGGCCGGCGCCGGGCCATGGCGGGCATGCAACGGAAGGGTGTCACCGGAGCATTGAGCCGCCGCCGTTTTTGAGCGGCCGCGGCAAATGCCCAGAAGCGCGGACATTTCGTCGCTTGCGTAATCAAAGTGCGAGGCGGTTTCCAGGGTACGCATGGCATACTCGATTTGAGATGCCGCGTATAAACGTTTCGCGACATCGAAAAAACTCTCTCCCAGATAGGGCCCCAGCGGCGTCGCTCGGATTTTTTGCAGCCAGCCCTCAACATGTTGCCTCTCCCCGGCGCTGGCATGTGCCACACAGAGCATGAATTGGGCGGCCGGATAGTCTGGGTACTGCTCCAAGAGCTTTTGCAGAATTGATTTCGCCTCCTCGGCCCTGCCCAACATCAGCATGCCGATTGCCTTGTTGAAGTGGGCCTCTCTCAGCTTAGGATCGACACATAACGCTTTTTGCGCAAAAGAAACCGCCTCGGCATACCGGGTTAGGTTCCAGCAGGCGGCTCCAATGTTCAGATAGGCCTCAGCGGATTTCGGCTGCAGTTTCAAAAAATCCTTCCACAAACGCAAAGAATCCTCGTGTTTGCCCAGATGAGCGCACTGGATCGCCAGTTCTTTGATGGCGAACGGGTTACGGCGGTCTTTTTTAAGCTTTTTGCGCCCGAGATCAATATAGGCCTTGGTTTTCTCGTGGGTTTTCGCCTCTTCGAGCTTCCCGAAATGGTGTACCGGGATGTTGCAGCAGCGGACCTTGATATTTAATTTTTTTAATGAGGGTTCAACCAACTCGTGCACCGCGTTGACGAATCGAATGCGGGGATCATTCGTGAAAAGTCGCACCTTGTCGCTAGGAAACCACCCCGTGCCCTGCTCCTCAGGGTATTCGCCCCTGTTTGTTTTCCAGCCCAAGGTGTTCGCGTGATGCGTATAATTTCGAGTCTGGATAAAATAGGCGATCGGCTGGTCGGTCGATGTTTGAATAAGCGCTCTGAAATCATCATAATTTTTTGCCGAAATCACCTCATCGGCGTCCAAAACTAAAATCCAGCTCCCCGATGCCCTATCGAGCGCAAAATTTCGAGCTCTGGAAAAATCATTAACCCATGTGAAATCGAAAACATGCGCCCCGAACGCGGTAGCGATATCCCGGGTCTGGTCGTTAGATCCCGTATCGACGACAATGATTTCATCTACAACCGGTTTGGCGCTGCGGAGGCAACGCGCCAGATATTTCTCCTCGTTTTTCACGATCATACAGAGCGACACCGCTGTGCCTTTTCTTCCGCCTTCCGCAAGGCGCAACGGGCCGATCCGTCGCCGGATGTTCAATGCGGCTGAAAGGATGCCGCGGTCGACACCGAAATCCGCCATGGAGGATTCGACCTCCCGCATGGCCTCGTCAGATTTGCCCTGCCGCAGAAGCAAATCAATCAAGAGGAACCGTATCCGTTTGTTGAATGGTTGATCGAGCAGGGCCTGCCGGAAAGCTTCCTCGGCCGCCCGGCAGGCATCGACCGCCACAGCGGTTTCATGAAAAACAATCGCGATTTCACGGCTATACGGGTTGGTTGCAATCGCTTTTTTAAAAAAATCAAAAGCCATCGAAAGATGGCCGCTCTCCCTGTATACGCGACCGAGGCCCAGGTAGGCATAATAGCCGCCGGGATCGGATGCGGCGGCTTCGCGATACAGCTTTTCTGCACGCCCATGGTCACCCGATCGAACAGCGATTTTGGCTTTGACAACCAACGCATTCGCACGCTGGTTGTCGGACTGTAGCATCTTATCAGCGATTCTATCGGCGGCTGCAAAGTCACCCAGCGCCTCGTGGCAAATGGCTGATTGCATCGGCAACAGGGCCTCAGCCGCGCCGCGCCGCGCCTCTTGTAGGAACTTCAAGGCCAGGCGGTGCTGGTCGGAGTCAATCAGCAATTCGGCAAGCATCTTCAAAATTTCAAGCTGGGAGGGATCCTTTACAAACGCTTCTGACAAGAGCCCAATGGCTTGGTCGCACAGACCCTTTGCGTAAAACTGGAAAGCGGTTCCAGTAAGGGCTTGAACGGGCGTCACCATGAGGTCACCCAGCCAGAGTTAAGTCGGGTCTGCGACCCCAGGAAACAGTTTGCAACGAATGGTTCCATAAAGCCTACGCCATAGTCGCCCAGCGGGGCGACAATCGCTTGTCGCGAATAGTTGCCGTGTGTCAATTTTCTACATTCCCGGGCAACGGGCGTTTATCCCCCGCCGGAATTTTCAGTTCGAAAGCAGCTTCTTCCAGAAGTTTTGCCTGGTCCTTACTCCCTTGAAAGACAAGCGCCTTAGCCTGTTCCGAAAGGATATTGAAGCAATCGTACCCCTTCCGGCTTAGGTGCCCCAGATGCGTAAACGCTTCTTTTCTCCGTCCCGACAGCAGATAGGCCGCTGCGATTCTGCCAACGGCAGGAGGATATCCCGGTTCTTTTTCCAGTATTTTTTCAAGACAAAGCAGGGTTTCCTTGAGGTTTCCCAGCATGAATTCACAACCGGCATAGTTCAGCGCGGCTTCTCGCAGATCGGGATCGATTTCTAAAGCTTTTTTCGAATGAACAGCGGCCGTTTCGTACTGGTTTAACATGAAATAGGCGTAGCCCGCGTTCATGTAAGCAGTAGCATCACTGGAATTTGGACCGATCGCCTGCTCCCATAGCCCCACCGCTTCAGCATACTCACCTATCTCGGATGCCTGTATGGCGAGTTCCTTGAGTGCCTGGTAACCACCGTTTGTCTCTTCTCTCTTTTTTTTACCTAACCGATAATATTCTGCGCCTTTGGCGACATTCTTATTTCGAATTAATTTCCCGTAATGATGCACGGGTATTTCACAACGCCGAATCCGGACACCCTGCTTTTTTAGGGTCGGTTCAACCAGCTCATGAACGGCGCCGACAAACCTGATATTTTTATGGTTGCCGAACAATCTGACCTTGGAGCTGGGAACCCATCCCTTTCCGCGCTCTACGTCGGCGTATTTCCCGTCATTGGCTACCCACCCGCGCAGCGCCGGTTGATGAACGTAATTTCTGGTCGTCATGGCGTACGCATATCGCTCATTTGATTTTTCATTGACAATCTTTTTCAACAAAAAGAAATCAAGCGGCGAGATTATCTCATCCGCATCCAGCACAAGGAGCCAATGGCCCGTCGCCTGAGACAATGAATAATTTCGCGCTTCCGAAAAGTCGTTGGTCCATGGAAAATCGAAAACCTTTGCGCCGAAGGCAGCGGCGATGTCTTTGGTCCTGTCGGCAGAACCGGTATCGACCACGATGATTTCGTCCACGGCCGGTTTGATGCGGAACAAACATGTACCCAAATAACGCTCCTCGTTTTTGACTATCATGCAGAGGGAAATGGTGCGGCGAGATTTTGAAATGACCCGCCCGTCCAAAGGGCCGACTCGCTGACGAATGCTCATCGCGGCAGAGAGCATTCCATCATCGGTTCCGAAATCGACCATAACCGATTCAGTCTCCGCCATGGCTTCTTCATATTTGGACTGCCGCAGCAGCAGATCAATCAAAATGAACCGCAGGCGCCGGTGAAACAAACGGTCGCGCAGGGCGATACGAAAAGCGGCTTCGGCGCGCACGTAATCTTGCGTTTCGACAGAGGTTTCGTGAAACGCCAGGCCGGTTTCGCGTGTCGAGGGGGAGAGGAGAAAGGCTTTTTCAAAAAATTCCAGGCACTCTTTCTGGTTTTTCCGAAGGCGCGAGAGATACCCGAGTCCTAAATACCCCAAGGCGCAGTTGTTATCCCACGCTATGGCCTCTCGGAAGTTTTTCTCGGCCATAGGCCTGTTCCCTAGCTGCCAGGCGACTCGAGCCTGGAGAATCAGCGCATTGGCACGCTGAACTCCAAGGTCGAAAAGCTTCGCAGCCGCCCTCTTTGCTTCTTGGAGATTTCCCAAGGCTTCATGGCAGAAGCCTCTGAGCATGAGGAAACAGCCCTCCGGGTCAGCGCTGCTGACCTCCGAAAGCAGCTCCAATGCCCGCTGATGACGGCCGGAATCCACCAGCATTTCAACGCGCCGCAGGTGAAGCGCAGCCGGGTCGGGACTTTGCTTCTCGTGCTCAAACAAAAGCTCCAGCGCTTGGTCGCACTGCCCCATATGGTAAAGCAAGTCGGCGCGTCTGGCGACGATTTCCATATATCCCGGCATCATTAAATCCCCGGAAGGCCCTGCGGTTGATGCGACGATGTCAACTGCGCTTGGATCGATTTTCAAGATCCTGCCGATGAGATATCGGGCAGGCGTTTAATCCCACATTTTTTTTTGCGCGTACCCCCAGGGTCCCTTGATACTGAACTTTTCATAAGACGGGTGGGGCAAAACCAGGAGGTCGTAAACCTTTTGAACCTGTGGGGTATTTCTTTCATCGGCTGGCATTTTCTTGACCATCTCCGTATTTCTCAGTGCAGGCGAGCTTTCGTACGTCCAGTTCAAATCATCGAAAATCATCCACCCCCCGGGCTTCAGCAGCCGATCGACCAGGAAAAACGCAAACCCGGTAGTCGCCCAGTTGTGGGCTCCGTCAATATAACACAAGTCGAATCTTGGCGTCGGGTCTGCCTCCATCATCTTCATCAGCCGCCAGATGTAGGACGTAGGCTCAAAAAAGGGCGTTACAAACCTGGACAGGCCTAAATCGGACAGCAGCGTCTCAATATTGGGCTCGAGGCTGCGGGCACGCAACAGATCGATCGTTATGATGCTACCGCCTCCAATCTCATCGAGGGCACCGGCCATATAGCAGGTTGAAACACCGTGGCAGAATCCAAGTTCGAGGATGCTTTGCAGTTTGTTTTCCAAGATCAGAGTTGTCATCTCTTTAGCTTGAACAAACGACATATAAGGAATGCCGTCCACTCGATCTTTTACCGCTTCCAATTTCATTTTCGTCTCCATTTTTAGAGCTAATCGAACACAGATTTTCGCATTCAATGTCAATCGACGATTATTTCTTTTAGGTTCGCATCAGGGTAAGCGGAAAAATCAGTTTCAAAAAAAGTTTTGTTTCGAAGGATTTTGTCCTCCGCCCAATCCCACCAATTGATGTTTATGAGCTGAGAAATAATTTTCTTCGAAAATCTGTTTTTTATAACCTTGGCCGGATTGCCGACCGCAACCGAATAAGGAGGAACATCTTTTGTGACTATGGATCCGGCGCCGATAATCGAACCATCACCTAATGTCACCCCGGATAATATGGTGACATTGTCTCCTATCCAAACGTTATTTCCGATTGATACGGGACCTTTTATTTGATCAAGCCGCGGAAATTTATATCTGTTTTGGAATTTATCCTGCAAATTTACGAATCCAGGGTAGTGATTCCGTGGTCGAACCCGGAGATTGTGGGCTATGGCACAATATTTTCCTATTGTCACAGGCGCGTTTTTGCTGCTCGCTATAAATGCTGGGCCATTTATGTTTGTTCCATATCCAATTAGCGTACATTTCCCGATTATCGACTCGGGGTGCACGAAAACATCCTTTTCCAGAAACTCATTCATCTCCTCAGAGGTGAGGGTTACAAAAGGCGCTGCCATGAAACCGACCTTGGTCGACGAATATCCGCTTTGTTTAACTTTGTGGAAGGGAGACCAATTTTGTTAGCAATCAATTTATTGAGAATATAAAAGTACCAACACGCCACGCCATAAATTACCTTTCCTGCAGCATCGATGCAAAATTGATTCCAATATCAGTTGAATTGCCATCTTTTTTGGCAAAGTGCTTAAAAGCCCACTAAAAGAGACATACATGATGTCTTTACGTCAATCGGTTGACGGCTCTTCTATAGACATCATTAAAACGCAATCGCACAATTTTCTTTGTATCTTTAAGACGACCAAGTGGATATACCCAACGTGGGACGTAAAGGCTGACGATCACGATACAGGCACGAAAATTGCCTAACCCAACATAATATTTAAAATTCATACCTCATTTGCATCTTACCAGATTTTTCCATGGAGCAATCAAGATGACTCAGGCTAAATTTGATCAGCCCCGGACTTCCTCGGATCCAGAAATGGTTTTCATTCTGAGCACCGGTCGATCGGGAACAAAAACCATCGCCGATTTCCTATCCGCCTTGGATGGGTGCAAATGTCTGCATGAGCCGGAACCCCGACTCATTCGTGAATCGTCGGCGTTCCGATACGGGCGACTGAGCAAAAACCAATTGGCGGCAGCCCTCCGCCAGTCGAGGCCCGCAATTCGTGAATCCGGAATCTACGGAGAATCGAATCAAACCCTCAGCCTGATCATCCCCGCGCTGCACGAAGCCTTTCCCTTGGCCCGATATATCTGGTTGATCCGCAATGGCATAGACGTTGTGGCTTCGGCGGTCGGCCGCAACTGGTATACCGGGCTATCCATGGACGGCCAAACCTACGAGCAAAGCCACCGCATTGGGCAAGAGTGGATTGACGGCCGCGTTCAGGGAGACCAGTGCCATGATGTTCCGGAGTCGGAGTGGCAGCGCATGTCTCCCTTTCAAAAATGCTGCTGGTATTGGGGATACCTCAACGGTTTGATTGAAAAAGATCTCCAATCTCTGGTCCAACCTTCCGGTTTTCGATTGATCAGACTCGAAGATTTGGAAGCCAGCGCAGGCACGCTGGCGAGCTGGATCGGTCTTAAGGCCGATGGGAATCTACCGGTGCCACACCAGAACCGAGCGCACTATTCCGTTTACGCTTCCCACTCATGGTCCAATGCCGAGTGGAATTCCTTTGAACATTGGTGCGGCACGTTGATGGATCGATTCTATCCGTCTTGGCGCCAGAAGTATAAAACCCAGAGGCAAATCGCATGCGCGGAAGACCTGATTGAATCCGGCCAGCTGAAGCAAGCCGAAGAACTGCTCAACTTCACTTTTACCCCGAAAACACTTGAGGCGCGCGCCCATAATTCTCTCGGTGTGCTTCACTACAAACGGGGGGATGTACAAAAAGCCAAAAATTTCTATGAAAAGGCCGTCACGGAAGACCCCGAAAATACATGCTTCATGCTGAACCTGGCCGATTTTGTTTTCATCGAGGAGCATCGGCCGGAGGCTGCCATAGAGTTATACCTGAGTGTTCTCAAGCGAGACTCAAACAATATTCAAGCCCTTATGAATATTTTTGCCGCTTACATGCAACTGCGAAAGTCTGCCGAAGCCCAAGAAATTTTAAAGAGTTTGCAAAAAATAGCTCAGGGCAGGCCCGAACTGGAGGAGCAACTTCAGCAGCTGCACGCTTATAGTTCGAGTTTGCCGGCACACACTCCGCCGACACCTCCCCCGCAGGATCAAACCACAGAGACGGCAGCCCCCTGGCCGCAATCGGCAAATTCGGGCACCGGCCTTCCAAGCGACAAGGCCAGGGAACTGGAAGTCATTCTCAATCGACTAACCGAATTGGGATGGTCTTCGAAGCTGGGTTGCTACCGAGAATATTTTTCATACTGCCGCAAACTGCGCACCGTTACCGATCCCAAAATTTCCATCATCGTCATCTCTTGGCGCGAGCATCCAGACACATTGAAAAGTTTTGAAATCCTTGAACACCAGCGCCAACACAATTTTGAGCTGATCTTTGTCGATAACGGCAGTCCGAATGGATCCTTCAATCCCCTTGTGAAATATATCGACACCTATGTCCGGCTTAACGCGAATACGGGGGCCTACTTGGCCCGCAACATCGGCGCTGTGTTCGCAGGAGCCCCGATACTGTTTTTCTTGGAGGACGACGGTGTGCCTGCTGACGGCATCGTCTCTGCCCATCTCGATGCCCACCAGCGGTATGACGTGGTTTCAGTGCGAGGAGTTTATCTTCCAAAAAGCAAAAGCAACCCCATGAATTTGCTTGCAAAGCATTACTATCTGGGAGATCGGCCTTTCCCGTGGCACGTCAATCTTGAAGGGAATGCCTCTTACCGGGCCGAAGCGTTCTTTGCCGTAGGCGGCTGGGACGACGACAACCGTTTTGGATACGGAGGGCCTGAGCTCTCCCGCCGCCTGCTGCGATATGAAGCCGATTGGTGCAAGCAAATTTACTCTCCGGAACCTGTCATCATGCATGATTATGCCAACGACCAGGCGCACCTTCAGCAAAAACTGGAAAAACAGCGATCCCAGATAAAACGAATCGAGGAAAAACAACCGGGCTTCAAGGAATTCCTGCGGGAGTGGCAGCAGTATTATCTGCGCACCGATCTCATAAAAGAACGGCATGCTGATTTGCGTTCGGCAAGCGACGCCCTCGAACCCTCCGCTACCTCCACCCGGCAGGCCCCCTTTATCAGCATCGTCATCCCTACGCACAACCGTTGCTTTTTGCTCAAACAGGCCCTCGAGAGCGCGTTGTCCCAAACGGCCGGCAACTACGAAGTGATAGTGATGGATGACGGATCTGAAGACGAAACCCAGGACCTGATTCGAAGCTTCTCCTGCGACCGGTTGCACTATCGGAAAAAGGCCCAGACCGGTGCCCCGGATACGCGCAACTGCGGGATCGAAGAGGCTCATGGCGAATACATTCTATGGCTCGACGACGATGACGTGCTTTCAGCCGATACGGTAAAAACTCATTCGGCAGTTCTTGCCCGCAACCCGGAGGTCGATGTGGTCTATGGGGCACTGCAGTATTTCGACGGAAATTCAGAACAAAAACTCAGGCTCTTCGATCCCAAAGATTGGTCCATGAACGGCGACATGCTGCTGAGTTCCCTGGTCGCCGGCTGCTGTATCCCCAATCCGGGCACACTGGTGCGCCGGTCATGTTACAGGCGCATCGGTCGTTACGACGATAGCTTCTCCAGGGCCCACGATTACGAGTTCTGGACCCGGGCGGCGAGCCAGCTCAAATTCAGGAAGAACTACACGATCGTCTGCCGGTACAGGATCCATACGAGCAACATGTCCGCGGGTAACATGGTCGACCGCTCCTTTGAGTCAAAGATCATCCGGCGGATGGTTGCGCATTATGGGCTGAGACGCATTTACCACTGGTTTGATTGGAGCAACCCTGAGGCGGCCGAGGGTGCCGCTTTGTATATCGTGGCAAGCGACCTTTTCAAAATCGGCGATGTGTATCAAAGTGCACGGCTGCTTGAGCAGATTCCGATCCATCTTTGGACTGCTGACATCGCTGAACTCAGCTTAAACTGCCTGTTGTTTCAAGGGCGATGGAAACGCCACGGAGACCTCCTGGAGCAGGTCAGGGAACGGAGCATTATTCCTCCATCGGGTATCAAATTGATCAGGCAGGCCGCCGATCGATATTGGCGCCTGATTCAGGGGCTCAGGCAGGCTTTGAATAAGAAAAATCAAAGAAAAATAGCCGCTTTTCTTGATTCAATTCAAGAAAAGACTTTTTACCTTACTCCCGATTGCGCAGTGAGAATGATCAGCCATCTATCGAAAGCCATACAAAAAGATAATGAGGCTATCACCCAAACGCTTATTATCAAAATTCTAAGAGAAACCGTCATGGTAGACCCTACCCATCAATTCCTTGATCAGGAACTGCCTAAAATACCCCTCTCCGAAATCGAACGAGGACTCATCTTGGCCACTCGCCAGCGCATGCTTACAACCTTCAATGAGTCTGACCTTAAAGACGCCTGCGGCGGCAGGTCTTGAATCTCGCTGTTCGGGTTCAGCCGATAGCGGGTCTTCCATGCACAGCGCCCATTCGACTCCCTGGCGAATGGACGCTGTTTTTAAATCTTGCCCAAGCGATGATCTATGGATGACCCCCAAAAGACCTGTATCATTTTCCGTATGCTAAAGTTTTTAATCGATACGCCGATAGTATATCTTGAAAAGGTACCAGCCGATTCGGACTAGGATAGAAACGGCCGAATGGCCAAACGTGGAATCCCGACCTGAACAACGAGAATGTACGTTTCCAACTCAGACTTTGCCGACAGCCTTTTCTCAGCCACCCTGACCCAATCAAACGGTCTGGAGAGCCTGGCGAACGCTGCTTTGCAGCGCGGGATCGACGCCTATACGAAACAGAACTACGACGGCGCCGTCAAGGAGTTCAAGCGTGCGGTCGGCATCGGGCGCGGCTCGTCGTTTGCGGCCGACGCGGCGCAGTACCTGGCCATGTCCTACATCCAGCTCGAGGACACCGAAAACGCCATAAAAGCTTACAAGTCGGCCTTCACGATCGACCCTTACCGGGACGATATCCGGGTAAAGCTCGGAAACCTATACTTTTCACAGGGCAAATACGAGGAGGCGCGCGCGGAGTACGCCGAGGCGGTGCGGTTGAACCCCAGCACCGTGAACCGCTATTCGCTCGGCCAGGCCTACATCGAGCTGGGACGTTTTTCGGAGGCCGAGAACCAGTACAACGAGATCCAGCGCTTGGCGCCCCGCGAGGCGGGCGGGTATCTCGGGATGGGGTTGGCTTACAGCCGGCAGGGAAAGCACGAGGAGGCGATTCGCCAGTTCAAAGAGGCCATCAGCCGGGACGGCGGC
>Ga0316605_10001758_pt1 | contig 12440 bp, 10 predicted proteins | sample OWC_soil_day20_n_FD_207666 | JGI IMG/M metagenome (GOLD analysis project Ga0316605, IMG submission 207666) | Wetland soil microbial communities from Old Woman Creek delta, Ohio, United States - OWC_soil_day20_noCT | ecosystem: Environmental > Terrestrial > Soil > Wetlands | place: USA: Ohio... | reverse complement strand
GTCGGCGTCGATGAAAACGAAATCGAAAGGTCCGGGCAGATCTTCCGCCAGCCGACGGGCGTCGGCGAGCCGGGCGTCGATGTACTCGGAAAGGCCCGCCTCCCGGAAATTCGCCAAAGCCTGCCGGTGCCTGCCCTCGTCGATTTCGATGGTGACGAGTTTCCCGCCCGTCCTGCTAAGGGCCCAGGCGATCCAAATGGCCGAGTGCCCGGTCGAGGTCCCCACCTCCAGCGCCCTCCGGTACCCGTTCCTGGAGACGATTTCGAAAAGGATCTTTCCATCCTCCTCCGGGACGTTCAGGTCATGCCATTGAGGCTTCATCCTTTCAAGGAATTTATTCACTTTTTCATCGCCCGCCTTTTGCTTTTCCGCGGCCGGCAAATGCCCCGTCACGGCGAGGGCAAAAAAAGCCGCCAATAAACCGGCCATGCTTCTCTGAAAAAAACGCTTTCTCATAATTTCCCCTCCGCAAGACAGAACCCGGTCCTCCACTCTTGGAATGATTATCGCATATTTGCAAATCGTTATCCCCAGGATCTTTCTCACCTTGCCGGCCAATGGATTCCGGTTCTCGTGTCCGTTTGGGGTTTCGGAAAACGCCGTGACCGGCCCTGCTTGGGCGCAGGTCGTCAAAATCGGTTTTATCGGTTTCGCGTTTCCGTGATAGAATCTTTGAAAAATGCCGGAGGTTTAACATCCAGAAGCGAAGCGAAAATCATTCCCGACTTGGATCGCGAACGGCATGACTCCGAATCCCAATCCCCCTCAGCGACCCGAAAGACTGGTCTTGATCGTGGGCGGGACGATCGGCCTCACCATCCTCGGCGACTCGTTTCTTTACGGGACCCTCCCGATCGAAGCGCAGAATCTGGGCCTCGCGCTGCCCCTGGTCGGCATCCTTTTGAGCGTCAACCGTCTCGTGCGGCTCCTCTCGAACACCTGGGCCAGTTCGGTTTTCGAGAAATGGGGCCCGCGCCGCCCCTTTGTCTTCGCCGTGATCCTGGCTTTGCTCACCACCGCCGCCTACGGGGCGGGCTGGGGTTTCCTTGCGTTCTTTCTGGCCCGGATGGGTTGGGGAATCGCGTGGTCGGCTCTCCGCCAGGGCGGTTACCAGGCCGTCTGGGCCGGCGGCGATAAGGTCAAAGGCCGGTTGATGGGGATGCTCTGGGGGATCATCCGTTTGGGGAGCGCTTTTGGCGTCCTTTTCGGGGGGTACCTCCGCGACCGCTTCGGCTATCGAACCGGCGTGGGGGGGATTGCCGCCCTCACGGCCCTGGCCATCCCGGCGGCCTTGTCGATCCGCTGGGCTGCGCCGCCCTCACCGGCAACCGTCACCCCAATGCCTCTCCGGCAGGGATGGCGGGAAGCTCTGAAGACCGCCCCGGGGCGCCGCCTTCTCCTGGCCGGGTTCGTGCACAGCTCCTTCGAAGGGGTTCTCATTTCGACCACCTCTCTTTTCCTGGCGGGCCGGTTGGGCGGAAACCTTCTTTTCCCCGGTCTCGGCGCCCGAATCGGGACGCTCGCCGGAGTTCTTCTCGCCATCCGCTGGACTTCGGATATGCTCTTCGGACCCGCCATCGGCGCGCTTTCGGACCGGGTCGGCCAGGCCCGGGCCCTCCTGGTCCTTGCCGGCGTTCTCCTGGCGGCCATGGCCGGGGTGGTGGGTTTGAACGGCACGCCTTTGATCCTCTGCCTCTGCGTCATGTTCATTTCCAGCGGCGGCCTGATGATCACCCTCGCCGCCACGGCCAGCGGGGTCGCCTTGAAGACGGAAAGACCCCACATCTATGTGGGCGTCTATGCCACGGCCCATGACGCCGGGGCGGCGCTCGGACCGCTCCTCGCCTACTTCGCCACGGGCCTGATCGGCCTCGCCGGCCAGTACCTTCTCGGCGCGGCCGTAACCATTCTCGCCATCCTCCGGTATCGCCGATCAGCCTGACCCTTCCTCATTTTTTTCCATTTTTGGGGACGTTGATGAAAATGATAACTTTTCTTCATTTCTAAGCCATTTTGCACTTTCGGGGAAATGGTATGCGGCGCGGGGCCGGGACGGCAGGAATCCGGGATGCGCAAAGTCGGGGAGCGCCGAAAATCATCTCCTGAAGATTTCGATGCGGATGGAGACGAGAGGGGCGGCGGGTTTGGCGGATCGGGGAGGGTCGGACATTTGCCCAAGAGATCTCAAGAGGTCCAGGAGCAGCGGCAGTTTTTCCGGGTCCATTTCGGCCGTGACGATCTGATTTTCTCCCAGACGGTTCACCTCGATTCGGCTTCCGCCGACTTCCCGAAGGAGGCTTTGCACCTTTTCCCCGGCCCGGGCGGGATCTTCGGTCTGCAGAGTCACCCCGATGGGGGCGATTCTCTGCAAAGAGGCGGCCTCGCGGGAAGGCGCAGGCGCCGCGGCCTTCATTTCCATCTCCGCCTTCTTCCCGGCGGCCGACGCTTCTGTCTTCTCAGCCTCCCTCGCCGCGACCGGTCCGGCCGGGGTTTCGGAAAGCGGTGCGCTCTCCTTCTTTCGCAGCCGCGTCTCCGCAGGAGGGCCGGGCGCCGGAGGAGGGCTTGCCGGAGCATCTTTGGCCGCCCCCTCGCCGATCCGCGCTTCCTGCACCGGGATCGCAGGCGCCATTTTGGCCGGCCGGGCCGGTTCGTCCCGGCGGTCCTCTTTTTTCCCGGAATCTTCCTTTGGCTGGGGAGTCGCCGTTATTGCCGTTTGCGGGTCCGTTTGCTTCGGCGGTTCCACGGCCCGGTACGCCTGGATCGCCAAGACGGCGACGGCAACCACGGCCACCGCCTGAAGGGGCACCTTGATATAGAGGGGGAAGAACAGCTTGCGGAGAATCCCGCCCCTCTTTCTTTCCTCCTCCTCCACCCGGGCCATGACCTTTTGGGCAAAGCCGGGCGGCGGTTCCACCTCCTCCAGCCTCCCGATCAACTGCCGCGTGTATCGGTATTCCTCGAAAGCGGCCCGGCAGGCGTCGCAGGAGGACATGTGGTTCTCGACGAGGGCGTTCTCCGTCTTCGACAGGACCCCCTCCAGAAAGGCCGGAAGCATTTTCTGGACCAGATCGCACTTCATCCCCGCCCCCCCATCCTTCTCTTCAGGGTATCCCTTAAGATCTCCCGCGCCCGGAAAAGCCGGGATTTGACCGTGCCTTCGGCCACGTTCAAAATATCACCGATCTCCTCGTAGGAATATCCCTGGATCTCCCGCAGCACGACGACCTCGCGGAAGTCCGGCTCGAGGGCGCCGATGCATTCCTGGACCATCCGGGCGGTTTCCTTCCTTTCCAGTTCTTCGGCGGCGGAGCAGTCTTCCGAAGCCGCTTCCCGGTAGACTGCGCCCCTTTCCGTCTCCACCGGGTCGTCCAGGGACACGCCTTCACGGCGGGACCGGGTCTTCATCTGCTGCAAACGGTTACGCGCCTGGTTGAGAACGATGCCGGTCATCCAGGTGGAAAAGGCCGCCTCGCCCCGGAATTTCCCGATCGCCCGGTAGGCGGACAAAAACGCCTCCTGGGTGGCTTCGCACGCCTCCTGATAGTCCCCGATCATCCGGTAAGCGACATTCAGCATCTTCTTCTGGTATTTCTCGACCAGGACTCCGAAGGCCTGGACGTCTCCCTTTTGGCAGCTGGCCACAATGTCGCGATCCACATCCCCCGCCGGACGGATTTCGTTTTCTACCGGGTTAGACACCGCGGCCACTGGATTCGTTCCCTTTCTCAAACGCTGCACCTCGAAAATCGAAAGGCCTCTTTGAATTCGGTGAAGAAAACACCCATTCTTATTGAAAATTCATGGTTCCATGGCCCGGGGGATCAGGTTTCCCGGCAAGATCAGAGGCGCCCCGAACAGCGAAAAAATCCCCCCTCCCCCCACCCCGCTCTCCCCCTTCAGGGGGGGAGGGAAATTCTTCTCCGTTTCAAAAGGGGAGAGCGAAAATCATCGAACCCTTCCCGCATACCGCAGGGCCAGTTTAAAGTTGTCCGCGTCGGCCGCCCATTTCCCGGCGATGTCGTAGGCGGTCCCATGGGCGACCGACACGAAATGGATCGGGGTGCCGAGCGTCGTGTAAATGATCTTTTTGAATTTCAAGAGTTTCAAAGCAATCCGGGTCTGATCGTGGTACATGCCGAGGACGCAGTCGAACTCCCCGTCTTTTGCCTTGACAAAAACTGTGTCCGGCGGAAAAGGCCCGCGGGCGTCGGCCCCCTTTTTCCTCGCCGCCTCGATCGCCGGCCCGATGATCCGGACTTCCTCATCCCCGTGAAGGCCGGATTCCCCGGCATGGGGGTTGAGGCCGGCGACCCCGATAACCGGCCTGGCAATGCCAAAACGTTTCAGGGCCTCTTCCAGGAGGAGGATTGAGCGGAAGACCGACTCCCGGCTCAAAGCCTCGCAGGCCCCGCGAAGCGAGACATGCAGAGGCGGGATGGAAGCAAAACGGTATCGACCGGAGATGGAAACCACCAGGAGAAACGGGTCCCCCCCGTCAAAATCTTTTATGATATCCAGCTCGTCGTGATAGGGGAAACCGGCAGCGTGGACCGCCTCCTTGTTCAGGGGGGCATAGACCACGGCGCCCACTTCCCCTCTCCTGGCCAGGTCATACCCTTTGCGGAACCAGGCCACGAAAGCCTCCCCGCTCGCCGGCGCCGGCCTGCCCAAGGGGAGGGAGGAGAGTTTTGCGAAGGAAACAGGGATTACGTTGAGGAGCGGGTAGCCAAAATCGGCCTCGCCGGGGGAAGCCACGGCGGCTATCTTCAGGTTCGCCCGGGTTTTTCTGACCGCGCGTTCGACAATCTCCGGATCGCCGATGAGAACCGGGCGGCAGGCGCGATAAACCCCTTGATCTGCCAGGGCCTTCACCGTGATTTCCGGGCCGATGCCCAGGGCGTCGCCGATGACAATGCCGGTCGGCATTTTTCTTCGCATCATAAAAACCGATCTCCCCGAAAAGAGTGCGCCGGCCGAGCTTCCGGCAAATCCCGCCATGAAAGGCCGGGCGCCGCCGCCTCTCTATTGTAAGAATTCTCCCGCCTGCTGCCAACCACAAAATATCGGGTGGGTATCATGAAAAACTTGACAGTCGGATGGGTTTCCGATATGAAAAGGGCATCCTTAATGTTTCGCAAGAGGTCTCCACCCATTTTGGGATTGCGCTTCCACTTCACCGCTGCGGCGCGCCGGTAAAGGGGATTCATGAATTTCCCTTGCTCCTTGAATTTTGCGCGCCTTGGCCCGGGAAATGAGGGGGGGAGGCGCGCTGCCCGTGCCCGCTATCGGGCGGGCAACATCGCGTCGTGGCAATTGATACCATCGTTCCGCCGGCTTTTTGCGAGCTCGCGATCGCGAGGAGCCGATTTGTTTCCCCGGAGGGAGGGCTCCATGCGGTTTGAGTTCAAGAGACGGGGCATTGTTTCCGAATTTGAGAGCCCGTTCGAAAATTTCAAGAGCGTGCGAGTTACGGGAGAGGTCCGGGTTTGTCCGCTCAGCGGCCACCCAACCCGCCTCCTGCCCGTCCGCCTCAAGGATTTTGCCCGGACGGACTGGACCCCGATCATCAACCGGTCCCGGGAATTGGGCTGCCCCTTCTGCCCCGAGGCGATTGAGGTCAAAACCCCGCGCTTTCCCGGAAGCTACGGGTTGGAAAAGGGGCGTATCCGGGTCGGGGGCGCAACCGTGTTTCCCAACGCCTTCCCTTACGACGATCACTGCGCCGTGGTGGTCTTCACGGGGGAACACTACCTTTCCCCCGGCCAGTTCACCCCCGAAATGCTTGCGGACGGATTCGCCGCCGCGCTTCGATATTTCCACACGGCCGCCCGGGTCGTCCCCGGCGCGAGGCAGGCGACCCTCAACTGGAATTACATGCCCCTCGCCGGGGCGGGGATCATCCACCCGCATCTCCAAACCGCCCTTCTCCCGGAAATGACCGCCTATTACCGGACGGTCAGCGAGCGGCAGGCCCGCTACGCCGCGGAAGGCGGGGGGTCGATCTTTGACGACCTCGTGGCCCGCGAGGCGAAGGAGGGGGAGCGGTATATCGCCGCCCTGGGGAACTGGCATTGGCTTTCGGCTTTTGCCCCCCGGGGCATCCACGAGTTCTGGGGTGTGCTCAGCCCCGGCGGGAATTCCGCGGAGGCTGTGGATCCCGAATTGCCGAATTTGTCCGCAGGGGTCTGCCGGATTCTGAAATTCTTCGAATCGAAAGGGGTGCAGGCCTTCAACTTCAGCTGGTATTTTGTTTTCAAGCCCTCCGCCCCGGGCATGCGCCACTGGGTGACCGTTGTCCCCCGGGTGAATTTCCCCGGGTTCGGAACCTCGGACGTTAGCTATTTCGACCGCCTTCAGGGGGAATCCGTCACTTTCGTTCCCCCCGAGGACGCGGCCCGGGAGCTGCAGGGGTATTTTTGAAAGGCCCGGGCCCCGGGCCGATAAACCCTTAATGCCCGATCCCTTTCCGCCGATAGGTAGTATGTCTCTTTTCCGGTTTTCACAACCCCCACGGAGGGATGCGGGTTTTGGACTCATTCATCGCCAGACAACCAATTTTCGACGAGCATCAGAGTGTTTTCGGCTACGAGCTTCTCTTTCGTTCGGGCCTCGACAACGTCTTCCGCAGTTCGGACCCGGACCAGGCGACCTCCAAAGTTCTCACGGACAGCCTCTCCCTTTTCAGCATGGCCACCCTGACGGGCGGGAAAAGAGGTTTCATCAACATCACCCGCGACATTCTCCTCAAGGACTATGTTTTCCTCATCCCCAACGAGCATATCGTCGTGGAGGTCCTGGAGACCATCCGGCCGGATGCGGAGGTGATCGAAGCCTGCCGGCGCCTGAAGGAAGGCGGGTACCTCTTGGCCATGGACGACTTTGTTTACTCCGAGGCGTATCAGCCGCTGGTGGATCTGGCGGACTTCATCAAGGTGGATTTCCTGCAAACCCGGGATGGGGAGCGGAAAGGGGTCATGGAGAAATGCCGGGCCAAAGAAGTCCGCTTCCTCGCCGAAAAGGTGGAAAACCTCAAGACCTTTGACGAGGCCCGGGAGATCGGGTACTCTTTTTTCCAGGGGTATTTCTTCAGCAAACCGACCGTTCTGACCCGGAAGGACATCCCCAAGTTCAAACTGCACTACCTGCGCATCCTCCAGGAGATCCATCGGCCGGAAATGAATTTCAACCGGCTCGGGGAGTACATCAAACAGGAGATTTCGCTTTCCTACAAGCTCCTGCGCTACATCAACTCAGCCTTTTTCGGGCTCCGGAACAAGATCACCGCCATCAAACAGGCCCTGGTTCTCCTCGGGGAGAAGGAAATCAAGAACTGGATTTCCCTGGTGGCGCTTGCGGGCATGGGCGATGACAAACCGGAGGAGTTGGCCGTTCAGGCGATCATCCGGGCCAAGTTCTGCCAGTCCCTGGGCCCTTACGCCGGCCTGGGGCGCAAGACCGAGGACTTGTTTCTCCTGGGTCTTCTCTCCCTGATCGACGCCTTCCTCGATCGCCCCATGGCGGAGATTTTAAAAGAAATCCCGGTCGACGACGAAATCAAAAAGACCCTTCTGGGGGGCGACGGCCCGCTTGCAAACCTCTACCAATTCGTTCTGGCTTATGAGAAAGGGGATTGGGAGACAATGGCCAAGCAGCGTCTCCAGCTGGGCATCGACGAAACCGTTCCCCCCCGCCTGTACCTCTCGGCCGTGGGCTGGGGGCAAAAGTGCTTCCAGGAGAACCTGGCGCCGGCGAACTGACCGCGGGGCGGGCGCCTTCCGGTCCGGGTTTCGAACCAAGAGCGCAAGGGGCGCTTCCCGCCTTCAGGAAAGGGTGGGGGCGATGCGGAAGGCAATCAGATAGAGCTGGTAGAGAATGAGTCCGCCGTAAATAAACGTTACCACCCAGAGCGCGCTCTTGACCCGGGGAAACTGGCTGTGCAGGCAGAGAAAAAGAACGGCCACCGCCACCAGCAGAAACTTCCAAATCCAAAACCGCTCCCCGCAATACGTGATCAGGGCCCCCATGAGGGGGTTGACCTCCTGCCCCCCGCAATCCAGGATGAAAATCGTGAAGACCGCATCCAAGGCATTCAGGGACAGAAGGACCACCAGGAGCAGAAGCAAACCCGAGCCGTAGCGATCCACATAACCCCCCCGGGATTGTTCCTCCCTGCGGCGAAAGGACTTCCTCCTGCCCCCAAGGGTGTAACGACTCAAAATGGGGGTCGGATTCCGGCGCCGGTCGGAAAGATCTCTTTTCCCCGGGTTCGGCCGGCCGCTCTCGGACGATGAAGAAATATCGGGAGTCATGAAAGCCGTTTCATTTGGCCGGGGGAATCGGGAAAAATACAATTCCTGCCCCGGGGTTCAGGGTGAATCTGCCAAAATCATTTGCCGCCGACATCAACGGATTTTGCGGAAATTGGCGGGGCCGCTCCCCCGCTTTCAGAGGCGGCCGAGGGAACCCGCCGCGGACAGAGCCGCTGCGGGGAGGGAGTGTTCGACTCCGCAGAAAGGGCAGAACTGCCATTTCGAATCTCGCAGGCCCCCGCATCCGGGACACTTGTTTTCCAGCGGGGTTCCGCATTGGGGACAATTTCTTCCATCCTTCGGGATCGTCTCCCCGCATTTCGGACAGGCCGCAAGATTGTCTTCATCCCGCATGTAGACCACCCGCAGGAGCTCTTCGATCGAGGTGATTCCCTCCGAAACCTTCTCCAGGCTGTCCTCCAGGAGATGCCTCATGCCGCCCTCCAGCGCCGCTCTCAGGAGCGTGGGCTCCGCGGCATCCCTGGCGATCAACTCCCGGATGGCGGCATCCACGGTGAGAACTTCAAAAACCCCGACCCGGCCGCGATACCCGGTCCGGTTGCAGTGCGTGCAGCCGGCCCCTTTGAAGGAGGGAAGGGTGGCCGGATCCCTGCCCCGAAGCCTCATCTTAGTTATCTCTTCGAGGGTAGGGGTATAGGGTTGTTTGCAGTGCTGGCAGATTTTGCGCACCAGCCTCTGGGCGATGACCCCGTTCAGCGAGGAGGCGATCAGGTAGGAGGGGATCCCGAGGTTTTTCAGGCGGATAATCGCCGCCACCGCCGTGTTGGTGTGCAGGGTGCTCAAGACCAAATGCCCCGTGAGGGAAGCCTCGATGGCGATGTTCGCCGTTTCGCGGTCGCGCATTTCCCCCACCATGATGACATCCGGGTCCTGCCGCAGGACCGACCGCAGGGCAAACGGGAAAGTGAGGCCTGTCTTTTCATTGATGCCCACCTGGTTCACACCGCCGAGCTCGTATTCGATGGGGTCTTCCAGGGTGATAATGTTGATGGCCTCGGATTTGATCTGGTTGACCATGCCGTAGAGAGTGGAGGTTTTTCCGCTCCCCGTCGGCCCGGTTATGAGAACCATCCCCTGCGGGAGGTTGATGACGCCCAGCACCCGGCTGCGGTCGTTTTTGGAAAGACCGATTTTCTCCAGGCTCAGCTTCACGGCCTTGGTGTCCAGGATCCGAATGGTGATTTTCTCCCCATAGTTCGTAGGCAGGGTGGAGACCCGCAAATCCAGGTCCCGGTTCTCGACGCGGACTTTGATGCGGCCGTCCTGGGGGATCTTTTTTTCGGCAATATCCATGCGGGCCATGATCTTGATCCGCGAGGTCACCGCCCCCTGGACGAGTTTGGGGAACTCGAAAGTCTCGATCAGGATTCCGTCAATCCGCTCGCGGACCTTGACCGATTTTTCGCGCGGCTCGAAGTGAATATCGCTGGCCTGGTTGCGGGCCGCGTGAATCACGATGCTGTTCACAAGACGGATGATCGGGGGGGATTCCCCTTTGCGGACAACCTCTTCGACCCCGTCCTCTTCGAAGGCGTTCTCCGGTTCCCCGATGACCTCAAGGGAGCCCCCTTGAATCTCCCCGAGGATTTTTTGCAGCGGCTGGGCCAGGTGGTAAAATCGCCGGATAGCCGATTTCACCTCTTTGAAAGGGGCCACCACCGGCCGGACTTCCCGCCCGGAGGCAAAGCTGATGTCGTTGATGGCCCCGAAGTCCAGGGGGTCCCCCATGGCGACCGTAATCGTCCGCTTGTCCACGTTCAAAGGGAGCGCCATATTCTTCAGCGCAAATTTTTCGGTAAGCGTTTCCAGGGCTTCGGGCTCGACAACCGCCGTGTTCAGGTCGACATAAGGGATGCCCAGCTGAACAGACAGCGCCCAGGCCAGCTTCTCCTCGCTGACGAAACCCAGGGTGCAGAGGGCTTCCCCCAGGCGTTTTCCGCTTTTCTGCTCTTCGACGGCCTTGTTAAGCTGTTCCCGCGTGATTAGGTTGGATTTGAGCAGGATCTCGCCCAGTTTGTGCCCTTTGAGGGCCGGCGAGGGAGGAGGCAGAGGGGCCTCCTCAGCCGGGCTTCCGAGCTGGGAGGAAAGGGCTTTCAAAAGGTTCTCCTCGCGGATGAATCCCATCTCGGCCAGGATCTCGCCCAGTTTTTTCTTGGAGACCTTCTGTTTTTCGATCCCCAGGTTCAGCTGCTCCCGGCTGATCAATTTCTCTTCCAACAGGATCTCGCCCAGTCGTCTTTTCTTTTCGGATCCCAATGAAAACTCCTTGGTCAAAACCGGTTTGGACCGCTTCGAATTTGTCGGCGACCCCCCGAATGGAGGCCGTGCTCCCAAAGGTTCCGGTTCTCCACCCCGGCCGGTCCCATCTGGCTTCTCAATAATTTATCGGCTGCCGATCCCGGTTCCTTGAGCCATGGCTTTCATTTCTTTAAAGACCGATCCTTTTTTATTGGACCCCTATTCCTGCCGCAGGCGGGAAAAATCAAAATCCGGCTTGCCGATTTCGGCTCGCAGCGTGGAAATGTCCATTTTCCCCTTGATGGCTTTCTGGATCTCTTCGTTTCCCCGGGTGTCTCCCAGCAGGATCGCCCCAACGAGGATGTTCCCCTGGATCACCAGCTTTCGATAGCTTTTCCCGGCTTCGTCCCGCGTCACCAGGGCTTCCATTTTGCCCTCGCCGTCGATCTCGCCCGCCGCCATGAGGTCGATGCCCGCCACTTTCAAGGTATTCGCAGGCACGGTCCCCGGATAGGAGGCTTCTTTTCCCGCCATGTTGGACCCGGCGACCCTCCCCTGCTCCATGGCGGCCGGCCAGATCCCGTAATAGCGCCCCCCGTGTTCGACCAGGTCTCCGGCGGCATAAACCCCTTCCAGTCCGGTTCGCATGCGGTCATCGACCTTGATTGCCTTGTCGATTTGCAGATTCAGCCGTTTCCCCAGGGAAACCTCCGGCCGCACGCCGGCGGAAATGAGAACGATCTCTGCGGAAAGCTTTTCGCCTCCTTCAAGGAAAACGGCCAAGGCCTCCCCGTCGGAAGCAATTTTCTGCGTCTTGGCCCCCAGGAAGAAGCGAAAGCCCATCCCTTCCATCTGCCGCTGAAGAAGCCCGGCCCCCGGGATATCCGTCTGGCGGGGGAGGAGGCGGGGAAAGAACTCGACCACGGAAACCGACAGGCCCATTTTGCGAAGTCCATTCCCGGCTTCCAAGCCCAACAGGCCGCCCCCGATGACGACGGCTTTTTTTGACTGCCGGGCCCGCTCTCTAATCCGCTCGGCATCCCCGACGGTCCTCAAGGCGAAGACGCCCGGAGACTGGGCTCCCGGGATGGGCGGAAAGAAGGAATACCCTCCGCAGGCCAGGAGAAGCTCGTCATAGGAGAACCGCTCCCCCCCTTGCGAAACCGCCATTTTGTCTCCCGCGCGGACATCGGTGATTTCCGTTTCCCGCTTCAGCTCGATCCGGTTTCTCTCGTACCAATCCCGGTTGTGGATGGTGAAATCGTGAAGCTGCTTTTCGCCGCAAAGGTAATCGGGGAGCGCCGGCACGTAATAAAAATCATGCCTTTCCCTGGAAAACACGATGATCCGACCCTCGGGATCGATTCTGCGGATGGTCTCGGCCGCCGCGTTCCCGGCAGCCCCGTTCCCGACGACGAGATACTTTTTCATATTTCTCTCCTGGCGGAAAAATTCGGCCTTGGATGTGGAGCCCCTCCCGGGGAAAGGACCGCCCGGGCCAGCCGTTGAAACTCAGGATGGTCGATCAGATCTGAAATGGATAATGAAGAGGAGGGGAAAAACGAATCGAAACTCGAAAAAGGGGGCTCCTCGGGAGCCCCCCGGGGCGCATCGTCTTAATTCTTGATTGGGTCCGTCGCGGAGGTATCGTAAGTGTATTCGGTCACCACGCCGTTCGCCAACTCAACTTCGAGTTTCTGCATCGTGGCTTTCGGAAGAACGTTCCAGCGAAGATATTCCTCATAGCTGTAATAATAGAGATACTTCTCTTTCCCGGCCTGCTTCTTCTCCACCTTGTAAGGCTTGCCCATCAGGGCTTCCAGCTCCTGGGCCGTGGTCTTGTTCTTCACAATCTGGTCCCGCTTCGAGGCG
>Ga0316605_10001756_pt1 | contig 12449 bp, 6 predicted proteins | sample OWC_soil_day20_n_FD_207666 | JGI IMG/M metagenome (GOLD analysis project Ga0316605, IMG submission 207666) | Wetland soil microbial communities from Old Woman Creek delta, Ohio, United States - OWC_soil_day20_noCT | ecosystem: Environmental > Terrestrial > Soil > Wetlands | place: USA: Ohio... | reverse complement strand
AAGAGGTTCAGGAGGCAAATGATTACAAATATCTGGATGAAGCCAGTATGGGTTACATCTCTTCAAAGTCAAAAGTGCCGCTTTCACAAATTTACAGTGTTGCCACTTTCTATTCTTTTTTCAATTTAAAGCCTCAGGGTAAACACACTATTATTGTATGTAGGGGAACAGCCTGCCATACTAAGGGATCTAAAATTCTGCTGGACGATCTTACAACGCTTCCCGGCTGCAAAGACGCATTTGATGCCGGCGAGACTTCATTTACAACGGATGATAAACTTATCACAATTAAAACAGTGGCTTGTTTCGGGCAGTGTGCCCTGGCACCCGTTGTTGCCGTTGATGGCGTGATATACAGCAATGTAACATCGGAGCAGATTAAAAAATTATTAGAAAACTTACAAGAGGAGAATAAAGATGAAAATATCAGACTTAGCTAAACTCAATGAGATAAAACAGAGGGCTGCACAAAAGATACTTCCGGATAAACCTTACATAGCAATAGGCATGGGTACCTGTGGTATTGGCCGGGGCGCAGAACTGCTATTTGACAGTTTTGAGCAAACAATAAAGGAGAGGGATCTGGACATAATTTTAAAGAGAGTCGGTTGTTTTGGATTCTGTTCTGAGGAACCGCTTGTCAATTTATACATTCCCGGGCATCCGCTCATAATAATGCATCAGGTATCGGAAAACGATGTGATTCCTATTATTACGGGTATAATCAAAGGTATTATGCCATATAGAAAAGTCCTGTGCAGGATAGAGGAGTGGGACTTCTTAACAGGTAAATATGAATTTGGAAAGGGGCTAACCGATTATCCTCTGTGGAATGAAATACCATTCTTTAAGCATCAGAAAAAAATTGTACTCAGGAACTGCGGGATTCTTGTTCCGGATGACATCGAAGAGTACATTGGAGTAGGCGGTTATTTCCCTTTGTTTGATGTATTGAAGAAAATGACGCCGGAAGAGGTAATCGCAGAGGTTAAAACATCAAAATTAAGAGGTCGCGGAGGTGCCGGTTTCCCTACAGGTCAAAAATGGGAATTGATGGCCAGGGTTAAAGCCGATCAGAAATATATTATCTGCAATGCCGATGAGGGAGACCCGGGTGCTTTCATGAACAGAAATGAGATTGAAAGCGATCCTTTTATGCTCATCGAAGGTATGACAATAGGTGCATACGCAATGGGAGCATCAAAGGGCGTTGTATATATAAGAGCCGAATATCCTCTTGCCGTTCGTCGCCTGAAGGAGGCAATCAAACAAGCCAAGGCATACGGGCTTTTGGGTAATAAAATAATGGACACCGATTTCAACTTTGACATAGACATTGTTGAAGGTGCCGGAGCATTTGTGTGCGGAGAAGAAACCGCTCTTATTCACAGTATCGAGGGTAAATCGGGGCGGCCTTCTCCACGTCCTCCATATCCTGCGGAAAAAGGCTTATATGGAAAGCCAACCAATATCAACAATGTTGAAACATGGTGCAATATTCCTGTAGTAATATCCAAGGGAGGAGTATGGTTCACCGAAACAGGAACCGAGAAGAGTGCCGGGACAAAAGTCTTCTCTCTTGTAGGAAAGGTAAAAAACACCGGACTTATTGAATTGCCTCTGGGTTCTACTCTTGAAACCATTGTATTTAAAATCGGAGAGGGAACGGGAACTCAAAAAAGGGTAAAAGCAGTACAAACCGGTGGCCCTTCGGGAGGATGTATACCGGTTGAATATCTGAGTACTCCTGTTGACTACGAATCGCTTAACTCTCTGGGATCGATAATGGGTTCGGGAGGAATGGTAGTTATGGATCAGGACAACTGTATGGTGGATGTCGCAAGATATTTTACAGAATTTTCAAATGGAGAGTCATGCGGGAAATGTACCCCTTGCAGGGAAGGTCTTGCACAAACTCTTAAGATTATTACAAAGTTTACAGAAGGTAAAGCAACTGAAACCGATATTCACACACTTGAACATCTCGGGAAAGTAATTAAATCCACTGCTCTGTGCGGTTTGGGCCAAACAGCGCCAAATCCCGTTCTCACAACTTTGAGATACTTCAGAGATGAGTACGACCACCACATGATCGAGAAAAAGTGTGAACCGGGTATTTGTCAGAGCCTGTTTAGCGCGCTCTGTGAGAACAGCTGCCCTTTGCACATGAATATCCCAAGATATCTGCAGCTGCTTAAAGAGGATAAAGTTGAAGAAGCCTTTGAATCCACCCTAAGAGATAATCCGCTCCCTTCAACCTTAGGTCGTATCTGCCACTTCCACTGCCAGATGAAATGCCGGAGGGAAACCATCGACTCTCCTGTTTCACAGGGCGACATACACCGTTATATAGCTGATACTGTTTATAAAAGTGGCAATGTACAGAAGGTTTATGATAAAATAATAAAAGGAAAACTTCCTCTCACACACAAACGTATCGCCATTATTGGAGGAGGTCCTGCCGGTTTGACTGCAGCCTATTACCTTGTACGTCTTGGCCACGATGTTACAATTTACGAATCCCAATCGGAAGCCGGAGGTATCCTGCGCTGGGGAATTCCTAAGTACAGGCTTCCTGCCGAAGTTCTGGATTTTGAGATAAAATTCATTAAGGACCTGGGAGTACATTTCGTTTTTGACACTATAGTGGGTAAAGACGTTAAGATGGAAGACCTGGAAAATGAATATAATACAATCATCCTTGCAATTGGGGCTCACAAAGACATTGATTTGACCATAGCAGGAAGCGAACTTGACGGAGTCCTCTCAGGAATGGAGTTCCTGAAAGATGTTGCATTGGGCAATAAACTTAATATCGGTAAACATGTGGTCATTATCGGAGCAGGCAATGTTGCAATTGACGCTGCCCGTACAGTACAGAGATTCGGTTCCGATGTAACTGTTGTATACCGCCGTATGAAATCGGATATGCCTGCGAACAAAGATGAAATTAAGGGTGCAGAAATTGAAGGAGTAAACTTCCTCTTCTTGTGTAATCCTAAAGAAATTCTTGCAGACACAAGCGATAAGGTCCGTGGAATTGTTTTGATGAAAATGGCATCCGGAGACATTGACCTTTCGAACCGCCGTAAACCTGTACCTACAGGAGAATCCTTTATTCTTCCTTGCGACACAATAATTACTGCTATTGGTGAAGAGGTTGATGCAAATTTTGCAAAAGATTTCGGCATTAAAATATCCAGCAATGGAAACATACATTCCGACCACTTCACTTTCGTAACCAGTCACCCTAAAATTTATGCAATAGGTGATGCAGTTACCGGACCGGCTACAGCGGCAGAAGCAATGGGAATTGCAAAGAAGGCTGCCGAAATTATAGACTACAACCTTATGAATAAGCGCCGCTTCCACAAATTGTTCCGTGGTTTTGAGTACAGCGATGAAGTTCCTTTGAAACCAGAGGGTGGAAATCGCCACTATCCAACCAGAAGGCCATTTGAAGAACGAGTTGGCAACTTTAAAGAGATAAATCTTGGTTACACAAAAGAACAAGCCTACGAAGAGGCTTCAAGATGCCTGCGTTGCGATGTTCGAGTAATTGTAAATACTGAGGAGGAATAATAATGGAAAAGAAAAAAATAAACATAATAGTTGACGGCAAAGAATATCAGGTAACTGAAGGGAAGTCAATACTGGAATCGTGCAGGGAAATCGGAATTAAAATACCTACACTTTGCTATCTGAAAGATATTTCTCAGAATGCTTCCTGTGGGATTTGCGTTGTTGAAGTTAAAGGAGCAAGAACTCTTGTAAGGTCTTGTATAAGTAAAGCAACAGAGGGCATAAATATTACAACTCACTCTGCAGCGATTAATATTGCCCGCAAAACCAACCTTGAACTTCTTCTTGCCAACCACCCGAAAGACTGCCTCATTTGCGAAAGGAACGGCAATTGTGAATTGCAGGACTTGTCTGCATTGCTCGGCATTAAGGAGACTCCTTTTGAGAGGACAAAACCAGTTCCAAAGATTGACAACAGCTCGCTTTCATTAATTCGCAATCCTGACAAATGCATATTGTGCGGCCGTTGCATTGCTGTATGCGCCGATGTTCAAACTGTTTATGCGATTGATTTTGCCGGAAGAGGACTAAAAAGCAAGGTTTCTACATATCTGGATCAGGGTCTCGGAAACGTTGCCTGCACAAACTGCGGACAGTGCGCTTTGGTGTGTCCAACTGCAGCAATAGTTGAAAGAGATGAATCCAAAGATATCATGGCTGACATATACGACGATAATAAAATTGTCATTGTACAAACAGCTCCGGCAATTAGAGTCGGCATCGGAGAAGCAATGGGCATGGACGAGGGTGCGCTTGTAACAGGCAAAATGGTTGCAGCTCTCCGCAAACTTGGTTTCAGCAAAGTTTTCGACACCGATTTCGCTGCCGACCTCACAATTATGGAAGAGGGTTTTGAACTTATAAACCGGATTAAAAACAAAGGAACACTTCCAATGATTACCTCTTGTTCTCCAGGCTGGATTAAATTTATTGAACACTTTTTCCCTAAGTCACTGAGCCATCTTTCTACATGTAAATCTCCTCAGCAAATGTTCGGCGCAGTTGCAAAAACATACTATGCCGAAAAATTAAACGTTGACCCGCGGAAAATTGTTGTTGTTTCAATAATGCCTTGTACAGCAAAGAAGTTCGAATGTAAAAGGCCGGAAATGAAATCTGCCTTCCATTACTGGAAAGAAAAGCTCAATCTCCCCGAAAAAGACAGCTTCTTTGATGTTGATTATGTTTTAACAACCCGGGAACTTGCCAGAATGTTTAAGGTAACTGGAGTAGATTTCAGCAATTTGCCTGAAGAAGATTTTGACCATCCGCTTGGTATTTCTACCGGTGCCGGTGTTATTTTCGGAGCTACCGGAGGAGTTATGGAGGCTGCTGTCAGGACTGCATATGAAGTAATAACCGGTAAGCCGCTTGAAAAAATTGAGCTGAATGTACTTCGGGGTTTTGAGGGCATTAAAGAGGCAGAACTTGACCTTAACGGAACAAAACTAAAGGTTGCTGTGGCGCACACCCTGAAAAATGCCCGTGTACTTCTTGAGCAAATTGAAGAAGGAACTTCTCCATATGCTTTCATTGAAGTCATGACATGTCCGGGAGGATGCCTCGGCGGAGGTGGTCAGCCTATTCCTACTACATGGGCTATTCGCCAAAAAAGATCAGATTCGCTTTATAAGGAAGACCGGTTAAAACCTATAAGAAAGTCACATGAAAATCCGGCAATCAAGGCAATATACGACGATTTTCTTAAAGAGCCTCTTGGTCATGTATCACACGAACTGCTGCACACAGATTATATTGAGCGTGGCATCTATTAGGTGAAAAAATAAATTATCATTAAGGACGGGAGGTTCACAGATAGAATGTGAATCTCCTTTTCTTATATGATTGATTATGACAAAGAAAATATTAAATTTGTACAACAAACAAAACCCAATACAACCGCTTTTGTGTTAACACTATGGTAATAGGAATAATACACAATGTAACTGTCCTGATAGCTCTTTCTCTGCTCCATTTTATTTTTAGCAAAAAGTCAAATTTTCGCTATAAAGGAGTTCGTGAAATTCTTATGGGTGTAATAATTGGTCTTATTGGAGTTATTCTAATGATGACCCCCTGGACCTATCAACCCGGGATAGTTTTTGATACAAGAACAATACTACTCTCCGTTTCCGGTCTCGTCATAGGTGTTATCCCAACTATAATAGCAATGGCCACTACTGCACTATACAGAATATATATTGCAGGAGACGGAATCGTTATGGGTGTTGCAACAATTATAACAGCAGGTACTGTTGGTATGCTCTGGGCAGCTCTCCGTCCGCGATGGCGAAAAAAGAGATACTATCTCGAAATGTATGCAATGGGGTTAACTACCCACGTAGGGATGTTGCTTTGCACAATGTTTCTTCCGGAAGAACTCAGAATTGAAACTCTTAAAAATATTTCCCCCACCGTTCTGATTATATACCCGATTGGAACTCTCCTCCTTGGCATTGTTTTAACAGCCAATACAAACCGGCTGGAGAATGAAACCAAAGTGAAGGAAGAGGTAGAGCGCCGAACATCATTTTTTAACGCGAGCAGAGATATGATGTTCATCAAAGATGACAAATTCAGATACCTCCTTATTAATGACGCAATCTGCAAATTTTTCGGGAAAACAAGGGATGAAATATTAGGAAAAAGCGATTTTGACCTCCTGCCCGGTGTGAATCTTGACGACGTACTTGAATCGGATTTAAAAATTCTTAAAGAAGGTGTTACAGTCACTATTGAAGAAAAAATTGGCGACAATATTTATGAAGCTACCAAGTTCCCCACTAAACTGGATGACGAGCTGTTTGGTATCGGAGGGATTGTAAGGGACTTAACGACAATAATTAAGAAAAGAAATATTCAGGAAGCCGTTCTCCAGATATCTAAAAGTTCGCTCTCTGAGATTAATTTCAAAAGCTTTTTGGAACAAGTTCATTTTCAGCTAAACAAAGTCATCCCGGTTAAAAACATATACATAGCGCTTTATCACAACGATACCGACATGTATAGCTTCCCCTACTATGTGGATGAGTTTGATGAGATTGAAGATGATGCTATGGAAGTACTGCATGGTTCACTTACCGACTATGTGAGAAGGAGCGGAAAAAGTCAGTATGTTTCAGATAAGATAGCCGAAAAGCTAAAGGCAGACGATGTTATTTTCATTCCTTATGGCACAAGCGCTCCGCTCTGGCTCGGATCTCCCCTTTACGATTCTGAATTTAAAGAGGTGATTGGCGTAATTGCTATTCAGGACTACAAAGATGATAATGCATATTCACCGGATGACCTTGCACTTCTCGAAATTTTTGCAAACAGTATCGGTGTATTTATCGAAAGGGTTAAAAATATTGAATCACTTAAGGTTGCTAAATTTAAAGCAGAAGAAAGCGACAGATTAAAAACAGCTTTTCTTGCAAATATGAGTCATGAAATCCGCACTCCAATGAATGGAATAATGGGTTTCGCCAATATTCTGCTTGACGAGGTCACAGACCCTACTCATAAAGAATACCTCACCATCATAACTAAAAGTGCCGACCGGCTTCTTGCCACAATTAACGATGTATTGGATATATCAAGAATTGAAACCGGTCAGGTAGTTATTCACAAAACAAAATTTGACATTATTGAGTTGCTCCAGGAGCTTTATACCTTCTTTAACAGCAACAACAACCAAAGTATCGAAATCCGGCTATCTCACGGTTCAGACTCTTCATTAATAATTGAATCGGACAAAACCAAAATCCAGCAAATACTTATTAACCTGATAGGCAATGCAATCAAATTCACTAAAGAGGGATTTGTCGAATTTGGAATTAAGACAACAGATACAAATCTAATTATTTATGTCAAAGACACAGGAATCGGGATTGCCGAAGAGTTTCACAAAACTGTTTTCGACAGATTTGTTCAGGCGGATACAGGTGCCATTCGGGAGTTTGAGGGCAGTGGTTTAGGACTTGCAATTTCCAAGCTGTACACCGAACTTCTTGGCGGGAACATTTGGCTGGAGTCAAAATTAGGAGACGGAACAACTTTCTTCGTTCAGCTTCCACTTTAATTTCCGTATAAGAAAAAGAGGCGCTTAAAATTAAGCGCCTCTTAAAACTATTATTCTGCTTATTTACCCCCTCTGTAGCCTTTGCCCACATTTCCCTGTCTGTTTTGTGAACCGGGAGTAGTGCCGTTTGAAGATGAGCTGCAGTTTCCCTGACTATTAACAGATCCTTTTCTTTGTCCGTTGCCGCCAAGTTTATTGCCACTGTTTGTTGATGACCCATTGTTTTTATACATGTATCTTTTACCTTGTTCAAAGCCAATTGCAATTACTGCCCTGTATTGCTCCTGAGTCATAAGTGCAGGAGCATATGTTCCCCCAAGCGCTGTAATTTGTCTTATTGCCGCTTTAAAGTGATTTGCAGATGCCTTTGCAAGGTTTTCAATAACTATTTTAATATTAGGATTAATAATCGTTTTTAAAACTTCGCCATATTCAGCGATATTTGTTTCCTCAAGCAGTGCCATTACTTTAAAAGCCTCAAGTTCCGGAGTTCCTTTCAATAAAAGAGAATCATATAACTTCTGGCGAATAGCATCTTCAAACTTGCCATTTTCGCTCAATGCCGGATAATCTATCTCATAATAGTCAAACAATTTTTCGGTTGCCTTAATGTGATTATCCTCTGCTTTCCCGATGTTTTCGAATGGTTTTAGGCCAAATTTTCCAAAAAATGAAAAGTAGAGATCTCTGGCAACTTTCTCATCTTCTCTAACGGCGAAGATAAACTCAATTTCGTCGGCAGTGAGATCGGCAGTAGAGTCAAATGCTGGAGTAACTCCGGCAAGAGCAAAGGTTGTTGCCCCATCGCTTTTAACCTCAATAATATCGGCTGGAGCTCCTGAAACCAATAATTCTGATGCGTTAGGGCCAGTCTCCTTTGTGCAGGAGGCAAGTGTGAGCGACATTGCACAAATAGCCAGTAAAGATTTAATAGTGTTTGTTTTCATGACATCAAGTATTTCGTTTTTAATTCTATAATCCTATACCGTTTATATGCGGTTACACCCTACTTTTTACCTAACATTACAAATCAATTTCAAGGTAGATTGTAGGAGTAAACGGAATTGACTCCGAATAAAGATTTAAAAACATGTTTTGGCCAGCCTTGGATGGTGATGGGAGAATGTCAAGAGTTTTAACATTAGAAGTATTGAGAATATTTAAAACAGAGAGCCCGGTCCTGAATTTTGATTTTTTTATTTTAAAAGAGTAAGTGGCCGAAATATCTAATCTGGAATAAACATCTTCTCCCAAATTAGAATAACGCCCAATTCCAAATGTATTCATATACCCCTTCCCATAAACAAAGCTTGCCGATAAAAAGAATGGGTTTAAATTGCATAGAGCACCCAGCTTTATTTCAAATGGATTTGAACTTCTGGTTCTGAAGGTTTTAGTATCGTAAGTTTCTGTCATCTTTGCCAGACTAAAAGCGCCAAAAAACTGACTCCCCTTTTTCTCCCATTTTAAAAATAAATCGGCTCCGGTAATGTCCGATAGTCCATTTTCTACAGAAGTTATGTTGCCGCTTCTGAATATCTGAGTCAGTCCTTTGTTATTCTTGTTATAACCCTCCAAAGATATTAGCCATTCCTTACCGGAATATGAAAAAGAGATAATTGAATGAACTGAACTCATTACAGGATAATTTTCTTCTCCAAGCACTTTCCAAATTAGAGCCGGGGCAATTTTATCATAAATCACAGGAACCTTTCCTAAAAACTGATTATAAATACCCCATGAAGCGCTTAAAGATAAATTCTCAAGCACATTATACTTTAAAGAAAACCTTGGTTGAATATAAAATTTCTGCCTGTATAAATCTCCCCTCAGTCCCAAATCAAGCGAGAGTTTTCTCTGATTTACCCTGTCGTTTAAGTAAAAATTAAATTTATTTTCATTTGATGTCGAATCATTTAAAACATCGGATAAATTATCGGCGCCAGCACCTGCCTCAATATTGTTTATTGACAAAACAGTAAAAGAATGGCGAATTTTTGCACCTGTCTCTGTCCCCATGTTGTCAGTATCAATGGTATAATAATTCTCCCTGTTTAGCCTTACTGCTTTTGAACTATTGTTATCCAATGCAGAATACCTGAAATTGATGCCGGAAGATGATCCTCCTTTCCAGTTTTTGTCGAAACCTGCAGACGCACTTATTTGATTATTTCTGTTAAATGCATCAAGACTAAATTCGTCTCCCGAAATTGAATATTCAAATTTGTCCGAAGCACCATAAAGAGAAATATAATAATGACTATTGTCATTTAAATCCCCTGAGAGTTTCAAGTTTGCATCCCTGAAATTATAATCAGGAGTTACATATATAGATTCCTGATTATTTCCGGAACCATTACCATTTCCGGTTACGGAGGATGCCTGACTGTCTCCTTTTTTCCCATATGGGTTCAAAATATTTACATCATATAAACCATAGTATGTTTGTCTATATGCTGCCGAAATGGTTGCTCTTTTGCCAACCGGCACAGAACCAAAAATGTTTGCAGTAAGATTATTCAGGTTGAGCTTTAGTTCCGGTTTAGCTCTGTTGCCATTAATCCCCATAATTTCTGCGATTCCTCCCGTTTGATTCCCGTATTGCGGCCCATACCCACCCTTCATAAGTCGAATCTCTTTTACCATGTATGGGTTAATTGAGCTGATTTGCTCATTAAACCCGCTCATTGAAAACAGGCGACTGCCGTCAAATACAACAGAACTCTCTCCCGGCCGGCTTCCCCATACCGAAAGACCCGAGGGTTCTCCAGTGGCTCTTATACCCGGCATAAGTCTCAATAAATTGAAAACAGAGTTATCGCCATTGCCTGGCAAATATTGAGCAATGGCATGGTTTATTCTTATTAATCCGGGCTGATCGCCGTTTTGTAATGCCTTGCCGGTTTCATAATCTTCAAAAAGCAGTTCTTTAATTTCGAGACGGGTACTTTTAAGATAAATCATACTGCCTGTTCCCGGAGAAAGTGCCGTATCAACTTGTCGGTAACCCAGATATCTAAACGAAAATTTTAACCCCTCACTATACTTTGCGGGGAGCCTGAAATATCCATTTTCATCAGAAATATAAACCCTATTGTCAAATACGATATTCGCAAAAGGCAGTCTCTCACCGCTATCTTTATCGGAAATAATGCCGCCAATAATATTCGCATCGGTTTTTGGGGAAATCACGATTACCCCATTCACAATATTCACATTTAAAGGAAATTCTTTTACTAAAAACCGGATTGCACTAAGTCCGTCTGCAAACGTAGAATCTACAGTAATTTTATATCGGGAAAGTTCGCCCTGATTAAATGAGAGAGAGAGAGATGTCTCATCTCTGATAATAACCAGCAAATCACTAAGGGGATACTTTGAGTATCTCAGACGAAGTTCACCTGCATTGCAAAATGCACTTAATGAAACTAAAAAAACTGTTAAGGCAACCTTAAATAAGAATTTCAATTTATTGACTCACTAATTTATATCCATTTCCCCATTTCTCCTGATGGAGTCCAAAGGGGAGTGATACAATTTCCAATACCTCCTCAATTGTACTCTCTTTAGAGAAATTTCCAGTATAAATGTAATTATTATTTTCAGCATATTCGATTTCTACATCATATTGCCGCATAACTTCCTCTATTACTTTATATAACGGCACAGATGTAAAATAGAAAACATCATTTTTCCATGATATTACATTCTCCATATCAGGCTCAGATATTGACATCAACTCTCCGCTACTTGTCATCTTAACCCCTTCATTTTTTTCAAGAATTACCTTATTTACACTCTTAACCTCAACTCTTCCTGTCATACACGTTACCGCAAATTCTTCTCCTCTTGAAAAAACATTGAATTTAGTCCCGAGGACTCTGATATTTCCATTTTTTGTCTTTACAATAAATTTCGCTCCTTTTTCTACTTCAAAATATGCTTCACCACTCATTTTCACCCCTCTGCTAAAAAACCAGGTTAAAGAATTATATGTCAGTTCACTTTCTGCATTTAAATTTACCACCGATCCGTCAGGCAATGTGCATGATATATGCTCACCTCTTAATGATACAACATTCCTTGAAAACAGCAGTGGTAAAAGAGCAATAACGACAACAGCTGCCGCTGTATAATAAAAAGCATATTTTTTTATCAGGGCAAAGTCAAATCTGCTCACTTTATCCACCGAAGTGACCTCTTCAAAATGGTCCCTCCAAATCTCGTTGCTGCTTCTCTCCCATTTTGGTTCAATTTTTATTTTTTCTTTCATCTCCTGATGATTTAATTCCCAGTTATTCAGTATCCTTCAGTAGCTCTCTTTTCAACAATGTAAGCGCAAGGTTCATCCTTTTCTCAATTGCCTTAATACTCACTCTTAACCTCTCTGCAATTTCCACATATTTAAGTTCCTCTCCCCTGCTCATTAAAAATGTTGTTCTCACCTTTTCTGGCATTTTTAGCAAGGCTTCTGAGTATTTTATTTTTAACTGTTCGTATTCAAAATTCGTTTCGGGAGTATTTCTATTTTCTTCAATAATTATGGAATCTGAATAATTCAGCTCAACTTTCTTCCTCCTTAATTTACTAACAATCATATCAGAAGCCATTTTGTAAAGAAGTGCCTTATCTTTAACAGGATCAATCTGCATCGATTTTTCCCAGATACGTGTAAATAGGTCCTGAGCAACATCAGAGGCCAGTTCGCTGTCCGAACATCTGTAATACAGATATCTTCTGATGGCATCAAAATATGTATCGAAAAGCTTTTTAAACTCCTCCTTTCTCAATTTCCCTTCTTTTA
>Ga0316605_10001753_pt1 | contig 12453 bp, 10 predicted proteins | sample OWC_soil_day20_n_FD_207666 | JGI IMG/M metagenome (GOLD analysis project Ga0316605, IMG submission 207666) | Wetland soil microbial communities from Old Woman Creek delta, Ohio, United States - OWC_soil_day20_noCT | ecosystem: Environmental > Terrestrial > Soil > Wetlands | place: USA: Ohio... | reverse complement strand
ACATCGACGAACCGCGGGAAGTTGTCGGCGAGCTCCTCGTAGACCTCGGTCAGCGACTTCGCCGCGGCCATCGAGCGCGCGAGCTGCGTGTACGCGTTCTGGCCGAGCGTCACGTAGTAGTCGGCGGCGACCAGAGACCGGTTGAGCGACTCGGCGAAGAAGCCCGCGACGTAGAGCGAGGTGTCGCCGACCTGCTTGAGGTTGCGTACCCGCTGGCCGGGGTCATCGACCTGCTGGGCGAGCTTGAGCCCGAGCGGCTCATCGGTGAGCCGGGCCTTGGTGAAGTCCCCCAGGAGGCCGACCAGATACCAGCTCGCGGGTTCGGAGGCGTCGAGATCGATCGCGGTGAGCGCGTCGGTCACGACCTCGTGAAAGTACTCATCCACGGAGGCAGCCAACGTGACGTCCATGATCTGATCTTCGGTCAGTTCCCCCGCAACGCAAGAACACTACTGATCCATGGGGATTAGAACGGCTCCGGAACCCGGGTCAGGGGGGGATTCCGGGCGGTCCGTCCCCCCTCGCCGGGGCCGATGTAGTCACGAACGAATTCGGCCAACTAGCCCCTTGCGCGAAAGCTCCTGCCGCCTTACGAAGGCGCCGTTAGCAGTCACCGGACGTGAGTGCTAACAAACTACGCAATCTGCCGGAAACATACGAGGAGAAGCTCATGAACGTTCGCCCGCTCCAGGACCGCATTCTGCTCACCCGCGTCGCTGAGGTCGAGAAGACCCGCGGCGGCATCATCATCCCCGACTCGGCCAAGGAGCGTCCGCTCGAGGGCAAGGTCGTCGCTGTCGGCTCGGGCAAGCGCCTCGAGGACGGCACCCTGGTGAAGCTCGACGTCAAGGCGGGCGACCGCGTGCTGTTCGGCAAGTACGCCGGGACCGAGATCAAGGTCGACGGCGTAGAGCACATCATCATTCGCGAGGAAGAAGTCCTCGGCGTCATCGAGTCGTAAGGAGAATCCGTCATGGCTGCCAAAGACATCATTTTTGACGAGAAGGCTCGCAACCGCGTCATGGCGGGCGTCGACACGCTCGCGAACGCGGTCAAGGTCACCCTCGGCCCGCGCGGCCGCAACGTCGTGATCGAGAAGTCGTGGGGCGCTCCCACGGTCACCAAGGACGGCGTCACCGTCGCCAAGGAGATCGAGCTCGAGAACAAGTTCGAGAACATGGGCGCGCAGATGGTCAAGGAGGTCGCGTCCAAGACCTCCGACAACGCCGGCGACGGCACGACCACCGCGACCGTGCTCGCGCAGGCGATCTACCACCACGGCAGCAAGCTCGTGGCCGCGGGTCACAACCCGATGGAGCTCAAGCGTGGCATCGACACCGCGGTCACCGCGGTCATCGAGTCGCTGAAGAAGCTCTCGACCCCGACCAAGGGCAAGGAAGACATCGCGCAGGTCGGCACGATCAGCGCCAACGGCGATGCCGAGATCGGCAACATGATCGCCGAGGCGATGAAGAAGGTCGGCAAGGAAGGCGTGATCACGGTCGAAGAGGCCAAGACCATGACGTCCGAGCTCGACGTCGTCGAGGGCATGCAGTTCGATCGCGGCTACCTCTCGGCGTACTTCGTGACCGACACGGAGCGCATGGAGACGGTCTTCAACGATGCGTACATCCTGACGCACGAGAAGAAGATCTCGAACATGAAGGAGCTCCTCCCGGTGCTCGAGCAGGTTGCCAAGCAGGGCAAGCCGCTCCTGATCATCGCCGAGGAGGTCGACGGTGAGGCTCTCGCGACCCTCGTCGTCAACAAGCTCCGTGGCACGCTGCAGATCTGCGCCGTCAAGGCGCCGGGCTTCGGCGATCGCCGCAAGGAGATGCTCAAGGACATCGCGACGCTCACCGGCGGCCAGGCGATCACGGACGATCTCGGCCTCAAGCTCGAGAACCTCACGCTGAACGACCTCGGCACGGCGAAGCGCGTCACGGTCGACAAGGACAACACGCTGATCGTCGATGGCGCCGGCAAGAAGGCCGACATCGATGCGCGCGTGAAGCAGATCCGCAACTCGATCGAGGAGACGACCTCCGACTACGACCGCGAGAAGCTCCAGGAGCGCCTCGCGAAGCTCGTCGGCGGCGTCGCCGTGATCAAGGTCGGCGCTGCGACCGAGGTCGAGATGAAGGAGAAGAAGGCGCGCGTCGAGGACGCGCTCCACGCGACCCGCGCGGCCGTCGAAGAGGGCGTTGTCCCCGGCGGCGGCGTGGCGCTGATCCGCGCGCAGACCGCGCTCGACAGCCTCAAGCTGTCCGATGAGCAGGCGTTCGGTGTCCAGATCGTGCGTCGCGCGATCGAGGAGCCGCTCCGCCAGATCTCGCAGAACGCGGGCGTCGATGGCTCGATCGTCATCAGCAAGGTCAAGGAAGGCACGGGCTCGTTCGGCTTCAACGCCGCGACGCTCGAGTACGGCGACCTCGTCAAGGCTGGCGTGATCGACCCGACCAAGGTCGTCCGCATGGCGCTGCAGAACGCGGCGTCGGTGGCGTCGCTCCTCCTGACGACCGAGGCGATGATCGCCGAGCGTCCGAAGAAGGAGTCGGCGGCTCCGGGCGGCGGCGGCGGTGGCGGCGGCATGGGCGGCATGGGCGGCATGGGCGGCATGGGCGGCATGGGCGGCATGGACTTCTAGTCCACTCCCTCAGCTCGCTCGAAACCGGCGCCTTCGTGGCGCCGGTTTCATTTTCGGCGCTGGAGCAGCTCGGCGCGGGGCAGCCCGCGGTTGCGCGAGAGATCGTCGCACTCGGTCTCCCACAGCGCCATCAGCCACGCGAAGATCACCTCCGCGACCCACCACACCGCGACGCCGAGCATCACCGCCATCGTCACGCTGTGGAACATCGGCCAGTTCGTGCCGAGCACGTCACCCAGCTGCGAGATCAGGATCGGCGCGATCACCGCGGCGATCGCGATCGCGACCCACCGGCGATAGCGCTCGAACCAGCGGACCCGGTCGGTCAGCCGGCGGATGCGTGACGCGTCGGCCGTCTCGGGATCGACGCGCTGCACTCCTCGACTCTATCACTGCAAATCGTCGGTGCAGTCGTGCTGCGCTTGCGCGCTCGCCTGGGTCTCGCGGCCGGTCTGGGGGTCGCACACGAAGTGCTCGACCACGCACGCGAACGTCTGCTGGTTGGTCGCGGTGTGGGCAGCCGCGGGATCGCCGACCCGGATCACCTCGCCGAGACACCTGTCGCGGTCGGGACCTTTGAGGTTCTCGCAACACGCCTCCTGGACCTGCGTCCCGCGCGCGTAGGTGTCGCTCTTGCGACCTCCACCACACGCCGCCAGCGCCAGCGCGGCAGCGGTCAGCGCGATCCACCACCGTAACGTTGTGACCACGGTGGTCCGCCCAGGCGTGGTACGGCGTTCACGCAGGGCGCCCGCGATCACGTCCTTCCCGTGCAGCAACGCCCGCAAGTACGCGTCGCCACGTGTCGTGCTTCGAATCATGAAGGACTGCTATCGCAAGCGCGGGGCCACCTCGGTGGCCGGTCGCTTGCAGCCTGGTCGTGCGATGCGCTCTTCACGTTTCCTGTTCGCATGCGCGCTGATGTCGGTGTCGGCGTGCGCAGGTCGTTACAGGACCGAGCTCGTCGGGCAAGGCACCGCGTTCGTGCAACCCCGGATCGCCGACGACGGTCCCACCACCTCGCCGGCGCATCCGCCGTGGGCGGTCAGCCAAGGCCTGCAACTCGCGCAGGGTTCGTACGAGCTCGCCCTGTGGTTCGACGTCCCACGCGCGCAGGTCGTCGACTGGACCGTGACCTGCCCGGGCGTCGAGCTGACCGGGACCGCCGGCGAGTCGTTCGCGCAGTATCGCGCGCGCCGGCTCGGCGAGCTGCGCGCGGAGCGAGATCGCGATCGAGAGCGCGTCGCCTCGCTGACCAGCACGCTGGTCGCCGGCGTCGCGACCCCGGTCGGCGGCGTCGCCGTCCGCGGTGACGCGATCTCCGATGCCGTGATCGGCGACGTGATCGACCTGCCGCAGGGCGATGTCGGCGCCGGCCGGCTCGCGAGCACCGTGCGCGTCCTGACGGGAAGCGCCGGCGTGTGCGCGGTCACCGCGACCGCCGACGATGCGACCGTGCTCGGGACCTACCAGGTGACGCGGATCCGCGATCTCCACCTCGAGGCACGCGCGAGAGAGGCCGCACAGCGCGACGCGGCGATCCAGGTCCGCGGCCGCATGCAGGCGCGGCTCGTCAGCCACGGCGCGGATCCGGAGCGGACCGCGCGGATCCAGGCCGCCGAGCGCGCCCGGGCCGAGGCGCGCCTCCAGCTCGAGATCGAGGCGCGCGCGCGTGCGCAGGTCGAGGCCGAGGCGCGACTCCGCGCGCAGGCCCAGCTCGAGCTCGAGCATCGCGAGATCGCGTTCGAGGCGCGGCGTGCCCTGCGCGGCCGCTGCGTCGGCAACGGCGCGGACCCCGAGAAGCGGGCGCGGATGCACGCGGCGGCCGAGGCGAGCATCACCACGCAGCGCGCGCACCAGCAGGCCGAGCTCGACGCGCAGGTGCGGGTCACCGTCGATCTCCAGCAGCGCCGCCTCGATCTCGCGCAGCGCGCCCGGGACGACCTCCGCCGCCGGTGGGTCGCGTGGGGCGCGATCCCGCGACCGCCGATGCCGGCGCTGCTCGCCGAGGAAGCGGGCGAGCCGCCGTTCCCCGGCGCTCGCTGGACCCCCGGTATGTGGGAGTGGGTCAACGGCCGGTGGACCTGGCGCGCGGGCTACTGGAGCGATCCCGACGTGTTCGGCGACGCGGGCGGCGACCTGATGGTCGGCGTCGAGACCGGCCTCGACTTCGACCTCGGCGGGACCTCGACCGGGCGCCCACAGATCGTCGACCACCGCAGCGGCCCGAAGGTCCGAGATCACCGCAACGGGCAGGACGATGGCAGCGCGACGATCCGCGACCACCGCGACCGCGAGTCGCCGAGCACGAGCCCCTCCACCAGCAAGCCCGAGCCGACCGTCCGCGATCACCGCAATAACGCTCGGGAAGAGATGCCGAAGTCGACGATCCGGGACCACCGGGACGACAACAAGGACGAGGACAAGGACGAGGACAAGGACGACCGCAGCGGCACCGTCCGCGACCACCGCCGGCGGTAGCGAGTTCGTCCCCCGACGACGCGTCGCCGGGTGATAGCATCGGCCCCGATGAGGCTGAGCTTTGTGTTTGCGGCGTCGATCACGTTCTTCGGGGCGGTTGTCGGCTGCGGGCCGACGACCAAGAACCCCGAGGGGGAGCTCCTCTCGATCGAGGTCTCGCCGCCGAACGCGACGTTGACCTGGACCGGCGCACCGCTGTCGCAGGCGTACACCGCGATCGGCACGTTCGAGGACGGCAGCACCGCCGAGCTGTCCGATGTGACGTTCAGCCTCGATCAGGATGGAACCAAGCTCGGCGCGTTCGCGTCGGCTGACTTCACCGTCAGCGGCCAGGCCGCCGGCAAGGGCGGCGTGCTCGCGGCGTCGGGCTCGGTCGTCGGCTCGACCTCGGTGATCGTCGTCGTCCACCCGGTGCGCGTCGGCCCGGGCGTGCCGGCCGACGGTGCCGACAAGTTCCCCGATGTCTCGCCGCCCGGCACCCTGTCCCCGACGGTCGTCTACCCGCTCGACAACGCGGTGATGCCCGCCAGTGTGAAGTCGCCGAACGTCCAGTGGGAGGGCACCGCCGCCGGCAGCGATCTGTATCGCGTGCGGCTCGCTGCTGGGTTCGCGACGATCGACACGATCCTCGCCGACGCACCGGGGTTCACCATGAGCTCGCAGCTGTCGGCCGTGGACTGGCAGGTCCTCGTCGACAGCGCCGCGGGCGGCGAGATCGCTGTCTCCGTCGATCACTGGGATCCGGCCAACGGCGCGCAGGGCGGCGCCCCGGTCGCGGTCAAGATGGTCCGCGCCGACATCACCGGCGCGATCTACTACTGGAACCTCGGCGCCGGCCGCATGGAGCGGATCGACGCGGCGGGCCGCGCGCTCGCGATCACGAACCCGCCGGCGAAGCCCGGAACCGGCGCGCGCTGCATCGCGTGTCACACGGTCAGCAAGGATGGCCGCTACCTGTCGGGCTCGCTGTGGGGCGGCGGCGAGCAGGGCGCCGTGTTCGACATGAGCGATCCCCAGGTGCTCACGCTCGATCCCGCGCCGACGCTGGCGCCGCTCAGCCTCTCGACGTACACGCAGCTGTTCTCGACGTTCAACGCCGACGCGACGCGGCTGATGGTCAACAACGGGACCTCGCTCTCGCTGATCGATCCGCGCAACGGCGCGACGGTGCCGACCAACGGCACGCCGCTGCCGGCGGCGAACGCCGCGCACCCCTCGTGGTCTCCCGACGGGACCTCGATCGCCTTCGTCAACAACACCAACGGAACCTGGGCCGTCGACTACACCGCCGGTGATCTCGCGGTGATCCCTGCGAGCGCCGGCGACACGTTCGGCCCGCCGACGACGCTGGTGACCTCCGCGGCGGCCGGCGCCGCCTTCGCCGCGCCGTCGTGGCCGACGTTCTCTCCGGACTCCACGTGGATCGCGTACGGCGCCGGCGTCAACTCGCGCGGCCGCAACGACGGCATCCCGGCGACCTACCCGGGTGCGCTGTTCCTCATCAACAAGGCGGGCGGGACCACGCAGCGGCTCGACATCGCGTGCGCCGCGGCGCGCGACTGCTACCTGCCGAACTTCAGCCCCTACGATGCGGGCGGCTACTACTGGCTCGTGTTCTACAGCTTCCGCGACTACGGCAACGCCCTCGCCGGGACCAAGGGCACGCGGCGCCGGCAGATGTGGATCACCGCGATCGACAAGACCAAGCTCGCGGCGGGCGATCCGAGCTCGGTGCCGTACTGGGTCCCCGACCAGGATGTCGCGACCCAGAACATGAGCGCGTACTGGGCGCTGCCGCCGCCGATCCAGTGAGCCGCCCGCTCGGGCTTACTTGACGCACTTCTCGGCGACGTCCGCGGTCTTCGCGTTGATCATGCAGTCGGTCTGCTCGTCGTTGTTCGCCGACGTGCACTGGTTGATGCAGTGGTCGACCCCGTTCTCGAGCAGGCTCGAGAACTCGCCGAGCCGCTTGCGGCGGTGCGCGTCCCGGTCCTTCTCGGGGAGCGCCGCGAGCTCGGCGTCGATCTTCTTCCAGTAGACGAGCGTTCCGTAGTTGCGGCACGCCTGCTCGCACTTGTTCCGGTCGCCCTTGCAGGCGGCAAGGCCGCTGCCCAGCACGAGGAGGACGAGGACGACGAGGAGGTGGCGCATGGGGGGTGCGTACCATGGCCCGCGATGCGATACGCTGCGGTCATGCGTCGCGCGGCGTGCGGCCTCGTGATCGTGGCCCTCGTCGGGGTCACGCACGCGGGGCCGTGGACGGTCACCGTCGAGGGTGGTGGCGAGGCGGACACCAACGTCCAGCGCGTCGAGACGGGGCCCGGGCTGACGACCCACCGGATCGCCGCGGGCGTGGTCCGGCTCGGGGCGAAGCTCGACCACCGCGCGAAGGCGTTCGGGGGTGCCTACGCGTTCGTCGCCGGAGCGCTGAGCCGGCTCGTCGGTAACCCCGAGGCGTCGACCGAGAACGTCACGCTGTTCACCGGCGAGCTCCGCTACCTGCGGCCGATCGAGGAGCGCGCGGTCTCGCTCGGCGTCGGCTTGATCGGCGCGGACGCGCAGCCGATCACCGAGGAGGTCGGCGCGCGCACGTTCAGGAACCTCGGCGCCGATGGCCTGCTCGTCCTCGACGGCGGTCAGGGCGCCGAGAAGACCAAGCACCTGACGCTCGGCTTCGGCATCCGCGACTTCACGTACAAGGAGAACCACGACTTCGACTGGATCGGGCCGGTCGCGACCGCGCGCCTCGACCTCACGCTGTGGCAGCCGTCAGGCGGCACCCGGAGCCTCGAGCTCGCGTCGTACGTCGCGTTCGAGAGCCGCGCGTACGCCTCGACCGCGCTGGCGAACGCGTGCCCGCCGGGTGCGCCGCCGAGCGACAGCTGCTCGGCCGGGACGTCGCTGCCGCGCCGCGATCGCGTCCAGCGCGTCGGCGTCGAGGTCACGTGGACGGGCTCGGTCGTCGCGGCCGCCGGCTACCAGCTCACGGTGATCGACTCGAACAGCTACGGGCAGTCCCTGCTCCGCCACAAGGCGACGATCTCGGCGACGCGCTCGCTGCCGCTCGGCCTCTACGGCACCGCGCTCGCGACGCTGCAGATCGATCAGTACCCCGACGGCCTCGTGCTCAAGACCGATACCCAGCGCTCGGAGTTCACGAGCCTCGACGACGAGAACCGCAGCAGCCTCCAGATCCGGATCGGCCGCGAGGTCTCGACGGCGTGGTCGATCGAGGGGCGCGCCGCGATCTGGCGCAACCTCGGCGGCGAGATGGAATCGTCGTTCCGCCGCGCCTCCCTCTATGCGGGTGCAGTGTATTCGCGCTGACATCCGCTACATTCGCTCATTGAACGATTCTCAATAAGGTCTTGACCGAGGGCGTCGCGATCGACGATGACTGCCGCGTCTTCCCAGGGGGAACACTGTGCGGCATATCGCGCTCGCTCTCGTCGTCGTCGGGGTCATCGGAGGAGGAGGCTGTTCGGAGCTCGGGCTCGATCCCGCGCCGGCGCTGATCCACGCGCGGTTCGATCCCGACGCGAGCGTGATCCCGATGCCCACCGACGTCCTCCGGGATCCGGATCTCGGGCGGCTCGACCTGCCGAACGACACCGTCGCCGATCGAGCCAAGCTCAACGCGGCCGAGGCCGAGTTCTACGACTACCTCGAGACCCTCGACGGCTGGTCGAGCCTGATGTCGGCGACCGTCGAGCTCACCGGCGCGATCGATCCGCGCTCGGTCACCGACGGCACCGTGCAGGTGTGGCACTGGGGGGCAGTCCCGCAGCAGGTCACCGACGTGCGGATCTCGGTTGCCGCCGACGGCAAGAAGATCACGATCGATCCGCCGCGCACCGGCTGGAAGCGCGGCGATCGCTACGTCGCCCTGCTCCGCGGTGGCGCCCGCGGCGTCACCGGCCTCGCCGGCGAGCGGGTCGAGTGCGACGCCGCGTTCTACTTCCTCCGTCAGACCACGCCGCTCGACACGCCCGCGCACGAGCGCGCGTTCCCGGGCCAGACCGCCGAGGAGCGCCGCGACAACGCGCGCCGGCTCGAGGAGATCCGGCTCGACCTCGCCCCCGCCTTCGAGTTCTTCGCGGGTGCCGACCTCCCGCGCGCCGAGGTCGCCGCACTGTGGGCGTTCACCGTGACGACCCGCACCGAGCTCGCGATGGATCAGCCGTCGCAGCGGATGCCGCTGCCGATCGATCTGATGATCGATCCGACGACCGGCAAGGTCGATGCAGAGGCCGCACCGTGGGACACCGAGGTCGAGGCGGAGGCCAAGCACCGGCTCGGCGCGTTCGACGGCTTCGGGCTGTCGTCGAGCCAGCTGTTCGAGCTCACCGGGCCGATGAACCCGACCACGATCAACGAGAGCACGATCAAGCTCTACGACATCACCGCCACCCCGGTCCACGTCCCTGCGACGATCGAGCTGCTCGCAGACAAGCAGCACATCGTGGTGACGCCGAAGTCGGGCCGGCTCGCGGAGCGCACCCGCTATGCGCTGATCGCGTCGACCGACGTGCGCGACGCCGCCGGGACGCCGCCGGTGATCATGCCGGTCGGCCACTTCCTCAAGGCGAGGATGCCGGTCGTCGTCGACGGTGCGAGCCAGATCCGCGCGATCGACGCGCACGACGCGGAGAAGCTCGAGCGCTCGCGGACGCACCTCGCGGCGACGCTCGATGCGCTCGGGCGCGACCGGATCCTCGCGGCGTGGCCGTTCACCACGATGAGCGTCGCGGCGCCGCTCGCGGCCCTGCGCACGATGGCCGGCACCCTCGCGGTGTCGCCGGAGCCCGGCAACGTCACGCACATGACGCCGGGTGAGGCGCTGCTCGACTTCCCGTTCGGCATCGGCTCGATCCTCAACGTCGGCGACGTCTATCACGGCACGATCAAGTCGCCCGAGTTCCTCGATCCGACGACCCGGGCGTGGCGCGGCGACGGCGTCCACGTCGTCGAGGACATCAAGTTCACGCTGACCGTACCGAAGGCCCCGCGGCCTGGCCCGATGCCGGTCGTGATCTTCGGCCACGGCCTCGTCACCGAGCGCCGGTTCGTGCTCGCGGTGGGCGATGCGCTCGCGGCGAAGGGCTACGCGGCGATCTCGATCGACTTCCCGTACCACGGCAGTCGCACGTACTGCGCCAAGGGCGGCCCGGTGTCGGTCGTCGATCCGCTCGACGGCAGCCTCGCCTCCCTCGAGCCCTGCCAGGCAGGGACCACGTGCAACGACGTCGGCAAGTGCGTCGACGCGCAGGGCAACGGCAACCACCTCGCGACGTTCGGCGTGATCGATCTGCCGGTCGCGTCGGGTGCGGTGTTCCTCGAGATCGAGCACATCGCGAACAGCAAGGATCACTTCCAGCAGGCGCTCGTCGACCTCGGCGCCCTCGACCGCTCGCTGCGCGAAGGCACCTGGTCGGGGCTCCTCGGGCGCCCCGTCGACACGACGAAGATCTACTACGCGGGGCAGTCGCTCGGCGGGATCATGGGCGCCGTGTTCCTCGGGACGGATCCGGACATCGCGCGCGCGGTGCTCAATGTCCCGGGTGCGGATCTGATCCCGATGTTCGACGATTCGACGTTCTTCAGCGCGCAGATGGATGCGTTCTTCACGCGCCAGGAGATCACGCGCGAGAGCTACGAGGGCCGTCGGTTCATCACGGTCGCGCGCTGGTTCATGGACGCGGTCGATCCGCAGCACCTCGGGCCGATCACCGGGGCGCGGTCGCTGCTGATCCAGATGGCGACGCTCGACTTCATCATCCCGAACGCGGCGACCAAGCTGCTCGAGCAGGTCACCGGGGCCCCGCGCCGCGACTACATCGGCGAGCACGGCTTCATCACGATCCCGCTCGAGCCCGCCTACTTCCGCGGCGTCCGCGAGCTTGCATCGTTCTTGTCCGGGGAGCTCCAGCCATGAAGACGATCCTCACCCTGTGCCTCGCGGCCACCACCGCGCCGCTCACGGCCTGGGCCGGCGGCCTCGCGGTCGGCGAGCAGAACGCGGTGTCCGCGGGAACCGGCGGCGCCGGCGCGGCGCGCGACGACGATCCGGGCGCGGCGTGGCACGTCCCCGCGGCCCTCGCCGATGGGGGTGGCCTGCGTGTCGGCCTGTCGCTCGCCCTCGCGCATCCGTCGCTGCAGGCACGCGCCATGGACGACTCGTGGACCGCGGACAGCGACAGCGCGTGGTCGACGCCACCGCACCTCGATGCGAGCTACGCGCAGGGCCGGTTCGCCGCGGGCATCGCGCTCGGCGTGCCGTTCGGCGGCGGCGTGACGTGGCCGGCGATGTGGCCAGGCGCGACCGAGTCGGTGCAGACCAAGCTGATGGTGCTGCGCGCCGCGCCGTTCGCCGCGTGGCGGTTCGGTGCGCTGCGCGTGTCGGCGGGTCTCCACGTCGACGCGGGCCGGCTCCAGATCCAGCGCAACCTCGACTTCATCGACACGCAAGGCGACGTTCGCCTCGATCTCGACGGGCGCGGCGCGGGGGTCGATGCCGCGATCTACTGGCAGGCGCGCCCCGACCTCGGCCTCGGCCTCGTGTATCGCGGCCGGACGACGATCGACTTCGCCGGCAACGCGAACTTCACCGCGCCCGATGCGTTCAGCACCAAGGCGCCAGACCAGACCGCGCGCACGACGATGACGATGCCCGACGTGGTCGTCCTCGGCGCCCACTGGCAGCGCGGGCGGCTCCGCGCGGTCGCCGATCTCGAGTACGCGAACTGGAGCGTCAACCGCCGGACCACGGTGGAGTTCGCCAACGCGTCGACGCCCGAGGCCGTGCAGCAGAACGACTGGCACGACACGGTGACCGTGCGCGCCGGCGGCGAGTGGCACCGCGATGCCCTGGTCGTGCGCGGCGGTGCGTACTTCGATCCGTCGCCGGTCCCGACCGATCGCCTGTCACCCTCGTCGCCCGATGCGAACCGCCTCGGCCTGACCGCGGGCGCGAGCTACCGGCTCGCACCGGCGTGGAGCGCGGACCTGTTCGCCGAGCACATGTGGCTCGTGCGCCGCGCGACCACGAGCACCGAGACCATGGCGGCGAGCTACGGCGGCACGGCGATCGTCGTCGGCGCCGGCGTGCGTTGGACCCCGCGCCCGTAGTTGGCCTCTGCGCGCTGACCGTCGCCAGCCAGAGGGAGCGACACGAAGACAGCAAGGCCACGAAGCCGAAGGGCTATCCGGGCGAAGCCCGAGGCCTCCCTCTGCTTCGTGGCCTTCGTGCCTTCGTGGCTCACCTCCGATCCGGGCACACGCCCCCGTCGGGCTCGCCAGGCAGAGAGCGACACGAAGGCAGGAAG
>Ga0316605_10001752_pt1 | contig 12456 bp, 9 predicted proteins | sample OWC_soil_day20_n_FD_207666 | JGI IMG/M metagenome (GOLD analysis project Ga0316605, IMG submission 207666) | Wetland soil microbial communities from Old Woman Creek delta, Ohio, United States - OWC_soil_day20_noCT | ecosystem: Environmental > Terrestrial > Soil > Wetlands | place: USA: Ohio... | reverse complement strand
ACTGTTATTTTAGTTCATTTTCCTTAAAATTTTATTCAGATAGGAGTAATTAATAAATTAATTTATTTTATTTGGCGGTTATTAGATAAAATGTTTATCTTTGTAACCATTGGAAAGGCTAATTACTATAACATTAATAATTTACTCTATAACAGACTAAACATGAAAAAACAACTCTCTGCTTTGCTTGTGGCACTTATGTTGATAAGCGGAGCTGCCTTTGCTCAACAGGCGAAACATACGTTTGCCATTAAGGACGGAAACTTTCTGTATGACGGCAAACCGACTCAGATTCACTCGGGAGAAATGCACTTTGCACGTGTGCCGGCTCCGTACTGGCGCCACCGGTTACAGATGATGAAGGCCATGGGGCTGAATGCTGTGGCTACTTACGTATTCTGGAACTATCATGAAACGGCTCCGGGGGTGTGGGACTTTAAAACGGGAAACCGCAACATTCGTGAGTTTATTAAGACTGCAGGGGAAGTTGGACTGATGGTGATTCTGCGCCCGGGTCCGTATGCTTGTGCAGAATGGGAATTCGGTGGCTACCCATGGTGGTTGCAAAAGACTCCGGGACTGGTGATTCGCACGGACAACAAGCAGTTTCTGGATTCGTGCAAGGTTTACATAAACAAGCTGGCTAACGAAGTACGCGACTTACAGATTACAAAGGGTGGCCCGGTGGTAATGGTGCAGGCTGAGAATGAATTTGGATCTTACGTAGCGCAGCGTCCGGATATTGCGCTGGAGACTCACAAGAAATATAGTGCTACCATTCGCCAGCAATTGCTTGATGCGGGTTTCGACATTCCAATGTTTACCTCGGACGGTAGCTGGCTGTTTAAAGGGGGTGCCATTGAGGGTGCACTGCCTACTGCCAACGGTGAGGATAACATAAAGAACCTGAAGAAGGTGGTGGACGAGTTTAACGGTGGCAAGGGTCCGTACATGGTGGCTGAGTTCTACCCAGGATGGCTGGACCACTGGGCTGAACCGTTCCAGAAGGTATCTGCCGAGAATGTGGCGAAACAGACTAAGAAGTATCTGGATAACGGGGTGAGCTTTAACTTTTACATGGTGCACGGGGGTACTAACTTTGGCTTTACCGCTGGTGCCAACTACAGCACAAAGAAGAATATTCAGCCGGACATAACTAGTTATGATTATGATGCTCCGATAAGTGAAGCGGGATGGGTAACACCGAAGTACACTGCCATACGCGACCTGATGAAGCAGTATGTGAAATATGAGGTGCCTGCCATACCTGCTCAGATCCCGGTAATTGAAATTCCAGAAATAAAACTTGCCAAAACAGTGAACCTGATGGACGTGGTGAGCAAGATGGAGCCGGTGGAAAACGACACAGTGATGACTTTTGAGGATTTGAATCAGGGCCACGGATATGTGTTGTATCGCCGTCATTTTAATCAGCCTATCAATGGTGAGCTAAAGATTAAGGATATTCGCGACTTTGCCACTGTATACATAAACGGCAAAAAGGTGGGTGAACTAAACCGTGTATTCGAGAAGGACAGCATGAATATTGATGTGCCTTTTAACAGTACACTGGATATATTGGTAGAAAACCTGGGACGTATAAACTACGGCGCTCAGATTACCGATAACCTGAAGGGTATCACTACTCTGGTAACCATTAACGGTATTGAAATAACCGGTAACTGGGAAATGTTTAAATTACCTATGAGCGAAATGCCAGACTTAAAGGCTTTCTCTGCAAGCTACACTGCCGGACAACCTGTGATTTACGAAGGTGAGTTTAAGGTAAACAAGGTGGGTGATACTTTCCTTGACATGGAGAAATGGGGCAAAGGCATTGTCTTTGTAAATGGTTTTAACCTGGGTCGTTACTGGAAGGTTGGTCCGCAACAAACGCTTTACCTTCCGGGATGCCTCTTGAAAAAAGGTTCTAACAAAATTGTTGTTTTTGAACAGCTTAATGACGTTAAGCAGGGTTCACTTTCAGGAGTGAAGGTTCCTGTTCTTGATAAAGTTATCCTCAATAAATAATATTTTGCTTTAAGAATTAATTTATATTTTGGAATATTTGGACCGTTAGTGGGATTTATCTTTATCCTTCTAGCGGTTCTTTTATTTTGTAAACTGCCCTTTTCTTTTTGCTTGATACAAATACCTTTTCTTTTGGCTTGATCAAAAAGAAACAAAAAATCAAGGCTGCACGAATTTTACTAAAATCAGGGGATGCCGAGCTAAAAAAAAAGAACTCGCTGCGCTCAAACAGCTTTTTCTTTTTAACGCTCTTCATCCCCTGATTTCTTAACGCAAAATTCATGAGGCCAGTCTTTCTTGGTTCCTGAGCGAGCGACAGTTATGGGCCAATTAGCTTTGCTTCGCTCGCTTGTCACTTCGTGACATTTTTTTGCTCGGCTGCGCCATAGTAGTCGTTCCGCTCGGCTTTTGGGATGAGATACAGATATTGTTAATTATAGAAATTAGCGTCTACTAGTTCCTGAAATTCTTCTTTCAGGTATTTATCATCATAATGGTTTTTATTATACAAGAGCGATGTATAGGTTAGTTGTTCGTCGATATTTATATTAGCACTAATTTTTTCTATATTTTTACTACTACTCCTGGCATTATAACAATTTTAATTGAATAATTATCTACAAACAAAGCACGATGGCGAAGCCGAGCCAAGCCCAACAGCCAAGCGAAGCAAAGGCTACACGAGCGATGGCGAAGCCGAGCGAAAGGAATAAAGGCGAAGCCAGCGAGCGAAGCAAAGCTAATTGGTCCAAAACCGTAGCCCACTCAAGAGCCCGAAAGACCGGCCTCTTTTTTTTTGCGTGAAGAAATCGTGAGGATTGTAGCGTGAAGAAGGGGCTGTTGTTTGAGCGAAGCGAGTTTCAGCACCTTCCGCTATAAGCCTTTCGATTTTAGCAAAAAAAATGCAGCCTTGATTTTTTGTTTCTTTTGCATCAAGGCAAAAGAAAAGGTCAGCTAATAATAAATAATGCTGCTGAACTTCAGCCGATCAAGTTCCACCACCATAGAAGCCCAGGTAAGCCCAACACCAAACCCGGCAAGACAAGTTTTGTATCGGTTTGTCAAAAGCTTATCACCAAGGTTATAAGTAATAACCGTGGGGATAGAAACTCCACTGGCATTACCAAAATCGCCAACTACGTTACTCGGCATTTTCTCTCGCGGCACTTCCAGACGGTCCGCCAGTTTATTGAGCATGAAACGGTTGGGCTGGTGGAACATGTAATAGTCAATCTCGTCTTTGCTTACTCCGGCTGTTTGCAGTATCTCTTCCACCATGGGTGGGACTTCTGTTTGCATGAAGTTGAAGATGGCATCGCCTTTCATCACGAGGTTGTCTTTTGAACGGAGGTTGCCATCGATATCTTCTTCCATAACAGCAGTTTCGGGTGTTGACGGCTGACGGAATCCTCCGGCAGGGATAATGAGGGCATCGTAACGGGTGCCATCCATCTTGATGTTGCAGTGGACGGTTTCTTCGCTATCGCTCTTTTCGACAATGGTTATGGAAGCAGCATCGCCAATAAGCGGGTTGCTGTTATGATCTTTTTTGGAGACTTTACGACTGAGGATATCGGCATTGAGCAGTGCCACTTTGTTGATGGCAGGCTGATCGAGCAAAAGGAAAGACTGGATGAGTCCGATGATATACCCCGTACATCCCTGGTTGATATCCATGCAGATGATATCCTGCTTCAAGCCTGCGCGGCCCTGAATGACGCTACTGGTGGGCGGCATGAAATAATCGGGCGACTGGGTGACCAGCACCAGCGCATCGATATCGTCTTTTGCAAGTAACTGCTGACTAAAAAGATACTCGAGACCAAAGGTACAGAGATCGGACACAGAAACGCCATCTTCTACAATATGGTGTTTGTTGTATCCCATGGTGACCTTCAGCTTCAGGGCTTTTGACTCGGAGAAATGATAATTGCTCATTTCGTCCTCGAACTTAACTTCATTCTTAGGCAGAACAGTAAGAATGCCGGTTATCTTTTTGTGCTTAAATGTGAGGTTCATGCTTTTGCTCCGTTTTTAATTAACAGGTTTATAATACTATCGACCGATGAGAAATTATTGGGAAGTATATCTACGCCATCGATGAGGATACCGTAAGCATCCTCCAGATCGGTTACGAGGTTTACCACATCGAGTGAATCGAGCATTCCTTCGTCAATAAAGTTAGCGGATTCTCTGAAATCGTACTCAGGCCGTAATCCGTTTAAAATGTTTAGAATCTTTTCTTTCATATTGCTCTTTTTATTAGTACGTAATTGAACATCATTTCATATTCGGCACCGAAATGCAGGTACATGTTTATGGCATTGTGGTTGGTATCCATGACCCACAGGATAAGTCGGCGGACATCGGCCGAGCGTGAGAGGAGCTCATTAAACAGGGCTGAACCAATTCCTTTTCCTCTGAATTCAGGGTGTACCAGCCAATACCTGAGATAGGATGTTTTTCCTTGCAGTTCGTAGATAATGAAGCCTCCTATCTCACCATTTTCCTTATAGACAATCAGCTGATTCTTTTTAGCAAAATCTTCCAGTTCCTCGAGTAAAGGGATCTGTTCTGCCAGGGGATCGAAATATTGATTAAGAAGCTCGTAAATTATTCCGGCATCAGCTACACTGCCATTAACGATACGAGGATTCTTTTCGTAAACAGTTGCAGGCGAATTATTTATCCGGCTCATCCGGGTTAAAGAAGCATATTGCTGAAAGCCCAGATCGAGAAATACTTGCCGGGCTGCAACATTATCCTGATTGCCCACCACATCGGCAACAAGAATATCGCCCTGATGCTTGACAAGGAAGAAAGCGAGATCGGATTTCAAGGCTTCGAGTGTAGTGGAGACATAGAACAATGAATAGAAAAAGCTATTTTCGCGAAGCAGGAACAAAGATTCGCCCGTTTCGCCGAAGGATAACTCTTCTTTCTCTATCCACAGCGAATGCCTGAAGGGATCGGGAAAGAAATTGGTAATGAATCCTTTCCGATAGTTCCGCACAGATGCAATGCATTGCTGTAACTGCTCTATTGAGGTGACTTTTTTCATAACTATTCTTTTAGCTATCTATGTTTTTAATCTATCCATTCACTTTGCTCTTATAGTAGAGGCGGTCTATTTTGCCATTTGCATTCTGCTTGAGATCGTCGACACGGTAATACTCGGATGGCAGCATATACTTGGGCAGCTGAGTAAGGACTGATTTTCGGAACTGAGCCATATCGAGTTCGCTCTTTGACTGATAGAACAGAAGGATTTTCTTTCTGTTGTAATCGTAAACAGCGCAACAATTATCGACGAGCTCACTACTTAGAATAGCTGTTTCTATCTCGCCCAGTTCGATGCGGTAACCATTGTGCTTAATCTGTGAGTCCTTACGACCTACATATATAATCTCTCCCCGCTTATTGAGGTAGACAACATCTCCGGTTCTGTAGATTATTTCCGGGTAATGAGTGTTTAGCGGATTCTGGACGAACGCTTTCTGTGTTTTCTCCCAGTCGTTATAATAGCCAAGCGCCAGCGAAGTGCCACGTACACAGAGTTCTCCCTGCTCCTCGACAGCAGCTATTCTGTTATCGTCGGTAAGGATAAGTATATCGCTATTACGACAAGGGATACCGATAGGCAGCGGTTCATTATCCTCGAAAGTTCTGTCCACGAGGTAATAGGTACAATCGACCGTGATCTCCGTTGGTCCGTAGAGGTTGGCATACCGACAGTGAGGCAGATGCTTCCTCCAGTAGTTGAGGTGCTTGTTGGGCATAACCTCTCCTGCAAAAAATACATCCTTGAGATAGAGTGGTTTCTTTGTGGCAAAGATATCGAAATTGGCAACGTTGACCAGCACAAAGGGAACCCAGAACACAAAGGTGATTTGATGCTCGTTGAGGAAATCGACCAGCATAGCGGGAAACATAAAGTTCTGCTCGGGGATAATAACCAGTGTGGAGCCGGTGGCATACATGAGGTATATATCCAGCGTTGAATTATCAAAATAGAACGGTGCCTGATTACCTATGATCGAGGTACTATCTATCTGGAACGTATCTATTGCCCAGTCGATATAGTCGAGTACTCCACGATGAGAGATGACTACTCCTTTGGGTGTACCGGTAGATCCTGATGTGAAGATGGAATAGACAGGATCGGTATCAATCTGGATGGATTGTGCCTGTAGGCATTTATCATAATCGGCCACTCCGGCAGCTATCACATCTTCGATAACCAGTATCTTTACACTGCAGATAGCAGCGAGTTTTCCATAATGTTCCTTATCTGTTATAATAATAGCAGAATCGAGTACATTGATAATGGAAAGCACTCTGGAATCGGGCGATTTGGTATCGATAGGGACATAGAAGTTACCGCTGATATTTATACCGGCAAACGCCTGAATAGCTTTACATCCTTTGGGGATATAGACTCCCACCGGCTTGTTTCTGATACCATGGGACAGAATCTCTGTAGCCAGGATGTGTCCGTTATGATACAATGCTTTGAAGGTGATTTCTTCTGTTGTATCGTTTACTGCGATCTTATCAGGATAATGCTGAACTGTTTGCCTTAAATATTCAATAACGTTCTTTTTCATATCGCTCCGCTTTAGTATAAATTAATTATACTTTATAAACATTTGATAGCGGGTTATGTTCAATGCTTTTTCTTTTGCCTTGATGCAAAAGAAACAAAAAATCAAGGCTGCACGAATTTTACTAAAATCAGTGGATGTTGAGCTAAAGAAAAAGAACTCGCTGCGCTCAAACAGCTTTTTCTTTTTAACGCTCCTCATCCCCTGATTTCTTAACGTAAAATTCATGAGGCCGGTCCTTCTTGGTTCCTGAGCGGGCTACAGTTGTGGACCAATTAGCTTTGCTTCGCTCGCTTGTCACTTCGTGACGGTTTTCTTTCGGCTCGGCTACGCCATCGCTGGTGGGGTAGCCGTTGCTTCGCTCGGCTTTTGGATTAGACTTGACTGCTCCTTCTATTTTTCCCGGTAGTATTGGGAGACTTTGCCCGATAATAATGGGAGATTTTATTTGTTACTATTGGGAAATAGTATATCTTTGTGATTATATAAATGACAATGAGATGATTACGCAAGAACAAATAGCAGGAGTTATAGATTCTCAATGGGATGTATTTTTTAGAAAAGATACAGGATTGAGACGTGATGCATTGAATAGGTTGCCGGTTATAGAAACATACGCAACGATTGTAACCGGCATTCGGAGGTGTGGAAAGAGTACTCTTTTACTTCAATTATTAAAAGAAAGGTTCAGCAATGCAATCTATCTTAATTTTGAAGATACCCGTTTGGCCGGTTTTGAAATATCGGACTTTGCACGGCTTGGAAATGAAATCAGTAAAAGAAAAATAAACGTTCTGTTTTTTGATGAGATACAAATAGTGAGTGGATGGGAAATGTTTATCCACCAGAAGCTCAATGAAGGATATCAGATATTTATTACCGGATCGAATGCATCTCTTCTTAGTAAAGAGCTGGGAACTCATCTCACAGGCAGACATATATCCTGTGAGTTATTCCCTTTCTCGTATAATGAGTTTATATCATTTAAGAAACTTGAAAATAACTCAGATTCACTTCATGATTATCTGGCACATGGAGGAATTCCTGAGTATGTAAAAAGTGGAATGGGTGTGATACTTAATAATTTGATGGATGACATTTTGATACGTGATATAGCAATCCGTCATTCCATACGCGATGTAAATTCTCTGCGTCAGTTGGCAGTATATCTGATATCTAACATAGGCAACCTTGTCTCTGCCAATAAGTTGGAAGGGATGTATGGCATAAAATCGAGCAGCACTATTCTTGAGTATTTTTCGTATCTGAAAGATTCTTATTTACTTGAGTTTATTCCTCAATTCAATTATTCACTAAAAGCACAAGCCAGAAATCCCAAAAAAATTTATGCCATGGATTTGGGATTGTTCACTGAAAATTCGACAGCATTTACCAACAACTCCGGACACAAACTTGAAAATGCAGTATTTCTTTATCTAAGAAGCAAATATCCCGACATCTATTACTTCAAAGATAAAGGAGAATGTGATTTTATAGCAATGAACAAAGGTAAAGTTCAGGATGTAATACAAGTGTGCTATAAGATTGAAGATACTAATTTTGAAAGAGAATACAACGGTCTTGTTGAAGCCATAAAGTATTTTAATATAAACGAAGGAACAATAGTAACATTCAATCAAAAAGATATTTTTGAAGAGAATCGACTAAAAATTAAAATGATACCAGCAACAGAATTCCTACAATAAGCCAGCAAAGCACGAAGGCGCAGCCAAGAAAAAGGAATAACGGCGAAGCCAGCGAGCGAAGCAAAGCTAATTGATCCAAAACCCCAGCAGAGCGATGGCGAAGCCGAGCGAAAAGAAGGACCGGCCTCATGAATTTTACGTTAAGAAATTGGGGGTTGAGGAGCGTTAAGAAGGGGCTGCTGTTTGAGCGCAGCGAGTTTCAGCACCTTTAGCTCAGCATCCCCCGATTTTAGTAAAATTCGTGCAGCCTTGACCTTTTGTTTCTTTTCCGTCAAGGGAAAAGAAAAGGACAGTTGGATCAATGCAGAAACAAAAGAATAAAAAAACCAAAAGAATAAAACCATAAACTTTTAGTTTCTTTTGAATCAAAAAGAATTTAAAGCTTCTCCAAACAACTGGCGCTAACAGTAGTGAGAGCACACCCTAATCCGGTGAGGCGAACGGCAACCTTAAACTTACCTTTGACCTCAACCAGCTCACCAATAAGACCGGCAAGCTCGCCACGAACAATGCGGACGGGAGCACCCAGTTCGAGTTCGGAAAGGTTAAACTCAACCTCTTCCTCCGACATCTCCACCATTTGGCGAAGGCACTCTATCTGACTATCGGGAATAACGGCTGGACGGGATTGCTCGCGGACAAAGGCTATGGCACCGTAGGTCATCAGTACTTTAGAAGCTTCCTCGGGGAGGATATGGACAAAAATATAGCCTGTGAGAACAGGCTGCTCCACCTTCTTTAGTCTGTCATGCCACTTCCTGGTAACCATCTGAACAGGAAGATAATGCTCGATACCCGACTGCTGAAAACGTTCGCGAACCTTCTTTTCAGCACGCGGAGCAGTATAGACAGCAAACCATTGAGGGGTATTCTTTTTTATTTCCATAAATTACAGTTTTCAGATATTTCCATTCAATTATTTTGCAAATGTAAGAAGTTTTAGATATTCTCAATCAAAATATACACTATTTTGAGCAAAATTTATACCGCGGGTCTCAATAATAATCATTAATTTTGGTCCCATTATTTTAAAATTACTAATTATTAAATCATTTATCATGAGTACATTTCAGAATGTGAATGAAAAAATGACCCGTTACAGATGGGTTATTTGTTCCTTACTATTCTTTGCTACGACCATTAACTACATGGATCGTAACGTAATTGCTTTTCTAAAAGAATTTTTCTGCTCGCCAGTAGCAGAGGGTGGTTTTGGTTGGAGTAACTCTGACTTCTCTTATGTTACTGCATTCTTTACTGCCGCTTATGCTGGTTTCACAGTTTTCTCCGGTGTTGTTATTGATAAGATCGGTGCTAAGATGGGATTGGCTCTCTCTTTAATTGTGTGGTCATTAAGTGGCATCGCTAATGCTTTTGTAGGAAAGACTGTAGCTTTGCACGTAGCAATCAGAAGTGTATTCGGACTTGGTGAAGCCGGTAACTTCCCAGGATCTATCAAGACTGTAACAGAGTGGTTCCCAAAACGCGAACGTTCTTTGGCAACCGGTATCTTTAACAGTGGTTCGAATGTAGGTGCTATGATTTCTGCACTGTTTGTTCCATGGTGTTTGGTACACTTCGGTCCGGAAATTGGATGGAAGATGGCATTCATCTTAACAGGTGGTATTGGTTTTGTTTGGTTGTTCTTCTGGTTTGCTTTATTCAAATCGCAAAAGAAGTTGCTTGAAGCAGGAACAATTAACCAAAGCGAGTATGACTACATCCATGCAGACGATGCTGAGCTTACTCCTGAACAGGTTGAAAATGAAAAGGCTGGTATAAAGGAAAAGATTTCCTGGGGTAAGATGTTGAGATACCCACAAACATGGTCTTTCTTCTTCGGTAAGTTTATGACTGACGGTATATGGTGGTTCTTGTTATTCTGGTTGCCTGACTACCTGAAAAAACAATTCCACATGACAACTCAGGAAGTAATGTGGCCTACATTCATTGTATTCGGTATCGCTATTATTGGTAGTGTATTTGGCGGTAGTATTCCAATGTTCTTTATGAACAAGGGTATGAATGCTTATAAAGCTCGTATGACTTCCATGTTCCTTATCGCTCTTTGCCCTGTTACTTTATTGTTGACTCAATACTTTGGTAACGTAGAACACTTTGGTAGCTCTGCTATGTATATGGCAACAGGTATTATCTGTCTTGCCGGTGCTGCTCACCAGGCTTGGTCGGCTAACCTGTTTACAACTGTTTCTGATATGTTCCCTAAAAAGGCTATCGCTTCAGTAACCGGTATCGGTGGTTTGGCTGGTGGTATTGGTGGTGTATTGGTTCAGCTGTTTGCTGGATTTATCACAGACTTGTATGCTGCTACTCCAACTGTAGCTTACGGAATTATGTTCGGTGTATGCGCCTTTGCTTATCTTATTGCATGGGTTATCATGAAATCTCTTGTTCCTCAATACAAGATTATCACTGATCTATAACAGATGAAAAGATAAAAATACGGTTAATAAATAGAGAGAGGGTGCCCGGTCGTTGACTGAGCATCCTCTCTTTCTTTTTAAAACAAGACATCGTATTGAATCAAAAAAGGCCGCCTTTATGGGGCGACCTTCTTCTTTAGATCTTAAAAAAAAGGGAAGTCTCACGACTTCCACAATTCTTCTAACCTTAAATCTAAATCTCTATGAAAAAAACGTAGTGCAAAGATAAGCCTTTTTTTTCAGTTGAACATGTTAATGAAAGGTAGGAAGTATTAATTTAATCAAAGCTTTATATATTTTATTAAGTTTTAATAATTCGGGCGCACCAATTAAATACATTTGCTTACGTGCACGCGTTAATGCCACATTCAGTTTTCGATCAATTTCCACCCCGTCTTCCTCGGTTATATTACTAAGAAACTGCAGTTGCCAGGGATAATTAACACTGAAGGAGTAGATGATAACATCCCGCTCACTTCCCTGGAAGCGCTCTACGGTATCTATCAGTATATCATTAAGTGCAGGAATATTACGAAGAGCAAGCTCTTTCTTTATCATGGCAATCTGACTGCGGTAAGGGGTAATGATACCCAATGAGCGTGCTGCATCGAACTTATCCGGGCGACGGTTGTAAACTTGCACAGCAATATCGGCAGCCAGACGAGCTTCGTAAATATTACATTTATCGGATCCACCACCGGTATGCGGCTGAGAAGGAATAAATTGCACCCTATCTCCATAAGGGGAATCTATCTCCAGCTGATGTGGCAAACCTACAGGTTCTAACCTGCCTCCGTAGAAAGCTTTATTAGGGAATAGAGCTACAGCTGGATTCATTCGTCCCTGTTTACATAGCATATCGACTACCCGATTTTCCGGATCGTGAGCGTAATAACGATAAAGACGTTCGAAAAGGGAGTCTTTGAGATTAGTGACTCCTACAGAAACAAGATCTTCCGAAGCAATTCTTGACTGGTCGCTACTCTGCATAACAACTGCAGGAAGCTGTTTATGATCACCAATAAGGATAAACCGGCCAACAGCATTCTCTCCTGCCCTATCTTTGGCACAAAGGATGCCTAAAAGCTGAGGTTCGAGTATCTGAGTAGCCTCATCAACAATGGCTACATCGAACTTCTTGAGACGGAAAAGGTCTGGCTTATTGGATATGGAAGCAACAGTACCCACGATTACGCGACATTGAGATATACGTTGGCTAACTTCCGAACGACGGTTACAGGAAGCCAGCACATTCTCAATAAGATGAGGACGGAAACGTTCTTCACAAGAGAGTTCACTACCCACACGGATATAATCGATCTCTGGAGTGATGGATGATATGGATTTGCAAATCTCGTCGACAGCTCTATTGGTATAAGCAAGTAGCAGTATATGAGTATGGGGCTGCTTATGAAAAGCAGTAACCATCTGCTTCAGTGCCCAGGAGGTTTTCCCGGTTCCGGGAGGTCCTACGAGCAAAAAGAAATCTTTCGCAGCAAGGGCTTTCAGTGTGATACGTGCAAAATCATTGGTGGCCTGAGCAATCTGTTCATTGAAAGAGGTATCGAACAGCGGTTTACGCTGAGCCAGCAACAAGTCGCGACGATCTTTATTAGCCTCAGCAAAAAGGGTAAGCGACTGGAACATGCTTTTAAAGGATGTATCCATACT
>Ga0316605_10001751_pt1 | contig 12462 bp, 13 predicted proteins | sample OWC_soil_day20_n_FD_207666 | JGI IMG/M metagenome (GOLD analysis project Ga0316605, IMG submission 207666) | Wetland soil microbial communities from Old Woman Creek delta, Ohio, United States - OWC_soil_day20_noCT | ecosystem: Environmental > Terrestrial > Soil > Wetlands | place: USA: Ohio... | reverse complement strand
CGCCAACGTGGCATTTCCATCGCCATTGACGACTTTGGCACCGGTTACTCTTCACTCTCCTACCTCGGACGCCTGCCAGCCAATCGCCTCAAAATCGACCGCTCTTTCATCCTGGCCATTTCCGGTGACAACACCGATGTCAACATTCCGGAAATGGTGACGCGACTCGGACGTCAGCTCAACATGAAAGTTATCGCCGAAGGCGTCGAAACCGGGCAACAGCTCAATCTCCTGAAAGCAATGGGGTGCGACGAAATACAGGGCTACCTGTACGCGCGACCGATGCTCTTTGATGAACTCCTGACCTGGCTTGACCAGCGCAAACCATGAGAAAACATCAATGCTCGACAAGCCAGCATCCCTACCCATGACAAACGAACGGACAATTGTGGGAGAATGAAACCCATGCGCCGCTATTACCTCATACTTCTTTTGCTTCTGTTTCCACTCGTCGGCTGCGAGCAGGTCAACGGGCTTCTTGGTATTGAAGACCTGGCCAAGAAGGAAGAGCGTCTGGAAGCCGATGGCCGCGCCGTCGGGGGCGGCTGCCGCCAATCCGGTCGCGCCATCGAAGACTGTTACGCCATCTATAGCTGGTTGCCCAGAGCCGCCGTCTACGCTGGCTGGCGCGACATGGACGCCTATATGCGGGAAAACAAGATCGAAACCATCGAACCGCAACTACCCCCCGTCGAACCGCCGGGCAGCCGAAAACGCCGCGCCGTTGACGACGAAGAGGACGACAAACCCACCAAAAAGCCTGCCAGCAAAGCCAAGGTCAAGACTGCCGCACCCACCGAAATTCCAGTGGAAAAAACGGAAAGCACAGACAAGGCTGCTGAGAAACCGACGACAGCAACGACAACAACAACGACCAACAAACCGGCTGCTACCCCAGAGCAAAAAGCGCCCACCGCCAAAGTCAAATCCACGCCATAAAACGGTCCTGTGCGCGGCAAAACTGCAAAAATCAGCAGAAAAAACCGATTTTGTTTGCAATTGTGTACGATTGCGTGCAAAGTGCGCGGCAGCGATCTTCAAGTAGTGTTGTTGTTGTTTGGTATTCAGTACCCGCGGTTCCGCGGTATTTCTTCCTTCACCACCCCGCCGTCTTGAGCTTCGCCCCATCGTGGGGATAGTCCCCTTTATTGTTTTCTCAGGATATTCAAGACATGGCAACAGGTACTGTTAAGTGGTTCAATGATTCAAAGGGCTTTGGCTTTATCACTCCGGAAAATGGCGGCGAAGATCTCTTCGCGCATTTCTCCGCAATTCAAAGCCAGGGTTTCAAGACCCTCAAGGAAGGTCAGCGCGTCAGCTTCGACATCACTACCGGCCCCAAGGGTCAGCAAGCGTCGAACATTCGCGAGGCCTGATCGGATAACCGGCCTGCTCAATAACAGGCCGGAAATTCCGCATCGCCTTACCGGAAAAGCCCGGCACTGCCGGGCTTTTCCTTTTCCGCTTTCCTCTGGAGACCGCTAATGGCCAAGGAAGAACTTCTCGAAATGGAGGGCGTGGTCATGGAGGTACTCCCGGACTCACGCTTTCGTGTCACCCTCGACAATGGCCACAGCCTTGTCGCCTATACCGCCGGCAAAATGCGCAAACACCATATCCGCATCCTCGTCGGCGACAAGGTTTCCCTCGAACTCTCGCCTTACGACCTGAGCAAGGGGCGCATCAATTTCCGCCATATCGAAAACCGCACACCGGCGCCAACGCAACAACGCCGAAGATACTAAGTCGCCTTACGGCAATCCGCTGGCGTACTTTTACTGCGCCCGCAGCCAGTGCAGATAGTTCGTGTAGCGCTGGTGCAGATATTTCAGCTTCTGCAAATCGTCGTAAAGATGGCCGTAGAGTTTCTTGCCCTTCACCCGCTCGGCGGTCAGGCGCTCGATTTTGGTCAGGCGGGCGCGCGTATCGCGTTCGCTGACACCTTCCAGCCCCAGTTCAAATTCGGCCTTGCAGTCGCCCACCGCATCGTTGCGGTCAAGGTCGAGGCGGTTGTATTCGTCGCAGGCCTGATCGAAGAGATGACGTAGCCAGCTCAGGCGGTCGGTGCGGTAGGCGGCCTTTTCCGGCAGGTTGAAGAAGGGTGCTTCCAGATCCGGTTGCAGCTTGTCATGCAGAACGAAGGGCAATATCTGGCGCAGGTCTTCCAATGAAACCGCGCTGTTGCCACGGAAATAGGCCAGCGCCTTGGCGAAGACAAGCAGGGTCATCAGGTTGCGCACCGAAACGCCGTTTTTGGTCTGGCATCCCAGGTCTTTCAGGCGGTCGCGGCCATTGTCGGCAGCCACGCTTTGCCCCCAGTCGATACCGGAAAGTCGCGCCGTGTCCTTGGTCATGTATTCGAACTGGACGCCGGCAGTTTCGAACAGTTCGAACTGGCTGGCGAAAAACTCGAGACGACGGCGCACTTCCGCCGGCACTTCGATAGCACGAATTTCCTCGCCGATGCGGTCGACTTCTTTTTCAGTGAATATGATTTCGGCTGGAGCAAGTTCCTCCGGGCGGGCATTTTCCTCGATGCGAACCAGGAGGTCATTGAGAAAGCGCGGATTGAACGAAAGCGCCTGGACGATGACGTCGATGCGGTCTTTCAGCGCCTCGATCACCTGATAGGTGCCGCCGCCCTGATCGTCGTTGGCAGTCAGATACCAGGCTGATTCCGGGCACTCGAAAATATGGTTGAGGATTTCGGCGTAGTTGTCGCCCATCACCGTCAGCAAGGCGCTCTGCGTGCGGGTCGGAATGCGGTTGTATTCGTCAATGATTTTTACGCGCATGGAGAGCCAGTTGCGCCAGGCAATGCGGATGTCGCTCATGTTCTGGGCGGCGACAAGATCGGCCGGCAGCGGGTTGCCGAGCAGGTCGGCGATGGTCATCTGCGGGTGGCCGTGCTGCATGGCACGCCGCACTTCGCGTACCGGGTAGCCGGCCAGCACGCCCATCAAAATGGCGCTGGCCGTCTTGCCACGGCCGGGGCCACCGACAAAGAGGCATTTCTTGCGGGTGGCAAAGGTCAGGATTGGCAGCAGAATAAAGCTCGAATAACTCTGCGCTGATGGCAATGTCAGTGTGCGCTTGCTGTCGCCAACGCTAAAGCTTTGCGGCGGTCCATCGTTGTATTCGATGTCGTAATGTGGACTGATGATGGCGTTGTTGACGATCCAGAAATAGGCCTGACGCAACTTTTCATCAAGTGGCTGGCTACTTTCCTGCGGGGTAGCCAAGGCCTGCAGCGGCCCTTGGTACAACTCGGCCACGTCAAACTGGCGCGGTTTGGCCACCGGCCGGGGATTGGTCGGCGCCTGTGAAACGCGCCGGAAAAAATCGAGAGCGGGCATGCGCACCTCCGCAATAAAGTAACCCTCATTCTGGCACTGAAAACACGGGGCTGGAAAGGCAAAGCCATCCAGTCAAGGGTGAAAATCAGTTTTTCCGCTTAATCTGGCACTTGCCCAGATCGAAGGTGGTCGACTGGCTGCCATATTGCCAGGTGGCGTTGAAATTTCCGGCGGCATCGTAGGTCAGCGAGGCAATGATCGGCATGTAACCGGACACGCCGTTGAGCGGCTTGAGTTTGGCAATAGCCAGCGTTGTGCCAGCAGACTTGTTACGGAACACTTTGGCTTTGCCGGCATAGCAGTTAGTCCACAGACAGGCCGAGAACACCGCGTTTTTGTCGTTGTAGGTAAAGGACTCGGCGTGCTGAAAATTTTCGGTGATGCGCTTGCACTGGATCTTGTCGCACTCGTATTTGATTTCAGGAACGCAGTGATACTCCCTGGCGCCCGCCAGACTCGGGAGCGCAAGCAGCATTGTGAGTGCAGCAAGCAAACCGCACGATTTGCCTACCGGCAAAATGCGTTGGGGAAAATCGAGAAGCGGCATTGCACGCTCCAAGAGAAGGAGGTGACATTCTGGCACTGAACTGGTGCTTGTGTAATTGCTTCAGCTGTAGAAGTTCAGACTTAATTTGCCAGTTGCGACCTGCTTGCCCACAATATCCACATTCAGCCCTATCGCGATGCCGCAGATTTTTCGGTCTCAATGACTTTCCAGTCCTGTTCCCAGCGAGAGGGCAACGCATCATGCCAGCGCGGTTCCGGCAGGCCATGCCGGAGCGCGTGAATCTCGTAGGCGCTCATGCAAATCGACGACCAGTTCCGACTTGTCGGCTGGCTTGCCAGCCAGCGACCGGAAACACAATTCTCAAAGGATTGGTCGCGCGCTGCTGGCGTCAGCGACTCAATCGAACCAAGAAAATGGTAAGGCAGAAAATCTTCCGAGTACGCTGCTTTATCGTTTTCCTTGCCAGCCAGTTCCAGACCTCGGCGAATCCTCTGCGTCTGCAAAGGCCAAGTACGATTCTTGTCTTTGCTCAGCAGGGTCAGGCTATAAGCCTTGATCATCGCCGGTGCTTGATCGGGCGTCACACCGGGGCGGTCGAGGGCAATCAGTTTGAGCGCTGCTTGCTGCCGCAGGGGTTCGAAAGACGAACGCAGATAGAACTGAAGTTCGTGGCGACCGTAAAAAGCGGGGCATTTGAGCACGCATACTTCCAGAGCCCAGCGCTCGCCGCGTGCCACCCCAGCGCCAACGGCAGCGTGATTGCTGTCTTTTGCCGCCAGCCATTTCGCTTCGCGCCGACGGAAGTCTTCCTCCCAGGATTGCATTTTCCAGCCCAGCTCGAGCTCTTTTGGCACGGGCGCATCGCCCTTCTCGCCGGAGTGGCGCTTCTGGTAATCCTGATAGGCGCGTTTGCACTGGTAACTCCGGTGGTCAAGCGTGGCATGGCGCGGCAGCAAATTCCCACTGACACAGTATTTCAGCGCCTGCTCGGCTTTCTCGGCAGGCAGTGCATCAAGACGCATCTTGTAAAGATTGTCGGCAAGATGCTCTATGGCACCCTTCCCGGTGCCGTAGAGCTTGGCGTCGTCCGGTAGCGTCTCCACCAGTGCCCAGCCGCGCTCGGTATGGTGTCGGTTGATTTGCCAGCGCCCTTGGCCATCTTTTTCACCGGACAGAACGTCGTAAGCGAGCATCATCGGCAAGCGCTTTGCCTCAGCCAGTTGCGCTGAATCGCTCTGAATATAGCGTTGCGCGGCCTGTCGGCGCAACGCATGCTTTTCATCGCGGAAAACCAGATAATCGCCGCATTGAAGCACACATTCTTCCGCCGCCGCCAAATCGCCCTGCTCAATTTTGGCCTTCAATGCCAGGTAATTCTGCTTTTGCGTTTCTTCATTGGCGCCCCGTTCTCCGGCTTTAACCAGCAGCGCCGGCGAGGCAGCGACCAGCGCACCAGCCCATAATGCCTGGCAACCGATGGAACTGTTGTTCGACAGCAAATTGCAATTGCTGCAACCGGTCAGCGACAGACCGAGCGCCAGCCACAAAGCCGGGCGCGATAACGCGACGGGAAATTTATTATTTGTCATAGCCATTCGGCTCATCAATAATTATGCGGAGTACAGCAAGGTACCACGGCGCAGTTTGGCCGCCGTCCGGGAATAAGCTTGCTCCGGGTCAATGGGATGCCATTCTGGCATTGAACTGCTGATAGTGGATAGCTCGGGATTCAGACCGACAATCGTTTTTCTAAAACCGGGGGATTGCCAGACAGCGCAAATGGCGTATGTTGACCTCGTTTGAGGACACCACCTGGAGCACGACATGTTCAGAAAGCTGCTTGCCATCATTTTCCCTGCCCTCCTCACCATTCTTCCAGGCTGCGATGCTGTTATTTTTCAGGAGCTCAAACCCGGCGTTTCCAGGGATTTTGAAGTGCGTGACCGCATGGGGCCGCCAACGATGGAATGGAAAGAGACTGACGGAAGCCTCGTCTGGGAATATCCACGCACACCCAACGGCACCGTCAATTACATGGTGGTGATCGGCCCCGACAGCGTTCTGCGCGAAATACGCCAGGTGCTGACTGAAGAGAATTTTGCCAAGATTGTTCCTGGCATGGACAAGACCGAAGTCCGCCGCCTGCTGGGAAAACCGGCCGAAGATGCTTTTTATCCGCTCAAAAAGGAGTGGATCTGGAGCTGGAAAATCAAGGATGAAAACCGCACACAAACTTTCTTTGACGTTCATTTCGATGAGTCCGGCCGGGTGTTGCGCAGCAGCAGGCAGGAGAGCGCCATGCCAGGTTAAGCGGGGCTGAAAAGGCAAAACCCGTGACGCAACGCTATCCCCTTCATATCCACATCTCGACGCTCTTCGTCATTCTCATCCTGATCGTCGGCGGCAGTATCGGCTGGCTGGACTACCAGCAAAACCGCAATATGCTCGAATCCACTGCCGACGACATGGTCTCGCGCATCAGCCGCGAAACGGTGGCGGCAGTGAACAGCCTGGTGACGCCAGCAGAAATGGCAGTCAGCTTGCTCAGTCGCGAACGGCTGACCAAGGCTTCGACATTTGCCGGACGCATGCAGCATCTTGCCGCTCTGCGCGCCGCTTTGGCCGATTCCTCAGCCCTTACGGCCATTTACATGGGCTATGGCAACGGTGATTTTTTCCTGGTTCGCCGCCTGACCGACGATGCCGAACGCCGACTATTCAAGGCGCCAGACAAGACGGTCTACGTCGTGCAAAGCATTGAGCGTGGTTTGACGCCGTCACGCGGCCGCTACATTTATCTTGACAAGCAGTTAAGCCTTTTGCGTGACGAGGATCACCCGGAATATGTTCCAGGCTTCGATCCGCGCAGCCGGCCGTGGTTCCGGCAGGCGCAAGCGGCGAATGATCCGGTCAAGACGCCACCCTACGTTTTTTTCACCAACCGCAAAGTGGGGATGACGCTGGCGGTACGTGCCGCCGAGGGCGGCGGCGTACTGGGCGCCGACATTCTGCTCGAAACGCTGGGTGAAACACTGGCACGCCAGAAGGTGACACCGGCCACCCAGGTTTTGCTGGTGAACGCCCAGGGTGAGGTCATCGCTCACGAGGATATTGCCCGGATCTTGCGCAGCGCTAGCGATTCAGCGAGGAAGCCGGTGCTGGCCAGACTCGACCAGCTTGGGGTGCCGATTTTGTCGCGCTTGCAGAAGGTGGTGCGTCTCCTGAACGACAGCAAACAACATCACCATAAAATCGATGTCGATGGCGAAAGTTGGCGCGTCAATTTATCGCCGCTGGCGCTCAAGGGCGCCGAACCGATTTATCTGCTGACTGCCATCCCCGATCGTGAATTGCTGGCTACAGCGCAAACCATGATCGAGCGCTCGGCACTGATGACGCTGCTCATCATTGCGCTGGCGATTCCGGTTACCTGGCTGCTGGCGCGCAACATTTCCGGCTCTATCCGCGCTTTGGTCGCTGAAGCGGAAAGCATTCGCCACTTCGAATTCACCCGACCGATCGAAAATCGCTCACTGATCAAGGAAGTCGATGAACTGGCGAGCACGATGGCCAGCATGAAGCGCACCATCCAGCGTTTTCTCGACATCAGCCAGACCGTGGCGGCAGAGGATAATTTCGACCGCCTGTTGCCACGTCTGCTCAATGAGACCATGCAGGCGGCCAGCGCCGATGCCGGTGTGCTCTACCTGGCCGATGCAGGCCAGATCATCCCGGTGCTAGCGCGGCGGCGGACGGCGGCAGACAGCGCGGCCATCAACGGTGAATTCGCCAGTCTGGCCGAGGGCAAATCCGGCACTTTGCTCGGCGCCGCTCTGCTGGCTGCGGCAGCCCGTGGCGGCCAACTGACGGCGGACGATATTGAGCAACTCCAGCTCAACTCGCTGATCGATGCCGAAAATGCGGCGAACGAGGGGAAGCAGCACGCCATCGCGGTTCCCTTGCTCAATCGCCAGCACCAAACGGTCGGCGCCCTGCTGCTCATCTGCCTAGCGCCGGTCGATCAGGCGCTGGTCAACTTTATTGGGGCGCTCTCCGGTTCGGCTGCGGTTTCACTCGAAGCACGCGAACTGATCAAGGCGCAAAAAGCCCTGTTCGAGGCTTTTATACAGCTCATTGCCGGCGCGATCGACGCCAAGAGCGCCTATACCGGCGGCCACTGCGCCCGCGTGCCGGAACTGGCGAAAATGCTGGCGCACGCCGCCTGCAAACAAACCGAAGGGCCATTCAAGGATTTCAGCCTTGACGAAAATGCCTGGGAGGCACTGCATATTGCGGCTTGGCTGCACGATTGCGGCAAGATCACGACGCCCGATTTTGTCATCGACAAGGCGACCAAGCTGGAAACGATGGCCGACCGCATCCACGAGGTACGAATGCGTTTCGAGGTATTGAAACGCGATGCCGAAATCGCCTGTCTCAAGGCCGTTGCCACCGGTAGCAACGAAGTGGCGGAACGGGCACGACTGGCAGAAGAACTGGCACAGCTCGACGATGATTTCGCTTTTGTCGCAGCCTGCAACGAGGGTGGCGAGTTTATGGCACCGGACAAAATAGCACGCCTGCATACCATCGCAGCGCGAACCTGGCAGCGCACCCTGGATGACCGCATCGGCATTTCGTACGAGGAAAAGGCGCGCAAAGCCCCAACACCAGCGCAGCCCTTGCCAGCGACCGAGAATCTGCTGGCCGACAAGCCAGACCACTGCCTGCCGCGCCGGCCACAGGATCGCATCGCCAAGGACAACCCCTGGGGCTTTCGCCTGCCGGTTCCGGAACTGCTCTACAACCGGGGAGAACTACACAATCTGGAAGTGGCACGCGGCACGCTCACCGAAGAGGAGCGCTACAAGATCAACGAGCACATCATCCAAACCATAGTCATGCTCTCGCAACTACCATTCCCTAAGCATTTGCGCCATGTGCCTGAACTTGCCGGTGGTCACCACGAAAAAATGGACGGTAGCGGCTACCCACGCGGCCTGCATGGCAAGGAGATGAGCCCGGTGGCGCGGATGATGGCCATTGCCGATATTTTCGAAGCGCTCACCGCTGTCGATCGACCCTACAAGAAAGGCAAAGCGCTTTCCGAAACCATTGCCATCATGGCGCGGATGAAAAAAGAGGGCCATATCGACCCCAATCTTTTCGACCTCTTTTTAACTTCCGGGATCTATCGCGACTACGCCGAGCGCTATTTGCAGCCTGAGCAGATTGATGCGGTAAAAATTACCGACTATCTTGGCTAGGCTTTCTCGCGCGCCGACTTTGCAACAATGCTGGCGCAGATGATGCCGATTTCGTAGAGCAGGCACATCGGAATACCCAGCGCCAGTTGCGAGACCACATCCGGCGGTGTCACGACGGCGGCGATAACAAAGGCGCAGACAACAAAATAAGAACGCCACTGGCGCAATTTTTCAACACTGACAATTCCCATCCTGACCAACACCACCAGAACGACAGGCACCTCGAAGGCCAGTCCGAAAGCCGTAAACATGGTGAGGACAAAGGAAAGATATGACTCGATGTCGGGCGCCGCAGTGATGCTTTTGGGGGCAAAACTGGCGATGAATTTGAAGGCTTGCCCGAACACCAGAAAATAGCAAAAAGCCATGCCGAGCAGGAAAAGCAGGGTGCTGGCGATGAGCAGTGGCAGGCCAAGACGCTTTTCGTGCGCATAGAGTCCGGGGGCGACAAAGCTCCAGACCTGATAAAGCACAAAAGGCAAGGCAATGACGAAGGCGACCATTGAGGTCACCTTGATCGGCACCATAAACGGTGTAACAACGCCGATGGCCAGCATTTTAGTGCCTTGGGGCAAAGCTTGCGTCAGCGGCAAAGCGAGCAGGTCATAAATATAGCCCGGCCCCGGATAAATGCAGAGCGCAATAAATACGAGCCCAATGGCGACCAGGCTGCGAATCAGGCGGTCACGCAGTTCAATGAGATGCGAGATGAAGGAGGATTCTGCCAGATCGCTCATGATTGCTTGCCCGATTCCGCCGGCGGTGTCAGATCGGGTGTCTTGTCGTTCTCTGCGAGGAGATCCGCCAGTGACTTTTCGGACACCGTTTCCGGCACCGTTTCCCGCATCGATTCCTGCAGTTCGGCATGGGCACTTTCCATGCCCTCGCGCACCTCTGCCTCAAGCGAAAGCGCTGATTCCTGAAATTTGGCGCGCAGTTGCTTCAAGTCTTCCAGATGCAACTCGTTTTCAATATCCGACTTGACATCATTCACATAGCGTCGCGCCCGCCCGACCAGATGACCGACCGTGCGTGCCACGCCGGGTAAGCGTTCGGGGCCGACAAAAATCAAGGCGATGATGGCAATCACCATCAGTTCGGAAAAAGCGACGTCAAACACGCACTGAACCGATCAATCCCGAACCGAAAGGCAGGGTGCCCCTGTCATGACTTGGTTTTTTCCTTGACCTCAACATCGATGGTCTGGCCACTGACCTGGGCGGGAGTCTCGGATGCGGCAGTTTTGTCTTCAGCGCCTTTCATGCCGTCCTTGAATCCCTTGACGGCCGAACCCAGATCCTCGCCCACATTGCGCAGCTTCTTTGTCCCGAAAATAACCAGGACGATGACGAGTACGATAATCCAGTGCCAAATGCTGCCAAATCCCATGATGATCTCCAAAATTTTTTATCGGTCTGGCCAGATGTTCCGCCAAAAAACAAGGACAGAGCCAAAGTTTCCAGTCCTGCCAAAAGCACTTGGTGGCACTCCCTGCCATCCAGCCTCTCGCGCCGAGCCGATGATAGCCCCCGGCCTATGCCGTGGCAAGTCGTGTTCGCAGGCTATTTGTCAAGGAAAAGCATTCCCTTTCTCTGGACACAGGTTTATATTGGCGATTCCAACAACCAAATAATGGGGACAATCAAATGGAACGTCGTGATTTTCTTAAAAATGCATCCATCGGCGCCGCCGCTGGCGTAGCCGCTACCGTTGCCGGGCCGGCACTGGCGCAGAACCTGCCGCAAGTTAACTGGCGTTGCACCTCAAGTTTTCCGAAGAGTCTGGATACCATCCATGGTGGCGCCACCACCATAGCAAAGCGGGTCGAAGAACTCTCTGGCGGCAAATTCAAGATTCGTGTGTTTGCCCCCGGCGAAATCGTTCCGGGCGGCCAGGCGGCAGCCGATGCCGTTCAAGCGGGCACAGTCGAAGCCTGCCATACCTGCTCGTTCTATTCAGTCGGCAAGGACAAGACTTTTGCCTTTGGCACAGCCGTACCCTTTGGCATGAATTTCCGTAGCATGAATGCCTGGTATTACTTTGGCGGCGGCGAAAAAGTGCTGAATGACTTCTATGGCGGATTCAATATGGTGCATCTGCTTGCCGGCAACACCGGCACGCAAATGGCCGGCTGGTTCCGCAAGGAAATCAAGTCGCTGGCTGACGTCAAGGGTCTGAAGATGCGCATCAGCGGCCTCGGCGGTGAAGTCATGGCCAGGATTGGCGCGGTGCCGCAAATGGTTGCTGGTGCCGACATCTATCCGTCGCTGGAAAAAGGCACGATTGATGCCACCGAGTGGATCGGCCCCTACGACGATGAAAAGCTGGGCTTTAACAAGGTTGCCAAGTTCTACTACTATCCGGGATTCTGGGAGTCCGGCCCGTCGATCAACTTCTTTATCAACAAGCAGGCCTGGGAAAAACTGCCCAAGGAGTATAAGGAAATGCTTGAAGTGGCGGCATATGAAGCCAACATCACCATGATGGCCAAGTATGACCACCAGAATCCGATTGCGTTGTCCAAGCTGCTGAGCAGTGGCACTCAAGTGAAGAAACTGCCGGACGATGTTATGGAAGCCGCATACAAGGGCGCCCAGGATCTTTACAAGGAAGAGACTGCCAAGAATCCCAAGTTCAAGGTTGTTTACGATTCTTATTTTGGTTACCGCAAGAGCCAGCTGGCCTGGATGGGCGTTGCCGAAATGACCCTGGATCGTTTCATGATGGCACACAAGTAAGCCAGAGTTATCACTTGCCAAAAACCGCCGGTTCGCCGGCGGTTTTTTTATGCTCGCGAGAACTCGCCAGCTAATTGCTTGACCCGCACCGGCCTGCGTACGTACGCAATTCCGGAACCGCTTGACTCAACGGCAGTCGTCAATCCGCGAAAAAATACGTCAATATTTGAGCACTGCCCAAGGCAACAAAAATCATGATGAAGGGCGTATGCACACAGGACGCCCAGCTATAACTGGCCCAGAACGGGGAGGATGGTTTCCGGTCGGCTCGAGCCACAATGAATAAATGACTCAGAGCAATCAAAAACAGTATTACGCCATAAATCAGTTTCATGATGATCTCCCCGAATGTTCATACGCACCGATAAGGTGTGATTGAAAACACGATAGAAGAAAATTGAGATAAAATAAATTCGTATTATTTGATCATATAATCAATATTTCTCGATGTATTGGCATTCCCTATGAACCTGAAACATTTGTTCTATTTCTGGAAAGTGGCAAAGCTTGGCAGCATCGCCAGGGCGGCCGAAGCGATCAATGTCACCCCGCAGACTCTAAGCGGGCAAATTAGCCTGTTGCAAAAGAACCTC
>Ga0316605_10001749_pt1 | contig 12464 bp, 8 predicted proteins | sample OWC_soil_day20_n_FD_207666 | JGI IMG/M metagenome (GOLD analysis project Ga0316605, IMG submission 207666) | Wetland soil microbial communities from Old Woman Creek delta, Ohio, United States - OWC_soil_day20_noCT | ecosystem: Environmental > Terrestrial > Soil > Wetlands | place: USA: Ohio... | reverse complement strand
GATATTTAAGCATTATTTTGTAGCGTTCTGTTTGGTAGCTTAAAATTACAAAATATATACTTAATATCCTAATTGTAAATAGATTAATATAATATTATGGGTATATTATATTGCACAAAAAAACAACTTTAAGCAGTTTTGTTTTATCAGAGTTCTTTAGGAACTATAACGATACGTCCTTTCAACTAAATTGCAAAAGAACCAGCAATCTTGGTAATAACTGCAAAAACTGTAAACCTATTCCTGGAAAAGTCAAATCCAAACCCCAATAAATAAAATCCATTGGTGAATAATCTAAAATCTCCCGCCAGCTTTTTTAAAAACGTAACCGGATGTTGATCAAAGTCCCGCCTGGTTTTTTAAAAAGCAGGCGGGACTTTGTTTCTCTTTTTACTTCATAAAAAAACTTTTTTATTTTTATCCCTCACCATTTTTGGGGTAAGAGGCTTATGCACAACTGTTTATGTGCAAAATAACAGGAGGTATCCCTCACTCATCTCTCACTCTGATTTTTGTATTTGTTTGTATATCAAGTATATGTGTTGTTATGGATAAAAGCATTTTTGTTACCAACCCTCACTATTTGCTCTCATCCATCACTCAAAAATTGAATTATTGTTCATTTTTGAACTAGATTGAACAAAAAATCATTTTTAAGCTGAAAATGGTGAGGGATGCCACTAAAAAGTGATGGATGGTAGCTGCTTCGGTTTTATCTATCACATATTAATTGCTTGTATATTAGATGATTAACTTTTGTGGAGTGATGGATGAGTGAGGGTTGTAATTTCTTAACATATTGAATATTAATTGTTTAAGTATAAAAAGTGATGGATGAATTCTATTTATAGATATCACCAATTTCTTTCCGTACCAAAATGTTATAACCTTAAAGGCTAGATTTATCAATAATGCTAAAGATGGACGTTTTTTTACCTTTATCTTCCTATTTCTATATCTTGTTGCGTACGTCTTTCAAAATTATTATTTCTAATATCTTGTATAGAATTACTGTCTGAAATTAATCTGGTAACACGATTATACTCAAACCATATAGTAAAGGATCTAATTGATCCCGAACCAGAGGAACCTCTAACCTTGTATTGCCATATATCTTCTGATCCGTTAGACTGTTGGTAGCTTGGGCTTCCTAAAATATTTAAGACTTCATTTTTAGACATGCCAGTTTCAATTAGTCTTGTTTGACGGACAGATACCGCTGAAGATCCACAAGATAATAATACTGTTGTTAAGCAAAGTAAGAATAATACTCTTTTCATAATGTTGATGTTTTAATTAATGAATTGACTTACTTATGTTATCTATAATATTAGTAATACAGAAGATGGATATTTAGTTCAAATTAGAGAAATGTTTTACATATAATTAATGCTATAGATATTATTTTCTAAATTGGACTTTGATAATACAACTTCTTCATTTTTATACTTCAATCATTGTTGCTTATATTTAATGGTTTAAAACAAAAAACCCTTCTCACTGCCGATAGACATTGGAGAAGGGCTGATGTAAAATAGAACATATTAGGATCTCTTAAATAGATGGATGTGAATTAGAAATTAAACGTCACTTCTATTTTTGCGTTTCAGGGCTTTATCAGCTCTTTTTTCTTTCAGGCTTTTTACGGCTTCTTTTTTCTTGGATTTTTCTTTTCCTTCTTTTTCTTTCGACATAATATTTATTTTAAAATGTGTAGAAATTCTCTATTGTTGAAAATTCAAATAAATTAGAATCGGTAGATGTGTGGTTTTTTTGTTTCTGTAATTATGGGTACTCCAGGTTGTAATTTACAAGGGTTTTTACCAATAATTCTGCAGTCTAAAAGCTCTTTGCGAACCGATATGTAGTAATGTGATAGATAATAATTATATGCTCAAATGTACGACATAAATATTGGCTTCCCAAATTAATTAATATATTTCTTAATACCTTGATCGTATTATTTCCTGATAAATATGCAAATAGTTTTGCTTTAATCAAACTAATGCACTATTTTAGAGGCATAGATCTTATAGATCAAAAAAAGATATAAACCTTATTCTTTGTACATAGATGGAAAAGCGAATCGTAGAATGCGTACCCAACTTTAGTGAGGGGCGTGATATGTCTGTCATTAAACAAATCACTGATGTGATAGAAGGGGTAGAGGGCATCAAACTTCTTGATGTTGACCCGGGTAAAGCTACCAACCGTACTGTTGTTACCTTTGTGGGAGAAATTGATTCCGTAGTTGAGGCTGCTTTTCGTTGCGTACTGAAAGCTGTAGAAGTGATAGATATGAGAAAGCATCATGGTGAACACCCGCGTATGGGAGCTACCGATGTACTTCCACTTATCCCAGTCTCCGGTATTACTATGGAAGAAACCGCTGAATATGCCCGGCAACTTGCAAAAAGAATTGCAGCCGAAGGTGGCATTCCTACCTATTGTTACGAGTATGCTGCAATTCGTCCTGAACGCAAAAAGCTTGCTGCTTGTCGTGAAGGCGAGTACGAAGGCTTGAAACCACGTTTTGGTGATCCTGATAAAATGCCCGATTTTGGCGGTGAGGTGTGGACTAAGCGTGCTGCTCAAACAGGATGTACTGCTGTGGGAGCCAGAGATTTTCTTATTGCTGTGAATTTCAATCTCAATACAACTTCTACCCGTCGTGCCAACGCCATTGCTTTCGATGTTCGCGAACGTGGACGCGTGAAGCGTGAAGGAGATTCTCCTGCAGGAAAGATTATTAAAGATGAACATGGAGAAGAAATATTTATTCCTGGTACGCTGAAAAGTACGGCTGCTATTGGCTGGTTCATTGAAGAATATGGCATTGCTCAGGTATCAATGAATATAACCAATATATCTGTAACTCCTTTACATATTGCTTTTGAGGAGGTTGTGGTAAAAGCTGCAGCTCGCGGAGTACGGGTAACAGGTACCGAGATTGTTGGCTTGGTACCAAAGTCCACACTGATTGATGCTGGTAAATATTTCCTGCGCAAACAACAACGCTCTGTGGGTATCTCTGAAAAGGGGATTATTAAGATTGCCATAAAGTCTATGGGGCTCGATGACCTGAAACCTTTTGACGCTAAGGATAAGGTGATAGAATTCATGATGGAAGATGATTCCGAAGATAAGTTGGTAGATATGTCCGTTGCTGATTTTGCTTACGAAACAGCCAGTGAATCGGCTGCTCCCGGTGGTGGCTCTATCTCTGCCTACATGGGAGCGTTGGGTGCTGCTTTGGGAACGATGGTTGCCAATCTCTCATCTCACAAAGCTGGGTGGGATAGCCGTTGGGAAGAGTTCTCCAATTATGCCGAACGCGGTCAGGCTTTGCTTAATGAACTTCTTTTTCTGGTAGACGAAGATACCCGTTCCTTTAATAAAGTGATGGATGCTTTTGGTATGCCGAAGAATACAGATGAAGAGAAGACGGCACGTAGCAAAGCTATACAGGAAGCTACATTTTATGCTACGCGGATACCTTTCAGGGTTATGAAGGCTTCTTTGGCTGTGTTTGATATTGTGGAACATATGGCAAAAGAGGGTAATCCTAATTCTGTATCGGATGCCGGAGTAGGTGCATTGGCTGCCCGATCTGCAGTGCTTGGTGCCTGGCTGAATGTACGTATTAATGCTGCCGGAATTAAAAACAGAGATTTGGTTGAACCGATATTATTAGAATCTGCTGCAATGGCCAAACTTGCCCAGGAGAGAGAAGAAGTTATTCTTGAGATTGTTAATAGTAAAATATAGTCAGCTATGGAAGAAATTAGTAAAGAAGAATTTCGCCAATTGATCCTGGCTGGTATTCCTGATAGTCTACCCGATGCGAAGCCTTACGAATTGGCTGTGAATCATGCTCCCAAACGAAAGGATATTCTGACTGACAGTGAAAAGGAGCTTGCCTTGAAGAATGCGCTTCGTTATTTTCCTGCTGAATGTCATGCGGTACTGGCTACTGAATTTGCTGAGGAACTGGCAAAGTATGGTCGTATCTACATGTATCGTTTTCGTCCCGATTATAAAATATTTGCCCGCCCCATAGAAGATTATCCATATAAGTCGAAACAGGCAGCAGCTATTATGTTGATGTTGAGTAATAACCTGGATGATGCGGTAGCTCAGCATCCGCGTGAACTGATTACGTATGGTGGTAATGGAGCGATTTTTCAGAACTGGGCACAATATCTGCTTACCATGAAGTATCTAGCTACCATGACAGACGAGCAGACTTTAGTGATGTATTCCGGTCATCCGATGGGATTGTTTCCTTCTCACAAGGATGCCCCGCGAGTAGTGGTGACTAATGGTATGGTGATACCTAATTACTCATCCAAAGATCATTGGGAGAAGTTCAATGCTTTGGGTGTATCTCAATATGGACAAATGACTGCCGGATCGTATATGTACATTGGTCCGCAAGGTATTGTGCACGGAACAACTATCACGGTGCTGAATGCAAAACGGATGCAACGTGCCAAACATCCATCCGAGAAAGGTGTATTGTTTGTCACTTCAGGATTGGGAGGAATGTCGGGAGCACAACCGAAGGCCGGAAATATTGCCGGAGTGGTTTCTGTTATTGCGGAGATTAATCCTAAAGCAGTAGCTGTCCGCCGTTCACAAGGATGGGTAGACGATGTGTTTACTGATTTAGATATATTGATGCCTCGTATCCGCAAGGCGGTTGATAAAAACGAAGTAGTGTCTATTGCTTATCAGGGAAATATTGTGGATTTATGGGAACGGTTGGCTGCGGAAGAGATGTATGTAGATCTTGGTTCCGATCAGACTTCCTTGCATAATCCCTGGTCGGGTGGTTATTATCCGGTAGATATTGATTTTAATGAGGCTAACTGTATGATGGCCGAAGAACCTGATAAGTTTCAGGCGAAGGTTCGCAGTACATTGCGGCGTCATGCTGCAGCTATCAATAAACTTACTGCTGCCGGTATGTACTTCTTTGATTACGGCAATGCTTTTCTGCTGGAAGCATCCCGGGCGGGAGCCGATGTGATGAAGGCTGATGGTACTTTCCGTTATCCTTCGTATGTACAGGATATTATGGGACCGCTATTTTTTGATTACGGTTTCGGACCTTTCCGCTGGGTGTGTACCTCGGGTGATCCGAAAGACCTTGCTGTAACTGACAGGATTGCTGCCGAAGTACTCGAAAATATTCTGCAGACTTCATCTGCTGATATCAAGTCTCAATTGGAAGATAACTTGCACTGGATAAAAGAAGCCGGAAAAAATAATCTGGTAGTTGGTTCTCAGGCACGTATTCTTTATCTTGATTCTATGGGGCGTATTGAAGTAGCCAAGGCATTCAATGAAGCAATCAGGCAAGGTGCGATTTCTGCCCCCGTAGTATTGGGACGCGATCATCACGATGTATCGGGTACCGACTCGCCTTTCCGTGAAACTTCCAATATATACGATGGCTCTTCATTTACTGCAGATATGGCAGTGCAGAATGTAATAGGCGATTCTTTCCGCGGTGCTACCTGGGTTTCTATTCACAACGGTGGTGGTGTAGGCTGGGGAGAGGTTATCAATGGCGGTTTTGGAATGATGATTGATGGCACCGCTGATGCAGATCGTCGTTTGAAATCCATGCTCTTGTGGGATGTAAATAATGGACTGGCTCGTCGTAGCTGGGCTCGTAATCAGGGAGCAATGGATGCAATTCGCAGAGAAATGGAGCGTACTCTGCAACTGGTGGTTACTTTACCTAATATAGCTGATGAAAATATTATCAAAGCAGCATTAAATCATAAATAACTATGGCAAAAATACATAAAATAAGCACAACACACTTGTCAATAGACAGACTGCAACAAATCATAGAGAATGGGTATAAACTTGAATTGTCCGACGAATCGAAAGCTCTGATTCTAAAATGTCGCAGGTATCTGGATGATAAGATAAAGACTCAGGATGAACCCATCTATGGTGTATCTACAGGGTTTGGGTGTTTTTGTGATATCAGTGTTAGCAGCGAGCAGCTTTCCATTCTTCAGCGTAATTTGGTGATGTCTCATGCCTGCGGTGTTGGCGATCGTGTACCAAATGAGATTGTGAAGCTGATGCTAATCCTTAAAATTCAATCGCTCTCTTATGGATATTCGGGTGTGCAGCTGGAAACGGTGCAACGGTTGGTCGATTTCTATAATAACGGTGTGTGTCCGGTTGTTTATCAGCAGGGTTCATTAGGTGCATCGGGCGATTTGGTGCCGCTTGCACATCTATGTTTGCCTATTCTGAATTTGGGAGAGGTGAATTATAAAGGTAAAGATGTAGCAGCTCATGTGGTAAACCAGAAGTTTGGATGGGAACCTATCACGCTGCAATCTAAAGAGGGACTGGCTTTGTTGAATGGAACACAATTTATGGGAGCTTACGGCTGTTGGTGTATTATGAACGCAAAAAGATTATCGGCAGTAGCAGATGTTACTGCTGCCCTTTCAATTGATGCTTTCGATGGCCGTATTGAACCTTTCCACCCGGCTGTTCATGCCATTCGCCCGCACAAAGGGCAGATTGAAACGGCTCGTCGTATTCGGGAACTACTTGCCGGCAGTGAGATAATTACCCGTAAAAAAACACATGTTCAGGATCCTTATTCCTTCCGGTGTGTTCCACAAGTTCACGGTGCATCCAAGGATACCATTGCTTTTGTGGAAAGCGTGTTTACAACAGAGATAAACTCTGCTACCGATAATCCAACGATTATTCCCGATGAAGATTTGATTATCTCGGCCGGAAACTTTCATGGTGAACCTCTGGCTGTAGCTCTCGATTATCTGGCTATTGGTGTGGCCGAACTTGGCAGTATATCTTCCCAACGAATCTACCGGCTTATTGCGGGTAAACGTGAGCTTCCGATTTCTCTGGCAGGTAATCCCGGATTGAATAGTGGATTTATGATTCCGCAGTATGCCGCTGCTTCTATTGTAAGTCAAAGCAAGCAGTTATGTACTCCTGCATCGGTAGATTCTATTGAGTCGTCCAATGGTCAGGAAGATCATGTGAGTATGGGAGCTAATGCGGCTACTAAATGTTATAAAGTGATGGAAAATACAGAGCGGGTGTTGGCTATTGAAATGTACAATGCTGTGCAGGCATTGGATTTCCGTCGTCCGCTAAAGACTTCTCCTTTTCTGGAAAATATATGTACGGTTTACCGCAAGATAGTGCCCTTTGTAGAGAACGATTGTGTTATGTACACACATATTCAGAATAGTGTGGATTTTCTAAAGCAAGAAAAGCTTTTTAAAGCATGAAACTATTAATAACAAATGTACGCGAACTCTATCAGGTGGAAGAGACTCCACGTTCAATGGTTTGCGGCAAAGATATGGCTTCTCTGCCTAGTATCAGAGATGCTTATTTGTTGATGGAAGATGAACGCATTTCTGCTTTTGGAGAAATGTCGTCTCTTTCACCAAATCTTATAGCTGATAAGGCAATTGATGCAACTGGGAAGATTGTATTGCCTGCATTCTGCGATTCTCATACACATATAGTCTACGCTGGTAGCAGGGAACAGGAGTTTATTGACAAGATAAACGGGCTATCGTACGAGGAGATTGCCCGTCGTGGAGGTGGTATACTTAATTCAGCTAAACAGTTGCACGAATCAACTGAAGATCAACTTTATGCTGAGGCTCTTGTCCGGGTTAATGAAATGATCCGCATGGGAACCGGTGCTGCCGAGATAAAGAGCGGATATGGACTAAATACCGAAGATGAGCTTAAGATGCTGCGTGTTATAAAACGACTTCATGAAACTACACCTCTTACTATTCGCGCTACTTTTCTGGGTGCTCATGCTGTGCCTGCAGCTTATAAAGGCCGGCAATCTGCTTACGTGGATTTAATTGTGAACGAAATGATACCTGCTGTGGCAAGTGAGGGTTTGGCGGATTTTGTAGACTGTTTTTGTGATAAAGGCTTCTTTACTTGTGAAGAGACTGAACGCATTATGGAAGCTGGTGCCAAATATGGAATGCGTTCAAAGATACATGCAAATGAGCTGGCTCTTTCTGGTGGTGTACAGATAGGAGTGAAGCATAATGCACTGTCGGTCGATCATCTGGAGTTTACCGGTGATGCTGAGATGGAAGCCTTGAAAGGTAGCAGCACTATGCCAACTTTACTACCTGGAGCGGCCTTCTTCCTGGGAATGAATTATTCTCCTGCTCGAAAGATGATAGATAGCGGACTACCTGTTGCTCTTGCATCCGATTATAATCCGGGTTCGTCGCCATCGGGTAACATGAAGTTTATTCTTTCACTGGCAACAATTAAAATGAAACTAACTCCTGAAGAAGCAATCAATGCCGCAACTATTAATAGTGCTTATGCAATGGGCATCAGTGATACTCACGGTTCCATCTGTGTAGGGAAAAGGGCAAATGTACTTATCACGAAAGAAATTCCATCGATCTACTTCTTGCCGTATGCCTATACCTCTGATTTGATAGATTCTGTAATTCTAGGTGGAGAAGTGGTTTGTTTCTAAGATGATTTCATATTCAGAAATTCTCTCATGTTAAATATATCCATAGCAACGCATACAAATATAAAGATTCCCATACATATAAGTGAAGCACCGGTAGCCCACATAAATCGTCTAGTGAAAATATGCCATTCGGGATTCATGAAATCATCGCACGAAACAATGATGGCTTCGTCACTAATACCCCAAGCAATAAGAAAAGCAATAAATCCTATCAACATAACACTTCCAAGAGTACTTCCTGTAAGTACCCAACAAGCTGCACCGGCTCCAATCCAAATGGCGATGTTCACTATAAATAAGAGTTTTGTTATGAATTTCATATTTTAAACTTATTTACTTACATAAATGTTCCCGATTCGTTAACAAAGCAATTCATGGAGAAATAATATTCTGTTTCTTATAAAATCTGGTAATTAGAATAATAGCATAAATAACGCTCTAAATATTATTAATCTTTTTTTAGTTTTAAGAGCCAACAAAATTATACTTTATTTTTGAATTATCAATAAACTTTATTGATAAATATTCTTGCAAATTAAATCGATTATTGAATATTAAACATTTATTTACCTTACTCAATAAATATTTAACAATGAATTGATTGTGTTTGTTTGTAGACGACATTCCTGAAACTTAAAAACAAGAAGAGTTGTTGAAAAAAAGTTAGTGTTCATTTTGCTTTGTTTTTAACATCTTTTGCTTGTTGGTATCTGTTCTAAATATTTTTTTTGTGTTTTTTTCTATTAAAATTGAGTACAACCGAAAAAAGGGAGTGTATAGCTAATAAACAACCATGCTAAAGGTGGATAAAATGCATAATAAAGAAGAAAATAATAAGAGCACAACAAAAAGAGGTTTTGAACAAACTTCTTCGAATGATATCATTCAGTTTATTAAAAAGAATGATAGTGTATTGTCGGCAGAGGAGAAAGACCATATTTGGAGGAATATTTCAGGAAAAACGATAGGTAAAAAGCAGCGTTTCATTGTTCGCACTCTAAGTATTGCTGCCTCTATTCTGATTCTAGTTGTTGGTGGTTGGGGAATATACCGTCTTACAGCTGGGAAAGCGGATATATACAAGGAAATAGCAGCAAGTATTAATATTGATACATTACATACATCTTGTCTTTATATTGGCAAACAGGTGATTGAACTTGACAGACAAGCCGAAGTTTATTGCAATAGTGAGAAAGGACAACTAAGAATAGTAAACAGAGATGGTAATTCGTTTAATATATCAGTTCCTGATTCTAAGGAAAATCCGTTCTTGCAGATAGCTGTTCCACAGGGAAATAAAGCCAGGATAATATTAGCAGATAAGTCTACTATAACAGTGAGAGAACGCACTAAAATGGTATTTCCGATTACTTATAATGAAAAAACGAGAGAAGTTTATCTGGAAGGTGAAGCTTTTCTTGATGTTACGAAGAATCCTAAAAAGCAGTTTAATGTAAAAACTCAGGATATGGATATCAGTGTGTTGGGGACATCGTTCAACGTTTCAGCCTTTCCTGAAAGAAATATTCAGTCGGTAGTACTGGTTCGTGGACGAGTGAAAGTTTCAGCTTCATCGGGTGAAACCGTAACTATGCTGCCTAATCAGAAATATACTTTCGATAAATCAGAAAAGAAAAATACGCTTAATAATATTGATCCTTACGATGATATTTGCTGGAAAGAAGATCTGTTGATCTTGGACAAAGAGCCTTTATCTGTAGTTCTTGAAAAATTGTGTAAGCATTATGATACGAATCTATTCTATAATGCACAGGATATGAGTAAGATAAAAGTGTCTGGAAAATTAGATATAAGCGTACCGTTGGATGATCTTCTTAAAATGCTGGAAAAAATTGCACCTAACCAAATTACGATAGACACACAGAAGAAAACAATAAAAATGAATGTTAACCCTAAATAAAACTAATATGAGGAAAGAGTAAAAACACAAAAAAGCTGAGAGATATTCGCGGTATCTCTCAGCCCGGACTTTGATTGTAATAATGGAATTATTGAACTAACCAAAATCTTTTAAGAATGAAACATCTTAATTATTTATGCAATTATAAGCATATTATTTTTAATAATCTACTTTTAATAAGCTTAATTGCCTGTTCCCTTGTACTAAATACTGCCGAAGTGCAGGCAAGGGAGTCTGTTAATGTCACGCTTGGTGATAACATAACTATTTCAATAAAGAACAAGACTATTAAAGAGGCTTTTCTTGAAATTGAGAAGAAAAGTAAGTTCGTTTTTATTTATAACAGTGAAACAGTTAATCTGAATCAGAAAGTTTCTGTTGAAGCTAAAGATGAACCTATCCGTACTGTATTAGATCGTTTATTGAAAGGTACTATTGTTGATTATGAAATTTCCGATCATCAGATTGTTGTTTTCAATAAGAATAATAAAAATAGCCAGAAACAAAGTGGCGCTTTTACCGTAAATGGTAAAATAACCGACGAAACAGGAGAACCATTGATTGGTGTAAGTATTCTTGTTAAAGGTACATCACAGGGAACAATTACCGATATTGACGGTAAATACTCTTTAAGTGTACCAGGACAAAGTACTCGATTGGTTTTTAGTTATATCGGATTTACAAAAATGGAACTCCAGGCTCAGAAAATGCTTAATGTAAAGATGGTAAGTGAGGCTGAAAACCTGAATGAAGTAGTTGTGGTGGGTTACGGTACGGTGAAGAAGAATGATCTTACCGGATCTGTGTCTACCCTAAAATCGAAAGATTTCAATGTGGGACTGGTTACTGCACCTTCTCAACTGATTCAGGGAAGGGTAGCCGGCGTTAATATTACCAACAATGGTGGTGAGCCTGGTGGTGGTGCAACAGTTCGTGTTCGTGGATCGAATTCAATCCGTTCAGGACAAGATCCTCTTTATGTAGTGGATGGTGTTCCTTTGAATGTATCTGATGATCAACAACCAAGCGGAGCTAGTATTTCTGGTGTTGGTGATACCAGTAAGAAAAATCCTTTGAATTTCCTGAACCCGGATGATATTGAATCTATTGATGTCTTGAAAGATGCTTCGGCTACTGCTATCTATGGTGCTCGTGGTGCCAATGGTGTTATCATCGTAACAACTAAAAAAGGAAAAGAAGGTGCTGCTAAAGTTTCATATTCGGGATACGTAAGTGTATCTAGTTTGCCAGAACAATATCCTGTTCTCTCTGCAGCACAATTTCGTGCATTTGCAGCAGAAAAGGGACTGACTTCAATTGAAGATGGCAAAGCTGATACTAATTGGCAGGATGAGATTTTCCGTACTGCAGTTTCTTCTAACCACAATCTCTCCATAAGTGGTGGAGGTAAAAATGGTAACTACCGCGCTTCGTTAGGTTATCAAGATCAGGAAGGTATTATCAAAAGAACCGGAATGGAAAAGTACACAGGCCGTTTTTCTGCAAGTCAGAAAACATTTAATGATCGTTTGTTGATTGAAGCAAGTCTGATGGCTAGTAGAAACATCGATCAACGTGCACCTATTGGAGAAACTGGTGGCTATGAAGGTGACCTTTTGCTTTCTGCATTAAAGCTAAACCCTACTTTCCCCGTATATAATAGTGATGGTACTTATTATCAGAAGAGTAAAGATGTGCGTAACCCGGTGGCTATGCTAAATCTTACTAATGACAAAACGCAGACAGATCGTATTCTGGCTAATGTAACCGGAACTCTGACTATTTTGAAAGATCTTAAATACAAGATGAATGTTGCATTAGATCAGACAAAGGCTACCCGTAAAGTGACTCAGGATAAATCCTTGATTTATCTCACTGATAACGGTACTGCCGATATCAATAATGTTGAAGCTGGAAATTTCCTGATTGAAAATTATCTGACCTATAATTTTAATCTGGCAAAGAAGCATTCTTTCAATTTATTAGGAGGACATTCTTATC
>Ga0316605_10001748_pt1 | contig 12474 bp, 9 predicted proteins | sample OWC_soil_day20_n_FD_207666 | JGI IMG/M metagenome (GOLD analysis project Ga0316605, IMG submission 207666) | Wetland soil microbial communities from Old Woman Creek delta, Ohio, United States - OWC_soil_day20_noCT | ecosystem: Environmental > Terrestrial > Soil > Wetlands | place: USA: Ohio... | reverse complement strand
AACTCCATCTTGAGCTGGCGCTGGACCGGCACCTTCGTGATCCGCTCCACGCCGAAGGGGAACTTGAGGTGGGGGCCCGGCTCGCTGGTCCGCACGAACTTGCCGAAGCGCTGAACCACCGCTACCTCGTCCGGCTCGACCTGGTAGTAGCCGGTCACGATCAGGAACACGGCCGCTGCGACGCCCAGGACGAGGAGCGCCACGCCTCGCGAGACCCTGGGCATCTTCGGCATCTTCGGCATCGGCGGGAGGTCGATCCGCCTGCCGCCACCCAGATCCACGCTCCATCCACGATCTTCCATGCCCGTTTCCTTTCAGCCCCGCTCGCTCACCGCAACATCCCCCGTGCGGCAGGAGCCGGACTCTTCGAACTCGAAGCAATCTACACCGGGCGCCGTGCCTCGCCCTCGAGATTCGCCGAGCCGGAGCCGTGGACCGGCTTGGACCAGCGTGCACGTCCACATTGCTCCGCCCGGATCGCTTTTCAGCTTCGGAAGGGCCCTGAACAGGAAGATGAGGGAAACGCGAACCGAAAGCGCAATGCCGACCTGCACGGGCATGCGCTTTGCTCCTAGCTCCCCGAAGGAGGGTTTCATGGAAGTTCTTACATTGAAGCCGCGACGATCGAACGGGATCGGTGTGATGGCGGCGGTGGGAGTGCTCGGAGTTGCCCTCGCCACCGGAGGTTGCACCGGGAAGCATGAGCGCAACCAGCTTCTCGCCCAGAAGCAGCAGCTCACCGAGGAGAACCAGAAGCTCTCGGAGATGCTGCAAACCCTCCGGTCCGAATCCGCGGAAGCAAACGCGACGCTGGAGGACGTGGCGAAGGGGCTCGAGGAGATCCGCGCCAAGGAGCTGAAGGTCATCAAGTCCTCGATTCGCGTGGCCCAGGAAGGTCACGCCGCGGGCGGACGGCGCGATCAGCTCGAAGCTGAGATTCAGACGATCCGTGAGGCGATTCACACGAACCTGCAGAAGCTCGCGAAGCTCGAAAAATCCGGCAGGGAGGGCGGCGTGAAGATGGCGTCCCTCGAGAGGCTCGCGGAGGAGCTGAAGCGGTCGCTCGAGGAGAAGGCGGCCACGATCGCCGAGCTGGAGAGCCGGGTCGGTGACCTCTCGAAGACGGTCCTGGCGCAGACGGCCACCCTCGCGGAGAAGGACGCGGCCATTCACGAAGGAGAAACCCGGATCGCGCAGACGACGAAGCAGCTCAACACGGCCTACGTCGCCGTCGCCTCCAAGAACGTCCTGAAGGAGAAGGGCGTCGTCGAGAAGAAGGGCTCGATCCTCGGCCTTGGCGGCCGGTGGACGGAGACCGGGAAGTTCGACCCCGGAGTCTTCCGCGAGGTCGACGTCACCAGGGAGCTGGAAGTCATGATCCCCGCGCCCGCGAGCAAGGTGCGCATCCTCACGGAGCAGCCGAAGGAAAGCTACGAGATCGTGGACGCCGGCCCGAACTCGAAGACGTCGACGCTCGCGGTGAAGGATCCGGCCGCATTCTGGAAGGGGGACCGTTACCTCGTCGTGATGATTCCCGAGTGAGCGGCGGACGAGAATGGGGGTGGCGCCATGGTGCAGCTTCAGGCCATGAGTACCCTTCAGAGGAGGAGGATCCTCGTCCTCGGCCTGGCCTCGATCCTCCTTGCGAACGTCGCGACCGCTGAAGGGCCGAGCATGTTCTCGCTGCAACCCCGGATCCCGCCGCGAAGCACGACCGACTTCGCCCCCGCAAACATTTCGATGTCGGGGATCGACGGCTCGACCCTACGGACGATCTATCCGGGAGGGCCGGGATGGGAGTTTGCGATGCAGGGAGGAACGGGAAGCGTGCCGTTCCTCTCGTTGCGGCCGAAGCCGGGTGACCCCTTCTTCGCGGCCAGGACTCCGTCAGGGGACTTCCATACTTATTCTCACCTCCTCGCGGCGTTCGGCCTCCAAAAGTTCTCGTTTCGCGTCCGCTCGTGGCGCCGGCTGGGGCCGGGGCCGTCGGTCCACGCCGGCACGTTCAGTGTCTTCCGCGACTCGATTGAACTTCCGACCGGGGCGGTGGCCGGTCTCGGTTTCTCGGCGACGATGTACAGACTCGGCGCGCGCTTCGAGCCCATCTATCGCCAGCAGCGTCCCGTCTCGATCAATGTCCTCTTCCGCGTCCGGTTCGGCGGCAACAGCGTCCGCACGACCTGGTGGTGAGGCTCGTCCCTGGCGGCGTTCGTCTCCAGAAAACGTTCAGGCGGCACGGGAAGTCAACGACGGCGTAAGGATCGCTTACGCGAACGTCGCGAATATGCGCCGGCTTCGCGAGCATTCTGACTGGGGGACCTCGATCCCTTCACGAGGTTTCCCTAGGTCAGCGGCCGATCGCAGCAAACCGCGGTTCCAACAGCATGGCCCCGACGGACGAGGACGCGTGCGACGTGGAGTCCATCTCGCAGGAGGTGGAGGAACTGCAGCTGCCTGTGACAGGCCCGGCTCCTGAGGTGGCCAATTGACCGGAGCCGCACCGTGCTAGCATGAATTCGAGGCTTCGAAGCGTCTGGAACCGCGGGGAATCGCGCTCTCGCCTCCGTGCGCTCCCGCCGCTTCCGGCCCGTCGCTCGCCACCAACCGTCGGGCTCGCCTGACGTGCAATATGGAGGCCTCCATGAGCACTGCCGTCTGTCCTGGCTGCGGGGCCGGTCTCGATGCGGGCGCAAGGCTTTGCCCGAAGTGCGGAAAGCCCCGGGCCGAACCTGGAATTCCGGCGGCCCCTTCGGCCCCGGCTTCGTCCGGGGCAGGCGGGAAGAAGTTGCCGGTCGTGCCGATCGCGATTTTCGCTGTGGGGCTGCTCGCCCTGGTCGGCGCTCTCACGATGATGCGGTCCTCGCCGCGTCCCGGCGCCGAGCTCGTCCCGGCGCAACCGGCTTCGCCCGCCGTGTCCCCTCCGGTGGCGGCGGCATCGGCCACGCCTGTTTTGACGATTCCCGCAGTTCCCACGGTTCCCGTGGCTTCGACGAGGAGCCCTGCCGTCGCCTTCCCCGGGACGCCGCCCCCTCCGCCGTCGGACGTCCAGCCTGCGGGCGCGACAGCAGCGGCGCCGGCGGCCGCCCCGGTAGCGCCGAAAGCCCTGTCGACCCGGGTCTGGAAGGACCCGCCCGACACCGCCGGGTCCCCGGCACCGGCCGACGTCTCCGCGCGAGGCGGTTCGTCCGCGCCGGCCCCCGAGAGGACGGTGCCGATCTCGAAGACCTACGAGTGCCGGGAGAGCGCCGTCTTCAACGTCGATCCCGAGGAGACTGTGGTCACCGTCGACGGGCGCCGAATCGGGACCGCGGACGACTGGGACGACGCGGGCGGCGGGAAGAAGTACAAGTTTCAGGGCCCGGGCGTCCACTACGTGAAGCTGACGCTCGAAGAGTACGAGACGATGTGGCTCAAATTCGTCGTCAGCAGTGACGCGAAGAAGAAGACCGCGGACGTCGGCCTGGACATGAAGAAGAGGCACCGGTAGGGGACCGGAGCCGCAGGCCTGCCCGGCCGCTTCCCTGCCGCTCAGCGAAGGAGAAGAGCCGCCGGGACCGCCGTCCCGGTCTGCGCGGCCGCCACCGGCGGCGCTCCCGGGACCGGCGGCACCGGGTTCCCGGTCGCACCCGTGAAGATCAGCAGGTAGCCGACCCACATCGCCGAGACGAGGAGCATGTGCGGCATGACCCGCGGGAAGACGTTCGCGGTCGAAACCCGGCGCGCGATCATGACGAGGGCGAGGATCGAGCCGGTCAAGCCGCCGACGATCATCAGGAACTTGATGAACGTGACGACCGCCGGGCTGACGAACGGGTCGACGGACGCCGTCGAGGCCGCGATGGGGATGTTCCTCGTCAGCGAGCCCCAGACCTTGACGAGGTAGCCGAGCAGCTCGTACAGCCCACTCCCCAGGAACTCATGCGTCAGGTGGGCGAGGTGCCCGGAGAAGGCGAGGGGGATGAACCCGATCCCGTAGCTGGCGACGTTCTTCCACACGGTCTCGCGCGAGGCCGCGGCCGACAGCGTGGACGAAAGGAGGAACGGGATCAGGGCGAGCAGGCCGAACCCGAAGAAGAGCACCGTGTGCGCTCCGCCGTCGGACCAGCCGAGCCTTTGCTGCGTCGCGATCCAGGTCGTCAGCATGGGGAACTGGTGTTTGGCCATCAGGCCGACCAGGACCACGCCGAAGACCGACATCGCCAGCATCGGCTGGGCGTTCCGCCACAGCTCCTGGAGCGGCGGCCGGAGATTCAGCTGAACCCCGCGGTTCTCGCAGCTCTTCAGGCAGTTGAGGCACATCATGCACTCCGCGTTCGTGTTCACCGACGCCGGGTACGCGAAAAGCGGGCACCCCTCCACGCGGGCCGTTCCCTTGTAGCAGGTGTGCTCGCCGCACTGGGTCTGGCAGACCTTCTTGTTGCCGCGAACCTCGAGGATGCTCATCGTCGAGTAGGCGCCGAGGACTCCCCCGAGCGGGCAGAGATACTTGCAGAAGGTCTTCCGCTCGAAGAGGACCGTCATCGCCACCGCTACGTAAATGATGACCAGGAGGAACATCGCGGTCGCCCAGGGGCGATCGGCGACGCCAAACAGCTCTTCGACGTAGTCGACCAGGACGAACATGGCCGCGAGCAGCCAGAAGTCGAGCCGCTTGAGGATCTTCGGCACGGGATAGTTGAACCGCTTGATCCTGCCGGCCAGGTCTCCGATGCCGGCTATCGGACAGACGCCGCACCAGATCCGCCCGATCAGGAAGGCCGAGACCGGCAGGAGCGGGAACCACACCAGCCAGGTGACCAGCATCCCCGGGTTCGTGGCGAACTCGTTCAGGGGGTGGCCGGCGGGGCGCGAGCCGCCGTAGACCGTGAAGGCGGTCACCACGGCGACGAAGATGATGTCGGCCCAGATCAGCGCCGACATCAGGCGAGGGTGGCGCAGGAAGTCGCGGACCTTCACGTCCCTGAGGACGTTGATCTTGTGGATCTCCTTCTCCGGCGGCGCCACGAAGATCAGGTCGCCGGGGATGATGTTGTCTTCGGCCGCGACGATGGCCGCCCGCTGCATGACGTTCTCCAGCTCGCGGACGTTCCCCGGCCAGGCGTACGAGACGAGCTTGTCGACCGCCTCGCGGGACAGGGTGACGGCCCCGAGACCCGCGCCCTTGGCGTTCGCCTTCAGGAAGTGCTCGGCGAGGAGGGGAATGTCCTTCAGCCTCTGGACCAGCGGCGGGACGGCCACCGTCCGTTTCGCCAGAAGCTGGCGAAGCTCGGGGACGAGCTTCTCCACAATGGCGGCCTCCTCGCCCGTCGCGAGCAACACGACGCGCGTCCGGCACCTGATCGTTCCCTGGCCCTGGAGCCGGTGAAACCACCCGAGCTTCAGGTACCCGGCGAGCAACGCCTGGAGGTGGGGGTCGAGCATCTCGGCATGGTCGATCGCCAGCGTTCCCTCGCCGATCATCTCGAGGTAGCCTGCCTGCCCCTTCGCGGGGCTCCCGGAGCGCGGTTCGAGCCCGAAGATCGCCGCCCCCGCTCCGCCAGGGCCCGGGTCGGCGACCGACATCTCCACATAGGGATGGCCCTTGTGGTGACCGGCGTTGTGGCAGTGGCGCGCGAAGGTCCGCTTCCCCGCCCCTTGCGGCCCCAGGATCAGGACCGGCTGATCGTCCTTCGAGAAAGAGTCGAGCCGCTCCTTCACCCGGAGGATCTTCTTGTCCTCCCCGACGATGACGACTTCGGTGGAGGTGACGACGTTGTCGAGGTCGTCGCGCCGTGCGGTGGCACTGGGGATCGGCAGGGGGCTCGCGGCCTTCCGTTGCGCGGTCCTGAGCTTCATCCGGACGGTCCCGGCCAGCACCTGGCTCTGGTCGGGTTGATGCCTCAGGAGCCCGTCGAGCGCCGTCCGCGTCAGCTCGAGGACGCAGGAGTCGGCGTCCGCGGCCAGCGTCTGCGGCGCCGAGACGCTGGCCACGAGGGCGCGTTCGCCGAAGTGGTCTCCGGCCTCGACGCGTGCCACGACGCGCTCGCCCCCTTCGTCGTTGACCTCGACGACGCGGAGCCGGCCGCGCTGGACGAAGAGGATCCCCTCCATCGGCGTCCCCTGCTTCAGCAGGAGGCCGCCCTTCGGGACGAAGCGGACCGTCATCAGCTTCGCGGCGGCGGCCCGCGTCACGGGCTCCAGCGTCCCGAGAAGGTCGCTCTTTTCCATCAACGCGAGACGCTCCGCCTCCGGCACCTCGGCCAACCGCTGATCGAACTTCAGGACGGCCCCGCCGATTCCGATCCGCGCGCCGGGTTTCAGGGGAAGGCTCTCGATCCGGACATCGTCCACCCGCGTCCCGTTCGACGAGTCGAGGTCGCGGATCACGTAGGTGCCGTTCTCGTAGCGGACCTCCGCGTGAGACCGCGAGATGCCGTGGTCGGAGAGCACCACGTCGTTCCCGGGAGCCCGTCCGAGCCGGACCGGCGAGATGCCGAGCACGACCAGCTTTCGGTTCGAGTCCCCTTTCACGACCTCGAGGGTGGCCGAGAGGCCGGCGCCGCCGCCGCCCTCGCCGCGGTCGGTGTCGAGCCGCGTGGCATCGAGATCCCCCGCCGGAGGCGGGCCGGCAGAGGACGAAGCGTTTCTCGTCGGGAACGGGGAGAGTACTTTCATCGTCTTTCCCCCTGGACGTCTAGATGTAGCCGACGGACCGATACTGCCTGATCTTCTGCGGAACCGTGGCTTCCCAGTACTCGTGGAAGTCGAATTTCGAGTAGTCGTGGAAGGGCGCGGGACCCGTGTCGACGAGGAGACACTCGCACGAGTCCCCCTCCTCGACGACGAAGATGTTGTTGGGACTCACCGAGGTCTTCGCCGCCGGATGGCGGACGAAGAGGTTCATCATCCGGCCGATGAACAACTCGACTGCCGCGCGGACCCTCCGGTGGCGAGGGGCGTCGGGCGCACCCAGGTCGTCGTAGATCACCGCGACCGAACGTCCCGAGACCTTCTCCTTGACGACGAAGCTCCCGTACCGGTCCCACTCGACGATCCGGGGCACGGAGATCCCCTCGCGGACGAAGACGTCGGTCATCTCGCACTCCTGCCGGATGTGGTCCCGGCTGTAGGCGCGGGGCTTGGCGACCTTGAAGACGCTTCGCGGGTCGTCCTCGTGGTCGTAGACCACGCCGTTCTCCCCTTCGCCGATCTTCGGGAGCCGGACCCGGTATCCGTGCCCGGCAGCGTCGATCGGGACGATGCCGGTGCCCGCATCGAGCGCCCCGAGAACGTGGCTCGTCTCGTTGTCGAGATAGAGGTCGCGGAGGTCGTCGGCGAGACCTTCGACGTAATCGCGCGAGCCGAACCCGAACGGACTCTCGGCGCGATCCTCGCGCAGGAACATCCCGGTGTAATGGGCGGCGCGGAGCGCGGCGACGAGGTCGGCGATTCGTTCGTAGTGGGGCGCGAACAGGACGTCGAACAGCCGGACCTCGCGTCCCGACAGGGTGCGGAAGCCGCAGTGCCGGCATTCCTCGGCCTGCACCCGCGGGATCCGCACGACCGACCCGGACAGCGTCACGTCGTGAGGGACCTCGACCCGAACGAGGATCCCCTCTTCGCAACGGGGGCAGATTTCCCGGCGGACGGTCGTCTCGCCCGGCCGCGCCGGCGCGGCGGGCGCCAGGTCGGCGGCCGCGGCCGTCACGGGTTTTCCGCTCCGGGGCCTGTCTGGCTGCGGGCCTCGAGGAGCATCTCGTGGGACCGGTCGAGGGCGTGGAGCCTCTCGGCGAGGATCACGGCGATGTTGCGGATCAGCTTGTAGGGGGCGGTTAACTTGGCGTCGAGAAGCTCGTTGAACCGTTCCTGGTCGATCTCGATCAGCTTGCAGCGGGTGGCGGCGACGGCGGTCATCGAGCGCGGGACGTGGAGAAGGAACGCCATCTCCCCGAGGACGGAACCGCGGGAGATCCGGACCTCCCACGAGCCCGGGCGGCTCCAGGCGCCACGCCGGATCTCGACCGTTCCGTCGAGGACGAGGTAGAAGTTCTCGCCGATCGCCCCCTCGCGGAGGATCACCTCCTCGGCGTCGAACTCCACGGTCCGCGCGGCCTTCAACAGGAGGAAGACCTCGGACGGGGAGAGGCCCCGGAAGATCTCGAAGTCCTTCGCCTCGTCGCGCTCGGACTTCGTGACGTCCTGAGGAACGAGCCACTGGAGGTAGCCGGTCCGCCGGTACTTCCGGATCCGGTCCGGCAGCACGTCGTTCCAGTAGTTCGAGAAGGTGAAGCCGTCGTATGTCTTCTTCAGCGTGGTGCCCGCGTCGATCAGGACGAACCGCACCGGATCGCGGAACCGCCCCCCTTCGGTCAGGACGTAGATGTTGTTCGGGCTGATCGAGACCTGGCAGTCGGGCCGCTTCCGGAACAGCTCGAGGAGGCGGGCGACGAAACGCTCGAGGTCGGCCAGGATCAGCCCCTGCGTCCGCGCCGACAGCTGCTGGAAGCGGAGGTAGAGGCTGGTGACCGTCTCCCCGTCCACCAGATCCTTGATGCTGATCCGGCCGAGAGGGTCCATGAAGTGGATCCGCGGCACGGCCACCTGCTCCTCCAGGAAGAAAGCGGTCGTCATCCGTTCTTCGAGGAGGCGCTGGCGGCAGACGGGCTGCGGCTTGGCCACCTTCACGCAGATGGGGTCGTGCGGGTGCCCGATGTCAAGGGAATGCGATTTCAGGCGGTAGACGACGCCACGGTCCCCTTCCCCCAGCGGCGGGAGGACCAGGGTCATCCGGACGCCCGCATACTCGGTGTCGAACTCCTTGTGACCGGCGTTCGCCGCCTCCCGAACCGCCTCGAAGAAGCGGACGGCGTCCTCCCCGAGATCCTGCGCGTCGGCCGCTGCCGGACCGCGAACGTCAGGTTCCATCGGCCACCTTTCTGATCTCCGCCCGCCCCGATCTCTCGGCGAGGAGACCCGCGAAGAAGACGAGCGCCCCGATTATCGGAAAAACGCCCAGCCAGCCGAACAGCGTCCGGGGAGAGGCGTGCCCGGCCGTGATGAGTCCGTAAACGACGCCGATCGCGACGAGTCCTGAGAGGCGGCTGCCGAAGCTGGTCGTCGACTTCGCCCGGCCCTGGATCCAGGCCTCCGAGTAGCGGTTCAGGATCGCGTCGACTCCGACCGCCTGCGAGGCCTGGCCTGCTCCGACCATGGCCCCCACGGCACAGGCGAGGACGACGTCTCTGGTCAGGTTGAACCCGAAGAAGGAGACGCCGACCACGACGAGCGACAGGGCGGTCAGGAGGAACGGAGAGCGGCGGGCGAAGAGGAACGGGATCACCAGCAGGGTGACCGCGACCTTCCCGGCCGACTGGGCCGACTCGAAGTAGCCGTAGGACGAGAGCCCCTTCGCGAGGCCCGCCAGGTAGGCGACCGACAGGACGGAGAACGATCCCTGCCCGATCGCGACCAGCGAACGTCCGATCAGCAGCAGCCGGAGGGGACGGCTCTCCCACGTGTAGCGGAGCCCCTCCCGCTGGCTCTCCCACCACGAGCGGCTCCGCACCTTCCCGTAGTCGATGACCGCCTCGCCCGGAAGGCTGAGACGTGAGACCAGCAGGAACGAGAGGAAGAAGAAGACCGGACCGAGCAGGACGGCCCCCTCGAGACCGAACGTGGCTGCCACGAAGCTGGCGAGGGCGTACCCGCCGATGTTGCTCGCGTGGTTCGCGGCGTCGACGAGCGAGAGGATCCGCGTCCCCTCCGAGGCGGGGAAATTGACCTTGACTACCTTGTCGGCGGCCGGCTTGAAAAAGATGAAGGCAAAGTCGCCGAGGAAGGAGAGGACCAGGAAGACCGCGTAGGACCGGCCGGCCAGGACGGCCCCGACGAGGAGGAGCGACAGGCCTGTCCGGATGAGGTCGGACGCCATGAGCGACGTCCGGATCCGGAACCGGTCGATGAACGGCCCCGAGACCGCATTGATCAGGATCTCCGACACGTACCGGAAGACGAGGACGAGACCGGCGACCATCGGGTCGTTGCTCTTCGCCGCGACGAGGAGGACGGCCAGGATCCGGAGGAACCCGTCCCCCAGGCGCGAGAAGATCCGGCTGGCGATGAGGAGGGCGAAGTCCCTGCGCACCGACGGGGGCAACGGCTCCGGCGGCCCGGGGGTCGACCGGACGTCCCCGGTGGCGTTCCGTGGAACGGCGCCGGCGCGATCGGCCATCAACTCTCCCTGGGGAGCATCCTAACAAGAGAACACCAGCCGGGACGGACCGGGGAGGTTCGACCGAGTTCAGGACGCGGCGAAGAGAAGTTCGCTCGTCCAGCGAACCGTTGGGCGCCTTACGAGGCATTGATACGATGTGTCCGACGTGCGCGAGGAGTGGCGTTCTCCCCGCCACCTGGAAAGGAAAGAACCATGAAGAGATTCGGTGGCGTCGTCCTGGTCATCCTGGTTTCGTTCGTTCTCGCGGCCTGCGGGCGCAACGAGCAGCCGGCAGCCCCGGCACCGGCCGCGCCGTCCCAGGCGGCGGCTCCGGCCCCGGCACCGCCGCCGGCGTCGCCCGCGGCCGTCTCGACCGTCGCAGACCTTCCCGACTATCCCGGCGCCACGCGCGTGAAGACGGAGGTGGAAACGCGGGCGGGGTTCTCGAAAGGCATCGAGGCGAAGTTCACGTCGGCCGACACCTTTGAGAACGTGAAGAAGTTCTACGCTGCCGCGATCGCCGCGAACGGCTGGCAGATCACGAGCACGGAGGAGAAGGCGGGCGAGGTGAAGTGGAATCTCGCCAAGGGCACCAGCACCGGCCGCGTCGAGATCGAAAACGAGCACGGTGTCCTGAAGATCAAGCTGGAGCGGAACGACAAGTAGACCAGCCGGTTCCCGGCTCGAACACGGCACGCGAGAGGCAAGCAGCATTTCGGGCTGCCTCGCCCATTCTCAAGAGAAATCCCCTGAGATCCAGCGGTCGGGATGGCGGGATTCGAAAGCGCCGCACCCCGGGGCCGCAGGACGTGCAGATCGAAGTGCTCTTCTGCGGGATCTGCCACTCGGACCCTCACCAGGTCCGGAACGAGTGGCAGAAGATCATGCCGACCGTCTACCCCTGCGTCGCGGGCCACGAGATCTTCGGCCGTGTCACGAAGACGGGCGGCGCCGTCCGCAAGTTCAAGGAAGGCGACCTCGCCGCGGTCGGCTGCCTGGTCGACTCCTGCCGCACCTGCTCGGCGTGCCGGGAAGGGCTCGAGCAGTTCTGCGAGGGCCCGGCGACCTTCACCTACAACGCCCCCGACAAACATCTCGGCGGCGTCACGTACGGCGGCTACTCCGACAGCCTCGTCGTGGACGAGGCCTTCGCCCTGCGGGTATCGGACCGCCTGGACCCGGCCGGGGCGGCAACGCTCCTGTGCGCCGGCATCACGACCTTTTCACCTCTCAAGCGCTGGAACGTCCGGAAGGGGCAGAAGGTGGGCGTCGTCGGCCTCGGCGGGCTCGGGCACATGGATGTGAAGCTCGCCCCCGCAAGAGGGAATCCGCATGAGAAGGAACCCGGTGGCAGGCCGGGGACTCCGTCGGCCCTTTGCGGTCGGGGTCTCCGAGCGTCCGTCCCGCGGCGGGATCAAGGAGCCGGCCGCCGTTTGCTCGCGGGCGCGGGTCTCGTGTCGTCCGAGGTGGAAGACCCCACTTCGCCGTGCCGGAGGCGGAGCACTCGCTGGAGAGGCTCCGCAGGGCCGCGGTCGGGGCACTCACCCGCCTCGTCGGGCTCGCCCGGGCGGCGGGCGTCTCCGCCGAGATGTACTGCAACTTCGCCCTGACTGACGGCCGCACCCTCGTGGTGGACGGCGCGCTCGCGGTCAGCCTGGTGCCGATCGAGCTCGATACCCCCCGGCCCGCTAGCCGCGCCTCCGGTCGGCCCCCGCCCTCAGGCAGCCCTGCGCGCGAGCCGGTCGTGAGCAGTCTCGAAGTGATAGAGCTTGGCGACTTCGATCCGTTTGGCGAGGCGGCTGCAGACGAGGGTCGCGAGGAACGTCCCGAAGAGCGGCCCGACCCAGTAGATCCACCAGCCGTCCCACACTCCCGACACGAGCGCGGGGCCGAACGTCCGGGCGGGATTGCAGCTCGTCCCCGAGACCGCCGACTCCGCCCAGACCATGAAGGAGAAGAGGGGCGGAAAGATCCCCGGCGTGAAGGGCCGGAGAGGCCGGTAGGCGATGAAGACGCACATGAGCACGATCATGACGAACGTCGTGACGACCTCGCCGGCCAGCGCCGACAAGATGCCGTACCCGGCTCCGGGACGGCGATCGGGGCGCCCGCGGCGGACGGGAGACCCGTCGCCGGGTCGCGGCGGAAGACGACGAGCGAGCTCGAGAGCTGGTTCGCCGCCACGAGCCAGCGCCCAGACGGGTCGATGGCGAAGCTCCGCGGCCCGGGCCGAGACCGTCTGGAAGAGCTCGAGGGAGCCGGGACCGGCGTCGAAGCGGAGG
>Ga0316605_10001745_pt1 | contig 12493 bp, 6 predicted proteins | sample OWC_soil_day20_n_FD_207666 | JGI IMG/M metagenome (GOLD analysis project Ga0316605, IMG submission 207666) | Wetland soil microbial communities from Old Woman Creek delta, Ohio, United States - OWC_soil_day20_noCT | ecosystem: Environmental > Terrestrial > Soil > Wetlands | place: USA: Ohio... | reverse complement strand
GTCTTCGAAGTGAAGGACACCGAGGACGAGGCCCTCGCGGGCTTCTAGGAGGGTGCGCCTTCGCGCAGTCCTGGGCATCGGCCTCCTGACCCTGGCTCCGGCCAGGGGCCAGGAGGCCGTCGCGCGGGTTCTGACGGCGATCCACATCACGGGCGGTGATGAGGACGACCGGCGCTTCGCCGCGGCGGCCCTGGGCCTGAGGCCGGGCCAGTCCGTGGACGACCGGGGCTTCCAGCAGGCCCTGGCCGCCGTGCGCCTGGTGGATCGCTACCGGGCGGTGGAAGGCAGCCTTGGGCCCGACGGCGCTGCGCAGGTGCGGCTGGAGCCCCTGGCGACCCTGAGGACCTGGCGCTGGGAAGGGGACCCGATCCCGCGGGCCCACCGGGACACGCTGCTGCCCGAACTCCGCAAGGGCCAGCGCATGGGCCCCCAGCGCCGCGCCGAGCTGACGGCGCTGGCCGAGCAGCGGCTGCGGGAGGCCGGCTACCCCGAGGCCAAGGTCACCGCCGCGCTTGATCCCTCCGGCACCGACATGCGGCTGCTCCTGGCCCTCGGCGCCCCGGCCCGGATCAGGGAGATCCGCCTGCAGGGGAACCCCGCGCCCTACACCCGGGAGGACCTCCTCAAGGTGGCCGGGCTGCGCCCCGGCGAGTCGCTCTGGACTCCCACGGCCCTCCGCGAGGCCCAGCGGCGCCTGCGCCAGCGCCTGGTGAAGGATCGGCGCCTCGAGGGCTCGGTGCGCTTGGAGCCCACCAGCGAATCCGGCGTGATGCAGATGGACATCCGCCCCGGCCCGAAGGTGACGCTTCGCGCGAAGGGGCTGAGTTCCCTCGGTCCCCTCTGGGGCCAGCCGCGGCTGGCCGAGTTCGTGCCGCTCGCCCGGGCGGAACGCTACGCCCCTAGCCTCCTGGAAGAGGGCGCTGGCCGCATCGCCACCCACTTTCGCAACCAGGGCTACCCTGAAGCCAAAGTGACTTATGAGCGCGTCGTGACGGCTGGTACGGCGGAGCGCCCCGAGGCCGTGGACCTCACCTACACCGTGGTGCCGGGTCCGAGGCGGACCCTGGGCCTCGTGCGGTTTGAAGGCAACCGGGAGCTGTCCGAGGAGGAGCTGCGCCCGGCGGTGACGCTGCCCAAGCGCTTCCTGCTGCTGCCGCCCCACGCCAAGGCCGAGGCGGTGAAATCGATCGAGGACCGGGTCACTGCCTACTACCTGCAGCGGGGCTTTCCCGAAGTCCGGGTGCGGCGCCGGGTGGAGACGGCTCCGGATGGTTCCGTGGAGGTTCGCCTGATCATCCGCGAAGGTCAGCGGCGCTTCCTGGACGCGCTGGTGCTCGAGCTGCCGGAAGATCCCGGCTTCCCGAAGGCGGGCCTCTCGCAGGCCCTGCTGCTCGCCCTCGCGGACCGCGCCGTTCCCGTGCGGGGCACGCCGCGGTACCGCTCGGACCGCCGCCACCTGCAGGGAATTGAGGCGACGCTGGAGGCCACGCCCAAGGGAGCGAAGCTCACCTTCCAGCCGGCGCTGCCGCTTGTGCGCAACGACCTGGCCCTCGTGGTGTCGGATCTGCGGCAGCGGCTGTCGTCTGCTGGCGCCGCCAACCCTCAGGTGAAGCTCGGCTTCGAGGACGACGAAACCCATCCCATCGTGCGGATCCAGGTGCCGCCGCAACCGCTGGACCGGGCGCGGCGCCTCGTGGTGCAGGGCAGCGACCGCACCCGCGCCGAAGCGGTGCTGAGGGAGGCCGAGCTCCCCTCCGGCGCGCCGCTGGATCCCGTGCGGCTTGATGCTGGCCAGATCCAGCTGGGCGGCCTGGGCGCCTTCCAGCGGGTGGACCTGCTCACACTGAAGGACCTGCCCGGCCAGGGCAAGGAACCCTGGCAGCGCGGGGACCTGGCCCTCCGCCTGCATGAGCGCAACCCCTGGGTGTTCACGGAATCCTTCGGCTATGACAACACCCAGGGCTATCACTTTGGTCTGAACGCCCAGCGCCTGAATGTCGGAGGCATGGGGCGGGTCATGGATTTCGGCGCCCGCGCCGGCGATCAGACCATCGGCAACCCCACCTTGCGAAAGGCCTTCCCCACGGGTGACATCAAGCGGTCCGTGGACAGCTACAGCGTGGGCTACACGGACCCGTGGTTCCTCCCAGGCTCCCTGGACGCCTTGCTCTCCCCCCACACCCGCTTCCGGGTTGAAGGCGCCTACATCGAAGAGGCCCAGGCGGCCTTCTTCGCACGCCGGCGCCGCTTCACCCCGAGCCTGGAGTGGAAGATCGGCCCGGTGCAGTCGGTGCAGATCGGCTACCGCTTCGAGCGGGTGGAGGTGGCCTCCAACACGGACAGCAAAGGCGAGCCCCTCATATCGAATGAGAGCCTCTTCCTGCTGGCCCGGACCCCGCCCCGCAGCATCATCTCCGCGCCCTACCTGCAGGTGGCGGTGGATCGGCGGGACCGTCCCTATGATCCGACCCAGGGGACCTTCTTCCTGGGCCGGCTGGAACTGGCGAACCAGCGATTTGGCACCTCCACCAACAGCAGCTTCGTGAAGCTGGACCTGCGCCACCAGTGGAACTGGCCGCTGGGCTTCCATGCGGAAAACGGCGTGGTGATGGCCAGCGCCCGGGTGGGTCTCGCCCGGCCCACGGCCTCCTCCGCCAAGGACCTGCCGCTCTCCGAACGGTTCTTCGGAGGCGGTTCCTTCACCGTGCGGGGTGTCGAGCCGGACATGCTCGGCGACATCCAGCGCACGGATCCCTCGAAGGTCGACGTCCTTGGCAAACCGGTGGTCCTGGCCCAGCCCATTCCGTTAGGTGGGCAGGGCCTGGTGGTGGTGAACCTGGAGTACCGGTTTCCCCTGTTTGGCATGCAGAGCGTCTGGGCCGAGATCTTCGTGGATTCCGGCCAGATCTACCGCAGTCTTAGCGCCGATCGGGATCCGGTCACCGGCGGCGCGCCGTTCCCGGCCCTGCGCACCACCCTGGGGGCCGGCCTCATCCTGAAACTGGGATTCCCCCTCAAGCTCGAGTACGCCACCGACTGGAAGCGCATCCTCGGCCGCCCCCGCACCCAGGACGAGCGCGACACCCAACTCAAGAGCCTCCTGATCTCCGCCGGGTTCCAGTTCTAGTGGGCGATTAAATGCCACCGCACCTTTTACATAGCTATCTGCTGGTGTTTTCATTTTAAATGGTTTGTTTGTTGTGAGCTGCCGTATTGCTTTTGAATTGTGCTATTCGTGACGCAGTCTTTTCAGTTTTAATCCAATAAATTTTAATAAAATCGTATGGCAGAATTGCCATTTGATTTATTAATAGATTATGTAGCAATTCGCATATTCCAAGCGTGGGAGGCATCTTTCATGGTTTCACCGGGATCCGTGAGTCCGGGTATCCTCGAGGAACCAAGCAGTTTTTTGCATCCTTACCCAACTTGAATTTGATCGCTCCGTAAGTATGTAAATAGCTTATGGGTGATGGTGAAATATCGACCTAATCAATATTTGTAAATTGATGATGGAGTCATTAAAATTAAATGATTTATCATCAAAACTTTATTCTGCATCTAATGCCGTCGTTACCGTGGAGCCGCGAGATGAGATTCGTAACCCCCATGAAGAAGACCCTATCGGTCTTCGGATGTTCATTGGCATTGGGGCTGGTCTCCTGTGGCGGGGGTGGCGGCTCAACGCCAGCACCGATTCCGGATCCTGTCATTTCTCAGTTCAGTGCCGCAAAGCCCATGATCACCAAGGGCACGAACTCGACCCTGACTGGCCGGTTCAGCAACGGAACTGGTACGGTCAACAATGGCGTCGGAACTGTGATCAGTGGCACCCCCGTGAGCGTGAGTCCCAACGTGGATACGACGTACACCCTTGTGGTGACGAACAGCGCCGGCAAATCTGCTACCTCCACCTGTTCCATTGCCGTGGTTGACCCTCCGGCCCAACCCACCGTGGTCGCCCCGGACGTGGTCATCGCCAATCAGGAAGGTTATACCGCTTCCGTTTCCGCCCAACCTGGCTGCTCCTACGCTTGGACAATCACAGGTGGAACGATCACAGCCGGGGCGGCTACGCCTTCCATTACTTTTACCGCTGGCGCCAGCGGCAGCCTCCAGCTTGCGTGCGTGGTCACAAACCCTGCGGAGACCTCCAGTCCGGCTGGTACGGCCACCCGTGTCATCGTGGCGGTCCCCATGACACCAACTGTGGTGGCGCCAGCCTACATCACCGCCAGCCAAGGTGGCTACACGGCGTCGGTCCCACCCCAGGCGGGCTGTACCTACGCTTGGTCGATTGAAGGCGGGACCATTGCTGGAGACGCAACGGCCCAGTCCGTGACCTTCAGCGCCGGTGTCAATGGCAGCGTCGGCCTCTCGTGCACCATCTCGAATCAGGCGGGAAATGCGACCGGTACGACCACCTGTCGCATCGTGCCAGCTCCAGCGATGCCCACTCTGGCGGCTCCGGACAAAGTCACGGCCAATCAGACGGGATATTCAGCCTCGGCAGAACCGCAATCAGGCTGCACTTACAGTTGGACGATCTCTGGGGGAACCATCACTGCCGGCGCCTCGAGCAGTAATGTCACCTTCACGGCGGGGTCGACAGGGACCACGCGGCTCTCCTGTGTGGCCATCAATCTGGCCGGGACCTCAAGCCCTGCCGGAACCTTGACCTGTTCGATCGTGGCCATACCCGACGTGCCGGTCGTAACGGCGCCGGCCTTCGTTACTGCTGACCAAGCGGGCTATATCGCCTCGGTTCCTGTCCAGTCCGGCTGTGCTTATGAATGGTCGATCACTGGCGGAACGATCACCGCCGGGGCGGCCTCCTCCTCCATCACTTTCTCAGCGAGTTCCGCAGGGGTCACGCGCCTTTCCTGCATCGCCACCAACCAGGCGGGAACCGTCAGCCCGGCGGGAACGGCGAGTTGCACCATCGTCCCATTACCCTCCATCAGCCGCTTCTCCAGCAGCGCATCGATCATCACCCTGGGGCATGGGGCGATTCTTTCGTTCGATTTTGCAGGTGGGGAAGGGAATGTTGACCATGGTGTAGGACTCGTGGCAAGTGGTGGCTCGATTAATGTGCCGCCCGTCGCAGACGTCACCTACACCCTGACCGTAACGAACCCGGCAGGTTCATCGGTTCAGCAATCCGTCGCGATCAGGGTGGTCCCCGCACCCGCCATCACAAGTTTCCTCCCCAGCTCGCGCTGGCTCGTGAACTCCGCCCAGACATCCACTCTCACGGGTGTATTCAGCCATGGTTGGGGCGTCGTGGATCGGGGCGTGGGGGCGGTTGTCAGCGGCGTTGCCACGCCCTCCACGGGTGCACTGATTGTCCCGACGACGTATACCCTGACGGTGACCAACCTTGCAGGGGACTCGATTTCGGCTTCCACCACGATTTATCCTCCGAGTCCATTGGCGTCAGGCATGAATTCCTCCTTCTCGCTCTTGTTGAAGGCGGATGGGAAAGTGTTGGCATGGGGCTCAAACCTGAACGGTCAGCTCGGCGATGGAACCGTGGTGTCTCGTTCTGTTCCGCAACCTGTGGGCGGCTTGGATGGCGTGGTGGCTGTATCTGGAGGTGCGGGCCACAGTCTTGCCCTGAAGTCCGATAGGACGGTGTGGGCATGGGGAGGGAATAACGAGGGCCAATTGGGCATTGGGCCGTGGGGGGACCGTTCTGTGCCTACGGGAGTGCCAGGCCTGGCTGATGTCGTGGCAGTAGCTGGAGGATGGTTCCATAGCCTGGCCTTGAAATCCGATGGGACAGTCTGGGCTTGGGGGTCGAACGGGTATGGCCAGTTGGGAGATGGCACGGTCACCTCACGCATGGTGCCCGTACCTGTGCTGGGCCTGACAGATGTCGTGGCGGTGGCGGGAGGTGGGTTTCATAGCCTCGCCCTGAAATCTGATGGAACCGTATGGGCATGGGGCTTCAACGACTACGGTCAGCTGGGTGACGGAACCACGGCAACCAGCCTCACGCCGGTTCAAGTCGTCGGCCTGCAGGGGATCGCCACCCTTGTGGGGGGCTTCCGCCAGAGCTTGGCGATCAAATCCGATGGAACCTTGTGGGCCTGGGGTTTCAACGGAAACGGAAACCTCGGAGATGGGACTTATGTGAGCCGCAACACACCGGTTCAGGTGAACGCCTTGGCTGCGGTGGTGGCTGTGGCTGGGGGGAGTGATCACAGCCTCGCTCTGACCTCCGATGGGACCACATGGGCCTGGGGGAATAATTGGTACGGCCAACTAGGTGTCGAGAACGGATTCACCCCTACACCGGCGCCCATTCCCATGAGCGGCCAGACAGATGTTGTGGCGATCGCGGCGGGGCAGGACCACAGCCTGGCGCTGAAGGGGGATGGGACCGTCTGGGCCTGGGGATCGGACGCCAGCGGCCAGGTGGGCAGCGGAGCGACCATCGAGGCCCTGACTCCTCAAAGCGTCAGTGTCGGCCCGATCACGAAAGTGGCGGCTGGCGGCTACCATTGGACAGCTTTGGGAGCCGATGGCACAGGTTGGAGCTGGGGCCATGACGGTCTCGGGGGCTTGGGTTATGAGACCCATGGAGATAGCAGCACGCCAAGCCAAATGGGGCTGCCAACGGGGATCATCGCGTTGGCCAACGGAAACGCTCATAGCTTGGCGCTGAGGTCCGACGGGACCGTCTGGACGTGGGGATCAAACAGTTATGGTGAATTGGGTGACGGGATCACCTCGGCCCGTTATGTTCCCCTTCCCGTGGCGGGATTGAGCCAAGTCGTGGCCATCACTGGCGGTTATTACACCAGCATGGCCCTGAAATCCGACGGTACCGTGTGGGCCTGGGGATTCAACGCGAGCGGGGAATTAGGTGATGGAACGACCATCAATCGTTCATCGCCGGTCCAGGTAACTGGCCTGACGGATGTCATCGCGATTGCGGGGGGTGCGTACCGCAATCTGGCATTGAAATCCGATGGCACTGTCTGGGCCTGGGGATCCAATGCTAATGGGGGGTTGGGAGATGGGACGACGACAGGTCGCCTTGTTCCCGTCCAGGTCAGCGGTTTGACTCACGTCGTGGCGATTTCGATGGGCCATGACCATGGCCTTGCCTTGAAGTCTGATGGAACGGTCTGGGCCTGGGGCTGGAATCGGTACGGGCAATTGGGGAATGGCACGACCTTGGAGCAGGTCGCCCCCGTACCGGTGAGCGGATTGACCGGCGTGACTGCGGTGGCAGGAGGCCTTTGGCACAGTCTGGCGTTGAAATCCGATGGCACTGTCTGGGCCTGGGGATACAACCACCTGGGTCAGATGGGTGATGGCACGACCACCGATCGCCTTGCCCCTGTGCAGGTCCAGGGACTCACGGATGTCACCGGTCTTGCGGCCGGAATTGACGCCAACTTGGCCTTGAGAGGGGATCAATCCGTATGGTGCTGGGGGTCTGGAGAGCTTGGCCAACTCGGCGACAACCGCCCGTTGTATTTCGCACGACCTCGGAAGGTGTTGGGGATTCCTGTCCCCTAGATCACAGGGCGGCCATTTCTTCAGGATGATCGCCCTGCGGCAGAGGCTCGTGAGCTTTTGACCAAGAGAACCAGCATCCGGTTCTCTTGGTTGGCATGGTTAGCCTGGATTGCTTCGACGCTAACGCCCAGAAGCCTGCTTTCCACCTATCGCCCCGATTTCAGGCGCAAAAAAGGCCGCTTGTCAGCGGCCTTAGGCTGGTTGGCGCGAGCGGTCTCGACCTTGCGTCCGGCTGGGCACGGGGCCTGATCGCTTCCGACGCTCCACTGGAGCGCCGGAAGCGGGCCCCACGATCCGACCGCAGCGAAGTGGAGGGAGGATTGGACCGCATCGCCAGGGGCGATAGCGGCCCCAGAGGGGTGAGGGCCAGAGGCCCGAATCAGCCTGCCCGCCGGACTTTCTCGGCGGTCCGAGCCCGCCCCGTTTTCAGGCACAAAAAAGGCCGCTTGTCAGCGGCCTTGGGCTGGTTGGCGCGGGCGGTCTCGAACCGCCGACCCCTACCGTGTCAAGGTAGTGCTCTACCCCTGAGCTACGCGCCAGCGCGAACGTCCATTCTAGCGGAACGGGGGCGCCTGTCGAGCCTTCAGGAGGATCTGGCCGTCAAGAATTCCAGTACCAGAGCAGGAGGGCTGCCGCAGTGCCGAGGGTCAGGAGCAGCCAGTCCGAGGCGTACGGATGGTCCAGGGCGAAGTGGCTGATGGGGTAGTGGTGACGGTGGGTGGTCATGGCGACCTCCATGTCGGGGGACCACGGTCCACTTCAAACATGGGGCGGAAGGGCCGGCCGCGCCTGGAAATCTGCGCCTTCCGGGTCAGGAATGGCCGAGTCAGGAATGGCCGAGTCAGGAATGGATAGGAGGCCAGAACCACCAGGCGAGCAGGGCGCCGGCCAGGACCAGGAGCCAGTCCAGGGCTGGAACCTGGGTGAAACCGGGACGGCGGAGGAAGTGGGCGACCATGGCAGCCTCCATCCGGAAGGGGACTCCCGGATGGGAGGATGGGTTCCCGGCGGGCCCCCGGCCGTGAATTCCCTGGAACTTCTGCCTGGCCTACTCCACGGTCACCGATTTCGCCAGGTTGCGGGGCTGGTCCACGTCGCAGCCGCGCAGCACGGCGATGTGGTAGGCCAGCAGCTGGAGGGGCACGCAGTAGAGGATGGGCGCCAGCCACGGGTGGACAGCGGGCAGCTCGAGCACGTCCTCGGCGATGCCGGCGAGGCCGTCATCGCCCTCGGTCACCAGGGCCAGGATGCGGCCGTCGCGGGCGGCGGCCTCCTGGAGGTTGCTGAGGGTCTTGTCGCGGTGGGCATCCCGGGGCATGAGCGCCACCACGGGCAGGGTCTGGTCGATGAGGGCGATGGGACCGTGCTTCATCTCGCCGGCGGGGTAGCCCTCGGCGTGGATGTAGGAGATTTCCTTCAGCTTCAGAGCGCCTTCCAGGGCGATGGGGTAGCATGGGCCGCGGCCGAGGTAGAGGAAATCGGTGGCTTCCTTCCAGCGGGAGGCCCACTGCATGATCTTCGGCTCCAGGCTGTTGAGCCGTTCGAGGTGGGCGGGGAGCTCGCGCAGGCCCTGCAGCAACTCCTGCTTCAACACGGGCTCGACCGTGCCCTTGGCCTCGCCCAGCTTGAGGGCGAGCAGCGTGAGCACGGCCAGCTGGGTGGTGAAGGCCTTGGTGGAGGCCACCCCGATTTCCGGGCCCGCGTGGGTGAGGATCGTGGCCTCGCACTGCCGCGTGGCGGTGGACCCCATGACGTTGCAGATGGCCAGGGTGCGCGCGCCGCGGGCGGCGGCCTCCTTCATGGCCGCCAGCGTGTCGGCGGTCTCGCCGCTCTGGGTGATGCCGATGATGAGGGTGCCGGGCTGGATCACCGGCTCGCGATAGCGGTACTCGCTGGCGTAGTCCACTTCCACGGCCACGCGGCTGAGCTGCTCGATGAGGAACTTGCCCACCAGGCCAGCATGCCAGCTGGTGCCGCAGGCCACGATGTGGATACGGGTCAGGGCCGCGAGCTCCTGCGCCGTGAAGGGCAGGCTCAGGGGGATCTCCTCGCCGTCCAGCGGCAGGCGGTTGAGCAGCGTGTTGGAGAGGGCCTGGGGCTGCTCGAAGATTTCCTTCTGCATGAAGTGCTTGTAGCCGCCCTTCTCGGCCGCCACGGGGTCGTAGGGAATGGTGTGGACCTGGCGCTGGACCTCGGTGCCGTCCAGGCGCGTGATGCGGGCGCCCTCGCGGGTGAGCTCCACCAGGTCGCCATCCTCGAGGAAGATCACGCGGCGGGTGTGGGGCAGCAGGGGCACCACGTCGGAGGCGAGGAAGGTCTCGCCCTCGCCGAGGCCCAGCACCATGGGCGGCCCGCTTCGGGCGGCCAGGATGCGGTTCGGATCGGTGGCGTGGAGGCAGGCCAGGGCGTAGATGCCCCGCATGCGGCCCACGGCCTCGCGGAAGGCCTCGGCGAAGGGCCGTCCCTGCTTCATGAGGTGGGACACCATCACGGGGAAGCACTCCGTGTCCGTCTCGGACTGGAAGGTCTCGCCGGCAGCCTTCAGCTCCTGGCGCAGCTCGAGGAAGTTCTCGAAGATGCCGTTGTGGACGGCCACCACCTGGCCGTCGGCGCTGCGGTGCGGGTGGGCGTTCTCCTCGGTGGGCCGGCCGTGGGTGGCCCACCGGGTGTGGCCGATGCCCAGCGGCGTGGGATCGGAAAGGTCCACCTTGCCCGCGAGGTTGGCCAGCTTGCCCGAGGCGCGGACGATGTTGAACGTCCCGCTCCCCGAGGCCAGCGCCACGCCGGCGCTGTCATAGCCGCGGTATTCCAGGCTGCGAAGGCCGTTCACCAGCACGCCCGCGGCGCCCTGCTGTCCGATGTATCCCACGATTCCGCACATGGCCGCCCCCGATCACTGGCTCCAACTTAGCGGGTCAGCGCCGGGGATCCAATGTGGTGCCTTGAACCCCGCCTGAGGTGGAGGCGCGCACACGCCCTGTGGCGGATCGGCCTCACTTCAGCGGAAAGGCCCGTAGGGCCTGAATCCCAGGCGGGACGGGGGGCGCGGCGGGAACTCCGGCGGGCGGCCGCCCTCAGCCGAGGCTGCGGATCCGGGCGGCGCGGGTGTCGATCTCGGTGATGCGGAAGGCGAAGTTGCCATCCACGACCACCACTTCGCCTTTGGCGATGAGCTTGCCGTTCACCAGCAGCTCCACAGGGGCGTCGGCGCTGCGGTTGAGCTCGAGGATGGAGCCGGGCGTGAGCTTGAGCAGCTCGCCCATCTGCATCTCCGTCTGGCCCATGCGCACGACCACCGGCAGCTGGATATCCAGGAGCAGGTCCAGGTTGCCCTGGTCGTGGGTGGGGCCGGAGGCCACGGGCGCCTGGCGAGAGGGCGCGGCCTGGGGGGCGGGCGCCGCGGGAGCGGGGGCGGGCGGGGGCACCGTCTCGGCCAGGCCCAGCTTGCGCTTGAGCTGCTGGAGAAGCAGGTCCGGGAAGAGCAGGTGGACCGTGGTGCTCAGGTTGTCCTGGCTGGTGGGCAGGGCGATGTCCTGGAAGCTGCCCTGGCCCAGGTGCTCGGCGAAGGCCGCGGCATCGGGGGCCACGGCCAGGATGTCCACGTTGGCGATGGCGAAGGTCTCCCCCGCCAAGTCCGACAGGGTCTGGTTGGCGCTGCCCATGACCTGGTTGAAGGTCTCCGCAAGGGCATCCTTTGAATCGCCCACCAGCTCATCCGCGGGCGCGCCTTCGCCGCCCAGCATGAGGTCCACCAGCATGGTGCCCTCCTTCAAGGGCAGGGCGAAGAAGATGATGCCGTTGAGGCCCTTCTGGTAGTTGGCCTTGACGAGGATCGCCGTGGCGCTGAAGAGGCCCGCGACGGCGGGTGGCTCCAGCGTGTCGCCCGGGGCGGAGGTGAGCTGGAAATCGCGGCCCGTGAGCATGGAGAACACGGAGGCCATGCTCTCGGCGAAGGCGCCGCCGACCTTCTGGAAGAATTCAGTGTCTCGGGCTTCCATCGCTCACCCTTCCGACCGGCTGCCGGTCACTTGGAATACGCGTTTTCCGTTGGGATTCAGGGCCACCAGCCCCTTGAAGCGGGGGATGCTGTCCACGCAGAGGTCCAGCTCCGCGTCGAAGCGCTTGGTGAGCGGGATCAGGTCGCCGGCCTTCAGCTGGAGGACCTCCTCCATGCTCAGGCTGGTGCCGCGGATCTCGGCTGCGGCCTCCATGGGGCACCGCTTCAGGCTGGCCATGAGCAGGCGCGCCTCCTCGAAGGTGGAGGACTTCTTGTAGCCCGTGAACATCTCCTGGTCGAACTTGGTGGAGATGGGCTCGAGGATGATGCTCGGAATGGCCAGGTTGATCATGCCGCTGACCGGGCCCATCTTCACCTCGAAGACCACGAGCAGCACCACTTCGTTGGGAGCGACGATCTGGATGAGCTGGGGGCTGGTCTCCCGGGCCTGGATGCGGAAATCCAGATCCACGATGCCGCGCCAGGCCTCGCGGAGGTCCTCCAGCACCAGCTTCAGCACCCCGTCGAAGATGCTCTGCTCGATGTCGGTCATGGTGCGCAGCTGCTTTAGCGGCTCGCCGGGGCCGCCCAGCATCTTGTCGATGATGGGGAACACCAGGGTGGGGTTCACCTCCAGGGCCAGCGCGCCTTCGAGGGGCTTGATGGAGATGGCGTTGAAGCAGGTGGGGTCGGGCACCGAGAGGAGGAATTCCTGGTAGCTGAGCTGCTCGACGCTCACCAGGTTCACTTCCGTAATGGTCCGCAGGTAGGCGCTGAGGGAACTGGAGAAGTTCCGGGCGAAGCGGTCGTGCATGAAGTGCAGGGAGCGCATCTGCTCCCGGCTCACCCGGTCGGGGCGCCGGAAGTTGTAGAGGGTGACCTTGCGCTGGACCTGGGCCTTTTTTGCCTGGGTCGGAGCCGCACCCCGCTCCTGTCCCCCCCCCGCCGCGGGCGGTCCGGCCG
>Ga0316605_10001744_pt1 | contig 12498 bp, 12 predicted proteins | sample OWC_soil_day20_n_FD_207666 | JGI IMG/M metagenome (GOLD analysis project Ga0316605, IMG submission 207666) | Wetland soil microbial communities from Old Woman Creek delta, Ohio, United States - OWC_soil_day20_noCT | ecosystem: Environmental > Terrestrial > Soil > Wetlands | place: USA: Ohio... | reverse complement strand
GCGCTGGCCGGCGCCGCCGCGCTGGCCGCCACTCCCCTGCTGCCGGCCTGGGCCCAGGCCAAGCCCCTGCGCTTTGCCGCGGTGTTCTCCGACAAGGACATCCGTGCCCAGATGATGCAGATGTTCGCCAAGGACATCGAGGCCGACTACAAGGTCGAGCTGTTCCTGAACTCCACGCTGTTCAAGCAGGGCACCGAACTCGTGGCACTGCAGCGCGACAACCTGGAGATCGGCAACATCGCGCCGCAGGACTTCTCCAAGCAGGTGCCGGCCTGGTCGATCCTGACCTCGGCCTACCTGTTCCGCGACGCCAACCACCTGAACGCCTTCTTCGCCAGCGAACAGGGCGCGATGATGAAGAAGATGGTCGAGGACCAGGTGAAGGTGAAGATCCTGGGCCCCACCTTCTTCGGCACGCGCCAGGTGGGCCTGAAGCCGAAGAAGAAGATCGCCACGCCGTCCGACCTGGCCGGCATCAAGCTGCGCATGCCGCCAGGCGACGCCTGGCAACTGCTCGGCCGCTCGCTCGGCGCCAACCCCACGCCGATGGCCTATGCCGAGACCTACACGGGTTTGCAGACCGGCGCCATCGACGGCCAGGACAACCCGCTGCCGAACGTGCAGAACATGAAGTTCAACGAAGTGATGTCGCAGATCGTGCTGACCTCGCACCTCGTCGCCTTCGACCTGCTGACCATCAACCTGAAGACCTGGCAGGCCATGTCGCCGGCGCAGCAAGCCAAGGTGCAGGCCGCCGCCGACAAGGCCATCGCCTGGAGCGCGGGCGAGCACACCAAGCGCGAGGCCGAGCTGGCCGAAGGCTTCCGCAAGCAGGGCCTGGAGGTTTACGTGCCGAACATCCCGGCCTTCCGTGAGTACGCGCAGAAGGTCTATCTGGCGTCCGACGAAGCGAAGAACTGGCCCGCCGGCCTGGTCGACAAGATCAACGCCATGAAGTGATCGCTGCGGCCGCCGGTCCTGCCGGCGGTCATCCCGATACGCAGTCCCCCGGGGCGCCCCGATGCCAGAACCCCATCCTCTTCGCACGCTGGCCCGTCGGGCACACCGCTTCGCCGAGGCCGTCGCTGCGCTCTTGCTGGCGGTGATCTTCGTCGGCTTCCTGATCCAGATCGTCTTCCGCTACGCGTTCAACTTCCCGGTCGGGTGGACCTCCGACCTCGCCGTGGCCGCCTGGCTCTGGCTGGTGCTGTGGGGAGCGGCCTTCGTGCTCAAGGACGAGGACGAGATCCGCCTCGACCTGCTCAGCAGCGCGGTGGGGCGCCGCGCACGCATCGGCATGGACATCGTCGGTGCGCTCGCCATCGTCGTGCTGTTCGCCATGTCGTTGCCGGCGGCGTACGACTACGTCAGCTTCATGAAGGTCGAGCGCAGCTCCTACCTGAAGGTGCGCTTCGACTGGATGTACTCGATTTACATCCTCTTCGCGGTCGCCATCATCGCTCGCTACCTGTGGAAGCTGGCCTTCTTGCTGCGCGGGCGCGAGCCGCCTTCGCTGTACGGTACGCAGGACCGCTCCGCACCGTGAGCCTGACCAGCCCCTTCGCGATCGCCTTGATCGCGATCGTCGCCCTCAGCCTGCTCGGAGCGCCCATCGGGCTGGCCATGATCGGCGCGTCGGTGCTGTACCTGTTCCTCAAGGGCGCGGACATGGGTACCGCGGCCGAGCAGCTGCTCAACGGCACCTACGGCAGCTACCTGCTGCTGGCGATCCCGCTGTTCATCCTGGCGGCCACCTTCATGAGCACCGGCAGCATCATGGACAGGCTGCTGCGCTTCTGCAACGCGGTCGTCGGGCGCTTCCCCGGTGGCCTGGCGCAGGTCAATGTGCTGCAGAGCATCGTCTTCGCCAGCATGTCGGGCTCGGCGCTGGCCGACGCCGCCGGCTCGGGCAAGCTGATGCAGGAGCTGATGACGCGCGGCAACAAGTACAGCAAGGAGTACGCGGCGGCGCTGTCCGCCGTGTCATCGGTCATCGGGCCGATCCTGCCGCCGTCGATTCCGTTGGTGCTGTATGCACTGGTTTCCGACGCCTCCATCGGCTACCTGTTCATGGCCGGCGTGATGCCCGGGCTGCTGATCGGCGCCGTGCAGATGGCGCTGATCTACTTCCAGGCCAGGCGCCGCCACTTCGCGGTCGAGGAGCGGGTGCCGCTGCGCGAGATGCCGCGCATCACGCGCGACGCGCTGCCGGCCCTGATGCTGCCGGTCATTCTGCTCGGCTGCCTGTACAGCGGCGTGACCACGCCGACGGAGGCCGCCGGCGTCGCCGCGGCCTATGCGCTGCTGGTGTCGGCCGTGCTCTACCGCAGCCTGAGCTGGCGCAGCATCTACCTGTCCCTGGTGTCCAGCGCCCGCATCAGCATCTCGATCGGCATGCTGATCGCCGGTGCGCTGGTGTTCAACTACGTGATCACCGTAGAGAACATCCCGCAAAGCGTCAGCGCCGTGCTCAAGACCTACGAGCTGTCGCCGCTGCTGTTCCTGCTGATGGTCAACCTGATGCTGCTGCTGCTGGGCTGCTTTCTAGAAGGTTCGACCATCATCCTGGTCGTGCTGCCGGTGATGCTGCCGACCGCGCAGGCGCTGGGCATCGACCCCGTGCACTTCGGCGTGGTGGCGGTGTTCAACATCATGCTCGGGCTGATCACGCCCCCCTACGGGCTGCTGCTGTTCATGATGACGAAGATCGCCAACATCAGCCTTGCCGCACTGACGCGCGAGGTGCTGCCATTCCTGGCCGTGATGATCGCCGCGCTGGCGCTGATCACGCTGCTGCCCGACGCCGTGCTGTGGCTGCCGCGAAGGGCCGGCTACACCGGCTGACATGCCGCGTCCGGAAGAGAATGCGGCAACTCACCGCGCCACGCAACCCTGGCGACACCTTCCGATGATCACCGGCCACACCTCGCTCATTGCCCACATCGGCTGGCCGACGCACGCCTTTCGCGCACCGGCGATCTACAACCCCCAATTTCGAGCACGCGCGCATCGACTGTGTGGTGGTGCCGATGGGCTGCCGGGCAGAGCACTACGGCCCATTTCTACGTGCCGTGTTCACGCTCGAGAACCTTCGCGGCGCGCTGATCACCATGCCGCACAAGGTGTCCACGGTGGCGCTGCTCGACGAAGCTTCGCCCGCGGTGCATATTGCCGGTGCCTGCAATGCGGTGCGTCGCGACGAAGGCGGCCGGCTCGTCGGCGACCTGTTCGATGGGGAGGGTTTCGTGCGCGGCCTGCTACGCAAGGGTTTTGTCGTGCACGGCGCCGATGCGCTGGTGGTCGGCGCCGGCGGCGTGGGCTCGGCCATCGCGGCCTCGCTGGTGGCCGCGGGCGTCGGCTCGCTCGGTCTGTTCGACGCGCAGCACGCCTCGGCCGAAGCACTTGCAACGCGTTTGAAGGCGTACCATCCCGGACTGCGCGTACGCACGGGCAGCAACGACCCGGCAGGTCTCGGTCTGGTGGTCAATGCCACGCCGCTGGGCATGAACGATGGTGACCCGCTGCCTGTGGATGTCTCGCGTCTGGAACCCGGGGCTTTCGTCGGCGAAGTCGTCATGAAGCGCGAGCGCACGGCGTTCGTCGAGGCCGCAAGCGCGCGGGGTTGTCAGGTCCAGGCGGGTACCGACATGCTGTTCGAGCAGATCCCCGCCTACCTCGAGTTCTTCGGCCTTCCGAGTACCACGCCGGACGTGCTGCGCGCGTTGTGCAGGCTCGACCCATGAAACGGCTCCAACCGCCGGTGCTGCCTACCACGCACGCCACCCCGTCCGCCGCGCCGGCCGGTCTCTGGCCGGCGCACTAGGAGCGGACATGGCACTGCTGGGCACTGCGGCGCTGGCCATGTGGTGGGAGGTGGACGCTCCCATGCGTTCGGAGTTCGAGCACTGGCATACGCACGAGCACTTTGCGGAGAGGCTGGGCGTGCCGGGTTTTCTTCGCGCCAGCCGCTGGACCCGCGCCGACGGCGGCCCCGGCATCTTCGTGATGTACGAGCTGGCGGACCACGGCGTGCTTCACTCCAGCGCCTATCTGGCCCACCTGAACGCGCCCACGCCCTGGTCCACGCGCATGATGCCGGCGCATCGCAACATGGTGCGCAGCCAATGCCGCGTGCTCGAAAGCCATGGCGTGGGGACGGCCCGGCTGGCGCTGACGCTGCGCCTGTCGCCGGCGCACGGGCGTGAGGCGGAGTGGCTTGCGGCGCTTCGCGCCCGGGTCGAGACGCTACCGTCGCAGCCCGGCCTTGCCGGAGCGCACCTGTTGCGGCATGAAGCGCCGCCGATCGGCCCCACCGAGGAACAGAAGATGCGCGGCCAGACCGACCGTGTCGCCGATGGGGTGCTGGTGGTGCTGGCCTACGAGGCCGAGCCCCTGCAGGCGCTTTCGGACGGGGAATTGTCGGATGCCTCGCTGCGGTCCATCGGTGCCGCCGCCGGCGCCGAGCGCGGGCTGTATGCGCTGTCCTGCTCTGCGACGCCGCAGGACATGCGCTGAGCATCGGACCTCGATGATTGCCCGGCGCGGCAACCCGCCGTGGTTCAGCGCGGACCGGGTGGTTGCTGTTGCGCCAGCGCCGCCATGCGTGCCGGGGCATTGGGCGTGCCGTAGGCGTCGTAGCCGCCCACGCGCTGCACGATCTCGAAGAGAAAGCGCTCCGCGAAGGGTTCGGTGTACGCATGCAGGAAGTCGCCGTCCGCATTGCGGTCGAAGAGAACGCCAGCCTCGCGCATGCGTTCCACGAAGGCGGGGTCGATGTCGAAGCGGCTCGACAGATCGTCGTGGTAGTTGCCGGAGATCGGCACGAAGCGCACCCCCCGTTCGCGCAGCGTGCGCACTGACACGAAGATGTCGCTGCAGCACAGGGCGATCTGTTGCACGACCACGCCGCCCTTGGCGTTCGCAGCCCGCGCCGTGCGCGTGCGTTGACTGGGCGACACGTTGAGGACCAGGCGCAGCCGGCGCTGTGGATCGGTCATGCCGAAATTGCGGATGAGCCCGTAGGGGTCGGCCACATCGACGCTGTCGCCCGCTTCCAGGCCGAGCACGCCGCGGCAGAACAGCACCCAGGTATCGACCCGATCGGGGGCGAGCGCTAGAGTCAGGTGGTCCACCTTGTCCAGGCCGCCCGCCGTGCCATCGGCGGGCGGCTGCAGTTCGAAGTCGGTCTCGAACAGGCCCACGTCGCCCAGCGCGGCATCGATGAAGTGCACGATGCTGCCGCCGGGGGCGACGATCGAGGGCAGGCGGTGCTCGCCGGGCCCTTCGGCCGGGTCGAAGCGCGCCGACTGCATCTGCACGGCGCGCTCGCAAGCAGCGCGCGCATCGCTGACCCGAACGCCGATGGCGCACACCGATGGGCCGTGCGCGGCGAAGTGCTCGCGCGCGAGCGCATGGGCCAAGCGGTTGACGACGAGGTGGATCCGTCCCTGCCGATACAGCACCACCGGCTTCGAACGATGCTGGCCGGCGCGCTGGAAACCGATCTGCCACAGCAGCGTGTCCAGCGCTTCGGCGGCAGCCTCGTCGACCGCGAACTCGATGAACGCCAGGCCGTGGCATTGCGGCATGGCCGGCAAGGCGCTCAGGCGTCCTTCACCGAGCCGCTGCCGGGCGCGCGGATCGGCGGCTGCGGCGAGGCGGTCGTGGACCAGCGCTTCCAGCCATTGCAGCGAGCGCATCGCATCGACCGCGATGCGCCGGTTCGGCGACTCGCGAAACACGTCGTTGAATATCTCCAGCGACAACGGCCCGCTGTAGCCGGCACGCACGGCCTGCTCGAAGAATCCGACCACGTCGAACTGCCCCTGGCCAGGAAAGTTGCGGTGATGCCGTGCCCACTCGATGACGTTCAGGTCGAGGCGCGGCGCGTCAGCCATCTGCACGAAGAAGATCTTGTCGCCCGGCAGATCGGCGATGCCGCTGGCATCGTCCTTCAGCGACAGCGTGTGGAAACTGTCGAGCACCAGCCCCAGGTTCGGGTCGGCGCCCGCTTCGACGATGCGCCAGGCCTGGTGCCACAGCTTAACGTGGCGTCCCCAGGCCAGGGCTTCGTAGCCGATGCGGATGCCGCGCGCAGCGGCGCGCCGGGCGAGTTCGCGTAGTTGCGCCGCGGCCAGCTCGACATCCGGGAGCGCCAGTGGCGAGGTGTTCGAGCACACCAGCATCAGGCGCACGCCCAGGGCGGACATCAGGTCGAATTTGCGCTCGGCACGCTCAAGGTTGCGCCGGTGCTGTGCGGCGGGCATGCCCTCGAAGTCGCGGAAGGGCTGGAACAGCTCGATGGCCAGCCCGCGCTCGTCGCACAAGGCGCGCAGATCGTGGGCCGACCCTGCGTAGTGGGTGAAGTCGGGCTCGAACAGCTCGATGCCGTCGAAGCCCGCCGCGGCGATGGCGTCGATCTTCTCGGGCAGGGTGCCGCTCAAGGACACCGTGGCGATGGACCTGCGCATGTCAGTCAGACCCTTCATTCCCGCCGCCGAATCGCGACTGGCATCGATATGCCGCTCAGAAGCGGCTTCGGCGAGCCCGACGTTCGCCATCGGTGCCTGTCGGACGCGTCGATCATGCATTCTGGCCCGTTTTGCATGGGCTGGGGCGCGTTGCGCCTCACGATCGTGCGCTGTGGCTGGTACTCGTGATCGTCTAGCCCTCAATCTCGCTGTTCCTGCTGCGGTGAAATCACCGCGGCCGCCCCGGGCGGTATGCACGAGTTCCTGACGGAAGTGCGGCCTTACCATGAAAACTGGTGAAAGTGCTCTACCTTCGGGGCAACGTCAGCATCAAAGTCGGATGGGCCTTCGTCAGTTCGAACTCGCCGCCGTAGATCCGCCGGTCAGACCGGCCTTCCATAGGGCTTACCCCCTGGCGCGCCTCGTCCCGGCCAGGATCGGGTGCTCACAAGATGCAGCATCGCGGCGCGATGCTGCTGTGGATCAGTTCACTGCGATCGTCATTCAACGCCATGACGCGCTTGGCGTCTCGCTGCGTTGCCGGCGGCGTTGAACGGCTTCGTAGGCTCCGCAGCCTCGGTGGCTGCAGGATGGATGGATCCCGTGCGACGACGCGGCCTTCTATCAAGCATTGCGCATCGTCGTCGACTTAGGTATGATATCCGTCATGCGAAGTCTAAGGTCTAGCGCCAGAGCGGCGGCCAAGGAGGTCACGCACGAACGCATCGTGGGTGTGGCCGCCCGAGCGATTCGTCGCAGCGGGTACGGCGGAACTGGCGTCGCGGACATCATGAAGGAGGCCGGGCTGACGCACGGCGGCTTCTACTCCCATTTCTCGTCACGCGAGGCCATGCTGGCCGAGGCGGCGCGAAGGGCGTGCGCGGAGTCCGCTGCCGCCGTGGCCGAGGTCGTGGCCAGCGCACCCCCCGGCCAAGCCCTGGCATCCATGCTTGGCGCCTATCTCTCTAGGGAACATCTCGAGCGTGTCGACGTGGGATGCCCGCTCGCTGCGTTGGGCTCGGAGACGTCGCGCCAGGTTCCCGAAGTGCGTCGGGTGGCGACCCGGCACATCAAGGAAATGATCGACCTCATCGCCCGTCAATCGCCGGACTGGGGTCAACCCGCAGCTCACGAACGGGCCATGGTGATCATCGCCACCATGGTCGGCGCGTTGATGTTGTCACGCGCAGTCGATGAGCCGGGTCTCTCGGACAGCCTGCGCGAAGCAGCGCTCAAGTTCCTGACATCGTCCGGTCACTGAACCGACTGATCGACGCGGCCTTTTGATTCGACTTAACACATGATATACATCATGCGAAACGGACATAGCGAGGAGGCGCGATGCACAAGGACGAGGTTCCCCCGACCCGACCGGCATCCCGGATCAGCCCCACGACAGGTGAGCACTTGATCGACACCCATATCACCACGCCCACCCGTTTCGTGGAAGTCGGCGGTTCCCGATTCGCCTATCGCCGCTGGGGCAACAACGCTTCTTCGCAGCCCCCTTTGCTGCTGCTGCAGCACTTCCGGGGTGGCATGGACTACTGGGACCCGTTGACGACGGACGGCCTGGCTGAAGGCCGCGAAGTCATCCTCTACAACGGCCGTGGCGTCGCATCCTCAGGTGGGACGCCGCGCACACGAATCGAGGACATGGCCGACGACGCGGCGGCCTTCGTCCGGGCGCTCGGCTTGACGCAGATCGACGTGCTGGGTTTCTCCCTGGGCGGCTTTCAGGCTTTGGACTTGACCTGGCGTCATCCCGACCTGGTGCGCAAGCTGATGCTGCTGGGCACAGGGCCACGCGGCGGCAACCCCGACATGGAGCCGCGTGTGCTGAGCACGGCGGTCAATCCGGTCCCCGGCTTCGAAGACTTCCTATACCTGTTCTTCGGCCGATCGGCGCAGGCCGAACAGGCCGCCAAGGAGTTCTGGCAACGGCGTCACCAGCGCGCCGACCAGGATCCGCCGTCGTCGCCGGAAGTCGCGAACGCACAGATCGAGGCCAACATGCTCTATCTGCCACGACTCGCGGAAGACGACCCCTTCGCCTACCTGCGTGGCATCCAGCAGCCCACGTTCGTCCTCAACGGCGTGAACGACGTGATGATCCCGACGGTCAACTCGTTCTACATGGCGCGCAACCTGCCCAACGCCCAGCTGTTCATCTATCCCGATTCGGGCCACGCCGCGCAGTTCCAGTATCCGCAACGCTTCCTGCGTCACGCGGTCCAGTTCCTGAGCGAGTGACGGCGACAGCAGTCATTGCGCGAAATCACCTTTTCCCCCGTTATCGAGGTTGCCATGTTCGAGTTCAAGTTTCTGTTGTGGGCATTCGCGCAGATGTTGCAGCGGCAGGTCAGGAACAACCCCGAATGCGCCCGCTACGTCGGGGCCAAGAGCCTGGTCTTCCAGATTCGCACGGTCTCGGGCGCCGGCCGTACCTTCGTCATCAAGGATGGCGCCATCAGCTCCTCTGCCGGCCTGACGGCTAACCCCCGGTTCACGTTCAGCTTCAAGGATGCCGCGAAGGGCTTTGCGATCCTGTCGGCCAAGGACAGCCAGGCGGCCTTCCTCAGGGGACTGGGCAGCAAGGACTTGACTATCAGCGGCGACTTCCGCGACGTGATGTGGTTCCAGGGCCTGACGGCATTCCTGCAGCCCCCAAAGATCGTCTCCCCCTACGACCGCACCGCTTTCTGAGTGACCCATGAAACCCAATCTGCTGAACAAGCCCTTGCACCTGCCCAATGGCACGGTGCTGCGCAATCGGCTCGCCAAGGCGGCCATGAGCGAGACGCTGGGCACCTACGACAATCGCCCGACCCCGGACCTGGTGCAGTTGTACCGGCGCTGGGCCGGCTCGGGCCTGGGACTGATCATCACGGGCAACGTGATGATCGACCGCCGCGCACTGGGCGAGCCCGGCAATGTGGCAATCGAGGACGAGGCGGACTTGCCCGTCCTGCGACAGTGGGCACAAGCGGCGACCGGGCAAGGGGCGGCCATCTGGGCACAGCTCAACCATCCGGGCAAACAGTCGACCAAGGGGTTGAATGCGTACAACCTCGCGCCCTCGGCCGTGCCCTTCCGCAAGGACATGGCGGCGTTCTTCGAGACCCCGCGCGAAGCCACCCCGTCCGAGATCCAGGACCTCATCGAGCGCTTCGGGCGCAGCGCGGCCATCTGCAAGAAGGCCGGGTTCAGCGGCGTGCAAATCCACGGGGCGCATGGCTACCTGGTCAGCCAGTTCCTCTCCCCGCATCACAACCGCCGCAGTGACGGATGGGGTGGAACGCCGAAGAAGCGGCGGCGTTTCGTGCTGGCTGTCCATGCAGAAATCCGTCGCCAGGTCGGTCCGGACTTCCCGGTGGGCATCAAGCTCAATTCGGCCGACTTCCAGCGCGGAGGTTTCACCGAAGAGGAATCGATCGAGACGATCCGCGCGCTAGCCGATGCGGGCATCGACCTGATCGAGATCTCCGGCGGCACCTACGAAGCACCCGCCATGAGCGGCGCGATGCAAGAACCGAAGAAGGCTTCCACCGCAGCCCGCGAAGCCTACTTCCTCGAGTTTGCGGAGAAGGTGCGCGCAGCGGTCAAGGTACCGCTGATGGTCACCGGTGGCTTCCGCACGGCGGCCGGCATGAACGCCGCGCTGCGCTCCGGTGCGCTGGATGTCGTGGGCCTGGCGCGGCTGCTGGCGATCGATCCCGACGCGCCGGCCGCCCTGCTGCAAGGGCGCGACAGTCCGCAGCAAGTCCGCCCAATCAACACCGGCCTGAAGGCGGTGGATCGCATGGGAATCATGGAGGTGCTGTGGTACACGCGCCAGCTCAGGCGCATCGCCAAGGGCGGGGAGCCGCGTCCGGCTGAGTGTGGCCTGTCGGCGTTCTTGAAGTCAGCCGTCAATAGCGGCTGGGGCACCTTTCGCACGCAGCGCCTGCGCGCACGCGGCTGAGGAAGAAGACATGAAAGCACTCACCTTCAAACGCTATGGCAAGTCGCCCGAGATCGGGTTTGCCGATGCTCCCCGCCCCGCACCAAAGCTCGATGAACTTCTGGTTCAGGTCCACGCTGCGGGGTTGAATCCGATCGACAACGTGATTCCGCAAGGAACTTTCGGTTCTTCCGGACTATTTGTGGGCGTTTGCCTGGTCGCCCTGAGCATCTGACACGAGTTGCCCACCGCGTCGGTCGTGCGTTCGTCGCATGCGACGCCCGCCCGCCGCCGTGGACAACTCTGCACCGTGAACGATGCTGCCAGGCGATGATGCCGGTGGACGGCGGTTGTTGCGTCAGACGGAGCTGTGCACTGCGGCTGAATCGCGCATGAATCGATCCAGCTTTCGACAGGTAGCGTCCAGCGAGTCCTGTTCCGATTCGGTGATGCGCGGGCACATCAGTGGCCCGCCGTCGCCTGCGATGAGTTGTCGAAGGGCGTCTTTGATGTCCAGCCGTGCCAGCTGATCGTCGTCGTAACGGCACCGGATCAGCTCGCCGCCAAGCGCCCAGAGGTTGTCGCGATGCCGGCGTACGGTGGTCTTGGCCAGACCCAGGTCGAGCAGATGCAGCAGGAACGGTGTGAGCACCTGAACGATCTGTTGGCCCACGATGATGTCGGCGGGCTCGACGTGCCATGACCGGGGCCAGTCGTCCAGGTCAGGGCAGGCCTGCCGAAGGCGCTGCGCGTCCTGCGGCTTGAGAATGATCGCGCCCTCAGCGCTGCCACGGGAGTTGGCCATGTTGCTCGCCCGCTTGCTCAATGCCTGCCACCACTTTCCAGGCTTCGTCTACGCTGCTGTGCGGCTGATCGAAGCCACCAGCACCATCGAGGTCGACGTGCGCCCACGCCGCGGCTCCAAGCCGCACTGCTCGTGCTGCGGCACAGCCGCGCCCGGATACGACTTGCTGCCCACGCGGCGCTTCGAGTTCATCCCGATCTGGGGCTATGCCGTGATGTTGCTGTATGCCATGAGGCGTGTGCAGTGTCGCAATTGCGGTGTCAAGGTCGAGTCGGTGCCCTGGGCGATGGGCAAACACAGCCTGACCAAGGCCTACATGTTGTATCTGGCGCACTGGGCGCGCAAGCTGTCGTGGAAGGACACGGCGCTGAGCTTTGGCACGACCTGGGATCAGGTCTGTCACGCGGTGGAGTATGTCGTGCAGTGGGGGCTGGAGCATCGCGAGCTCGGCACGTTGCGCGCCATCGGCGTCGACGAGATCCACATCGGGCACAGCCACAAGTTCCTGACGCTGGTCTATCAGATCGAGGCCGACTGCGTGCGGCTGCTATGGGTGGGCAAGGACCGTACCATGAACAACTTCGAGAAGTTCTTCATCCTCATCGGTCAGGAACTGGCCGGCAAGGTCGAGTTCGTCTGCTCGGACATGTGGCGGCCCTACCTGGAGATTATTGCCAGACACTGTCCACGGGCGCTGAACATCCTCGACCGCTTCCATATGGTGGCCAAGCTCAACAAAGCGCTGGACGAGGTGCGCGCCGGCGAGGCCCGCCGCATGATTCGCGAGGGCTACGAGCCGGTGCTCAAGAAGAAACGATGGTGTCTGCTCAAGCGGCCGGAGAACCTGACGGACAAGCAGCGCATCAGTTTGCGCGAACTGCTGGCCTACAACTTGAAGAGCGTGCGCGCCTATCTGCTCAAGGAAGAGTTCCAGCTGTTCTGGGAATACGACTCACCGGCCTGGGCCGCCAAGTTCCTCGACGCTTGGTGCAAGCGGGCGATGCGATCGCGCATCGAGCCGGTAAAGAAGTTCGCCCGCACCGTTCGCGCCCACCGCGAACTGCTGCTCAACTACTTCCGGGCCAAAAAGCAGTTCTCCAGCGGCGTCATCGAGGGTCTGAACAACAAGGCCAAAGTCACTCTGAGAAAAGCGTACGGCTACAGGACCTTCCGGATTGCAGAACTCTCCCTGTATCACGTGCTCGGCAGGCTTCCCGAGCCAAAACTCGCCCACAGATTCTTCTGACGAAGCGATCATTCCATGCGGTCGGCATCGTTGT
>Ga0316605_10001743_pt1 | contig 12500 bp, 7 predicted proteins | sample OWC_soil_day20_n_FD_207666 | JGI IMG/M metagenome (GOLD analysis project Ga0316605, IMG submission 207666) | Wetland soil microbial communities from Old Woman Creek delta, Ohio, United States - OWC_soil_day20_noCT | ecosystem: Environmental > Terrestrial > Soil > Wetlands | place: USA: Ohio... | reverse complement strand
TGCGTCGCGCGGGATCACGATCGAGGATCTGCGACGCGAGGGCGGCGCGATGCGCGTGCGAGCTCTCGGCCCCGAGGGCGCGACCAGCGGCATCTACTCGGAGTACCGCGCCGACGAGCCGATCGTGCCGCTGCGCGACTTCGTCGAGAAGAAGCGTCCCTACCCGACGCTCACCGGCCGGCAGCAGTTCTACATCGATCATCCGTGGTTCCTCGAACTCGGCGAGGAACTCCCCGTTCACAAGGAGCCGCCGGCCGCCGGCGGAAAGCACCCCTTCACGCTCACCGGCGGCCACACGCGGTGGAGCATTCACTCGATGTGGCGCGACCAGCCGCTGATGCTGCGGCTCGAGCGCGGCGAACCGGTCGTCTACCTGAACGACGCGGACGCGCGCGCCCGCAACATCGGCGACCACGATCTCATCGAGATCTGGAACGACCTCGGCAGCTTCGTGGCGCGCGCGAAGCCGACCGGCACGATGCGCCCGGGCCAGGTCCACATCCTCCACGCCTGGGAGCCGTTCCAGTTCCGGACGGGCCGCAGCCACCAGTCGCTGGCACCGAGTCCGATGAAGGTGACGCAGCTCGTCGGCGACTACGGTCACCTGCGCTGGCAGCCGTCCTACTACGAACCGAACGGCAACGACCGCGACACGCGCGTCGACGTGCGCCGCGTCTAGTCCGGTCTACGCCAGCTCCACATCCACCGGCGCGCCGCGCGGGGAATGGCTGGGTGACCCGTAGAACATCCGGTAGTGGATCTGCCCGTAGCCACCGGCCAGGTGGATCGGCTTCCACGGCGCTTCCACCGGCTCCTGCTGGCTCTTCCATCCCTTGAACTGATAGGGCTCCCAGGCGTGGTAGATGATCACCTCGCCCGGCTGGACGCCCGCGGCCAGCTTGGCCACCGCTTCGAAGCCGCCCGCGTCGTTGAAGACGCGCACCCGGTTGCCGTCGCGGATGCCGCGCGAAGCGCAGTCGGCGGGCGCGAGGAAGCAGGCCGGTTCGCCGCGCTGCAGGCGCAACATCAGTGCGTGATCGCGCCAGATCGCGTGGATGCTCCAGCGCGTGTGCCCGCCGTTGATGCGCAGCGGGTAGCGGCTCGTTGCGCCCGGCGGGTCCTTGTGGACGGGCAGTCCCTCGCCGGCTTCGAGGTACCACGGGTGGTCGATGTAGAACTGCTGGCGGCCGGTGATCGTGGGCCAGGCCACCTTGTCCTTCACGAAATAGGCGTGGGGCCAATGGGTGTCGTGCGGATCGTAGTCGCTGTAGGTGGCATAGATCGGTGACGGGCGCGCCGTACCCACGATGCGCACGGCGCCGAGCTCGAGCGCCTCCTGCGCCCCGATGTTGCCCACGCTGGGGCTCCTCCGCAGGATCTTGTCCATCAGGCGGATCGGGTCGGCGGGATCATGGGGGTCGTACTCGCCGTCGTTCGTGAAGACCTGGTAGGCCTTCCGCAGGTCGTGGGGCCGGTCGCCGAAGCCGCGTACCGACGTGACACCGCGCTCGGTGGCTCGCCGCGCCACGCGCTCGCTGAAGAGCCCGAAGATCTCCCATTCGGTCTTCGACTCGCCCAGCGGCTGGGTCGCCTGGTCGGAGACGATGATGTACGGGGCGTAGCTCTGGCCGTACTTGATGCCGTGCTTCTCGTAGTACGCCGCGGCCGGCAGCACGATGTCGGCGTTGCGAGCCGACGTGCTCATGCGGAAGTTCACCGCGACGATCAGGTCGAGCTTGGGCCACAGGTGCTTGCGCGCGTGCTGCGGCGCGGGCCAGCGCCGCAGCGGGTTCGATCCGGTGAAGATGAACACGCGGGGCTGCCGGTCGGGCGGCGGGTGGATCTTCGTCCAGCCCCGCTCGATGGACTGCCGCATGTACTCGTCGATGCCGCGCGGCAGCGCGGGATCCGCAAGATCCGGGCGCGACCACATCTCCCGGTAGCCGGCGTGCACGTACAGCCATGGCATCAGGGGCGTGTTGGGAGACTTCTCGCTGTACTCGGTGAAGAGTTGCTCGTAGTCGCGCGGCGTGAGTCCCCGGATGGCCTTGGGGAGCACCCGCAAGATGTCGCGGATCCCGACACCGCGCGAGCCCATCATGTCGAGGCCGTCGAGCCCCCACCACGCCGCCACGCGCATGCCGCCGCCCGGCTTGCCCTGGTTTCCGGTGAGCGCCATCAGCAGGATCATGGCGCGCTGGAAGAGGTCGCTGTGGTGGTGTTTGCAGGCGCCCCACGAGGCGAAGATCATCGCCGTGTTCGCCGCGGCCAATTCACGGGCGAAGCGCCGGATCACCGCGGGCGCGATCCCGGTGATGGCGGCGGCCTTCTCGGGCGTGTACTCGGCGAGGCGCCCGCGCAGCCGTTCGAAGACGGGGCGCACCTCGACTTCCGCACCCCCCGCCACCTGCACTTTGTAGTGTCCCGCCAGGGCCGGGCGCAGGGCTCCGAGCGCCAGCGAACGCCCTCCGTCGCCGTCGCCCTGGCAGCCCGGCACCGCGGCGATGCGGCCCGCCGCCTCGTCCCACACATAGAAGAGGTCGTCGCGGCCGCCGGCCTCGAGGTCCGCTTCGCGCAGGAAGCGCTCGTTGTCCTGGCGCACCAGGATCGGGAGATCGGTCTGCTCGCGTACGTACTCCGCGTCGTAGAGATCCTCGGACACGATCACCTGGGCGGCGGCCAGCCCGAGCGCCGCGTCGCTCTCGGGCCGGACGTTGAGCCAGAGGTCCGCGTGGACCGCCGTGGCGTTGAGGTCGGGCGCGATCACCACGAGCTTTGCGCCGCGGTAGCGCGCCTCGTGCATGAAGTGGACCTCCGGAATCCGCGTGTAGGAGGGGTTGCCCACCCAGACGATGATGTAGTCGGAGCGGAACCAGTCGTCCGACGTGCCCTCGCAGTTGTACATGCCCCAGGTCTGCACCGCGCCCATCGGCATGTCGCCGACACCCGACCAGGAGTCGATCACGGTGGCGCCGACGGACTCGGTGAAGCGGAGCTCGCCAGCCGTCTCGGGCCCGTATCCGCCGTTGGTGGTGCCGTGGTCGTGCACGATCGACTCGGTGCCTTCCTTCAGCGCGGCGTCGATGACGCCGTTCGCGATCTCGTCGAGCGCCTCGTCCCAGCTGATCCGCTTCCAGTTGCCCGAGCCGCGCTCACCCACCCGCCGGAGCGGATGCAGCAGCCGGGAGGGCGACGTCTGGAGGTCCGTGTAGCAGGCGCCCTTCTGGCAGCCGCGCGGGTTGCCGTCGGGCACGTCGGGGCGTGGCGCGTCGTAGACGGGGACCTGCTCCTCGCGCCAGGCGATGCCGTCCTTCACGAAGACGTTCCACGAGCAGGCCGCGATGCAGTTGGCGCGCGTGTGGGTTCCCTTGGCCACCCGGTCCCAGGTCCAGCGCTGGCGCCACAGATCTGTGAAATTCCCGTACACGATCGGCGCGACGGGCGTGGCTGCGGGAAGCGGCGGGCCCACGCGGGGCGCGGGGCCGCGGCTGCGCAGCTGGCACAGGCCCAGGCCGAGCACGGCGGCGCCGGCCCCGCTTCCGATCAGGAAGTTCCTGCGCGAGACGCCTTTGCGTTCTGCGCCGCTCATACCGGCGTCACCTCGACCCGCGTGTCGCGATCGGTGTGGTTGGGTTGCATCGCGATGATCATGGGCCGGAAGTGGTACTGCCCGCCGGCCAGCTCCACGGGATTCAGCGGCGCCGGCATCAGCGTCTGGAAGCCCCGGCCATCCCGGAACTGGAAGTTCTCCCAGGCGTGGTAGAGGATGAGCTGACTCGGGCGCACGGCAGGCGAGACCTTGGCCATGATCTCGAAGGCGTCCAGGTCGTTGAAGACACGAACGTGTGTCCCGTCGGCGATTCCGCGCGCCGCGGCGTCCTCGACGCCGATGTACATCACCGGCTCGCCGCGCTGCTGCCGCAGCAACAGCGCGTCGTCCCGCCAGTTCGAGTGGATGCTCCAGCGCGTGTGGCCACCCGTGAGGGTCAGCGGGTAGTCGCCGCCCACGCTGGGCGGGTCCTTGTGCACCGGCAGCTCCTCGCCCATTTCGAGGTAGAGCTCCTGGTCCAGGTAGAACTGGATGCGTCGCGAGAGCGTGGGATAGGGCTGCTTGCCGAAGACGTGGTGGGTGAGGGGCGTGATCGAGTCGTCGGCGGGTATGTCGGTGGCGTTGCCGATCGAGCCCGCGCCGTGTCCCATCGAAGTGAAGCGGTGGAAACCCTTCTTCTTCAGCTCGTCCCACTGGATCGTGCCGACGTTGCTCGAACGCTCGAGCAGCGCCTCGCAGACCTTCTCGTCGTCCGTGGGCCCGTACTTGCCTCCCGACGAGTACTTCTCATAGAGGTTGTGCAGCGGCCGCTCGTTGCCGCTGCGGTCCACGTAGGAGGTCATGCCCCGCTCGCGGGCCCGGCGATCCAGGACCTGGGTCAAGAGCGAGAGGATCTCCCAATCGGACTTCGCCTCGTAGTAGCTGACGGCCTTCTCACCGGCGTGGAGGTACGGCATCAGCGTCGTCGCCCATTTGTGTTCGTCGCGCTCGTACCATCCCGCCGTCGGCAGGACATAGTCCGCATGGAGCCCCGTCGAGGTCATCCGCATGTCGATGCAGACGATGGTGCGCAGCTTCGGCCACAGGTTCTTCAGGATCAGCGGGTGGGAGCGAACCCGCCGCAGTGGATTGCTCCCGTAGCTGACGAGGATGCGCGGGTCGTTCCCGGGCTTCGGCCACACGTACTGCCAGCCCTTCGCGAGCGCCTCGTCCAGCAGCTCGCGGGCCGGCCGCTTCACGTAGGGGTCCCAGCGCTGGAGCTTCTCACTGGCCTCGATCAGGCCCGCGTGCACGTACCAGAAGAGGGACCCGGAAGCCATCTGGCCCTGGGCCACGATGTTGCGGCCCTGCTCGTAGGCGATCATCTCTTCGGTGTAGCCATCGAGCTTCATGCGGGCCGTGTCCAGGACGGTCTTGCCGATGATCTTCGCGGCCGTCGTGTTCATCATGTCGCCCAGCGAGAACATGTCGCGCACGAACCCCTCGAGGCCGTCCGCGGACAGGAAGGGGAAGGCCACGAAACCGCTGCCCTTCTTGCCGAAGTTCCCGGTGAGCGCGAAGACGAGGGCCTGGGCGCGCTCGATCAGGTTGCCGTGGTAGAACTTGCCGAAGTTGCTGGTGGTGACGGAGCAGGCTGCCTTCGCACGGCCCAGGCGCAGCGCCAGCTCGCGGATCAGCGAGGCGGGCGTACCGCACAGGGCCGACGCCTTCTCCGGTGTGTAGTCGGCCAGGCGCTCCACGAAGAGCGAGTAGACCGTTCGCACGCCGACCGTCCTGCCATCCGCGAGCGTCACTTCGAAGCGTCCCTCGAGATCGGGCTCGAGTCCGTCGAGCGCCAGGCTGCGGCGCGGAGCGCGGACGATCCCCTTGCGCCGGTCGTGGAGGTAGAGCTGCTCGTCGCTTCCGCCGCTCTCGAGATCGGACTCGCGCAGGTAGAGGCGGGTGTCCTCGCGCACCAGCATCGGGAAGTCGGTCTGCTCGGCGAGGAACGCGCGGTCGATCAGATCCTCCGCGACGAGGACGTGGGCAATGCCGAGCCCCAGCGCCGCGTCGCAGCCGGCCTTCACGGGCACCCACAGGTCGGTGTGCACCGAAGAGGCGCTGTAGTCCGGCGCGATGCACACCAGCTGGGCGCCCTTGTAACGCGCCTCGAGCAGGTAGTGGGCGTTGGGGATCTGGGTGCAGATCGGGTTGCCGCCCCAGATCAGGATCAGATCGGAGTAGAAGTAGTCGTCGGCGGAGCGCTCGAAGACGATCTTGCCGAAGGTCTCCGCCGCGCCCTGGTGGCCATCGCCAATCTCGTTGTTCATGTCGAGGCTGGTGGAGTCCAGCAGCACGGACAGGCGCTGGTGTGCCGCCGACATGGTGCCGACGGTGTAGAGCGGGCCCAACTCCCAGATCACGCGGTCGGAGCCCTCGTCGCGCAGCGTGTCGAGGATCGAGTCGGCGATCTCGCCGAGCGCCTCGTCCCACGAGACACGCTTCCATTTCCCCGCCCCGCGCGCTTCCGCCCGCTTGAGCGGGTAGCGGATCCGCGACGCGTCGTACATGCGTTCGCTGAAGCAGCCGCCTTTCTGGCAGCCGCGCGGATTCGGATCGGGCAGGTCGGGGTTGATCTGCGGATAGTCCGCCACCTGCTCCTCGCGCCAGACCATCCCGTCCTTCACGTAGACGTTCCAGGCGCAATGGGCCTGATACCAGCAGTTCACCCAGTGGCTGCTCTTGACGATCTTGTCCCAACGCCAGCGCTCGCGATACACGTCGCGCCAGTCGCCGTACACCGGCGGCGGCGCGACCGCCGCTGCCAGTCCCGCCGCGGGCGGCTCCAGCGGTGTGCAGCGCAGGTTGCGCATCCCGAGCGCGAGCCCGGCCGCTCCCGAGACTCCCGCCAGCAGGAAGGTCCGACGATCGATCCCGCGCGGCTGCTTCTCGCCCATCTCAGCGCCCCTCCTTCCGGAACACGTTGTCCGCTTGCGGAGCGAACCACTCGAGCAGGATGCGCTCCTGCGGTTTCTCCGAGGCGGTCTTGGGGATCTCTTCGAGCACCTGCAGATAGCTGGGTACACAGTTCGGTTCGAGCTTCGCGCGACACGCGGCGAAGACCGATGCCACGTCGCGGGTCGTGTTTTCGCCGAAGACGACGGCCGCCACGACGTCCTTCTCGCCCGGCGCGCCAGAGGCTGCGGGCACGCCGTACACGAACACGTCAGAGACGGCGGGGTGCTCGGCGATCGCCTTCTCCACGAAGCTCGGATCGACGAAATCGCCGTTGTGTCGGATGCCGCCGCCGGCGCGGTAGTCGAAGAAGAGCCAGCCCTCGGCATCGGTGTGCCCCATGTCGCCGCTGCGATTCCAGCCGCCCCGCACCTTGGAGCGCCCGGCCTCGGGATTGCCGTGGTAGTCCACTGGCGGCGCTTCGCTGGCGCCGGCGGGACGCGTGCAGATCTCGCCCACGACGCCGGGCGGGCATTCGCGACCCCCGTCGTCGAGGATCTTCATCTCGACACTGGGGATGGGCTTGCCGAACGAGCCCGTCGGCCCGTGACCCACTGGCTTGTAGGCCACGCCGCCGCCGTCCATGGCGCCGTAGAACTCGAGCACCCGTACGTCGAAGCGCTTCTCGAACGCCTCCCAGATGGCGGGCGGCATGCCGCCGCTCACCACCAGGCGCACCGGGTTGTCGGCGTCGTCGGAGCGCGACGGCTCGCTGTAGATGCCGGTAGCCATGCCGCCCACCAGCGAGAACGTCGTGCAGTCGTGAAGGCGGCAGACGTCCCACAGCCGCGACTTGGTGAAGCGGCGGCTGAAGACGCCGCGCAGACCCAGCAGCAGCGAGGGCGCCAACGTCACCGACTGGGCGTTGCCGTGGGTGAAGGAGAGCCCCGTGTAGGGTCGCTCGTCGGGCGCGTAGGCGAAGAGCCGGCCGAGGATGCCGGCGCCGCAGAAGCGCGCATTGTCGCCGACGATGCCCTTGGGATCGCCCGTGGTGCCCGACGTGTACATGATCTGGAGCGGCGTCGTGGGCTCGGCGCGCGGGTCGAGGCGCGGAATCGGCCCCGCCAGGATCTCGGCCAGCGACTCCACGCCCGCGACGTCTCCGGGTGTCGGCCCGCCCTCGCCGGTCTCCAGCGCGAGGATCCAGCGCAACTCGGGCAGCTCGGCGCGCACGGCTTCGACGGCGGGCAGGCAGGTGTCGGCGCAGACGAGGCCTGCGCAGCCGGCGTTGCGCAGCACGAAGGCCAGCTTCGCGCCCCGCGTGCGCGGATCGACGGGCACGAAGACGGCGCCCAGCAGCGAGGCGGCCACGGCCGCCTCCACGAACTCCGGGTGATTGCCCATCATCACGGCGAAGCGGTCGCCCGGACCGAGACCCCGACTCGCCAACGCCGCCGCGATGCGGCTGCCGTTGGCGTCGAGATCGGCGTAGCGGCGCACCTCGTCGGGCGTGGCGCCGCCGTCGAGGCTCCCGTGCTCGAAGGTGAGGACGTCGAGATCGGGCTTCGCCTCGGCGCGGATTCGCACGAGGTCGGCCAGCACCATCTCGCTGCGCTCTCGCATGCGTCTCCCTCTCAGGCCTGGAGAATCGTCACGACCATCGCCGCGGCGTCGTTGCCCTTCTTGCCGCCGCCGTTCTGCGCGAGCGCCAGGCGCGCGCCCTCGACCTGCCGCTTGCCGGATCGTCCCTGCAGCTGCTCGGTGAGTTCCACGATCTGCGCCAGTCCCGTCGCGCCCACCGGGTGTCCCTTGCGCAGCAGACCGCCGGACGTGTTGACGGGCTGGCGTCCGCCCAGCCGGCTGGCGCCGGATTCCACATGCCGGCCGCCGTCCCCCTTCGAACAGAGTCCGAGCTGTTCGTAGGCGATGATCTCCGCGGGCGCCGACGCATCGTGCACCTCGACGACGTCGAAGTCGCGCGGCCCGATCCCCGTCTCCTCGTAGGCGTCGCGTGCGCACAGCTCCACGGTGTCGGGTTCGTCATCGGCGTGGTGGTAGCCCGAGTGCATCGCGATGCAGATCACCCGCACGGGCTTCGCGATCCCCAGCGCGCGGGCCTTGCGTTCACTCACGACCACCGCCGCCGCCGCGCCGTCCCCAATCGGTGAGCACATCGCCCGGGTGAGCGGCTCGACGATCACGCGCTCCGCCAGCACGTCCGCCACGGACAGGCAGTCTTGGAACTGGGCGCGGGGGTTCATGCTTCCGTGGAACGAGTTCTTGGCCGCCACCGCGGCGAACTGCTCGACCGTCGTGCCGTAGCGCTGCATGTGCGAGCGCGCGGCGTTGGCGTAGACGTCCATGAACATCGAGCGGCTCTGCCCGGCGCCGGCGTCGCCCGAGGCCTGGAGCGACGCCATCATCTGCGCGAGCTCGTCCACGTCCACCGCGCCTGCGAAGGCCGCGAAGCTCTTCGCCTTGTCGGGATGGGTGAGCTTCTCGACGCCCAACGCCAGCACCACGTCGTGGATTCCAGCCGAGACCATGATGCAGGCCTCGCGCAGCGCGGTAGAGCCGCTGGCGCACGCGTTCTCCACGTTGACGATCGGGATCCGGCCGACGCCGAGGGGGTCCAGGATCACCTGGCCGCGGATCGACTCCTGCCCGGTGATGAGCCCCGCCGCGCAGTTGCCGACGTAGGCGGCCTCGAGGTCGCGCAGCTCGAGCCCCGCGTCGTCGACGGCGGCGCGCACCGCCTCGGCGCCCAGCTCCTTCAGCCCCTTGTCGGGGTGCTTGGTGAAGCGCGTCATTCCTACACCGGCAATTGTCGCATTCGGGCGCACGCGGAGACTCCTTCGCGCTAGATGAGGCCCTCGCCCTTCAGATCGAGGGCGCGCCGCAGGTACTCGAGTTCCGCCTCCCGCCAGGGGAGCGGCGCCGGTTGCTGGATCATCCCGTCGCGCACGAGTTCTTCGACGACTTGCTTCGAGCGCGGGAAGGGCTTGTCGTACCCGTTCAGTTGGAACAGTTGCTCGAACGGAAGTCGGGGCCGCTGGCCGCCGGCTTCCGGGCTCTCGGCGGGATACCCGACGGTCTGCGTGACCAGCACGCGGCAGCTCGCCGGGAGACCCAGCTTCTGGCGGATGGCGTCCGCGTTGGCCGTTCCCATGCAGCAGGTGCCCAGTCCCTGCTCGAAGGCCATCAGCGTGGCCTGCGCGATGCCCTGTCCGCCGTCCACCTCGTTCAGCCCGGGCTGCTTCACCGCGTCGCCGAGCCGGGAGAAGAGCGGCACCAGGGTCTTCTCCAGCACCTCGCGCTTGCGGTCGCCGAAGCCGACCGCGCCAGCGTCCACCAGCTCGCGCAGGCGGCTGCCCGCGTCGTCGCAGGCGGCCGTCTCCAGGTACCAGACGATCACCACGGGTGCGAGCTGGACCTGGTAGCCGCCGACGGGCGACGGCAGCGCATCGAGGACCTCGCGGGAGGCCCGATCGCGTTCGATCACGATCGCGCGCAAGCTGTTCACGTTGCCCCAGTGCGACGCCAGCCGCGCTGCTTCCAGCATGCGCTGGATCTTCTCCAGCTCCACCGGCTTGTGTGGCAGCAGGAATCGGATCGAGCGCCTGCGGCCGATCGTCTCTCTCAATTCCATCGACGTTCCCCCCGGATCAAAGCCGCGCGCCGCCGACGATGCTCAACATTTCGTTGCAGCCGTCCTCGATCAGCGAGGCGCGCGCGTCGCGCAACAACTTTTCGATCGGGTACTCGCGGGAGAGGCCATTGCCCCCGAAGATCTGCAGCGCCTCGTTGGCCACCTCGAAGGCGGTGCTGGTGCAGAACACCTTCGAAGCGATGCTGTATTGGACCTTGGGCGCGCCGGCGGCGGTGAACACCGCCACCCGCCGCGCCAGCGCGCGGGCGGCCTCTACCTTCATGAACATCCGGAACAGGCGCGCGCGCACACTCTGGTGGCGATGGATGGGCACTCCCCCCTGGACGCGCTCCTTCGAGTAGGCCAGCGCGTGGTCGTAGGCCGCGCTGGCCACGCCCACGAACAGTTCGCCCATCGCCGCGTTGGCGAAGGCCAGCATCATCTCGAGGGCGATCGCGTAGGCGTCCGGGCCTACCGCCATGTAGCTGGCGGGCACCCGCACGTCGTCGAAGAAGATCTCGCCCTGGTTCAGGCTGCGCTGACCGAGCTTGTCCAGCGGGTGGGCGCGCGCGACGCCGGGCAGGTCCAGCGGCACCAGGAAGACCCCGCCTCCCTTGAAGCCCAGGCTCGCGTCGAGGGTGCAGAAGAGCACCGCGATGTCCGCGATCGAGCCGTTCGAGACCCAGGCGGCCTTCTGCCCGCGGATCACGTAGTCGTCGCCGTCTTTGCGGGCGGTGCAATTGGCTCGCAAGGACGGATCGCTGAACTGGGGCTCGGTCACGGCGACCGTGTCGCTCCCGTGATCGGGCTCGGTCAGCGCCCAGCAGCCGATCGTGGGGTGGGCGGGATCGCAAAAGCGCGCGATCAGCTCGGCGTTTCCCGTGGTGCGGACCCACATGTCATGAAAACCGCAGAGGCCCAGCGTGATGGCGAGTCCCACATCACCCCACGCGAGTTCCTCGTTCACGATCGCGCCCAGGCGGGCGCGGGCGACGGCGTCCATGCCGGGATCGCCGCGCAAACCCGGGATGCCGAGCTTGTGGTACTTCGCGAAGACCTCCCAGAGGATCGAGTCCGGCGCCACCACGTCCGCTGGGTCGAGGAGCTTGTCGAGCTTCGCGCCGGCGGGTCGCAGCACGTCGACAGCGAACTGGTGTACGGTGTCGCGGACCGCGACCTCTTCCGCCGTGAGACCCACCTCGATGTCGATCGAACCCATCGCTATCTCCCCGCCCGCGGACCGGACGCCGCAGCGCTCGACCCGTTCGTATCCTGCTTCGCATCCGTCTTGGGCCGGATCGCGTCGCCCATGAACGCGGCGGCCTGGCGCAACCAGCGCTCCAACGGGAAACCCGGGTCGTTCAACCAGTTGGTGATCGACACGTTCAGCGTTCCGATCACCATGTCCGCGAGGAAGGTCGGGTCCAGGTCCGTGCGCACGTCGCCCTGGAGCTGACCCTCGCGCAGAACGGCGGCGAAGGGATCGCGAACGCGCGCCACGTACGGGAAGCCGCCGTCGCGGGGTGCGCTGATCCGCATCAATTCGAGCACCACGTCGCGGGCCAGTCCGCGCGTCTGCGCGATCTCCGTGGCCACCGTGTCGGCGAAGCGGCGGATGCGTTCCTGGGCGGAGGCGGGTCGCGCGAGCAGCTCGTTCACCAGCTCCTCGATGCGCTCGAAGACCTCGCCGGTCATTTCGCCGAGCACCGCCGACTTGCTGGGGAAGTAGTTGAAGAAGGTGGCCTGGGCGACGTCGGCGGAACGCGCGATCTGCTCGACGGTGGTGGCCTCGAAGCCGTGCTCCAGAAAGAGCTGGCGGGCCGCATCGGCGATGCGCTCGCGAACCTCGCGCTTCTTGCGCTCCCGGCGTCCCTCGGCTGCGTCGATCTGCACGGGAAAGGTGCCTCCGCTGCCGAAAAATCTTATAGCTCGCTCCAAGAATAGAGCAAGCCCCAATCTTCGGGCGGGGCGGACCGCTCACCGCTCCGAAGGGGACCGGCGCTCAGGCGTCTGGCGGCTCGATCGCGCCGGCCTCGATCGCGTCCCGGATTTCCGCGGGGCTCATGCCGAGCAGCTCGCGGAAGACGGGGTCGTTGTCCTGCCCGATTCCCGCGCCGGCGCGTCCGCTCCGGTTCGGGGTGCCCGTGAGGCCGAGCGGGATTCCGGCGGCGACCACGCGGCCCTTCGCGAGATGCTCGACCTCTTCGAAGAAGCCGCGCGCTGCGAGCTGGCGATCGTGACGCAGCTCGTCCTCGGCCGTCTGCACCACGCCGGCGGCGATTCCTACGCGCTGGAGTGTTTCCATGACTTCGTAGGCCGTGCGGGTAGAGGTCCACGCCGCGATCCCGGCGTCGAGTTCGGTGCCGT
>Ga0316605_10001742_pt1 | contig 12500 bp, 7 predicted proteins | sample OWC_soil_day20_n_FD_207666 | JGI IMG/M metagenome (GOLD analysis project Ga0316605, IMG submission 207666) | Wetland soil microbial communities from Old Woman Creek delta, Ohio, United States - OWC_soil_day20_noCT | ecosystem: Environmental > Terrestrial > Soil > Wetlands | place: USA: Ohio... | reverse complement strand
CGACCCGAAGAATATCGAGATGGGCTGGATCATCGATTTCTGCGCCCAGGGCCTGCGAAACATCATCATGGGGATCGGCGGGAAGATGGACGGATTCCTGATGAATTCCCGATTCGGAATCGCCGTGAGCTCGGAACTGATGGCCATTCTGGCCATTGTCCGCGATTTGGCCGATCTACGGGACCGACTAGGCAAGATCACCGTGGCCTATGACCGCAAGGGGAACCCGGTCACGACTACGGACCTGGAAGTGGCCGGGGCCATGTGCGCCTGGATGCGCAACGCGATCAACCCCACGCTCCTGCAGACTGTGGAGGGGCAGCCGGTCATGGTTCATGCAGGGCCTTTTGCGAATATAGCCGTCGGTCAATCCTCCATCATCGCCGACCGGATCGGTCTTAAGTTATTTGATTATAATGTTACGGAGAGCGGTTTTGGGGCCGACATCGGGTTTGAAAAATTCTGGAATGTGAAATGCCGCAACAGCGGTCTGATCCCAAACGTGGCCGTGGTGACCTGCACGGTTAGGGCTCTGAAGATGCACGGCGGCGGGCCGAAAGTGGTGGCGGGATTGCCCCTGGATCCTTCCTACACCAAAGAGAACCTCCCCCTTCTGGAAAAGGGCGTGGGCAACCTTCTCCACCACGTGGGGATCGTCAAGCAGGCGGGAATCAACCCCGTGGTTTGCATCAACTCCTTTCATACGGACACCAGGGAAGAAATCGCCTTCCTGCGCAGGGCTTGCGAGCAGGCCGGGGCCCGGGTAGCCGTTTCCGAGCATTGGGCCAAGGGGGGCGACGGCGCGTTGGAGCTGGCCGATGCGGTTATCGATGCCTGCAACGAAAAGGTGGATTTCAAATTCCTCTACCCTCTGGAGATGCCCCTGCGCCAACGCGTGGAAACCATCGCGAAAAACGTATACGGAGCCGCAGGCGTTTCCTGGGCGGTCGAAGCCGAAGCCAAGGCCAAGAAATTTGAGTCCGATCCCAAATATAAGGATTTTGCAACGATGATGGTCAAGACGCACCTGAGCCTGACCCATGATCCCTCTCAAAAAGGGGTTCCCAAAGGCTGGGCCCTTCCAGTCCGCGATGTCCTGCTCTTCTCCGGGGCGAAGTTCTTCTGTCCGGTGACCGGAGCGATCACCCTCATGCCGGGAACAAGCTCGGACCCGGCGTTCCGGCGGGTGGATGTGGATGTGAAGACGGGTAAGGTCAAAGGGTTATTTTGAAAATTTTTCACCACAGAGGGCCCAGAAAGCACAGAGAAAAAATATTTCAAAGTAAACGACAAAAGAAAAAATAAAGTAATTTTTTTGGCAAAAAAATCTCTGTGGTCTCTGTGCTCTCTGTGGTGAGTATAAGGAGCTTAAAATGCCGGCGAAGATTATCAGTGGTACCGAAGTGGCCAGACAGATCCGGGAGGAGCTGGCCAAAGAGGTGGCGGTGCTGAAGGAAAAGCACAACGTCGTCCCCGGGTTGGTGACCATATTGGTGGGGGAGAACCCGGCCTCGGTGAGCTATGTGACCGGGAAACAGAAAACGGCGAAGGAGCTTGGGTTTTTTTCAATCCAGGACAATCAACCGGCCGAAATTCCGGAAGTGAAACTTCTGGAATTGATCGCGCGATACAACCAAGACCCCAAGATCCACGGAATTTTAGTCCAGCTTCCCCTGCCCAAGCATATCAATGAAACAAAAGTTCTTTATGCCATCGACCCCCGAAAGGATGTGGATGCGTTTCATCCGGTCAATGTGGGAAAACTGATGATTGGGGAAGCGGACTATCTGCCCTGTACGCCCGCCGGGATTCAACAGCTTCTGATCCGCTCGGGAGTGAAAACCGACGGGGCCGAGGTAGTGGTGATGGGGCGATCGAACATCGTCGGGAAGCCGATTGCCAATATTCTCCTGCAAAAACAAAAGGGCGCCAACGCCACCGTTACCATCTGCCACACCGGAACCAAGGATATGGCTTTCCATACTCGGCGGGCGGATATCCTGATCGTGGCCGCGGGCAAACCCAAGGCGGTGACGGCGGATATGGTGAAAGAAGGGGCGGTCGTGATCGACGTGGGGGTGAACCGCATCGGGATGAGCAAGGAAGGGAAGGCGATCCTTTGCGGGGACGTGGATTTCGAGGCCGTCAAAGAGAAGGCCGGCGCCATCACCCCGGTCCCCGGCGGGGTCGGACCCATGACCATCACCATGCTGATGGCAAACACGGTCAAAGCCGCCAAGCTGGCGGGGAAATAATCCCGGCTGAGTGACCTATCTCATAGCCGGGGAGAAAAACCGGTTTTAAAATATGAATTGGGGAGGGTTGGGCTTTGGCGTCGCAGATTTTTGAGGCATGCGGATCCTAAGCCGCTCCGCCCGGTTCGTTCGTAGCCTTTTTCCTCCAACAATTCTGCCTCGCTGAATTGCCCTCCCGCGCAAAGGAGAGCTCGATGTCAGTTAAAGAAAGCCAAGCGAAGCCTGCCGATTTGGGCGATCTGTTTGCCGAAGAGAAGGGAATCCATGTCCAAGACTGCTATCAGTGCCAGAAATGTGCGGTCGGATGCCCGGTGGTTTTTGCCATGGATTACAAACCCAACCAGATCATGCAGATGGTTTCTCTGGGAATGAAAAAGCGGCTCCTGGATTGCAGGACGATCTGGGTCTGCGCCTCCTGCTACACGTGCAGCAGCCGCTGCCCCAACGACATCGACATCGCCGGGGTCATGGACCGGCTGCGCCAGGCGGCTCTGCGCGAAGGGGTTGCGCCGGCGGAGAAAGAGGTGCCGATTTTCCATGCCTCGTTCCTGGAGTCGATCCGAAGCCACGGCCGGGTCCATGAGCTGGGCTTGATGGTGCGGTATAAGATGAAAACCGGAAAATTCCTGGACGATTTCAAGCTGGGCTGGAAGATGTTCACCAAGGGAAAGCTGCGGTTGTTCCCGGCTGGAATCCGCAAAAAGGCGGAAATCAAAAGGTTTTTTCGAGAATCGAAAATATGAGGGTCTCGTAAAGGCCAATGAATTCGTCGCCGGGACGCGATGAAAATGCTGGATTCCGGCTTTCGCCGGAATGACAAATTTAAGAAAGCGGTTTATTTCCATCTGCGGCGTCCGCGTTATTTCGAGACGTTGAATCCAAGGAGGATTAGCCATTTCAAGCGCAGAAAAGAAAATACAAGTTTCTTACTACCCCGGATGCGCGCTGCACGGAACGGCGCGGGAGTATGACGACTCCGTCAAGGCGGTAAGCGGGATGCTGGGGGTTGAACTGCTGGAATTGCCCGACTGGAACTGCTGCGGAGCCAGCGCGGCGCACAGCACCGACGACGTTCTGGCCTATCAGCTCGCGGGCCGCAACCTGAAGATCGCGGCGGAAGAAGGGAAAGACCTGGTCATTCCCTGCGCGGCCTGCTACAGCCGGCTGAAAGCGGCGGAGAAAACAGAGAGAGAGACGACCTCTGCAGTGTCCGGGAATATTCGGGTGCTCAGCATCCTGGAATTCTTGGCCGGGGCCGAGATGGCGGAAAAGATCCAAACCTTGAAAAAGCGGTCTCTTGAAGGGCTGCGGGTCGTCTGTTATTACGGATGCCTGTATTCCCGGCCTCCCCGCATCACGGGCGCAAAGAATTATGAAAACCCGGATGAGATGGACCGCTTGCTGAAAAGGATTGGGGTCGAGTCGCTGCCCTGGTCTTATAAAACCGACTGCTGCGGCGGGAGCCTGGTTCTCACGCGGACGGATATCGTGCGGCGCCTGACCCAAAAGCTTTTCGACCGCGCCCTGGATACCGGCGCCGAGGCCATCGTGGTGGCCTGCCCCCTGTGTCAGGCGAACTTGGACACCCGGCAGGAAGAGATCTCCCGGGAAGCGGGGAAGAATTATACGATTCCGATTTTTTATTTCACGGAACTGCTCGGAATCGCCCTGGGACATAGGGATCCGGGAAAGTGGTGGAAGAAACATTTTGTGGATCCTTCGGGGCTTCTTTCAAAAAAAGGATTGAACTAAAGGTATGAAGAAAGAGCAGGAACATTCAGGGAACGGCGACGGCAACAAAAAAGTCGGCGCGGTTATGGTCGTGGGCGGAGGGGTTGGAGGGATGCAGGCGGCCCTGGATCTGGCCAACTCCGGGTTCAAGGTTTACCTGGTGGAGGAGGGGAGCGCCATCGGCGGGCGTATGGCTCAGCTCGACAAGACCTTTCCCACGAATGACTGCTCGATGTGCACGATCAGCCCCAAATTGGTGGAAACGGGACGTCATCTCAATATCGCCCTCCTGACCGACAGCGAAGTGACCAAGGTTGAAGGCGAGGCCGGGAACTTCCGGGTCACCCTGAAGCGCAAACCGCGGTACATCGACGTGAGCAAGTGCACGGGCTGCAGCGACTGCGCCCAGGTCTGCCCGGTGCCCATCGCGGGGCGGTTCGACGAAGGGATGGCTCAGCAGCGGGCGGCCTTCAAGCTCTACCCGCAGGCCGTGCCCAACGCCTATGCCATCGAAAAGCGGGGCATCGCCGCCTGCCGGGACGCCTGCCCAACCGGTCAGCGGGCCCAAGGGTACATCGCCCTGATTCGCGAAGGACGATATGAAGACGCGATGCGGACGATCAAGGAAGACAACCCCTTTCCCGGAATCTGCGGCCGGATCTGTAATCACCGCTGTGAAGAAGCCTGCAATCGCAATTTAGTCGACGAGCCGATTTCGATCGCTTCTCTGAAACGGTTCGTGGCCGACCAGGTATACGCGAAGCCGTACAATCCTCCGGATCCGATTCCCTACAAATTCGAGGAGAAGGTGGCCATTATTGGGGCGGGTCCGTGCGGCCTGACGGCAGCCGGTGATTTGCGTAAGCTGGGGTACCCGGTCACCGTTTTCGAAGCCCTTCCCTTAGCCGGGGGCATGCTCAGGGTGGGAATTCCCGATTACCGTCTCCCCCCGATGATCGTGGACCGCGAGGTGCGGGAGATCATCGACCTCGGCATCTACCTTAGGCTTAACACCCCCGTTACCAACCTGGATGAGGTCATGAAGGAGGGGTTCAAGGCCGTCCTCATTGCCGTGGGGGCCCATGAAGGGCGAAAGCTTCCCATCCCGGGTGCGGATCTTCCCGAAGTCCTGATCAACACCCAGGTTCTCCGGGACGTGAGCCTGAGCAATATCGGGATCGAGCCGGAAAAGGGAAAAATTCACCCGAAAGAAATTATCGCCAAGCGGCACGTTCTTGTCCTGGGCGGGGGGAACGTGGCCATGGACTGCGCCCGAACTGCCCTGCGCTTAGGCGCGGCTAAAGTGGAGATGGCCTGTCTGGAAAGCCGGGAGAAGATGCCCGCCGACGCCGTGGAAATCCAGGAAGCCGAAGAAGAAGGGATCCGCATTCACAACGACCGGTCTTTCCGGCGGATCCTGGAAAAAGACGGACATGTGGCCGGCGTGGAAGCCGTGAACGTGACCTTCATGGAATTCGACAGCGAAGGCCGCCTGAACCTCAAGACCGAAGAGGGCAGTGAGCATCTTCTACCGTGCGAGGTGGTGATCTTCGCCATCGGCCAGCGGGCGGGTCTCGCCTTCATTCCCGAAAGCGCCGGCGTGGGAATTACCCGAGCCTCCACGATCTCCGTCAACCCTAACACCTTTGCCGCAACCCGGCCCGGCGTTTTTGCCGCCGGGGACGCGACCACCGGTACGGGTTACGTCGTCGAAGCCGTTGCCGCCGGACACAAGGCGGCGGCCAGCATGCACCGCTATCTCCGAGGCGAAGAGATGGAGCCGGCGGTGAAACCCGAGCTGCCGGTGGTGAAAATGACCGACGGCGAGATCGAAGAAAAATTGGAGCGCGGGGAAATCCGCGTCTCTCCGCGGGTGGCCATGAGACACCGCTCGGTGAGCGACCGGGCCTCTTCATTCCAGGAGGGAAACCTCGGGTATTCGGAAGAGGAAGCGAAGGCGGAAGCGGCCCGCTGCCTCTCCTGCGGGGTCTGCTCGGAATGCCTCTGCTGCTATTACAAATGCGGTGTGGGTGCGGTGCGGCATGACATGGTGGAACAGGAGGAAGAGATTCACGTCGGGTCCCTCATCCTGGCTCCCGGCTACGATATCTACAACGCCAAGCTTTCGCAGGAATACGGTCTGGGGCGATACCCCAATGTGGTCAATGCCCTCCAGTTCGAACGCATCCTTTCCGCTTCCGGGCCTACCATGGGGCACGTGAACCGGCCGTCCGACGGCAAAGTCCCGCGAAAAGTCGCGTTCATCCAGTGTGTGGGCAGCCGGGATAAGGAGCACCCCTACTGTTCGGCGGTCTGCTGCATGTACGCCACGAAAGAAGCGATCATCGCCAAGGAGCACGAAAAGGAGCTGCAGGCGACCATCTTCTTCATCGACATCCGCGCCTACGGCAAGGGGTTCGACAGCTACTACGAAAGAGCGCGCAAGGAGTACGGCATCCGCTATGTGCGCTCCATGGCCTCCCGGGTGGCGGAAGACCCGCGGACCCGCAACCTGAGGATTTCCTACCAGGATGAAACCGGGGAGATCCGGGAGGAGGAATTCGACCTGGTGGTCCTTTCGGTGGGCATGGTCCCTTCAGCCTCAACGAAACAGCTGGCGGCGACCGTGGGTATCGATTTGGATCCTTATGGATTTGCCAAGACCGATCCCTTTGCTCCCCTGGCGACTTCGCGGCCGGGCGTTTATGCCTGCGGGGTTTTTCAGGGGCCGAAGGACATCCCCGAAACTGTGGCCCAGGCGAGCGGAGCGGCGGCGGCGGCCTCAGCCGTTCTTTCCGAGGTGCGCGGCACCGAGGTGACCCGCAAGGAATACCCTGAGCAGAAGGACGTAAAAAAGGAGGAGCCCCGGATCGGGGTCTTTGTCTGCCGCTGCGGAAATAATATCGGCGGGGTCGTCAATGTCCCCTCGATTAAGGAATATGCCAACTCGCTGGGGAATGTCGTCTATGCCGATGAAAATCTCTACACCTGCTCCCAGGACACCCAGGAAAAAATCAAAAAAGCCATCGAAGAGCACAAGCTGAACCGGGTGGTCGTAGCCTCCTGCTCGCCCCGCACCCACGAACCTCTGTTCCAGGAAACGATCCGCGAGGCGGGGCTCAACCGCTTCCTCTTCGAGATGGCGAATATCCGCGACCAATGCTCCTGGGTGCACATGCATGAACATGAGGAAGCGACCCACAAGGCCCGCGATCTGGTGCGCATGGCCATCGCCAATGCCCGGCTGATTCGCCCCCTCGACGAGCTCACCAAAAGCGTCACCAAGAAAGGTCTGGTGGTTGGCGGGGGATTGGCCGGAATGTCCGCGGCCCTTGGCCTGGCGGAGCAGGGGTTTGAAACCTACTTAGTGGAAAAAGAAGAGGAATTGGGGGGCAACCTGCGCCACATTCAAAACACGGTGGACGGGAAGAATGTCCGGGAATTTTTAGGCGAAATGCGGCAGCAGGTAACGGATCACCCCCGGATTCAGGTCTTCACCGGCGCCGGAATCAAGGACTTCGGCGGTTATGTGGGGAACTTCAAGACTACGATTGGGTTCGGAGCGGCGAAGACCGTGCGGGAGTTGGAGCACGGAGTTATCGTTATCGCCACCGGGGGAGAAGAGCTCAAACCCAAAGAATACCTGCACGGCGAGGACCCGCGGGTGCTAACCCAGCTGGAACTTGAAAGGATGCTAGCGGCGGACGGGAAAAAGGCTTCAGAGCTGAACGAAGTGGTTATGATCCAGTGCGTGGGTTCCCGCAACGAGGAGCGGCCTTACTGCAGCCGGGTCTGCTGCGCTTCGGCGGTAAAAAACGCGCTCAAGATCAAAGCCCTGAACCCCAAGGCCCGGGTCAAGGTTCTTTACCGGGATATGCGGATGTACGGGCACCTGGAGGAGCATTACGCCCGGGCGCGGCATGCCGGGATTTTGTTTCTCCGTTACGAAGAGGACCGTAAGCCGGTCGTGAACCAGAAGGACGGAAGTTTGGAGCTTTCCTTTTACAACCCCGTCCTGCGGGAGGAGATGACTTTGCGACCCGATCTTCTGGTTCTTTCCGCTGCGGTCGTTCCTTCCGATACCGAGGAATTGTCCAAGATGCTCAAGTGCTCGCGGACGACGGACGGGTTCTTCCTGGAAGCGCACATGAAACTTCGGCCCGTAGACTTCGCCACGGACGGAATCTACCTCTGCGGTCTGGCCCATGCCCCGAAGACCATCGACGAAAGCCTTTCCCAGGCCGCGGCCGCGGTTTCCCGGGCTTGTACGATCCTGTCCAAAGACCAGATTCAGGTGGGGGGAATTGTCTCCGTGGTGGATCCGGACAAGTGCGCCGCCTGTCTCACCTGTGTGCGCGCCTGCCCGTACAACGTGCCGGTCATCAATGCCGAGGGGAAGGCGGAAATCGAAGTGGCCAAATGCCAGGGGTGCGGGATCTGCGCTTCGGAGTGCCCCGGCAAAGCCATCAAGCTCCAGCATTTCACCGATGAGCAGATCATGGCAAAGTGCGCCGTGCTTCTCGACATTCCAGCAGAGATGCTGAAAGGGGAAGCCGCCTGATGGATAAGTTCGAACCGACAATCGTGGCCTTTTGCTGTCACTTTTGCGCTTACACGGCCGCCGATTTGGCCGGGACCATGCGTTTGCAGTACCCGCCCAACGTCCGCATCATCCGCCTCCCCTGCACCGGGAAGGTGGACGTCCGGTTTCTCTTAGAGGCGTTTGAAAAAGGGGCCGACGGGGTCTATGTGGCCGGGTGCCTGGAAGGAGACTGCCATTTTCTCACGGGAAACTTCCGGGCGAAGAAACGGGTGGCCTATGCCAAACGGCTTCTGGATGAAATCGGATTCGGCGGGGAACGCCTGGAGATGTATAACATGTCCGCGGCCATGGGTCCGCGTTTTGCCGAAGTCGCCCGGGAGATGACCGAGAAGATCCGCAAACTGGGCCCCAGCCCGATTAAAAAAAACGCCGAGCGCCCGGTGCAGAGCGCAGAGCGCAAAGAGCCGGCGTCCGGAGAAGAAATGGGGGATGCCGGGCTTCAGGGGAAGAGCGGTTCACTTAAAGGAACGTAATCAATATGAGGGCCTATTTACGCTGAGCGCCGTGCGCTTTGCGGTTTTGGAGGTTTTGATGATCATTGCCGACGGGAAACCGGTTAAAGAAATCATGGCCATGATTGTGCCCTACCAGAAGATCGTCCTGGCCGGCTGCAAGGGGTGTGTGACGGTCTGCTCCGCCGGGGGGGAGAAGGAAGTGGGGATTTTGGCCTCCGCTTTGCATCTGGCGCGGCAGGCGGAAGGGAATCCGATTGAAATCAAGGAAATTTCTCTGGAACGTCAGTGCGACACGGAATACTTAGAGCCTTTGCGCCGCGACATCGACGGCTATCAGGCCGTCCTTTCGATCGCCTGCGGGGCCGGGGTCCAGTTCCTGGCGGAGAAATTCCGCAAACACCCGATCCTGCCGGGGGTGAACACCACCTTCATCGGGGTCACCGAGGAGCAAGGGGTCTGGACCGAACGGTGCCAGAGCTGCGGGAACTGCCTCTTGGACCAGACGGGCGGGATCTGCCCGATTGCCCGCTGCTCCAAGAGCCTGATGAACGGCCCCTGCGGCGGCTCGAAAGCCGGCAAATGCGAGATCGACTCCCAGGTCGACTGCGGCTGGCAGCTGATCTACGACCGTCTTAAGGATTTGGGGCAGTTGGACAAGCTGGAAAAGGTGATGCCGCTTAAGGACTGGTCCAAGAACCGCGACGGGGGACCGCGGAAACGAGTCCGAGAGGATCTGAAAATATGAAAGCGGGAAGCAATCTCGAAAAGATTTTAACCGGCGGCCGGTTTGCGGTCACCGGGGAGCTGGGCCCCCCCAAGGGGGCCGATGTGGCGATCATCGAGCGCAAAGTGAAATTGCTGAAGGGGAACGTGGACGCCATCAACGTCACGGACAACCAGACCGCGATCGTGCGCATGTCCTCCATCGCGGTCAGCGCCCTTCTCAAGCAAATGGGGCTGGAGCCGACCATGCAGATGGTCTGCCGGGACCGCAACCGCATCGCCATGCAGAGCGACATCTTCGGGGCCTACGCCTTGGGGATCCGGAATATTCTCTGCCTTTCCGGCGACCACCAGAAATTCGGGAACCACCCGACCGCCAAAAACGTCTTTGACTTAGATTCCATCCAGTTGATCCAAACGGTCAAGAAGATGCGGGATGAACACAAGGTTCTGAGCGGGGATGAAATCGAAGGAGTTCCCCAGATGTTCATCGGGGCGGCCGCCAACCCCTTTGCGGATCCTTTTGAATTCCGGGTCATCCGCCTGGCCAAGAAGGCGGCGGCGGGGGTGGATTTTATCCAGACCCAGTGCATCTATGATATGGATAAGTTCGAACGGTTCATGCAGATGGTGCGGGAGCGGGGGCTGCATGAGAAGATCTTCATCCTGGCCGGGGTGACGCCGCTCAAGTCGGTGGGCATGGCCCGGTACATGAAGGAAAAAGTGGCCGGGATGGAGGTCCCGGACGAGATCATCAACCGCATGAAGGCCGCCGGCAAGGAAAAGGCGAAAGAAGAAGGTCTCAAGATCTGCGTGGAGCAGATCCAGCGGCTGAAGACGATTCCGGGGGTTCACGGGATCCATCTGATGGCGATCGAGTGGGAAGAAGTGGTGCACGAAATCATCGAACGGGCCGGGCTTCTGCCGCGGCCGACGGTTTAAAAAATTTGATGACTTCATAAAAAGTCCATCTCCTGCGTTGCGCTTCAACTTCGTCGTTGCGGCGCACCCGTAAGTGCGCCTCACTCCTCAGTTTTTGCGCGCCTTGTATCTGGAGCTTTTTACGAAGTCATCGTTTTCCAGACTTTTTACGAGATCATCAAATTTGAACAGTTACACTTTATGAATAAAGAACTATGATCGTTCGCTTTCTTCCCCACAATCAGGAAATCGAGGTTGAGCAGGGTGAGAACCTGCTCCGCGCGGCCACGGAGGCGGGGGTCTATGTCCAGGCATCCTGCGGCGGCGAAGGGGTTTGCGGAAAATGCCGGGTGACGATTGAAAAAGGGGAGGTCGACGGCCCCTGTCCCCCTTCCTTGCCGGAGGAGGATTCCCGGCGCGGGGTCCGTCTGGCCTGTCAAACCCGGATCCTCAGCGACCTGGAGGTGCGGATCCCCGTGGAGGCGTTCTTAGACGCCAAGACGCTTCTCCGCGGGCGGGGGAGGGTTTCAGCCGGGCGGAAGCTTTCCCACCAAAAGCTGGAGTCGGCTGTTTTGGGGGAGTGTTTCACGCCCACGTCGGTGAAGCGTTATTTAGAAATCGGGCCGCCTTCCCTCCAGGAAAACCAGGCGGATTTAGACCGGGTTCTGCTTGCTTTGAAGCGCCAGGGAGGGATCGAGGAAATTTCCGTGGATCCCCGCATCCTGAAGACGCTGCCGAAAGTGCTGCGGCAGGACGGCTGGAAGGCAACAGCCACCTTGCGCCACAGCCGTTCGGGGTCTTTCCCCGGGGAGTGCCCGCAAAAGGGGCTGCGGCGGGCGAAACTCATCCAGGTCGAGGCGGGGGACACAACGCGGCAGCACTATTCCCTGGCTTTCGACGTAGGGACGACCAGCATCTGGGGCCAGATCCTCGATTTGAACCAACGAAAAGTTCTGGCCGAGGCCTCCGCCTACAACGGCCAGGTCCTGCATGGCGATGATGTAATTACTCGAATCGTTTACTCGCAGAAACCCGGCGGTCTGAAAAAATTGCAGGAGGTGGTGGTTGCCACCATGAACCTTCTCATCGGGGAGCTGATGACGAAGGCTCGGGCGCGCCCCGAGCAGATTACTCACATGGCGGCGGCCGGAAACACGGTCATGACCCATCTCCTCCTGGGTCTGGATCCCAAATACATACGGGAATCCCCTTATACGCCCGTGGCCAGCCTCGTTCCCCCGGTCCAGGCCCGGGACCTCGGCCTGGAAGTGGCGGAGCACGTTTCTTTATATACGTTTCCCCAGGTGGCTTCTTATGTGGGCGGAGACATCGTCGCCGGCGTGCTCGGGTCGGGAATTTACAAACAAAAACCCCTTACGCTGTACATCGACATCGGGACCAACGGCGAGATTGTCGTGGGAAACTGCGACTGGATGGTAACGGCCGCCTGCTCGGCCGGACCGGCTTTCGAAGGGGGAGGGATCAAGCACGGCCTGCGGGCTGCGCCGGGGGCCATCGAAGACTTTCGCTTGGATCCGGAGACCTACGAGCCGGCCCTCCAGACCATCGGGATGACCAAGCCCCGGGGAATCTGCGGGTCCGGTTTGATCAATATCGTGGCGGAGTTCCTCGAAGCCAACGTCATCACCCCCAACGGGAAATTCAACACCGATTTGCCGACTCCCCGAATTCGGCAGGGAACGGACGGAGTCGAATACGTTCTGGCTTACGGGCCGGAAACGCTGAAAGGTACCGACATCGTTATCACCGAAGTGGATATCGACAACTTAATGCGGGCCAAGGCGGCCATGT